>WNFQ01001234.1_pt1 | contig 18020 bp, 20 predicted proteins | sample 5400171 | NCBI WGS metagenome assembly WNFQ01 (sample SAMN13153356, study PRJNA577476) | soil metagenome | isolation source: 20 cm soil under Madrone tree | place: USA:California | collected 2016-06-14 | reverse complement strand
TAAGTAGAAGCGGCGGACCATCCCATTAACTGAGACACTATTTCTGGACTGGCCGACTACCTGAAATCCTCTCGTCCGTTCTAAAATCATTGCGAGGTTCACCATGTCCGACTCACTGGTAATCGCTGGCCGCGCTTTTCAATCCCGCCTCATCGTTGGCACCGGCAAATATCGAAGCTTCCCGGAAATGGCGCGCGCCCACGCCGCCTCCGGCGCCGAGATGGTCACCGTCGCCGTCCGCCGCGTCAATCTCACCGACCGCTCGAAAGAATCCTTGCTCGACTTCATCGACCGCGAAAAAATCTTTATCCTGCCCAACACCGCCGGCTGCTACACCGCCGACGAAGCCATCCGCACCGCACGCCTGGCCCGCGAAGTTGGCCTCTCCAACTGGGTCAAGCTCGAAGTCATCGGCGACCAGCAAACTCTCTTTCCCGATACCGAACAACTCATCGAAGCCACCCGCGTCCTCGTGAAGGAAGGCTTCGTAGTCCTGCCTTATACGAACGACGATCTCATCGCCGCTCGCAAGCTCATCGACGCCGGTGCTGCCGCCGTCATGCCTCTTGCCGCGCCCATCGGTTCCGGCCTCGGCATCCAAAACGCTTCCAACCTCCGCATCCTCCGCGAGCGCATCACCGAAGTCCCGCTCATCGTCGACGCCGGAGTTGGCACAGCTTCCGATGCCGCCGAAGCGATGGAGCTTGGCGCAGACGCCATCCTCATGAACACCGCCATCGCCGAAGCCCAGGACGCCGTCCTGATGGCCGAAGCTATGCGCGACGCCACCGCCGCCGGCCGCAAAGCGTACCTCGCAGGCCGCATGCCCAAGCGCCTCTACGCCGCCGCCTCCAGCCCCCTCTCCGGCGTCGTGCGTTAGTCCACACAGTCTTCTCCCCCCAAAAGCCGCAGGGCTGCGAAGACTCCGCCCTGCGCTATAGGGTTTGTCCCACGAGAGTTTTTTTGGTTTTGTTAGTTAGGTGTGGCTTGCGAGCTTTGACCAGGTCTGATCTTCGAATCTTTCACCATCTGCGCGACTTCCTGCTGCACGCGTTCCATCATTCCGTTCACTCTCTTTTGCATGATGGGGGTTATAGCCTGCATTCCTTCCGCCATCGTGGCCGGAAGTTCCCTCAACACTTTCTGCCCCGTAGGCGTTGAGTAGAAAGCGACCATCGCATCGACGTCCCCTCTGGTCCAGTGCTTCTGGTAAACCGGGATCATGGCTTGCAGCATCTCTTCGACCGGAAAGTTCTTCAACTGCTCGTCCGTCATTTTGTTCATGCGCGCCTCAAAATCTGGCGGGAGATTCGCGGCATTCTTTGAAATCTGCGCGTGCACCATCTGGTGCATTTGCTTGGTCATTACATCCATCATCTGCTTCATCGTATCCTGCAGATGCATGACCTGGAAGTACCTTTCAATGTCTTCCTTCGATGCTGGAGCATCGGCGGCAGCCTGTTGCGCGGTTCCTAGCATCGGAAACGCCAAGCACAGCGTACTGACCAGCACAAAACGCTTCATGGTATGCCTCCAGTGAATTTCACACAGCGTAACTTACCCCGGCACAGAGGTCACAAGCGCTGTACAAGGCGGGTGTCGAATCGAGCAATCGCCGGCACTCGAATTCGGGCGAGGAGGTGCTGTGCCTACCGCGAAGGCTGGACGACGCCGACCTTGTTCACGCCGCTGCACGCGATGTACACGCGGCCGTCGGGAGTCGCTACCATGTTGCGCACCGTTCCTCCGCCCGAGGGAATCGTGGTGAGCGCGAACTGCTCCGTTTTGGGATCAAAGCGCACCATCGTGTTTGGCTTCATGCCGGATTCGCTGAACCATACGGCTCCGTCCGGCGTGATGGTAATTCCGTACGGCGCGGATTTTACGCCTCCCGGCGATGGCCACATTTTCACGGCGCCGGTTGCGGGATCGAGGCGGCCCAGATTTCCGCCCTCATAATCGGTGAAATAAATTCTATCTTCCGCGTCGATGGCCATGCGGCGCGGCCGCGCGCCTTCCGGGAGCTTGAACTCCGTAATCGCCATGGTCTGCGGATCGATTTTGGCCATTTTGTTGGTGCCGAATTCGCAGAAAAACGGCACGCCTTTGCTGTTGATGGCGATGCCGTAGGGAAGCGGGCGCTGGCCTTGCACCGCCTTCAAGTCGATTTTGCCGGTGCGCGGGTCCAGCCGCCCCACCATGCTTCCCACCTGTACGGTAAACCACAAGATCCCGCGCGCATCGAACACCGCGGTGTGCGGGTCCTCCGCCTTTTCATCTGGCATTTGATATGCCGTCACCGCGCCGCTTTTCGGATCGAGCTTCCCGATGTACCCCTTCCCATTTCCCGTGAACCAGATGTTCCCGTTCGCATCCGCCACCAGCCCATGCGGACCGGAATCCTCAATCTTCAGCACGTACTCCTTGAAAGCACCGCTAGCCGGATCCAATCGCCCCAGCTTGTTCTGCAATTGCTCGGTAAACCACAAAGAGCCATCCGGAGCCATCGCCGGGTCGTGCGGATGCGCGCCCTTGGTCGGCACATCCCACTCCTTGATGGTGACCTTCAATTCGCCAACCGTCCCCGCCGCGGAGGGCGTAGCGCGAGGTGTTGTAGGGGCGGGCTTCAGCCTGCCTGCGCTGGCAGGCCCGTTCTCGCTCGGACCACGAGGGGCAAGAGCCACCGCGACACCGCGCGTCAGAGAAGTCCCGCCCGCCAAAAAAATCCCGCATCCGAGAATCAGTCCCACAAAAATCGTGATCGTTCGCTTGCTCATTTCAACCTCCAAGTCGCACAGGTTTCAGACTATGCTCTTACGATTGACCTCGATATCGCTCACCATGCCTCAGCCAGACCGCGCAGCGAAATGCCTCTCCATGGGTCTTCATTTCGCCAGCGATCCCAACAACACGCTAGCTCCATTCCAAAGAATTTGCACGCCAATGCACACCAGCAAGAATGACGATAGCCGCATGATCACGCTCATCCCCGTCGCGCCCAGCAACCGTGCCAACCGGTCCGCGAATCCGTAACACAAAAACACACTCACCGCGATCAGCAATGAGCCAATTACAGCGCCCACTATGTCCAGAAGATTCTGCGGCAAGTGGCGCGCCGCGTTCGCTCCCAGCGTGATCGCCACCGAAATCGATCCCGGCCCCACGGTCAGCGGCAAGGTCATCGGATAAAACGCGTGCCGGAAAATATCCTGCGGGTCCATTTCCCGATGCGCTGTTCCGCGATCATCCTCCTCTTTCTGCTTCAGCAGAGACCATCCCGTCGAAATCACAATCAACCCGCCGCCCACTTGCACCACCGGCAGGGAAATCCCGAAAAACGCCAGCATATGCGTGCCCGTCAAAAACGAGGCAATCAGCAAAATGAAACTATTCACGGCAATCTGCTGCGCGAGCATCCTTCGCGCCTGCCCGGTATACTCCCGCGTCAGCGCCAGAAATATCGGGCTTCCGCCCAGCGGGTTTACGATGGGGAACAGCGCGCTGACAACCAAAATTGTAGTCTTGACCGCCTCGAGCAAATCTCCTCCACCATTTTGTAGCGCCGGGTTGTTTATCCCGCCCTCTTTGATTTCAGGGGGACGCCGCGTTTGCCGGCGCGCTCTTCGCTGGTGCGCTAGGGGTAACACGCGCGGCGGTTCGCTCTTCCAACTGCACGCGAATTCCATTTTTCGGCCGCAGCGTGATGCTGGCGAGCGGCTCGATGCGCTGATTGGGCGCCAGGCGCATGCGAAAGCGCTGCGCGATGGTGGCGAGCAGCAACGTCGCTTCCATCATAGCGAAACCAGCGCCAATGCAGACGCGCGGGCCGCCGCCGAAAGGGAAGTATGCAAAGCGTGGCAGCTTCGCCATTGCCTCCTCGCTCCAGCGGTCGGGATGAAAACGCTCGGGTTCGCTGAACCAGCGAGGGTCGCGCTGCGTCACCCATTGGCTCAGCACAATATTGGAGCCGGCGGGTAAAACGTATTCACCGACTGTAAAGGGCTCCTGCGTTCTTCGAAAAATCCGCCAGGCCGGTGGGTAGAGCCGCAGCGTCTCGCGGATCACTCGATCGGTGTATTGCAGTTTCGGGAGATCGGCAGCGGATGGCGGCCGGCCCCCGAGAACGGCATCGAGTTCCGCATGCAGCTTCTCTTCGACCTCCGGATGCTGCGCGAGCAGATACCAGGTCCAGGAAAGGTTCAGCGCCGTGGTCTCATGCCCCGCGAGCAGCAGCGTGATCACCTCGTCGCGAAGCTGCTGGTCGCTCATCGAATTACCATCATCGTCGCGCGCGGTCAGGAGCAGTGTGAGCAGATCTTTTGCGCCGCCCGCAGTTTGGCGTTCCGCGGTTGGATCGCGGCCGTCGCTGCTCTTCAGTTTCTCTCGGCCGCGCGCAATTAACCCGTACACGACGCGATCGATCTCTCGCACGGCGCGAAAGTGGCGGGCGCGGGTGGGCGTAGGGATGCCCAGAAAAAAAGCGATGGAATGAAAGCCGGAAGAGCTGACCATGATGGCGTCGAGCGCCGGTTCGATCACCTTGATGCTCTCGCCAAGATCGCTGCCGAAGAGGGACTGCAGGACGATGCGCAAGGTGACATACATCATGTCGTTGTGGATGTTGCGGGTCTCGCCGTTCTTCCATGCTTGCAGCAATCGCGAGGCTTCTTCGGTGGTGATGTCGGCGTAGCGAACCAGGCTTTCGCGGTGAAACGCAGGGTTGCTCAGCTTGCGTTGCCGCCGCCAAAAATCGCCGTCGCTGGTGAGCAGGCCGTTCCCAAACAGTTCTGGATTGGCGCGCGAGGTGATCCCTTTGACGAAGTTGCCGGTCTTCCCCAGCAAGACCTGCTCGACGTGCTGCGGGTGAAACAAAACGTAAAAGCGAAAATCGAAGAAGCGGTAGTAGACGATGTCGCCATACTCGCGGGCCCAGCGGGTGAGCGCCTGGGTGGCATCGCGGCTGGCCATGAACGAAGTGCCCACAAAGGGAAGTCCCCGGGGGCCCGGGGGCCGACGAGGAGCTAATGTGGGTGCGGTGGCGGACATGAGCAGGGAGGCCCTCTGGGAGACGGGAGCCATGATACCCCAGGCCGCTCTCGAAGGCCTGAAGGTCCCAGCGTCGAGAGAGTGGGCTCTGTACAGCGCCCTGCACCTGCTCGGCGAGTATCCCGTTGGTATCGAAGTGAAAGCAGTGTAGATCTTCACTCAGAAGAATCGAAGTTGATTGTCGAAAAGTGCCAACGTCGAGTTCCGGGGCGACACTTGTGTGAACCCGCCGAACATAGCGGATCGAAACAGTTGGGCGTGATTCGTCGCCAGCAAAGAGCACGCTTTGCACACCTGCGAAGACCTCTCCTTCATGTACCGCCGTCCGGTCTTTTGCGTGACTGATGGCGAGCGGCTCACTCTGCACGAACAGCTCCACCCGCGTAAGAACGGACACTTTCGTAACTTGGCCGATTCCGATGCGCTTTGAAAACTCTGCCGAGTCTTCCGCGAAGAGCGCGCCATTCTCGAACTGTAGGTATCCAATCGGCGTGAGTGTCGCCGGCGTGGATACCGTGGGTCGTCCCGGATTAGCCTCTGGTACGGATGGAATCCCGGATTGTGCCTGGCTGAGTTGAGCAAAGGCGCTCAACATGCAAAGCAAGCAAATCGGGACGATCTTCAATCTCTCTCCGGTGAATCGCACACGCAAATCTATTTCCGAAACAAATGCGGCACGTACCAGCGCGTGTATGTTGCTATTCCCAGCAACAGCACGACCCACCAGAGCACGAGGACGCTTCGCATCCACGCCTTGTATTTAATGATTCGCAATCTTTCCGTCAGGACGCTCGTGCCCGCGGACAGCAAGATGTACAGTCCCGCGAGTTCCGTTACGGTCCCGAACGCTCCGTGCGCCGTGGCCAATGCGTAGTAAGCCTTGCCGAGCTTGGCCGGAACCCTCGGAAGCACATGAACGCGGAAGGAAGGAATCATCATCACCGCAACTACAGCGAGGTTCAGAAGCACGATTACGGATTGGCACCAGGCGTGTTGCCGAAAGCGCCCCTTGCGAGCAAGCCGAGCACCGACCAACAGACCTACCCCCATGGCGATTTCGAGGACGAGAACTACATTGGCGCCGCGCGGAGCGGCCGTTTCAAGGAAAGCTTCTATCAACAGACTGTCTCCACGCAGACTATCGACTGCGTTCCGTTCGTTGTTGAGCTAAAAGTCTCGCGTGGCAGAGAGGGCAGAATTCATTCTGGCAATCGGGAGGGAAGTGCTAAGGTCGCACATCAGTGTCGCCCATGAACAGATCCTCTGATCCGTCGGGACGACAACGCCCAAAGTCACAAAACATTATTGGAAATCCGTGTTTCGACATAGCTCCTCAGTCCCCTCAATACGAGGTTGCCGTGGAGTCGCTTCCGCCAATCACCGGGCATGCAGCAAACTCTCGAAAGGATTCGCGCCCTTTTAGCAATGCACTCGGATCGTTCCTTTTCAGCACGAGCACACTTTGCGTTTTTGCTGGGCCGCCGCTTTCGCCGGGCCCTGCAAAACACACGTAGATTCCTGAGGATTTCCGGTCGAGAACCCTGATCGCCAACCTCTTCACTCCACCCGCCGCCTCGATGACGGCTTCGGTTTCGTCCACTGTCTGCACCGTGAATCCGTAATCTGCAAATGTCTTCTTGCCTTTTTCCTTCTTCGGCCGGAGCGTAGACGGCAGCGAAGTTACATCCAGCTCTTCGATCACAAACTCCGCTACTTTTACATTGGGGTATTCCGCCTTATTTCCTGCCACCCCGAGCGGCGCGTATGACAGCGCCACGATCGCCAATACAGCTTTAGTTTTCATTTTCATGCTTCCTTTCCGCCATTCGATCTCTTCGAATGGTTTTTTTCAAACGTTGCCAATGCCGCTCTTCCTTTTGCCGAATCCCCCCTGTCAGATTGTCCTATTGGACGATCGACCGACTCTTGTCTCAGGAGTTTAGGAACACTCCTATCCCGGTCCATTCACTCCACTGAGAAACCCGCCGAGGTGTCCTGTCAGTGCGACGATCACTACGGCCACAGCCTCGATCGGCAAGCGGTATCCAGGCAGGACTGCTTGTTGTTTCCGCCGGGTCTTCGTATGGATGGACCACACCACCCAGATGAGGACGGTTGACACGCATCCCATCACCAGATGCATCAAAAGGATGCCTTTCAGTTTTTGCCCCTCGAGCTCCCACTGCCACGCGAGAATTCCGCTGACTACGACGGGTAGGGTTGCGATCGCCGCGACGAGCAAGTTGTAATAGGCCGCCGCAGCCAGTAGGCGCTGGTTCTTCCATTGCGAAAGAAAATCAAAGAGGACGCCGATGATAAACAGCGCGATCGGGAAGTGAATGAGCACGACGTGTTGCGCATGCTTCGCGAAAAGCACTGTTTTTATGTCGAACGGATGCAAGGTTGCCCCTCACTCACTGCACGATGACTTTGCCAGTCATCTTCGGGTGAATCGAGCAGAAGTACGGATAAGTTCCCGCTTTGCTGAAGGTGAAGGAGAACTTTTCATCCGTGTCGAGCACTTTGGACTTGAACGCTTTCGGATCATCCGTGCTGACTATGGTGTGAGGGATATCGTCACGGTTGGTCCACGTAACTGTGGTCCCGACCGGCACTTTTAGCGTTACCGGCCCGAAGCTGAAGTTGTCGATCTTCACTTCCATTGTCGACATCTTTTCCTGCGCACTTGTTATAGAGCCCTTCCGACCTGTGCCGAAAACTCCCATTCCCAGCACCAGTGGTACTGCTGCTAAACCTGCAATGAATACACTTCTCCTCATGCTTTTTCTCCTTTTTAAGTTCGAATTGATTTGAGTTTGGCTACGTCTTGCTCACGCGAGCGAAGAATCCACCACCGCCAGGGCGTGTTGGCCTTGCACGTAGTTTACGTCCGTGATTCCCAAGACGCTGCGCAACTGCTCCGCCGGCACTTTCATCGGACCCGGTGAGTCGGCCTTGCCCGGCTGCGGTTGCGGAAATGCCGTTGAACACGCCGTGTGAAATGTTACGTTGCCTTCAACCTTTTGCATGGTCTGGTGAATGTGCCCGTTGAGCACCGTCACGGAGCCGAATTTCTTCAGATACGCCAACGCCTGCGCGCTATCATCCGTGCCCCAACCCCACTCCGGATAGACCGACCATAGTGGAATGTGCGCGAACACCACGATCGGCGTGCTGTGCTTCAGGTGCTTGACGTCGTCTTCCATCCACTCCAGCTGCTCGTGTCCCAGCGTTCCCAGCCCGCCAGCCTTTAAATTCATAACGTTCACCAGCCCGATGAAGTGCGTGCCCTTCTTATCGAAGCTGTACCAGCCGGAGCCCTTGCTGCCCTTGCCGTAGCGCTCCAGAAATTGTTTTCCGTCGTCATTGAGGACGTCGTGCTCGCCCGGCACGTAGAACACATCTTTTGGCTTCGCGCTCTTCAGTATCTGATCGACGGTATCGAACTCTTCCGGCTTCGAAAGGTGGCTGATGTCGCCAGTATGCAACATGAATTCCGGGACCGTCGTCAACCCATTGATCTTGTCGACCGCGGCTTTCAGCGTTCCCGCTACGTCGGGGTTAGCGGGCTTGTTGAACCCCATATGGCTATCGCTGATTTGCACAAAGCTCAGCTCGCCGTTGGCCTCGGTCGTGCTCAATTCCGAAAGGCGGCTCAGACTGTACGACTTCAATACACCGCCCTGCATCACGCAAAAGGCCCCCGTTCCTGCCCAGGCCATGCACTTTAGAAAACCACGGCGATTGACGCCATCGTTGTTGTGGTCGTGCAAGAGCTCATCTTTTTTCTTGTCAGACATTCTCGCTCTCCTCGTATGCATGTTTCCCCGTCATTTTTTAGGGGTGCTTTTGAGAACGGCGCCGCGGGGGTTTGGGGGAGCCCGCGATCGCCGTTCAACGTGCTTCGTCTATCCAGGACCGACGCACTAGCCCATTTATTCCAGACTCACGCGCACACTCGTCATCCGCCCGCTCTTCATTCGCGGACGCCGAGAGAGAATAAAGTCGGGCTTGAGGCGGTTACTGCTCATGAGGTCTCACTGTTCGGAGTGAATTGTGAGTGAGCTGGGTCTCGAAGACCGGGAACGGTTTGAGCAACTTGTGCTGCCCCACGTCGATGCCGCTTTCAACCTCGCGCGCTGGCTGCTACGCGGGCGCACTGATGCCGAGGATGTCGCTCAAGAAGCCCTGCTCCGCGCATGCCGCTTCTTCCGCGGTTTTCAAGGAGGAGATGCGCGCGCATGGCTGCTGCAGATCGTGCGCAATACTTGCTACACCTGGCTGGAGAAGAATCGTCCCATGGAACTAAGCATGGAATTCGACGAAGAGATACATCTACAGACGAGCGCCACACCGGAAACCCTCGCGATTGCCGGCGATGATCGCAAACGCCTCACCGTGGCCCTCGAGAAGCTGCCGTCGCGCTTCCGCGAAGTCCTTGTCCTTCGCGAGCTCGAAGGCTGTTCCTACAAGGAAATCGCTGCGATCACGTCGATCCTCATTGGCACCGTGATGTCCTCGCTCTCGCGTGCCCGCCGCCAGTTGTATTCCGCGCTGGCAAATTCTTCTCAAGGAGCCTGTCCGTGAGGTGTGACTTTGCCGACTCTCTGCTTCAGGGCTATTTCGACGGTGAACTGAGTGGCCAGAGGGCCGCGGAATTCGAGCGCCACCTGGGACATTGCGTCCACTGTACCACCGAGCTCGTGGACCTGGATTTGTTGCGCGATAGATTGCAACTCGCTCAACTCTATGAGCCTGCCCCCGCCTCGCTGCGGCGGAAGATTAACGCACCTCTCCGCGCAGTCGCGCCCACGACTGCTGCGTCGAAGCCTCGCCTTTGGCACTGGCTGGCAGCTGCGACCGCACTACTTTTCGTCGCGATCGTACTGGGGAATGTGGGTCACGGCCTTCGCAGTGACGACTATCAAGCGGAACTTGCCGGGGAAATTGTCGATGCGCACGTGCGCTCGTTACAGTCCGGCCCCATGACCGGGATCGCCTCCGACGATGAGCGCGTTGTGAAGGGATGGCTCGACGGCAGAGCCGGGTTTGCTGTTCCTGTCCGCGATTTCGCGAACGGCGGTTTCGCTCTAAAGGGTGGGCGCGTAGACGTTATTGAAGGCCGCGCCGTTGCGGTGCTCGTCTACGAGCGTAACGGACGTCGAATCAATGTATTCATTTGGCGCACACGTGAACAGGACAGTCCCCCGCGCACAGGTTCCCGGCAGAGCTTTCAATGGGTTGATTGGCGAAAGGGGAAAATGGAGTTCTGCGCCGTTTCTGACGCAGATCGCGCGGACCTTGAGCAGCTCCACAAGCTAATCGATTCTTCCGCGTAAGCAAACCACAAAGCTTTTGGCAAACTTCATTTCCAGGATCGAATTGGAGAACGATTCTACGCGCTGCAAACACACGATCAACAAGTCACGCATTCGGTTTGTCCATCCTCTTTAAGCGAGGGCCACTCCTCAGAGTGAGGAATAGAACATTGGTGACGGAGGTATTTAGAAAGGAAAGCAATTGAAGTACGGAAGGGATCAACAATGTTCAGACCAATAATCGTGATATGGCTTGTGGTACTCGTGGTGGCTCTAAATGTAGTCGCTTTTGTGACTCGCATCGCTGAAAAATGCAAACTGGCCAATCGCTTCTCAAAATCCTCAGAAAGAACAATTTCTATCGTCCAGAGCAGTCAACCGCCGGTGTTGAAGCATCAGCAGACCCAACGGACACATCGGTAGGGGTTTGCCTGCTTTACCCGTGCCCGATATTGGGACATTCACGCTCGGAAACTGTGGAAGCGACCGTGTGGGGGGAATAGGTGTATGAGATGGAGACAAAAGGAGCCAGGAGAATGCAGAAACAGGCCAGCAAGAGTCGCAAAGACTGGGTGATTAGGGGCACTCTTAAGCGACGGGAGCGCCTTTGATCGAGATGATGCGTACTGGCCCCCATTTCCAGACTGTGATCAATGTGTTGTTCCTTGCTTCCTGATTGTCTGCGTAGCACCTCACGTGCACCGTAGAGACACTGTAGAAGCGACTTCCTCCAGATTTTTATCTTCGCGAAAGGAATAAAAAGGACGGGAGTTCAGTCGTTATCGTCGGAGTGGAGCGATGTGTTCTAGCGCTGCCGGGTCGTTTTGCGAAAACAGGCTGCAATCGAAACCCGATTTTACGGCCACATGAATAGCGCCGCATTTATATGTTTGGCCTTCGATGGAGGCGTTGGTTGGATCCCGACCAATGCCTGAGCATTCGAGGAATGAGGAGGCTTGATGAAGGGAATTCCGATCCGTACTCTGGTGCGTGCCCTATTGGCGTTTTCTGTCGCGCTCGCCTTTTATCTTCCGCAGCCCAGTCCAGTCGTCGCACAGGATCAAAAGGTGCAGGTCATCGAACTTACAGCAAGAAAGTACGAGTATTCGCCCTCTCCCGTTCATGTGAAGGCGGGAACCAAAGTGCAGCTCAAAATTACCGCCGTAGACCACGACCACGGTTTCAAAATCGCGACCGTTCCGGATGGCTCCGAAGCGAACAGTAAGCCTGGCTTAGTTTTTACTTCGCCGCAAGACTGCGTGCAGCTTCAAAAGGGCGAAACAACAACGATCGAATTCGTGGCGCAAACACCCGGCACGTATCCGTTTCGGTGTTGCCACACTTGTGGTCTGGGCCATCGAGGTATGAAGAGCCAGATTGTTGTGGACTAACTAGTGCAAGCAAGAGCGGTTTCGCCCCAAACCATGCCGCATCGAATCGCTTGTGAGCGTGGGCAAGCTGTCATGCGCCCCGAACTTTCGCTCCAAAGAACTCTACGGTAGGAGCGGAATCTTAGCCTCTCTCCTCACATTTTCCACCTCACTGACTGAGGCCAATGCGCCGCACAAGATCTTGGAACCGCGGATCGGAGCGCAAGGGATCGAAGCCCGGTCGCAGGAGAACACCCGGATTAAATCGTTCTTCATAGCCTTTTTCGAGCCAAGTCATCGCTTGATTCTTATCGCCGAGAGCTGCATAGATCACGGCAATCTCTGAGGCATGCGAATAGCCAGGGTTCGAGCGCTTCTTCAGATCGCTTAGCAGCTTTGCCGCTTCGCTCCTCTTGCCGGATGCGGCGTAGACGCGAGCAAGATTAGCTATGCATGTCGGGCTGCCTGCGGAAAGCTGAACCGCTTTTTGCAGTTCCGCGATCGCTTCATCGTGCATCTGTTTTTGGAGGTAAGCCTGGCCCAGTTGATTATGTGCGAGAGCAAAAGTAGGATCCATCTCTATCGTCTTGCGACTCTGGCGTATCGATTCGTCATAAGAATGCGCAAGGACCAGAAGCTCTGCCAAGTCGGCGTTAATGATCAGAGATAGCGGATCCAGATTTTCCGCCTTTCTCATTTCCACGATAGCCTCGTCATACCGACCCAAGAGACTCAAATGCCAAGCATACCAATGGTGAGCGGTTGCGTAGCCTGGGTTCAGTTCAATGGCCCGCCGGAACTCCTTCCCGGCAGAGTCAAAATCCCAGTCGAAGCCATCCAGGCAGAATGCAAGCGAGTTGTGCGCTTCGCCGAGCGCGCTGTCCAATTCCAGAGCTTTGATCGCTGCGGCCTTTGCTTTGGGGAGCGCCTCCTTGGGCGTCATCGCCGCGTACTGCCAGTCTCCCAACAACGCATAGGTGTCCGCTAAGCCAGAATAAGATTGGGCGTATTTTGCGTCCTCGTCGATGGCCTGATTGAAATAAGCCAGGGCAACTTTCAAACCGTCCGCCGTTCGTTTATTCCAGAAGTAGCGCCCTTTGAGATAGGACTCGTAAGCTTCCGGATTCACAACCCGCACGTTTTTCAGCGCGGCCTGTTCCTGTGAATTCAAATTGATCCGAATTTGATCTGCAATGGCTCTTGCCACCTTGCCCTGGAGCGCCAAAGTATCCCGCAATTCACCCTGATAGCTCTGGGACCATAAGTGCTTGTCCGACGAAGCTTCGATCAACTGCGCCGTGATGCGGACCTGGTCACCGGAACGGAGCACAGTGCCTTCCACCACGGCGTCCACGTTCAGCTCACGAGCGATCTGCGGCAGAGGCTTGCGCGCATGTTTGTACGCCATCACGGAGGTACGTGAGATCACGCGCAACGCGCTGATCTGCCCGAGGTCCGAAATCAACTCGTCAGTCATTCCGTCGGCGAAGTAATCTTGAGACGCATCGCTCGAGAGGCTTTCCAACGGAAGGACAGCCAGGGAGCGAATGACGGGGGACGTGCTGTTCGTGGAACGAAGCTTCCGGGTGGCAAGAGAGGCCACCAGCAGGAGCAGGGCGATCAGCGATATCTTCCACGCAAGTGACGGCAGATGACGTTTGAACATTGCGGGTTTGCCAAGGAGATTCGAGCGATCACGAGGCTCTGGCGCCGGATGAGGCTGAGTTGCGGGCTCCGGCCTGCGAACAGGCGCCGCATCGGCAACTTTGACCTCCGCCAGGAAGCGGTAGCCGCGCCGGGCAACGGTTTCCACAAAGCGGGGACTCTCGGCGGAGTCGCCCAGGGCCTCGCGTATTTTGCTGATCGCTTTGTTAAGCCCGTGGTCGAAATCCACGAAAGTGTCAGCGGGCCAGAGTCTTCTCTGAAGTTCCTCGCGAGTTACGACCTCGCCGGGGTGCTCAAGCAGCATCGCCAGGACTTGGAAGGGCTGTTCCTGAAGGCGAACTCGCAGGCCGTGCTTGCGTAATTCGCCGGCGCGAAGGTCCAGCTCGAAAACCCCAAAACCGAGTCGCACGCCGACGTGAAGGTCTTCTTGCACGGAGAGCTAAATGCCCAAGGAACGTGAGTGTACCACCTGGCAGAGTTCACGGGAATCCAAGACGGGGACATCTTCCTGTATGTCCTTTATAGAGTCAGAGTTACCAGGGGACCCCCATTCCAGCGGGGAAGAACTGCCCGTCCATTGAATCGATCTCAAGTGCGAACCATAGTGAGGCCATCAAGCGAAGGGCCAGGACGCGTTACCGTCGCAGGGAGGTTTCAATGGTCGAGCACAGTCATCCTCCGAATTTTGAGGGGGCCGTCTTGCCGCATCTTGACGCCGCGTACAACCTCGCACGCTGGCTGATGCGCAATCAGCTGGACGCAGAGGACGTAGCCCAGGAAGCATATTTGCGCGCTTTCCGATTCTTTCCCGGCTTCCGCGGCGGTGATGCCCGCGCCTGGCTCCTGAAAATTGTCCGGACTACTTGCTATACCTGGTTGCACGCAAACCGGCCACTGCAAGACGCCACGGAATTTGACGAGAGCCTTTTCCATCCCGATTCTTGCGCTCCCAATCCAGAAGAAGCTGTGCTCCAAAACGACAGCGACACTCTGGTGCGAAAAGCGCTCGAGAAGCTCCCGCCAAATTTTCGGGAAGTACTCATTCTTCGCGAACTCGAGGGGATGTCTTACCGAGAGATCGCAGATGTCACCGGCATGCCCGCAGGCACTGTGATGTCGAGCTTATCGCGCGCACGGGGCCGCCTTCGTCAAGTTCTGACAGCCCTTATGAGCGGAGATGCGGTGCCAAGTTCACGGCGAACGGCCGGTGTGAACGCATGAAGGCGTGCTTGCGGATCATCCGAGTCCGCTGAGAAAAACGGTCATGACTTGGCGACTGAAGTACTCACGATTTTATTCCCGCCTCTTAAACATCCCTGGGTCGGGGAATTATCCAAGAGCATGCGCGGTCTTACACGGTGAAGACAATGAAATGTCTCGCAATTCAAAACCGCATCGAACAAGGAGATTTGAGATGATCTGGGCTCGACATTTGAAATTATTTACGAAAGTAGGCGTGGCTGCGCTTGCGCTGGGCACTTTGGCGACTAGCGGGAACGCGCAAGATTCATACCAAGGCAAGTTCACGCTGCCCGTTGAGACGCACTGGGGAGGCGCCACACTGCCGCCCGGCGATTACACTTTCACTCTGCCATCCAACAGCGCTCCCTACAGACTTTACATCCAGGGACAAGGAGTTAGTGCCATCGTCCAAGCCATTACAGCCGATCAGAAAGTGGTTTCCGAACGCCCGGAGCTGAACCTCGTGGACATCGCAGACGTGCACGCTGTTCAGACATTCGAGGCGCCGGAGCTAGGAGTGACCTTTACCTACTGGACGCCCACACAAAAACACCTGGGACACAAGGTAGCCCGTCAAAAGACGGTGCCACCGGCCGCGCCTGCATCGCAGGCCAGTGAAAACCACACTTCCATCGAAGTTCACACTACGGGTCGCTAAGGAAAGAAGTCATGCCAGTCACTGCAAATGCCAGGTGCAGAAAGATAGTAGTTGGATCCCTGGCGAGGACCACGGTAGAGAAGCGGCGTAGCTTAAATTGGGATACGCGTTCAGACACGGAATGCATCTCAAAGAGGGCCGCGCCGCTAATCTCATCTATGGCGAGCGATAGGCTGAGCGAAGCGGAGGTCATCCAGCGAGCGCGCGAAGGCGATCGGACCGTGTTTGAATACCTCTACCGGTTGCATAGCCGACGTGTGTATGCGGTATGCCTGCGCATGGTAGGAGACGCGACCGAAGCAGAAGATTTGACTCAAGAGGCTTTCTTGCTCCTGTTCCGCAAAATTCACACGTTTCGTGGCGAATCGGCCTTCTCTACTTGGCTGCACAGGCTGGCAGTGAACCTCGTGCTGATGCGCCTGCGCAAGAAGTCCTTGCCAACGGTCTCGATCGAAGCAGCTCCCGATCCAGACAATGAGAACAGTTGGCCGAGCATCGATATCGGGGCGCCCGACTTGCTCCTTGAGGGATCGATTGACCGAATAAATCTCGCACGCTGCATCGCGCAGTTGCCGCTGGGCTACCGCACAATGTTTGTCTTGCACGATATCCAAGGCTACGAACACCGCGAGATCGCAAGGATACTGGGACGCTCGGTAGGTGATTCGAAATCGCAATTACACAAGGCCCGCACGCGGCTGCGTGAACTGCTCCACGAACTTCAGCGAGAAAAGGAGCGGGATGAGCGCCTGGCAGCAGCTAAGCTGCGTTCCCGATCCAGCGCGCCTTTGGTCCCTCTAACGTCTTAGGTACCGAACGCAGTATCTACACTGGTTACGCCAATCAAGATGCAGCCAGGCACCATCCTGTAAACGCGCGACCAACAACGCCTGATATTGAAGAAGGAGAGAAAGTGACAGCTCCAAGGTTTCTGGTGCTCGTCGGCGTCAAGTTGGCCGACATCGCGAGTACCCAAGAAATATTGAAGGATGGTCGAACCTAAGGGACCCCGACATTCGCTTGTGAGTCGAGGCTGTGATGACGGCAAGATATACCGGAGGAATTCGACTCGAACAAGTGCGGGAGGGCTTCTCCAGTAGGGAATTGGAAAATATGGAAAATGGCCGGTCTGTACGACCAGTCGCTTAGTTGGGTATAATCAGCAAGCTAGAGAGAAGAGCGGGCGTCGTACAATGGCAGTATAGAAGCTTCCCAAGCTTCGGACGTGGGTTCGATTCCCATCGCCCGCTCCATAAGTCCTGTTGACGCAGTTGGCCTCACTGGCTTTTCTCCTCGAAATTACCCCTAAAACGCACGATTTTGGACGCAGTTGGACGCGAAATGCTGCGGGGAAAAGTGAATTGGACGCGGCGTTTTCAGGTGCTACTTTGTACGTTCGGATGGTGTCGGGGGCCCGGATGGCACGATGCTGCCAAAAGTCGCGTTTCGCATTGTGCTTGTGAATAAATCTCGTTGAGAAATACAGTACATCGCTCTTTGACCAGATTGTATGTCGTCTGCCTTGTCTGTGCAGCGCGTTAACAACGAGTACTTACAATAACTTACAACGTTTCTAGGGACTGCCAAGAACTTGATAATACGCAGTAGGCGAACAGATCTTGGGTTAGTGTTCGGGTTAAAGGGCTGCTCTCCGACCTCTCAGTCCGATTTGAGGATCTCCGAGCAAATTGCTCAGCGCTGTTTCGGAAGTCTAGAAAGCCCGGAGTCACGCTCGAGCTTTGTATCGAGAATATACGTCAACCTGGGTTAGAGACGCTAATGCAGCAAGGGCCAACGCGCCGCTGACTCCTACAGACTCGCGGTCCTACAGAAGCGTCTGACGCGCTTAACCCCTCGATTGTCTCGACACTGCATTCGGTGCACTGGCCAGCCCTGGCCGGCTTGCGCCTCAATACTAAGGTGTTTACCGGATAGGCTTGACCTCCCGCCAGGGATAGATTCTTGTATACTCTGGGTAACGTCAGATGAGTGATGAGGAATCTGCTTCGTCCGGCCTATGAAGCGAAAAGCCCCGATAGACTTATCCACGTTTGATGCAAAAATATTTTCAGACTTCACCGCTGCGGTACGCCGCCGCAACTCGGGCGTACGTCGAAGACCTGACGTCCCGCACAGGGACGCGGATTACCCAACGACTATTCCCCAATGGCTCTTTTGAGGTCAAAAATGAAATTTGCAACCGAGGCAGCTCTCGTCACCACATTAGCTGCGGGTCAAATTTGTGCTGCACAGTGCAGCCAACCCACGCCAGGCGCCAGACAAGCGCTTTCGATTGAAGCGCACCGTGTACAGAGGAAAGTCAAGCTAGGGTCTTCGGTGCTGCTGAAAGTCCGGATGACGAACGTGTCCCGCCATGATATTTCCGTTTGGATGGAGAACGGAAGTAGTGAAAACCAGTACGAAGTTGACGTGCGCGGCCAAAAAGGGAATCTATCGGCAGATACTGAATACAGGGAAACGCGAAACGGCCACGTGCATCTGGAAGTATTGAGATTGCAAGACCTGATAGATAGCGGCTCCTGTGTAACCCTTGGAAGGGGAAAAAGTATCGTACAGCAGGTAGACGTCGGCAAGTTGTACCTCTTCGACACCTCCGGAAAATACTTCATCCGAGTCCGGAGGCCCGACCCAGAAAGTGGCGGGATGGTCAAATCGAATGTGGTTAGGATGACTATCACGAGCGAATGACCTCGTTTGCAT
>WNFQ01001230.1_pt1 | contig 18051 bp, 12 predicted proteins | sample 5400171 | NCBI WGS metagenome assembly WNFQ01 (sample SAMN13153356, study PRJNA577476) | soil metagenome | isolation source: 20 cm soil under Madrone tree | place: USA:California | collected 2016-06-14 | reverse complement strand
CGCGGCCTGTCGCCGCTGGATGTGGTCAATGCCGTCAATGCTCAGAACCTCATCCTGCCGGGCGGCACGGCCAAGATCGGCGCGCTCGAGTACAACGTCAACTTGAACGGCAGCACTCCGACGGTCGAGGCACTCAACGATCTACCGGTGAGCACGTCCGGCGGCCAGGTGATTTACGTGCGCGATGTCGCGCACGTACGGGACGGCTATGCGCCGCAAACCAACATCGTGCGCACGAACGGCACGCGCTCGGCGTTGCTGCAAATCGAGAAGAGCGGCAACGCATCGACACTCGCGATCATCGCGAACGTCAAGGCGATGCTGCCGCAGATCGCGGCGGGGCTGCCGAAGGCGCTCGGCATCCAGCCGGTGTCCGATCAGTCGGTGTTCGTGAGCGGCGCCGTCAGCGGCGTGGTGCGCGAGGCGCTGATCGCCGCCGCCTTGACCGGGCTGATGATTCTGCTGTTTCTGGCGAACTGGCGCGCCACCTTGATCGTTGCCGTCACCATCCCGCTCTCGATCCTGACCTCGTTGATTGCACTGTCGGCGCTGGGACAGACCATCAACATCATGACGCTGGGCGGACTGGCACTGGCGGTGGGCATTCTGGTGGACGACTCCACGGTCGCCATCGAAAACATCAGCCATCACCTCGATGCCGGCACGGAAAAGCGCGAGGCGATTCTGGTGGCCTCCGCGCAGATCGCCGTGCCGACCCTGGTCTCGACATTGTCCATCTGCATCGTGTTCATTCCAATGTTTCTCCTGAGCGGGGTGGCGCGTTATCTGTTCGTACCCCTGGGGGAGGCGGTGGTCTTCGCCATGCTGGCCTCGTACTTCTTCTCACGGACCTTGATTCCGACGCTGGCGATGTATTTGCTGCGGAGCGCCGAGCACGCTTCCGCCGACGCCGCCAAACCGCTGGGGCCCTTCATGCGTTTTCAGCGCCGCTTCGAGCGCGGTTTCGAGAAGTTTCGGGACTTTTACCGCGGACGCCTGGAGCGAGGATTGGCCCGGCCCCGTGTATTAGGCTTAGGCTTCCTGGGCGTGTGCCTGGGCACGGCGATGCTGGTGCCGTTTCTGGGTCAGGACTTCTTTCCGACCTCGGACACGGGAGAGATTCGGCTGCATCTGCGCGCCAGGACCGGGACGCGCATCGAGGAGACCGCGCGGATCACGGACAACGTGGAAGCGCGCATTCGTTCGCTGATTCCCAAGGCCGAGCTTGGCAGCATTCTGGACAACATCGGCCTGCCGGTCAGCGGCATCAACCTGACCTACGATTCGGCGTCGCCGATCGGCAACGCGGACGCCGACGTGCTGGTCACGCTCAATCCCAAACACAAGCCCACGTCACAGTACGTAGAGAAGCTGCGGACCGCGCTGAACACCGACTTCCCCGGCGTTACCTTCGGCTTTCTGCCGGCGGACATCATCAGCCAGATTCTCAATTTCGGGCTGCCGTCACCCATCGACATTCAGATCGTCGGCGGCGACGTGAACGGCGACCGGGCGGCGGCGACGAAGTTGATGGCGCGGCTGCGTCAGGTGCATGGTCTGGTCGACTTGCGCATCCAGCAGCCCGACGATGCGCCGGCGATCAATATCGACGTCGACCGCACCGAGGCCATCAAGGCCGGCTTCCAGCAGCGCCAGATCGGACAGAACCTGCTGATTGCACTCTCGGGAAGTTCGCAGACCACACCCAACTTCTGGCTCAATCCGAAGAACGGCGTGAGCTATCCACTGGCGACGATGACGCCGCAGTACACGGTGGATTCGCTGGACGCCCTGCGCAATATTCCGCTTGCCGGCGCCAGTCCCGGTGCCGGCGCCGGTGGCGGTGGTGGTGCTTCTGCCCCCGGTGCCGGCGCGGCGGCGGGCGCGAGCCCCGGTGTTCCGGGAGCGGCGAAGTCGCAGATCTTGGGTTCGCTCGGCACGCTCGATCGCGGCTCGCAGGAGGCGGTGATCTCCCATTACAACGTCCAGCCGGTGATCGATATCTTCGGTTCGGTCCAGGGGCGGGATCTCGGCGGGGTCGCGCGCGAGATCAGCGGCCTCGTCGATCAGGCCCGAGGCAGTTTACCGGCCGGTTCCAGCATCGTGGTGCGTGGGCAGGTGCAGACCATGCAGTCCTCGTTCACAGGCCTTCTGACCGGGCTCGGCTTCGCCGTGCTGCTCGTGTACCTGCTCATGGTGATCAACTTCCAATCGTGGATCGACCCGCTGATCATCATCAGCGGGCTTCCGGCCGCTTTGGTCGGCATTGTGTGGATGCTGTTCGTCACCGGCACGACGGTCAGCGTGCCGGCGTTGACCGGGACCATCATGTGCATCGGCATCGCCACCGCCAACAGCATTCTGGTGGTGAGTTTTGCGCGCGAATCGCTGGCGCAAGGCACTGAACCCCTGCGCGCCGCGCTCGACGCCGGCCTCGGGCGGTTTCGACCGGTGCTGATGACCGCGCTCGCCATGGTGATCGGCATGTTGCCGATGGCCCTCGGCCTCGGCGACGGCGGCGAACAGAACGCTCCCCTGGGGCGCGCCGTGATCGGCGGGCTCATGTTCGGAACCATGTCCACCTTGCTGTTCGTGCCCGTCGTGTTTTCGGCCGTACACGGATGGCTCAAGCGCCGCGAGGCGCATACGGCCTCGACGCCCGCCCTGTCCGCGAATTAATGGGAGAGAGATTATGAATGATGGCAATACGAGAGTGACCCATGACACCGGCGATCCGACAGTAGCCGATGACGCCGGTGATCCGACAGTAACTCGTCATTCCGGCGATCCGATAGCGACTCGCCATGCCGGCGATCCGGCAGCGACCGGCCGACCCTTGAAAACACGCCTGCTGCGGTTGACGCCGCTCGTGCTCGTGCTGCTGGCGCTCGGCATCGGCATTGTGCCGCGACTCAAGGCGCACGCCGCGCTGCGCACGCAAACCGAGTCGTTCAGCATTCCCGTGGTTTCGGTGGTGCATCCGAAGGCGGCGCCGGCCGTGCAGCGCATCGAGTTGCCGGCCGATGTGCAGGCCTATCAAGAAGCCTCGATCTTCGCGCGCACCAACGGTTATCTCGCGCATTGGTACAAGGATATCGGCACGCAGGTGCCGGCGGGCGAGCTTTTGGCCTACATCGAGACGCCCGAAGTCGACGCGCAGCTCGAGCAGGCGCGCGCCGATGAGAATACGGCAAAAGTCCAGTACGACATCGCCAAGGTGACCGCCGACCGCTGGGTCGGTCTGCTCAAGACCAACGCGGTTTCGCGCGAAGTGGCCGAACAGGACGTTGCCACGATGAAGGCGCAGGCGGCCACTCTCGCGGCGACCCAGGCCAACGTGCACCGCTTGAGCAAATTGCAGTCCTACGAACGCGTGGTCGCGCCCTTCGCGGGCGTGGTCACTGCGCGCAACGTCGATGTCGGCGCGCTGATCGATTCGGGCAGCGCCGGCGGCTCGAAGATGGAACTCTTCCATTTGGCGGAAACGGACAAGCTGCGGGTATTCGTCGACGTCCCGCAGGTCTACGCGCAAGACATGCAGCCCGGCGTGCCGGCAACGTTGACTCTTCCACGGCGGCCGGACCGCCCGTTGCATGGCGCGGTCGCGCGTACCTCGGGAGCGATCAATTCCGCCAGCCGTACCTTGCGTGTCGAGGTCGACGTCGACAACCAGGACGGTGCCGTTCTGCCGGGTGCCTACGCGCTGGTCGATCTGGATGTGACCGCGTCTCACCCGCTCCTGTCGGTGCCCGTGAATACGCTGCTGTTCCGCCCGAACGGGGTGCAGGTGGCGGTGGTCGATGGAACAGGCAAGGCGCTGCTGCGAACCATTACCTTGGGACGGGACTTCGGCACGACCGTGGAAGTGACCTCCGGGCTCGACGTGAGCGAGCGTGTCATCTCCAACCCGGGCGATGCCATCGCACCCGGCGACGCAGTGCGCGTCGTCGAGAATCCGCCGCGCGTCGAGAAGCCGTCGGGCGCCGAGAAACCGTCTGCCGCCGAGAAGCCGTCGAAATCACCGTCGGCCTGACGGCATGAACAATGTTGCCAGTCCCCCAAGTCGTCGGAGAATGATATGAGTGTCGGACTTGATACCAAGATTCGCGCGGGGGCCGGAGCGCTGGCCCTGACGCTGCTGCTCGCCGGCTGCGCGACCGGCCCCGCCTATGTGCGGCCGACCGTCGATGTGCCCGGAGCGTTCAAGGAGCGGCCCGCGGGTGCCGCGGCCGAGCGGCCATCCGGCCCCGCGGCCGCCGCGCCGCAGCCGGGCTGGAAGCCTGCCTCTCCCCAGGATGCTCAGAATCGCGGTGCCTGGTGGGAAGTCTTCCATGATGAGTCGTTGAATCAGCTCGAGGCGCGCGTCACCGTGTCCAATCAGACCATCGTCAAGGCGGTGGCGTCGCTTCAGCAGGCGCGCGCGGTGGTGGGCGAAGCGCGCTCGGCGTATTACCCGACGGTTCAAGCGGGGATCGGGCCCGATCGATCCCGTACCTCGTCGACCGTGGTCGGGCGGGCGGGTACGGCCGGCAAGACCGTGTGGGACAACACCGCGGCGTTGAGCGCCTCCTGGGAGCCTGATCTATTCGGCAAGGTGGGCCATGCCGTGGAGGGCGCCAAGGCCCGGGAGCAGGCGAGCGCCGCCGATCTGGCATCGGTTGAACTCAGCATGCATGCCGAACTCGCGGTGGACTATTTCGACCTGCGCGGGGTCGACACGCAGACCGAACTGCTGCGCCAAACCGTCGTTGCGTTTCAGGCGGCACTCGACATCGCCACTCAGCGATTCACGGCCGGCGTCGCATCGGATTCGGACGTCGCCTTGGCGCAGACCCAGTTGGAAACGGCGCGCTCGCAGCTCATCGATCTCGGCGTCATGCGCGCCCAACTCGAGCACGCGATCGCGACGCTGGTCGGCGAAGCCGCATCGACATTTGCGTTGCCGGCCAATGCCTCGCAGTTCGCGCCGCCGGCCATTCCCGCCGGTGTCCCCTCACAATTGCTGGAACGGCGACCCGACGTGGCGGCGGCGGAGCGCCTCGTGGCGGCCTCCAACGCAGACGTGGGGTCGGCCACCGCCGCATTCTTTCCCGATCTGATGCTGTCGCTCGCCGGCGGTTACGAATCCGGGGGTTTTTCGCAATGGGCGAGCGCGCCCAGCCGTTTCTGGGCCGTCGGCCTGCCCTTGGTGGGTACGCTGTTCGACGGTGGTCTGCGCAAGCAGAAATTGAACGGCGCCAAGGCGAGCTATGAGTCGGCGGTGGCCGACTATCGCCAGGTGGTGCTGACGTCCTTCCAAGAGGTCGAGGACAATCTCGCGGCCCTGCGCGTGCTCGCCGAGGAATCGGAGGCACAGCAGCGGGCGGTCAGCGCCGCACAACATGAGCTCGATCTGGCGCTGCAGCGTTATGAGGGTGGTGCAGTGGGGTACTTGGAGGTGGTGACCGCGCAGAGCGCCGCCTTGACCAATGAGCGTACCGCCATCGACATAGCCCGGCGCCGGCTCGACGCGAGCGTGCTGCTGGTCAAAGCGCTGGGGGGCCTCTGGGGATAATAAACAAAGGGGTAGCGTCAGCCCGCACCTCTAGAACCCGCCGGGATTTGGGCTACACGGATTGGTCTGCGGACCGCCGCTGTTCTGGCCGAAGAACCAGGACAGATTCGAGGTGCCGTACTGCTTGTCCCGGCCAAAGTTGTTGACGCCGACCCCGCTGAAATTGCCAAACAGCAGCGTGCAGTTTCCCTGACTGCCTCCATCGTTGCTGCCTTTCAGCGCATAAAAAGGATAAAACGCTGCGCCCACCGGCGGGACGACGCAGCCGACCCCGTTCGGTTTACAGGTTGATTCCGAGCTTGAGACATCGGTCTCGAGCTGAATGATTGGAAACGGCTGGTTATAGTCGCCACTATCGTCAGACCGACTGAGGGGCCCAATGCCGCCTCCGCTGACGGAACGGATGGCAAGCGATGTGGCATTGTTGCGCGTGCCGTCTGGCCAGTCGGTCCGGTACGACGTGCCGTCAAAGTCTAGATCCCCTCCGACGGCAAGATTGAGGCAGCCAGCTACCGTAGGTCCAGGGAAACACGGTGCGTCGTCAGCATCGTTGTCGCCATTCGCGCCGGGCGTGAAGTGCCCGATTTCCACGGAAAAGTTGATATTTGCCTGAAGCGCCGCCCAGGGGACGAAGTTTCCAAACCGCGCGGTGTCGAACTCTGGATGGAAATCAAAGTTCGTCCCGGCACAAGTGTTTGGATTCGAGTTCTGGAAGCCATTCGCGCCACTCGCCACCATGAACCCTGTCTGACCAGTCGTCAAATCGTCGATTCGAGTGATCAGGCCCGAGGCGGTATCGGTGAGCGTGACGCGCAGATGATCGCCCTGACTCATCAGCAGCGTGTGAGCATTCGGAGCAAACGTTGCGGCTGTCGCCGTGCTGGGCCCCGGAGGACCCGTGGGAACCCCGTCTCTCTGGATGAACGCGAAGTTGACGGGTTCGGTGCACGCCGGATTCAGATTGCCACGCTTGTGGCCGGAGGTAATGACTTCGAGGCTGTCTATATTGAGCGCAGCGCACCAGTGGGTCAGGTCGCAGCTGATTTGTGTGATGAAAGGAGGAAACCCGGGGGGATAAAACTGCAGCTCCATGAACGCCGACCCCGCCAGGCCAGGCGTGTTCTCATCGCTATCCGGGATGCAGGCTCCATTGGGAAAAGAGTTGTCATCGCAGAGCACCATCGCGAACCAGAACGCGGGATAGTTCTCGAACGTCTGCGTCGCCGGCAGGGGACGTTCGGCCGGCAGTGTAATGTCCCACTGCACACTGTTGCCGGAGTGAGGCACCGTCGAATAGAAGCCAATACTCGGCTCGTCGTGCCCGACGTAATGGCCGTTGTCGTAGCCACGTTGGCCATACTCGCCGGTGAAGTCAGCGCAAGTCATTTGCGGTCTAAGTGGTGACTGGATCTTGCTGTAGCCGTTGCAATCCAGATTGCCCACGCGCGCGAACGACTGCGCCTGTGAGGTCTGCGAGCACACGGCAAAGGCTGCGCATATGCTAATAGAGATCAGGACGAACGCAGGAACACGGGGCATGACACACCTCCCCAGTCATTTATTTTCGTTCTAGCCCGGCTCCGCGAACAAAAAATGCCGCGACCAGGCCCCTTCAGTATCCAGCCTCAATGCGGAACAAAACCAGTGGCGTCGAGTGCGGTGTATCTACCACTGAGGCGTGCTTGTCAACAGGATGGCCCGCAGCGCGGACGCCACGCGCAGCGAGAGGGACGGGAGCCCACCTTGGCCTTCAGCTTTGCTGCACCGCTTCGCAACGTTGCACTGCTTCGCAGGGGCCTTACCTTACCGATGGCGGGCCATCAGCTTGTCGAGCGCGGCGGGGGAAGTCAGTAAAGAATTTCAACCGGCGCGCTGAACGAATATCCCACACCGCGTTCGGTGACGATGAACTGTGGCTGCGACGGATCGGCCTCGATCTTGCGGCGCAATCGCAGCACCTGAACGTCAATGGATCGGTCGTAGACCTCGTTGTCGTACACTCGGCTGGCTTCGAGCAGCTGATCGCGAGTGAGGACTCGTTGCGGAGCCGCCAGTAACGCGGCGAGTAGATTGAATTCGCCGTTGGTCAGTTCGAACCGCTGCCCGGTATGCTTTGCCAGTCGCCGCGTGCGCAGGTTGAGCTCGAACTCGGCAAAGCGGTAGGCGCGGACGTCTCTCTGCCTCGCCTCAGTCAGGGCCGCCCCCTTGGTTCGCCGCAGCACGCTGCGGATGCGAGCCAGCAGCTCGCGGGGGCTGAAAGGCTTGGTCAGGTAATCGTCGGCACCGAGTTCGAGGCCCATGATGCGATCGGCTTCGTCGCGGACGCCGGTGAGGATGATGACGGGTATCGCCGATTCCTCGCGCAGCTTGCGCGCAATCGCCATGCCATCCTCGCCTGCCAGGCGCAGGTCGAGCACCACGAGATCGATGGCGTGGTCGGCGAGGATCACCAACATTTCCGTGCCGGTCGACGTCACGCTGACGCGCAACTCGTTCTGGGTGAGGTATTCCCGCAGCAAGTCGCGGATCTGCGGATCGTCGTCGACGACCAAGATGTGCGGCTGAACAGTCTCAGGCATGACGATAGTCTCCGAGGCCGGGCCTCAATAATGTATCACCAGATCAGCGGGGAATCTCCGCCCACATTCACGGCGCGGATCTTAGATTGCGCGCGAACGACTCGGCGAGGTCACTGCGCTGCAGCGGCTTGTGCAATACCTCATTCACGCCGATTCCGGCCGCACGATCCGCAAGCCGTGCGCCCCCGTGGCCGCTCATGAGAATGATGGGTACATCGGGCCGAACGCGCCGGATCTCGCGTGCCAGCTCGCTACCCGCGATATCCGGCATCGCTTCATCGGTGAGCACCAGATCGAAACGCGTCGGGTCGGCCCGGAATGCCTGAAGCGCCGCGTTGCTTGAACCGAAACCCACCGGCTCGTAGCCGAGTTCGGCAAGCATTTCTTCGGCGAGCGTCACCAGCATCGGTTCGTCATCGACGATCATCACCGTCTCACCGTGTCCGCGCGGCAGTTCGCGCACCGTTTCAACGGCGGGCTTTCCGGCTTCGGCCGAGATCGGCAGCCAGATCTCAAAGCTCGTTCCTTTCCCGGCGGTCGTTTTGACATCGATCGCACCGCCGAGATCGGTCACGATCCCATGCACCAGCGATAGACCCAGACCGGTTCCTTCGCCGATACCTTTGGTCGTGAAGAACGGATCGAATATTCGCTCGAGCACAGCGGGCGGAATGCCGGTGCCCGTGTCCCGGATCACGAGCCGCGCGTAGTTCCCCGGGGAGAGCGCGCCGCGCGAAAGCGAACGGCCCTCGATCAATCGAATGCGTTCGAGAAGCACGGTGAGCGTGCCGCCGCGCTCCATGGCATGTACCGCATTGGTACAGAGATTCATGGCGACCTGATGCAATTGCGTCGAATCGCCGATCAATGCGGCATCGCCGGCATCGAGTTTTTTGTCCAGACGTACGTTGGCGGGCAGGGATGCCGCGATCAGTTCCAGGGATTCTTCGATGACCGACTGGACATGCACATGTGCGCGCTCACCCATCCCGCTGCGGCTGAATCCGAGGATGCGGTCGACGAGCATCTTGGCACGCCCGGCCGCGTGCATCACGTTGTCAAGGTAGCGCCGCAAGGCACTGTCGCGAACGGAGAGTTCTTGTGCAAGCTCGCCGTATCCTAAGATCGCTCCCAAGATATTGTTGAAGTCGTGGGCGATGCCGCCTGCCAGCGTGCCGATCGCCTCCATTTTCTGCGATTGCCGCAGCTGCGCCTCCAGATGCTCTTTGTCGGCCTGCGCTTGCTTTTGATCCGTCACGTCGATGGCCGAACCGACGAACCGGTATGGTCTGCCCGCCGTGTCCCGCAGACAGCGGCCGCGCGAGAGCAGCCAGTGCCAGTCGCCGTTACGTTGCTCCACGCGGTATTCGCATTCAAAGCTCGGCGTGCGACCCTCGAGGTGATCCTTGACCGCAGCGTCGAGCCGTGGCCGGTCATCCACGTGGACGAGAGTGGTTGCATTCCATGCGGTGCGGGTGGTCGCGGCATGATCTTCGTCTTTACCCTCGAGCATTTTCATCTTCGACGACAGGAAGAGGTGATCGGTCTCGAGGTTCCAGTCCCAGTGCCCTTCGTTCGCTCCCTCCATCGCCAGTGCGTAGCGTTCCTCACTGTCCCGCAGTGCGCGCTCACCCGTTTCAATGCGCCGTAGCTGGCGCCACAGCGCGGCGATGGCGGCCAAACCCAGAAGGGTGACTACGATGGTGCGCGCGGCCAGTCGAATCGCTTCATCGCGCCACGGGCGCATGGCAACAGACTCGTCGCGAGTGACCGTCATCACCAGTGGGGTGTCCCGTACGCGCGCCACCGCGATGAAGTCTCGCCGGCCATCGATCGGGTTCACCACGCGGCTTGCCGGCGCAGCCGGTACGGCGGCGAGTTCCGGGAATTTTCTGTTGATCGCTTCCGGCGCCGGCGGATTGTGTATGAGCAGCGTGCCATTGTCGCGCAGGAGCTGGACGGCGCTGCCCTTCCCGAGGGTGACCGAGCTGTAGAACCTCTCGAGATCCGCGAGGTCGACGATGGCGGTAACGACCCCTGCGAACTCTCCATGGTCGCCCTCGATGCGCCGCGACAGGACTATTCCCATCCGGCTCTCGCTCCGGGTGATCAGCGGTTCGCTGACGAAGAGCCCCGTCGCAGCGCTGTCGCGCTGAGCGATGAAGTAAGCGCGGTCGGACACGTCGAGATTCGGCGGTACGGAGCCGCGCGAGCGGTGCCGCTGTATACCCTGGGGATCGTCGATGGTGATCATCCGCAGCTGCGGTACTCCGGCGGTGCGATTCGCGAGGACTTCATTGAGACGCTCGGGCGCGAACTTGCGGCTGTCGTTCTGGTACCAACGCGCCGTATCCCGGAGCAGCAAATCGATGCCCTGCCAAGTCCACGCGGTTTGCTCGGCGAGCGCCGTCGCGACATTGCTGATTTCGCGATCGGTCGCAGCGAGCGAATTGTGGTAGGCACGCGAAGCGTCGTAAGCGGAGGAGGCCGCAAACGCAAATATGACAAACAAGCCAAGTACCGCGATCCCGAGCCGCAGGCGCTTGAACCGGATGGGGGCGGTGGGCTGCGCAATGAGATCGTCGGATGGGGGCATGCGTCTCGCAGAGCCTTAATTCGGTGGACCGATCATAGCGCGAACGGTCGCGAGCAGAGCATCGCGGGTCAGCGGCTTGGCGATGACTTGGGCCACGCCGAGCGTCTGCGCCGTCGCACCGGCACTCGAGAGGCCGGAGCGGAATTGTCCGGAGATCGCCACCACCGGTGTTCCCGGATACGCTGCGCGAATTTCATCGACCAGGCGTCCGCCCGCATGTTTGGGCATATAAATACTGACGATCACAAGATCCACATTATCGGTAGGTGCGCAGTGCGGCGCGACGCCGTGAGCTCGATAGCCGGCGTTTCTCAGCCATTCCACGAGCAGGGCGCGCATCAGGTCATCTTGTTCGTATACGACGATACTTTGGCGCATGTCCGGAGCTTGCGCGCGCTCGATTTCGCGGCCATTGCGTGATCGGCCAGAATGATTACGGGTGTAATCTCGCCAGGCCATTGCTACATGCGAGATATGCGTGGCCCGGATTGCCGGGAAACACCACCCAGGGGGCGGCCGGAATCCTGGCGAGAGGCGCGCCGCAGCGCCTCAGTCCATCTCGAAATTACAGTCCTTCAGGGGTATTACCCGCGTCTTGTTCCAGTATTTGTGGCCCAAGTAAAAGAGGACGAAACCCGGAATCATCAGGTAGCCGGTGATGAAGTCGAACCAGGAAAACACCGGGGCTTGGAATACGCCGATGTTGGCGCCGAACAACACTACCAAGAAGAGGGTCACGGCGAGCCATGGGCCGTAGGGGTAGAACTTCGACTTGAATTTCAGATCGTCGAGGCTCCGGCCCTGTGCGACCCACGCCTGGCGGAAGCGCAGGTGGCAGACCGCGATGCCCAGCCAAATCAGGAAACCGCTCAGGCTCGAGGCATTGTAGAAAATCTGATAGATCTTCTGGTCACCCACCAGGGTGGAAAAGAAGGCCAGGGCACTGACCAACCCCGTGGCCAGGAGTGCGGCCACGGGCACGCCGCGCCGGTTGAGCTTGCTGAACAGCTTCGGCGCCTTGCGGCTATGGGACATCGCATACAACATTCGTGAGGCCACATACATCGAGGAATTCCCGCAAGACAGCACCGAGGACAGGATCACCGCATTCATGAGATTGGCGGCGTAATACCCGAACCTCGGAAGCATCTGGAACACCATCGTGAAGGGCGAGAAGGCAATGTGACTCTCGTCGCCGTGCAGCAGATTCGGGTCGTTGTAACCGACCAAGGTGCCGACCACGAAAATGGAGCCGATATAGAACAGCAGGATGCGCCAGAAAACGGTCCTGATCGCCTTGGGGACGTTTTTGCTCGGGTTGGTGGTTTCCGCCGCGGCAAGACCCACGCCTTCCGTTCCCTGGAATGAGAAACCGGCCACCAAGAACACCGCCAGCACCGACGTCCAGCCGCCTACGAAGGGAGCCCGCGTGCCGGACTTGGGGTCGCTCAGCGTCCAGTTTTGAAAGCCTGCATGGTGATCGCCGATCATGCCGGTGATCATCAGGCCTCCCACCGCCAGGAAAATGACTACGGTCACGACCTTGATCCCGGCGAACCAATACTCGGCTTCGGCATACGCCTTGACCGACAAGAGGTTGAGCGCCAGAAGCACCGCAAAGAAGCCCATGGCCCAAAACATAGAGTTCGAATGCGGGAACCAGAATTGTACGATGAGGGCCCCCGCGACCAACTCGGCTGCCAGCGTGATCGACCAGCTGAACCAGTAGTTCCAGCCCACCGCAAACCCCAGGGACGGATCGATGAAGCGCTCCGCATACGCCTCGAAGGAACCCGGAATGGGCAATTGCGTCGCCATCTCGCCCAGCGACTGCATCATGCAGTACACCGCGAGACCCATGGTTGCGTACGCCAGCAGCGCGCCGCCCGGGCCGGCTTGCGCTATGGCTCCGCCGCTGGCGAAGAACAAACCCGTGCCGATCGCGCCGCCGATCGCAATCATGCTCAGTTGCCGAGTACCGATGCCGCGATGAAGTTCGCGCGTTTCACTCGAAGTCACGGGGATATCACTGGCTGACGTGAGAAGGCCACTTTCACTTGGAGTCATGCGGGTATCCCTGGTTGCTGCGGGAAGGGCTGCGGCGCCGTGTTATTCGAGTGATGATGGGGCAGGGGCATGTTCCAGTGATTGTACGCGCCTCGGTTGCCTTCTGTGCTGCCCCTGACTTGAACGCTCCTAGGTTTCCCGACGTACTCCGGCAGGCGTAGGGCCGACCCCGGTAGGCGTACGTCCGGTCCGGTCGGCGTGTGCTTCCGGTCCTGTCGGCGTGTACGTTCGGATCGCGACGGAATCGTAGTACCATTTCTCAAGATGAAAATTAACGGTCCGCCAGAACACATTCGCGTATTGCTGTTCGATGTGGGCGGGGTGCTCGTGCAGCTCAGCGGCGTCGACACCATGCTCGAATGGCTGGGCAATGCGGTGACCACGGATGAGCTTTGGCGCATGTGGCTGCAATCGGAGTCGGTGCGAAAATTTGAGACCGGACGGATCGATGCCAACGAGTTTGCGGACGGCGTGATTTCGGAGTTTGGCCTCGCCGTCGAACCGCAGCTATTTCTGGAATCGTTTGCAGGGTGGCCAACCGGGCTTTATCCGGGCACCTTGGAAATGTTGGCGCTCATACCACCGTCCTATCGACGCGCACTGCTGTCGAATAGCAACAGTCTGCACTGGCCCCGGGTGTTGAACGACATGGGACTTGGCCCTGCGTTCGACAGCCACTTTATTTCGCATCTCACCGGGAAAATCAAACCTGATGCCGACGCCTTTGAACATGTCGTCGATTCGCTGGGTTTCATGCCCGGGCAGGTGCTGTTTTTGGATGACAACCCGCTCAACGTCGAAGCCGCACAGAGTTTTGGCATGCATGCGGTTCGTGTCCGCGGGGCGAATGAAACCCAACGAGTGCTGACAGACCTCGGGATTATTGATGGCGACGCTTGAGGCGGCGCTTGAGGCGATGCTTGAGGCCTGTATGAACAGCGTCTGGCGAATCAAGGCGCCGGCGTTCCTTCAAGCGAGTCGAATCATTTCTCGCTGTCCAGGTCGGCCATCGCTGCGCCGGGGTAACGCGCACCTGCGGCCGCGCCCTTCGGGATGGCGAGTTCGATGGCCGCCATGTCTTTTGCCGTGAGCGCCGCGTCCAACGAGCCGAGCGCTTCGGCCAGGCGATCGCGGCGCCGCGCGCCGATGAGCGGAATGATGTCGTCTCCCTGTTGGGCAACCCAGGCGATCGCGACCTGCGCAACGCTGATGTCCTTCGCGGCCGCAATATCCCGAAGTGCCTCGACGAGGGCCAGGTTGGCGTCGACGTTGGCGCCCTGGAAGCGCGGGCTGCGCGCGCGGAAGTCACCCGCGGCGACGTTGTCCTTGCGCCAGTGGCCACTGATGAGTCCCCGCGACAACACGCCGTACGCCGTAATGCCGATGCCGAGTTCCCGCGCCGTCGGCAGGATGCGATCTTCGATACCGCGGGAAATCAACGAATACTCGATCTGCAAATCGCTGATGGGGTGCACTGCGGCCGCGCGCCGCAGGGTTTCCGCGCCGATTTCGGAAAGACCGATATGGCGCACGTATCCCGCGTTGATCATGTCCGCGATGGCACCGACTGTGTCCTCGATCGGCACTTGCGGATCGAGGCGAGCGGGACGGTAAATGTCGATATAGTCGACGCCCAGCCGCTGCAAGGAATAGGCAAGGAAGTTCTTGGCCGCTTTCGGCCGCGTGTCATAGCCGGCCCAGCCGCCTGCGGGATCGCGCAGACCCCCGAACTTCACGCTGAGGAGCACGCGGTCACGGGCGATCGACTTCAGCGCCTCGCCGATCAGTAATTCGTTGTGCCCCATGCCGTAGAAATCACCGGTATCAAGCAGGGTGATCCCGGCGTCGACGGCCGCCTGGAGCGTGGCGAGACTTTCCTTGCGGTCCGCCGGACCGTACATCCCGGACATGCCCATGCAGCCCAGTCCGAGCGCGGAGGCAGCGGGACCCGATTTGCCGAGTGGTAATTGCTTCATCATCCTATCTCCCCGCCAGAAACATACTGTATGGATGTCCAGCTCTCGACACACCGCTGTTCGGGCGTTCGAGAATACGGCATTGGCCGGACAGGAGCCTGATGGACCGGCTCAATTCTCCGGTGCTGCCGCGTCACATGCAATTGCCGCCGAGGCTTGTAGCGCCGTTCGTTCAGACTGCGAGTGGCTAGGTATCCAGCGTTCGGTAGAAGTAGGTGGTGTCACACAGTCCGCCACGCGGCAGCAGGGCGTACCCTGGGATGACGCCGCAGCGCCGCCAACCCAACTTGACATAAAGACGCTCCGCATCGGCGCTCGCTGTGTCGAGCACCAGCAGTGATTTCCCGCAGTCGCGTGCGACATCCTCCGCGGCGCGCAGCAATCCCTCCCCCAATCCCTGACGCCGTGCTCGGCGGTGCACGAGCATCTTCGACAGATCGGCGCGGTGCGGCTGATTCTCTGGCTGATCGAGGATGAGCTGCACGGTGCCGACAACGCCGCCCGCATCTTCGGCCACGAGCAGCGCACGCTCGCCTCGAGCCACTCCGTGAGCTATGCGATGCCAGAAATCCAGTGCCTTCGGCACGGCCAAGGGGTGCATGAAGCTCACCGACGCGTCGCCGTCCACGCAATCGATCAGTAGTTCGGCAAGTCCCCGAACGTGCGCCTCGGTGACGGTGTCCAGGCGCCGAATCTTATGCCCGCCGATGACGGCCTTGGTCGACACGACTTCTCCTCAAACGCGCGCAGTCGATCACCCAGCGTCGCAACGGATGACGCGACCCAACGGCCGCGGATGCGCAACGCAAGGGGTAGCCGTCGGTGCAGGTAATACTAGCCTAGGCCGCGCTGCGTAACGCAGGGGAGCCGCCGCCGGCTGCTGGGAATCATACTCGCTCACGCGCGCGCGCTTCCGCATTCGGGCGGGTGAAAAGGCGAGGGTCATTGCCATGTCGGCAGCGCGCGTCTACGCTGAGTCATATGCACCGCAGCCGTCGGCAACCCTCTTTGAGTTTCGTGTCGGGCACCAGCGATCAGCCCCTGCTCTATCGCACGGTGGACGGAGTTCTAAAGGCCGCCGTCGACCAGGTACCGGACCGCTTGGCGCTCGTGGTGCCGTTCCAGTCGACCCGATTCACGTTCGCCGAATTCGATCGCGAGGTCGAGCGGGTGGCGCGCGGACTGGTCGCCTGCGGCCTCAAGCCGGGCGAGCGCATCGGCATCTGGGCGCCGAACTGCGCCGAGTGGGTGTTGACGATGTTCGGGGCGGCGCGCGCCGGACTGGTATTGGTGAACATCAATCCCGCCTACCGTAATACGGAACTCGAGTTCGCGTTGCGCCTCGTCGGCTGCCGCGCCCTGGTATTCGCGCCGCGCTTCAAGACCAGCGACTACGTGGCCATGCTTCAGTCCTTGATTCCCGAACTTCGCAGCGCCGCGCCCGGCCGGCTGGTATGCGCGGCCTTCCCGGAACTTCGCCTGCTGGTTCAGTTGGGTACGGAACCCGTGGCCGGCACGCTGTCGTTCAGCGACCTTTTGGCATCGGGGCACGATCTCGACGAGGCAGTGCTCGCGTCCATCGAGGAGCAGCTGGACGCGGACCAGGTTTTCAATATCCAATTCACGAGCGGTACGACGGGCACGCCGAAGGGCGCGACGTTGACGCACTTCAACATCGTGAACAACGGGTTCTTCGTCGGCGAGGGCATGCGGCTTACCGCGGACGACAGCGTCTGCATCCCGGTGCCGCTGTATCACTGCTTCGGCATGGTGCTGGGCGTGCTGGCGGCCATGACGCACGGGGCGGCGAGTGTGTTTTCCGGCGACGGCTTCGAGCCGCTGGCGGTGCTCGAGACGGTGGCGAACGCGCGGTGCACGGCGTTGTACGGTGTGCCGACCATGTTCATCGCGGAATTGGAGCATCCTCGGTTCAGCCAGTTCGATCTATCGTCGCTGCGCACCGGCATCATGGCCGGATCACCGTGTCCGATCGCGGTCATGCGCCGAGTCGTCGCCGAGATGCACATGCCGGAGGTGACGATCTGCTACGGCATGACGGAGACCAGCCCGGTCAGCTTTCAGAGCCAGCCGGACGATCCCATCGACCGTCGCGTCGGCACCGTCGGACGCGTGCATCCGCACGTGCAGGTGAAAATCATCGACTCGAACGGGCACGTCACGCCGCGCGGCACCGCCGGCGAACTCCTGACTCGAGGCTACAGCGTGATGCGAGGATACTGGGGTGATGCCGAGCGCACGCGGGATGTGATCGATGCAGGCGGCTGGATGCACACCGGCGATCTAGGGGTCATCGACGAGCAGGGTTACTGCAATATCGTCGGTCGCGTGAAGGACATGATCATCCGCGGCGGCGAAAACGTTTCGCCGCGGGAAATCGAGGAATTTCTCTATCGGCACCCCGCGGTGCTCGACGTCGCCGTGGTCGGTGTTCCCGACGCCAAGTACGGTGAGGCCGTTTGCGCGTGCATCCGCCTGCGGGACGGCATGACCGCCTCCGATGAGGAAATCCGGGAATTCTGCCGCGGGCAAATTGCGCACTACAAGGTCCCCCGCTACGTGCGCTTCGTGGAGAGCTTTCCGCTCACGATCAGCGGCAAGGTTCAGAAGTATTTGATTCGCGAGCACCTGCGCTCCGAGCTCAACCTCACGGAGGAGAAGCATGCGTGAAAGGCGTCGGCTTAACGAAGCTGACTGCGGCTCGGGCGCCCGGCCGGAATGTTATGGGACATATTCGTCGCGTTTGTTTGTTACACGACATTCACGTCGTCTAATTATTGGTTAGGCTTTTGACATGAGGTCACTTTCGCCAACCCTAGCGCTCACGCTGTTCTATGCTCTGGTGGGTTTTGTGAGCGGCTGCGGATTAGCTCAGTTTAGGATCCCTGGGTACGGTTCAATCGGTGCCATCGCGGGCGGCCTTCTCCTCAGTATTGCCACGTTTATATGGTTCCGGGCTGATTCCTTTCATCGTTCGTTCCGTCGCTCCGCCACTCTGGATGTCGCCTTTGTTGGTCTTACCATGTTGGTGCTGCCGTATTATCTAATTAAATCTCGAGGCCTAAAGGCTGGAATACTGGCGATTGGCGCGGGACTGTCGATATATGTTCTGTATGCATTGGCGACCGTCATGGGCGCATTGTTCGTAAAAGCCGTCGGGGCCTAACAATCGGTTCGAGCGATCGCGGGTCGCGTCGGAGTCGATGATTGAGATAAAGTGCCTTCGTTCGACGCTGGTGAGGCCCCGCGTCGCTCAACCTC
>WNFQ01007692.1_pt1 | contig 18052 bp, 16 predicted proteins | sample 5400171 | NCBI WGS metagenome assembly WNFQ01 (sample SAMN13153356, study PRJNA577476) | soil metagenome | isolation source: 20 cm soil under Madrone tree | place: USA:California | collected 2016-06-14 | reverse complement strand
TCTTAGCTGACGCCGGAATGGGATAAGTCACTGACGACAACATCGCTTCAGAAAGACGTTTACGCGTTTTTCTTTGACCAAAAAGGGCTGATGCCCGGACTCGGCTTGCAAGAATCGAAAATTACTAGGATAACACCACCGCGCAGGTAGAGAGACGACAACCTAACGTGGGCGCGACGCGCGCGGGTTGCCGGGCAAAACATGAGAGTTGTTACCGACTACCCGCCGTGAACTATCTCTTGATTTCCCCTTTTTAGCGCTATGAAGGAACATTTCACACTCACCAGATTTCCGAACTTCGCTCTTGCCATCATCATTGCATGTGCGCTCGTGGGCTGCGCAACGTATTCGAAGGTGAGCGAAAGGCGCCCTCGCTTTCACCCGATCGCTAGCGCAGTCGGCAGACTGGCGAATGCAGAGGCGGCGATCGCGAAAGCGCTCCAACTTGATCGAAGCAACCCGCTCGCGGCGCTTGATAAATACATTAGCGCGGCAGAGATGGCCTTGCGCCAATTCGAGCGCAACCCGCGCGACGAGAATGCACGCAACGACTACAACTTTGCTGTCGCGCGCATCATCGCCACCATCCGCGACGAGAAGCTTGATCCGTGGACGCAGCCGCTGCGAGTCGGCGATTTTGTGCTCACGCACAAGCCCGACCCCCGCCCGCAGTGGAATCCCGCGCTCTACAGTTTTACGCCGGCGGATCAGTTCGACATCCACGGCACCTACGTGACTGAGCGCACCACGCGCGATGGGCTTGGAGCTCCGGTCGTAGCCGTCGGACGTGAGGAAAACCAGGATGCCCGGGACAATTTCTCTTTGCCGCGCACTTACTACGGCGTCACCGCCATCGCGCGCTTCGAAGGCCGCCGTTGTGTGCTCTCCTTCCAGGATCCTCTCGCGGAAGAAACCATCCAAGTGGACGCGCATACCTACCCGCTCGCGGCAGATTTCACCGTGCCGCTCGCGGTGATGCTTGCGCGCACCGACCCGAAAAAACTCGAACTCGCGCGCATGCTTAATCCGGCCAAATACGCCCAGACCGCACGCATCGCACGGCTTCAGCCCTACGACCCGAACAAAACCGTCGTGCTCGTCATCCACGGGCTGATGGATTCGCCCGCGACGTGGACGTCGATGCTCAACAGCTTGCGTGGCGATGAGAACATCCGGCGCAATTGCCAGTTCTGGTTTTACAGCTACCCAAGCGGCTACCCGTATCCCTACTCCGCTTCGATTCTGCGGCGTGAACTTGACGCCGTCGAAAAACGTTTCCCGCTGCGCAAGCCGATGGTTGTCATCGGCCACAGCATGGGAGGCTGCATCAGCCGGCTCCTCATTACCGACACCGGGGACAAGCTTTGGATGCAGCTATTCAAAAAGCCACCGGAGCAGGTGCCGCTCTCTCCTGAAGCCAGGGAGATCTTTACCGAGGCCCTCATCTTCCGGCACCGCCCGGAAATCGGGCGGGTGATCTTCATCTCCGCGCCATTGCGCGGCAGTGATCTCGCGAGCAACTGGGTTGGCCGGATCGGGTCGAGCCTTGTAAAAGCACCTTCTACGCTGCTCAGCGCGGGCAATTCCATCATTAAAATCACCACCTTTCAGTCGGGCGACCTGAAGCTCAAACGCATCCCCAATAGCGTGGACACCCTCGCGCCAAACAACCGCTTCGTGAAAGCGATCAATACGATCCCGATTACACCCGGCATCCCCTATCACACCATCATGGGGGACCGAGGCAAAGGCGATGCGCCAAATTCCAGCGACGGTGTGGTGCCGTATTGGAGTTCGCACATGGATGGCGCGAAGTCCGAGCTAATCGTGCCCTCCGCTCACCCCGCACACCAGAACCCGCAGGCCATTGAGGAAGTCCGCCGCATACTCATGCTCAATGCGCGTTCAAGCGATCACTCAACTGCTGCTCCCTAATCAAAAAAAAAACCATAAATCGAGATGAGAACGTGATCAATTTGTGTTGTGCCATTTCGGACCGGCTAGATGATGTTATGGACTCGCTTGAAAACGCGTTGGTCCAGTTTCAAGCAGATCCCAAAAGCTGTCGTCTTCTCGCCCAGCAGCCTTTCATTAACTCACGCATAACCAGCGTTTCCGGTGCTGGTCTTTAGGGCGATGAACTGCCAGAGAAAGAGAACGGGCTGTTTTTGGATGGCGACGGGAGCATGCGACTTTCTAAATTTGATGATGGCCAATCGCCCAATTCGGTTTTAAGGCTTCGAGGCTCCGCCGACTAAAATCCGTCGCTGTTTCCTGCGTAATCACTGGTCAAAGCCGGGCAAACCAGCCCGAATCAATGCTGAAAAATTCGACGCTTGGTCTGCGGCTTGGGCTTTTGCGTCGATGAGCGACATCTCTTTGAGCTCGGTAAATGGCAGATGACTGGCGAAACCTCCGTTTTCGTACACCAACTGGTCTACGGTTCCGTTCAACAACATCCTCCAATCCCAGGGAGCCGGTTTTGTAGTCGTCGCTGCGGTGTGCATCCGTACGTTGGTTGTGCAATTATCGGTCAAAGCGTTGTAAAATTGCGGTTGCGTATGCATAGCATTAACGGTTTCCAGGTAATTGAGGAACAACCTACGAGCTCGGTCGGGTTTAACGCTGGTCCGATAAAGGTAAAGCTGCTCGTGACGGTAGTTAGTCCGGACGCGAATCACATCTCGTTCATCGGCAACAATATAGATCAGTTCGAACTGCTTAAAGAAACCGCGAACAGTGGAATAGGTTTGGCCTTGGGCCATCCTCGTCTCGACCGAAATCGCAACGTGATCGTTGGGGCCAAATTGGAAACTTACAATCGGATGGCAGATCAGGGTTGAGCCCCAGAAGTTTATATAAAGATCCGCTCCACGTAGTTGGCTTAGGTCCACGACTTTTGTCTCCCATCTGGGTGTGGCAGGTTTCCCCGGTTCGTAGTCAAAGTTTCGAAGATTGTGAATGGTGATCTTATCACCGTCTCTTTCTGTCCAGGCGGTTTCGGCAACTTCAGGTTGCCAGTTGCGATTGTTCGATGGTTGGATTGACCACCACCAAAGAACGACACCGGCGAACAAGGCGAAGCAAATCGCCAAAGACACCCACCTGAACTTGAAGAAAAATAAGACGGCGATTACAAGGACCAGGTAAAAAATAGCAGCAGGTAGACTCAGATTCGTTGCCGGGAGGTCAAAATACAGCGCCGCCGCTGCCCAAATACTTAGAACACAGAGTATCACGAAGGCCAGCAACCACATTGCTGCGCAGACTATTCGAATCGAGCCTCGAAGGTAATGAATCATGAATGAGGTTGATTAACCGCGACATGTTGGCGAAAGAATTTCTTGGACCCGCCGGCAGTGGATCGAGCCAGCATTTCCTCATCAGTGTTCGCCTATACTAACCGGTTGTTCAGCGGGAGGCTCTGGGTTTATCTTCTCCGTTTCGATGGGTAATCCTTTCAACCAAATAAGGCGGCTACGCCGATTTGTGAATGCTCGTCATCGTGCTCGAACGGAGATTGAATGTCAAAACACCTACGCGCTGGGCGTGTACTCAGTGATTTTGGTTCCCTGCAGTCCCAGTCCGCCCATCAAACCTTTCTGATTGAAGAAGAACACATAGATGCCCTTCTTCAGCGTCGTGCTCGAGAGCGACTTTGCTATCCATGTATCGACCACGACGAGGCTCGGTGCGGAGCCGACCTCAAACCCGCCACTCTTATGCAGATACGCTAGCGATGAGTCGGTTCGAAGAACATGACATAACCGAATTTCTGCAGACCGGCTTGAAAGCCATAGGAGGCGGCGACCGTGTTGTGGTAGCCGCGTTCCACGACTACGTAATCCACGGTAGAAACGGCGCCATCAATCCAGCAAAGAGTGGGACAAGGCAGCGTTACATGTTACACATCCCCGCGCACTCCGCGCAAATCTTTGCGGCTCTTTGACGAGCATGAGTGCCCCGCGGAGGCGCCGGACTCTGAGGCGGTGTTCGCGGCGCGCATCCGCGAGGCCGACGAGTATTACGAGTCTGTCTCCAGAGTGAAGTTTAGCGAGGCCGAGTGGGGCGTGGTACGCCAAGCCCCTGCTGGGCTGCTCTGGAGCAAGCAATTCTACCACTACGTCGTTGCGGATTGGCTCGCCGGCGACCCGGCAGGTCCAACGCCCCCTGCCAGTCGGCTGCATGGCCGCAACAAAAATTGGACTCATGTTTATAGCCGCGACGTAATCTCGAAAGCGTCTTTCAGAAGCTACTGCTCAACTTCACTTGGTGGGTCAACCGCAAAGATGCCGATGGCGAGAACTTGTTCTCAGGTGGTTTCCTCGGGCTCGATAACATCGGGGCGTTCGATCGCTCGCAGGTTTTGCCGAACGGCGCCACGCTCCGGCAGGCCGATGGTACAGCCTGGATGGCGTTTTACCGCATAACAATGCTAGAGATGGCGCTGGAACTGGCCAGCGGCGAAGGCCAGCGTATTCATCAAGCGTACGAGGACATGGCCTCGAAGTTTCTCGAGCACTTCGTCCAGATCGCTGATGCGATGAACCGACTCGGCGGGAGCGGACTTTGGCACGATGAAGACGGCTTTTACTACGACCAGCCGCCGGTTCCTCCTGGCTATTCCCTCGCGCCGCCGTCTGGAGCGCGTCCTGAGCTACATGCTCGACGAGAAAGAGTTCCTCTCGCCTTACGGAATTCGGTCCCTATCCAAATTCTACAAGAAGGACTCGTGTATCTTTAACACGGACGGCGTGGAGCATCGCGTCGATTTCGACCCGGGCGAATCCAGCACTCACCTCTTCGGCGGCAACTCGAACTGGCGCGGGCCGATCTGGTTTCCCGTCAACTATCTGCTGATCGAGGCGCTCGAAAGGTATCATCATTTCTACGGCGATACGTTTCAGATTCAATGTCCCACCGGTTCCGGTCGTATAATGAATCTCCAGCAAGTCGCGAATGAACTCGGCGCTCGGCTGGCGAGTATCTTCCTGCCCGACGCGACGGGCCGCCGGCCATGTCATGGAGATGATGCGCGTTTCGTCAGTGATCCGCATTGGCGCGACCTCGTCCTCTTTCACGAATATTTCCACGGAGAAACAGGTCGGGGTCTCGGCGCGAATCACCAGACCGGCTGGACCGCGCTGGTGATTCGTTACATCGCAGATCTTGCGAGGCAGAGAGGCGGAACAGTATGAGGTAGGAGGCCAACGGCGGACGGGTAATCACTCACCACGAATTGTGGTATGCATTCGATCTTCAGCACAAAATAAATGCCTGTGTTGAAGGTTGAGATCTGAACCTAGTGCGACGGCCAAGAAGTCGGTCACATCACCTAGAGCGGAGACCCGAGCAAAGCTTTGTTATAGCCTCCCACAGGTAGCCTTTAAGGATGTTTCGCTCGGCGAGGTAACCGATTGGATTGGCTGGGATCCGGCGCTCAAGGGGATCCGCTGGTGGAGCTTTGAGTTAGACGGTGGTTTTGGCGAGGGTTCGTGGACCAGCGATGGGTAATTAAGACCGTCGTGTTGGCCAAGATCCTTGCAAAAGGAAAGAATTTAATCTAGTCTCGGCTCCCGCTAAGCTGGCACCTTCCCCCCGGCTAGGAAAAGCCGAATCAACCTGTCTGCGAACACCAGAGGAATCTATCAATGAACCGAAGAGAAGCAATTATCGCGGGGGCAGTTAGCATTGCTGCCGCCGTGCCCGCTGTCATGAATGCGCAGGCATCCGCGTCCGAAAATCCAGAGGTGGAACCGATTCGCGCGCTGTTAAAGGCGCACGATGAAGCCTTTACCAATCAGGACATGAATGGGGTCCTAGCGTGCTTCACTAAGACAGCGGCAATTATGGGTTCCGGACCCGGAGAAATCTGGTCGGGCCCAGATGAAATCAAAGTAGCCTATGAGCACTTCTTCCAGGGTTTCGACAAAGGACAACAAAAGTTCGAATACCAATTCAGGATTGGTGGACTGACATCGGATATGGGTTGGATGATGACGTCCGGAAATGTGACGGGTAAGAAGGACGAGAAAGACTTCGCGTTTCCCGTCAACATTTCTCTGACCGTCGCAAAAGATAGTGGCCGGTGGCTGGTCGCCGCCATGCATTTTTCCACACTGACAGGCGCCACGGAAGGCGGTGCCAAAGACACGCAGTAGAACGGTCGACTTCACACAATGACTAACGAATCATCTTTTGATGTTGGCCCGGATGAACAGGGAAAGCTGCTGGAGCGGAGGCTGTTTCTTCAAAGCATGGGGAAATGGTCAGGCGCAGCGATCGCGGCGGCGGTATTCGGGAGCGTGTGGTTCGCCGGTCCGCCCGCGGCTCAGGCCGGTTGGATTAATCGGCGAGGTGGAGGCGGCGGCGGATGGATTAATGGCCGGGGTGGCTGGGGCGGCGGAGGCAGCTGGGTGAATGGTGGTGGAGGCGGCTGGGTCAATCGCCGGAATTATGGCGGCGGAGGATCATGGATCAACCGCTAGTAAGCGATGATTCCAGCCACGGCTGCGCATCGCCGGGACCTGATCAGCCCATTCTTTTCGTGCTGTCTGATTTGGCAGCGGAACAAAGCGGCCACCCCTTTGTTGTCATCGTCAAGACTCGAGAGGAACTTAGCCAATGGCTTGGCAATCCTCTCCCTGGCCTGCAGTGGCTCCAAGTAGAAGGACTTCTGCGCGATCCGGATGCTTGGACATCGGCGGCGCATGGCGCCTCCCACATTCCGCTCGATGTAATTCTTTCCGACCCGGCTTCGGAGTTCTCTGACCTTTACAGATTGATGGATGTTTGCGCGGTGCGCGATGTGCGTGTGAGCACGCCGGCTGCGCCCGGTTTCTTGAAGGCGGTCAAGCTCGCTACATCGTTGCGACTCCCGGTTCGGATTCTACCTGGTCAACCAACCCTCGAGATGCTCGCAGAGCTCACGGAAGCTTTGGAATTCTACCTTCATGAACCTATGGTCGAGGTGCCGGTGGAATTCTTCCACTCGTTACTTGCGACCGTGTGTGGCGCTGACACAGGCTCCCTGTGGATGATCCTAGAGGAAGATCCGGCGGCGTTCCTGCACTACGACGCCGAAGGGCACCCAGAGTTGCCCCGCTCAGGTGGCTTTCGGTCGGTGGAGATTCCCTCAGGGGCATTTGTAGAGCATCACCTCAAGAGCCTTGTCGAACAGGGTGCCGAGTGCGCGACCTGTCCCTGGCAACAGGCCTGCAGGGGCTATTTTAAGTGGCCGAATCCTGCATACTCTTGTGGAGGAGTGAAACAGCTATTCTCTGCAATCGGAGCGGCAGGAGACGAGATCGAGCGAGACCTTCTCACTCGCGAGCAACCCTACCTGACTGCGAAGGACAAACCGTGAGTGGTCGAGTCTTTAGCGTGATCCTTCTTCCGACATCAGAATGCAATGTCGCCTGCGACTACTGCTTCGAGCACAAAGAACCGCACCGCCTCTCGTCCGTCCTCGTTCCGCTGCTCACGCGCCGCCTGCTCGACCACCTCGAACACGAAGGCATCGAGGAGTGTGAGATCTACTGGCAGGGCGGAGAGGCGATGATCATGGGGCCTGCGTGGTTCGCGGACGCGGGCAAGCTCATGGACAGCGCCGCCGCCGCGCGCGGGCGCCACTTCACGCATTATCTTCAGACCAATCTCATAAGCTATTCGGCCACGTGGAACGACGTTCTGCGCACGATGTCCACGTGGAACGACGTTCTGCGCACGATGTTCGGCGGCTCGCTCGGCACGTCGATGGATTACCCCAATGTGCATCGCAAGCTCTTCAAGGGCGGCGCCGAAGCCTACACCGAACTCTGGACCCGGCGGCTGCACGAAGCGCGCGCGGCGGGGATCGAAGTCGGCGTCATTGCGGTGCTCCATCAGGCCAGTCTCGACGCCGGGCCGGAGCGCTTTTATCGCTATTTCACGGATGAACTCGGGCTCGACAATTTCCAGGTCAACACGCCCTTTCCCGGCGGCCCAGCCAGCAGGGTCGAGGGAGGCTTTCACCTCGACAACGACGAACTCGCGAAATTTCTCGCTCGCCTTTTCGATGTCTGGATCGAGCGCGGCTACGCGTCGGGCGTGTCGCTCGGTCCGTTTGATGCGTTGATCCATCACTTCACCGGCGCGCCCGCGCGGCTGCCCTGCATCTGGAAGGAAAACTGTTCCAACCAATTCATCTCCGTGGATTCCAAAGGCACGGTCGCGCAGTGCGACTGCTGGGTCACCAGTTATCCCGAGTCCTTTTTCGGCAACATATTCCGCGAGCCCGATCTCACGCGGACGCTGCGGGAGAGTCCGGCGCGGCGCGAGTTTGTCGAGCGGCCGAAACATCTAGTCGAACACGAAGACTGTCTCTCCTGCCGCTACCTCTCGATCTGTCATGGTGGCTGTCCCGTGCGAACCTACAGCGCGCTCGGCACGATGCTGGCAAAGGATCCGTATTGCGAAGTTTACAAAGCCGTCTTCCGCCGCGCCGAGACGCACTCCCGCGAAATTCTGCGCCGCCAAGTAACCGCCTGGAAGCATTAAAAGGCAAACGTTGTGGGCAACAAACCCGTCAAGGCACAGGCCGACCCGAGCAAAAAACAACGTGCGTTCTGCCCATACGGGCGCCAAACCGAATCTGAAGAAGCTCAAGGAGTACGTCGATTGCTCCCTGATGGTGGTGACAGCGCTCGCGCCGGTCATTTTCTTTGAGGCAAAGAATTGAAAAGTGTCCAAGCACATCAATCGAGGGATGATGCAAGTTCTCGCATAAGTCACTCACTATGAAGGGGCAGGCATATCACCGCCGATCGCGCACCGGTATATTAGTGGTTTATCTTGGAGCAGGGTAACTCGATGGAAGAGGAGGGAGCCGGGTGAGAGGCTTTTTTGTGCTCGCGCTCGTCACGGGAGGTAATCAGTATCTCGCTCCGGCTGGTCCGTGTTCCACCTGGAGGGTTGGCCGAAACTCCCTTGCGCTGTTGAGTTCTCTCGAGAGAGCGAGAAAGTTGTGGAGTAGCAGGTCCTCACTTCGGTCATCCCAGACGATGCTCAAAGTAAATTCGACTTCAGGCTCGAACAGCCGGGTCAGAGAAAGACCTTCGCTCCTGTTCTGAATATGCAATGGCGAAAGGAGCGCGACGCCTGCACCGGCACGCAGCATCGTGAAAAGGCTTTCCGCACTTTCAACCACGTTCATTCGGGGCAATCCCGACTCAAGCGAAGTAAACAACGGAGAATTCCATTCGAAATAGTCCGCTGCGGAGCTGGGATCAGGTATCAGAAATGTTTGGGACTGGACATCACTTAGGGTGACGCTATTCCGGCCCAGATCGAAGAACGAACTCGCAATGCCGATCGAGGCGGTGGCCAAAGTTTCGGATTTCCATTTGGTCACCGCATTTTTGGTAAAGTCGCGGGAAAGAAAACCCAGAGCAACTTGGGTACGGCTCAGCAGGGAATCGATCCCCTCGTTGTTTTTCTGTTGGACCAGAGTGATCTGAACATTGCGGAAACGCTGACGAAAGGCGGAGATCATCTGCGTTAAGATTTCAGGGCAAGAAAGACCAATTACTCCAATTCGAAGCTGGCCCAAGTACCCCAGAGAAGCTCGCCGAGTAACTTCGACCGCATCGACGGCGCTCTTAAGTGTTTGGCGCGCTCCTGCTAAAAAAGCGCGTCCTGGTTCAGTCAAAGCTATTTTGTTTCGCTTCCTTTCGAACAACCGAGTGCCTAATTCATGCTCGAGATCTTTAATTTGCTGGCAAAGCGAAGGGTGACTTGTCTGCAGTGTTTGGGCAGCTTTACGGAAACTAAGCTGTTCGGCGACTGCAGAGAAGTAACGAAGGTGTCGGAGTTCCATTTTTGTTGGAGCGCGTAGTCGCTAAACGCTGGGGGTTCTAAATCCTTTAAGTGCAACTTAACGCCTTAAGAACCGGGGTCAAAAACTTTTTCTTAACGCCTTAAGAAAGACGTGCGAACCTTCTCACAGATGAAACCTTCTCTGCAGGCCCGCGGTACATTAAGTGATGTCGCCAAAGCCGTCGGCGTCTCCTCAGCCACCGTTTCCAACGCTTTTAACCGGCCAGATCAACTCTCCAATCAACTCCGAAACAAAATCCTCGGAGTCGCTCGGAAACTCAATTATTCCGGTCCCAATCCAGCAGCGCGGATGCTTTCCACCGGATTCGCAAATGTGATTGGCGTGGTTTACGGGGAGCCCATCCATTTCGCTTTCCAAGATCCAGCCGATTCCGCTTTTGTCGGAGGGGTCGCCGAAGCGTGTGGAAAACGAGGTCTCGGCCTGCTCCTCCTTGGCGGCGGCCCGCAGTCGGCTAGCATGATCCGAACTGCAGCCGTAGACGGGTTCATCGCCTATTCCATTCCAAAGGACGATGTTGCTTTGCAGGCCGTCGCTGACCGCGGTCTGCCAACGGTCATTGTCGATCAGCCGGTCCTGCCAGGGATACCCAATGTCGGCATTGACGACCGAAAATCTGCGAAAATCTGCGCGAAACATCTCAGGGACCTTGGCCATCGCCATTTTGGCATTGTCTCTCTGCTCCTCCATAATGACGGCTACCGTGGTCTCTTCGATAGGGTACGGATGGCAGGATCGCCACATCTCGTCGCCAGCCTCCGGCTTCAAGGCTATCTTGAGGCGCTCAAACCGAGCTCTGACTTCTCGATTACTCTCTGGGAATGCCCTCTAAACAACGAAGAGGAGGGACGCATTGCCTGCGAAAACTTGCTTCGGATCAAACCTCGGCCAACGGCCATTCTGGCCATGAGCGATCGCCTGGCCGTCGGCACGATGGAAGCGGCGCGCCTTAGCCGATATCTAATTCCAAAAGACCTCTCTGTGGTTGGGTTCGACGATATCTCAGTCGCTAAGTGGCTAACGCCCCCGCTGACCACGATGCAACAGGTTTCGGAGGATAAAGGGCGGGTTGCGGTTGAGCTCCTCGGAAGAAGAAAGGAGCCGATACATAAGAAATTGCCAACCCGACTTTTGATTCGCGGATCAACTGCGCCGTTGAAAGCTCGGTGAGAATCCTGCTCTAATCACCCCAGAGCGCAGGGACTACAATCTCAACCCCAAACGCTCCAGATAGCCTAATCAGGCCCGCCTCCTAACTTCCATGACGTGTGGAAGGTTTTTCATACCAGAGCGTTAGAAACAATGTCGTCGCCGTTTTAGGGCGGGCAAGTACTATCTAACAGCAATGGCCGCCGGCTGTTGAGTTGCAGCCTTGCCATTGCATCCGATCGATCTCCCCGAACATAAACAAGCATTTTGCCTAAACCAAAACCTACCTTCGGAAAGGCACCGTCCAACAACACCGGAGGTGCCTTACCGGTAAATCCTTATGCTTATTAATCGATTGAAAATCCTAATCCCACTGATCCTCCTCAGTGCACCGTTTCAATCCGGGCTTGCGTCGCCCGGTGCAGCGGTTCCCTGGATAACCTATTACTCCGGGAAAATGAGTACCAACGGAACGCGAATGGGCCCTGGCTACCAGCCGTTCACCGTTGAAGCGGAATCCGCGGAACGTACATGCATTAAGCTCTCCGAAACCGGACAGTATGTCGAATTGACAGCTCGCGAGTGGGCCAATGCTTTGGTTGTACGCTACAGCATTCCAGACACGGCAGCCGGAGGAGGGTTTGATTCGACCATAAGCGTCTATAAGAACGGCGTATTTGTTCAAAAACTTGCGGTCACCTCGAAATACTCCTGGCTTTACGGCTTTTATTCGTGGACCAACAATCCGTCCGACGGTTTTACTCGGAATTTTTATAATGAAGCACGGCTGCTGGGTCTCAATGTCGCCCCAAACGACAGGATACGCCTCCAGAAGGATGAAAGCGATACGTCGCCTTACTATATCGTCACCCTGGTCGACTTAGAGAAAGTCCCGCCTCCGGGGGCGATGCCGGCGAAGGGCGATTGGCTTTCGGTCAAAAACGCTTCGTATAATGCCGCCGGTGACGGGGTCACGGATGATTCGGCCGCCATCGATAATTGCATCAAGGATGCCATTACTCAGCACAAAAAAGTCTGGATACCGGCGGGTAACTACCTGGTTACACACGACATCACCAGCACCATTCCAGGCGACCTGGGTTTACACGACGTCACAATTCAAGGTGCGGGTATGTGGTACACCAACTTGGTTGGAGATCCTAACCTATATACCGATCAGTACCGGCGGGTACGCGTGATCGGGGGCGGAAGCAATGTTCACTTGGCTGATTTCGGTATCCAAGGAAAACTCAATTACCGGAACGATCCCGAAGAGAATGATGGCCTGTTCGGTTCCTACGGCACCGGATCGACCATCGAGCGGATTTGGGTAGAACATACCAAAGTCGGGTGTTGGCCGAGTAACTCCGACGGATTGGTCATCCGTGATTGCCGTATGCGAGATCTGATCGCGGACGGATACAACCTGAATGTCGGGATGCGCAATACGTTGGTTCAGAATTGCACCGCCCGCGGCACTGGCGACGACTGCTTTGCCATATGGCCTACCACCCCTGAGATTACGCAGGCGATTCCGGCTTCGCAGGTTTATGCGCCTGGCTATAACGTGATCGATCATTGTACCGGTGAACTCAATTTCGTAGCCAGCGGGGGCGCGATTTACGGCGCTCCCGGCAATAAGATTACCAACTGCTTGTTTCGGGATATCAGTGTTGGCTGCGGCGTCCTGATCAGCGGGCTTTTTGGGGAAGGAACGAACTACTTCAGTGGGACCACAACGGTCGCCAATTGCGATCTGATCCGCACCGGCGGTTATGATTCAAATACGCCTGGATGGTGGGCTGGGCTCAGGCTCGCCATGAATTCCGCAGGAGTTACCAACGCGGGACTGCCAGGTCTGACCGTTTCGAATGTGAATATAGAAGACAGTCTTGCCTATGGAGTTGCCATTGAGGCCAGCCAACCTTTGAACAACGGGATCCTCAATAATGTGCATATCGGAAACTTCGGGCTGGCGCAGCCCGGTTTCCATGCCGTTTGGGCCAATCCGCAAGCGGTGGGAAGCATGACCCTTAAAAATTCATCAATCAGCGAAATGCCCAAAAATGAATCGAGCACGTTCAAATTCAATTTGGATAACGTCACGGTGAGCAATTCTCTTCCCGTCGTGCCAACTAGCTTGACCGCAACCGAGGTCGGGCTCCAACAGCACACTGCTCAGGTCACGTTGAGCTGGCTTACATCACAATTTGCGACCAGCTACACGATGAAACGAGCGCCCTCCCTTCAAGGGCCTTTCCTCCCAATCGGCACCACAACGAATAGTAGTTTTATGGATAACGTGCGGGGCGGAGAGACCTACTATTATACCGTTTCCGCGTCGAATCAGAATGGGGAATCCGCTGACTCGACGGCCGTAACGCCTGTTGTGAGCGCCGGCATAACATTAACGGCGGGAACATTCAAAGATGATTCCGTTTTACGCTTAGTCAGTTCTCCCCAGCAGGTCGTGGAGTCGGTGGGATTAGGCGCTAATACGCCCTCTAAGCAAAGTGCGAACGGTTACCTGTTCCAAGGCTACAGCGATGCTTTAGGTAGCAACGGCACTTACTCGGGCAGCAACACGACTCATACCATTACCGCCGGAAACTATGTGGGCCAGCGTAGTGGTCTGTTGGCTCAAGCCAACACCGGCGATTCAGGGTTTAACTCCGTTTTGAACAACGGGGTGAAAGGATCTACCCAAGATATTGTGGTCACACTAAGCAACTTAACGGTTGGTAAGATTTACAACGTCTTATTTTTTGAAACCGATGCGGCAGCTCAGGAACCTCGCGGTTTCGCTGTCACCTCGGGGACGGCGCAGAGCCCTACCATATGGTTCGCGTTCGATCCGAATCAATATTACGTGGGTTCTTACGCCGGCACAACGCAGACGTTCAATGTTGGCATCAGTTATACGAATTCCACGTATTCCCTGCTTTCGACCATTACCTCACAGCTTAACGCGCTCATAGTCGGAACCCCACAGGAACAGTAAGGCAGCCCTCTCCTGCGGCTTCGTTATTCGAGGAATCATTCGATCCAAAGAAAACACTCCGCAATTTAGTTCTAGCTCTTTTTACGAAGCACTTTGCAGTTTCAGATCGCCAGCTTTGATGTAGCGGTTTCTCCTGCCGTGGAAAACGAGCCCAGGCTCTCATCTTCCAGGAGGAGAACGGATCTCCTACCGTGCTTATTCTTGAATCGCATTCCGTCAGCTAACTTCGGGAAAGGCAGGTACTTGGGAATGGACTTCCCTGCCCTTCGATTCTCCTGACGTAAAAAGGACGAAGCCTGGAGACACCAGGCTGATTGCAGCCTGGGTATTCACCCTGGAATACCGGCTGGCCAGATGAACCTTTCTAGACGCTCTAGTAAAAAAGCCATCGTCAGCTTTGTGGAACGTCTTTCGTAAGCGTTCATCTGAGCCTGTCTTGACGCAGCTGCTATGGCAATGGCTTTTCCCAGCCAGTCTTCGCAGATTAGAAGCCCTGACGTGCTCCCGTAACCGGCATACCAGAGTAGTGGACATGGACAATGCGCCAAGTCTGTCCAATCCTTCGCAAGACTTGCGTCTCGCGACCCTCGGTCTGGAGCGGTGCGCGGTCCTGCCTCATGATCGCGTCGAAGCGCCAATAAAACTCAACCCAGGCATGGTCGCCATCTTCGTGGACCGAGAGGTCGAAAATCTCCATTTTCCGTTCTGAAAACGTGTCGCCCATCGTTATGCCGTAGAAGTTCTTGGCTACGGCATTCCATCCTCTTTCGTGTCCTCTGGGATGAATGAAGGAAACGTCGTCCTTTGTGGACCAAATCTGACTCGCGAGATCTACATCCGCGTCCACGATCGATTGCTGGTACTTCTCGATTACGGTCCTGATTTCCATGCGGGACAGGATAGTGCAAAGTTTGCCCCGGGATCTATAGCTCGGAAGGAGAGATTAAAAATATCTCTTTTGGTCCATAGCGGTGAGTGTCGCTGCCGATTGCCGGACCCGCCTGGGGAGGCCTCTAAATTGACTTCAGGACTTCGGGGCATCCATTATCCATCTTCCTGAATGGATCCTGCCCCTCTGCCCTTTCGGGAGAAACACTTGAAAGAGCCTGGAAGAAACCAGGCTCGAACCTCCAGCCTTGGTATTCACCCTGGAATACCGGCTGGTTTCAGGGTCAACCGCCAGAAGAGCTGAAGCTTTTTTTTGCATTCCGTTGGACCGGCTTAAAAAATCGTCATCTCGTTGCATGGAGCAATTTAAACTTCGATCTATGGTCCAGCACTCCTTCACGTCAAGATGACGCTCTAAGCTTTGTTGAACTTAGCGGTACAGCCAATCAACAAGAGATTGCAGAAAAAACGGCGGAAGCAATCAACCCGCTTACCTCAGCCTTTGGCTACGGGTTGAACGTTGACTTAATCCAAGGGCAAGTATCTAGACTCATTCAGCGCAAACTGTAGGCCTTTTCTGACGTCAAAAGTGTGATCTCGCCAAGGTTCGCAAACCCACAAGCTGCATATCTTCAGTTTGACGGCTGCCGCCCGTCAAACCATACGCTATCGCTATTGGCTTCCTGCACCTCAATGCCGGTGAGGCTTGATCGAGGCCTTTTCCCCAAAAGGGCTACCGCCCGGGGAGGCCTTTAAATCTTTAAATTCACTTCAGAACTTCGGGGCTTCCATTATCCATCTTCCTGAGTGGATCCTGCCCCTTCGCCATTTCATGAGAAACACTTGAAAGAGCCTGGGAAGAAACCAGGCTCGAAGCTCCAGCCTGGGTATTCGTCCTAGAATACCGGCTGGCAGAAACAAAACCGTTTAATAAGATTTTCCCAGCAATGAATCCTACCAAGGTTTGTCTGCGTCCAGCCATCCAAGAAGACGTACCGTTCCTAATGGAGTTGCGCCGCCAGACGATGCATCCTCACCTGCTTGCCTCTGGTCTAATCCCATCCTTCGAAGAGGATATGCGCCGAGTCCTTTTTCGACTCGACTGTGCGCAAGTCATTCTGCTCGCCAACCAACCCGTTGGACTTCTGAAGGTCTCGCGTGATGCCGATGAATGGGATTTGATACAAATTCAGCTCGCACCATCCTTGCAAGGCCAAGGCTTCGGCGCACAACTAATAGAATCAGTCATTAGCGAAGCGCGGTACGCGGGCGCTTCTTTGAAACTCGACGTGCTCAAAGCAAACCCGGCGTGTCGTTTATATGAACGACTTGGCTTTACCGTGATCGCGGAGACCGCTCATTTATTTGAAATGCGCCTCAAGTCTTAAGAGCGACGGGATTCAAGATCACTGGCTACCGCTTCGAAAAGCCGGTTGATTCGAAAAATAGACGATGGCTCGAGTGTCGAGATAACCGATCTGGGCTTTACTCCAATGGCAACAACCATTCCCACTCCTGTTGTAGAAGCATGGCGGGGGGCCGAAGAGATGGGTTTTCGTGTACGATCGCCAGAGTCCGGGCTCACACGGAGTGAAGTCCGTATTTTTCCTCAAGGGCGCGGAGCAATCTAGCCTCATCCAGGAGCACTTTGGGCGATTGCAGGCGCAACACTTTAAAGAGGGCAGAAGCGTGGCAATGCGTGACGACGCACCTCCTGGCGGCACCCTAGGTTTTTACGTTTTTCGCCCTCTCCGCATGCCTTTCAAATATCGCGACGCTTCCTGCGCTTCGAACGCGACTTCAACTAGTTGAAGGAGAGTATTGCTTGGGAACGTACGTAAGGATGACAACGCCGTTCTTGAATTGTTGTGTATCGACGAGATCAAGATTTACCCGAGTGTCGACATCTTCGAACGCCCTCTTCCCCGCCCCCACATAGGTGGGCATAATCGAAAGACTGAATTCGTCGATGAGATTGTTTGCCATAAGCGTACGGTCGAGACCGCTGACCCCGTATTTCATGATATTTTTGCCCGATTGTCTCTTGATTTTGGCGATCTCGGCCGCCACATCGCCCTTGATCAGCGAGGCGTTCCAGGTAACCGCCTTGAGGGTTCTGGAAGCGACAAGTTTATTCAGCCCATTTATGCGATCCATGTACTTGTCACCCTTGATCTGCGGCCATCGGGCGGAGAACATTTCATATGTGACGCGACCGAGCAGGAAGGTGTCGACGGTTGCGAGTTTCTCGTAGGCATATTGCTTGCACTCGTTGTCGAAGAACGGGGAAGCCCATGTCATCGGGTTCTCGATGACACCATCGAGGGACACGAAACTTGACACTATTAGTTTTCTCATCTCATCTCTCCTTCAGCATCGCTGGTTGTTCTTGTGCCGGTTTCGAGCCGCCATCCGGATGGCGAGCTGTTCTTCCGGGGCTGTTCGTACCTCGGAACAGCAGCAGGTACTCCGATTTTGGTCCTTAATGTGCTCATCAACTACCCGACGAACGACCGCCCGTGACTAGGACAAATCTTTTGGATAATGATCAGTGTCAGTGACCAGTGATCGATGCCTTCACCATTGTTTCCGGGGGCAGACCGGCACCAATGGCGCAGGTCTGGTACGTTGCGATCGATCTCGGAATTCCTCGCCGAGGATCGAACGGACAGGGGCGTGTCCCTTGTCCGACTTTCAAATATCCCTTCCAGGGCTAACGCCGGGCACGTCTCCCACGGAGTTAATCTAGCACGCGCGTTGATCGCTCACTTTTCTCGTGCGTAGGTCCGGGCCGATGGCCCTCACTTCAAAGTTTGACCGAACTTGAAACCGGGGCAGTTAACACAGCCACTGGTGGTTATGATTATCCGAATGCCCGCTGGTACGGCAATACCAAGCAAGGCAAGTTCATGGGCGAAGCCGTCGCTTCGATGGCTCGATTTTTTACAAACAGAGGAGCGATCCCTATTTCAGCTCGCTATAGCGTTCCGCTTGGCTCAAGTTTTCTTTAGTAATCAGGACCGGATCCAGTTTTTTGCCTTCGATAGGCTTTTTATCGCGGAGGTAAGCGACCATCGCGGTCATGGCGTTCCCCACCTGTTCCGCTGGTAATTGTTCCACAGTAGCGGCTAACTCGCCGT
>WNFQ01009408.1_pt1 | contig 18058 bp, 23 predicted proteins | sample 5400171 | NCBI WGS metagenome assembly WNFQ01 (sample SAMN13153356, study PRJNA577476) | soil metagenome | isolation source: 20 cm soil under Madrone tree | place: USA:California | collected 2016-06-14 | reverse complement strand
TACATCGGCGAAATGTGCATAATCCGCGGCTGGGTTCATTGATTTTCTCTCTCGCGATTGCGGCGCGCCGCCGCTGCCAGCTCAGGGTTGCCTTTCTATCAGCTTCATCACCGGATGGATCTCCAGACTGCTAGAGATGAATCATAGTTTCGGCGATTTCTTGTGGGGTTTTTGCCCGAATGATCGATGTCGTAGAATCCTTTCCCGATAACTGTCACCACCGGGCGGCGAAGTAACCGGAAGCCCCATTGCGCGTCGGTCTGGAATGGGAACTTCGCATTCGTCCACGAGCAAACCGCTTTCCGTATCGCGCACCATGTGTCGCTGAAGGAGCAAAGTTTATCCAAGGCTCCGGCAGGCGAAAATAGCGATTGGCAAGGTCACAATCATTAACAGCGCAGTTGCCACCAGAGTGGATGAGGATTCGACTTCGTAAATGCGATAGCGCGGTGCCAAGAGAGGCGCGAAGACTGCTGTGGGAATAGCACAAACCACGATTCCCTCGCCAGCCAGCGGATTGCCAACTTTCAGCGCCGCAACCAGTAGCACCATGAGCAGTGGCTGTGCGACCATTTTCACGAGCGCGTTGGCTATCACTTCACCGTTCAATCTAATTTCATAGGCCGCGATGATTAGTCCGGCTAGGAAAATGGAGGCGCCGGAAGTGCTCGAGCCGATTAGCATCAACATATTATCAAGCAGTGGCGGCACACGCGCGCCTGCAAGCACGAGCGCAACACCGATCAACGGGGCCCACACCATCGGTTTTTTCAAGGTGTTCGCTAAGCTTTGAACAATAAGGGAACTGACGCGCTGCCCTTCACCACGTGTTGTGCGTTGGTGATGTATTTCGAGCAGAACGAGCGTGAGCGGAATCATCGTGACCGCCGATAAAGTCGTTGCGAGGGCAATCGAGACGAGGCTTGATGGGCCAAACAACCCTTGAAATATCGGCGGACCGAAAAAGCCGACCGATGGAAAACTGGCGAGGTTAGCCTGTAGCGTCGCTTCACCGAGGGAATGACGCAAAAGCCGCGTGCTGACAAGCACCACGGCCAGGAACAGTCCAACAAAGGCGACAAGCAGCGCCAGGGCATAAGCACCCTCGCTGAGCAATTCGTCTCGAGGCGTCTTAACTGTCGCCACAAACATCATTGCCGGGAAGGCATAATCCAGCACCAATTCATTCAGACCCGCGACCTGATTAGCATCGAATTTTTTGGCATGCCCAGCCAAATACCCCAGTCCCAACACAAAAAACACGGGCAAGAGAACAGCTAAGGCCGTGAGAGTCATTGTAGCTGGCGTTTCCAAACCCTATCGAATCAGGAACCCCAGGAAACCGGAAAGTGAAATGGGAAGCAGCTGGGGTCAGTCTTTACGTTTGAGACAGGCAGTGATAGCCGCAGCTAAGTTTTATCCTGCAGACCGACAAAGCCTTTGTACCGGCGAAACGCGGGAGTCGCGGCGCCCGCTTCACCAAAGCTAGCGGGCTTCGCCGGAGAGGGCGCGCTTTACTTCGAATTGGGGTCAGTCCTCACTTTTGACACAAACTCTGGACTGAGGGGCTCAATCCAGCATGCCCGGCTTCCCTAGACACACTCAAAGTCTCGGAGCCTCCCGCCGTAAAGCTGGCAGCCGCTACCCACGCCCCAGCCAGCGCTAGACCTCGACATCTTGAGTCAAGATGATCCGCCTTCGCCGACGCTTCGCCGCGACAAGAATCCTCGAAGACAGCGCCAATCTGGTTATTCCAAATACGTATCCTCGTGCGCATACGGCGGCGCGCAGCAGCAGAGAAAGCGTAGCGGCTCTGTAGCCGTGATCGTGTGCCACGCGCCGGGAGGGATGAGGATCGCATCGCCCGGGCCGACCATTCGACGGTCGCCATCGAGTTCTATCTCGCCCGCGCCTTCCAGGATAAAATAAAGCTCCTCCGCGACCTTGTGATAATGCCGCTCCGTCCTGCCTCCCGCGGAGACGCGCGCTTCCGCAAGGCTTTGGTTTTGGACGGGCGCATTCGTGCGATCGAGAATCGAACGGATAGTCGAACCGTCTTTCGTGATAAAGGGCGGCTGGGCCGAAAGATTCTGGACGGTCATAGTTTTTAAAGATGCCGCGACCTGGGCCGAAAACGATTGCGGCTGACACAGCCGCCGCTACAGCGCCTGGCTTCCGGCCTTAGTGCTCCTTCATCTACGCTCTGCCCCTATTGGCCGCGGCTCGCGGGCGGGATGATACCGTTCATTCGGAGATATTCGACCAGTTGACCGTAATGATCGAACGCGTGAGCAGCGGCGAATGTTGCGAGGAACAGACGAGTGGTCGGTCTGCCACTGCTCGAGCTGATAGGTTGGACAAGGTTCGACGCGTTTAGAGTTGCTACCGCTTTATGGCCAAACGCGAAGGAATCCTTCAGGTACTTAATGATGTCCACCTTGGCTGTCATATTGTCCGGACCTTTGCCGTCGTTAACGGTGTCGGGGGCTTTCTCGCCGGTGATCGGTGACCAAATGAGATAGTTGGACGCGGCGACATGCTTCAGTTGCTGGCCAAACGTGCGCACACCTTTGTACTCGCTGCCGGGGAGGTTCAGTTTCTCCGGAGAAAAATCGAACTTGCCCTCCGGCATCGCTTCGGCCGCTTCGACAATTTCCTTTTCTACAATGGAGATCTCGCGATCGATGGCTGAGGCGATGGTTGGTGGAGTTGAAGGTGTGCCCGATGTGCCGCCCGCAGGAGAGCTCTTGGTTGCCTGCGCAAAAGCTGAAGCCGCAGCGAGGGACAATGCTGCTGTTAGCAGTAAAGAAGGATGTTTCATGGGATTGGGTTCTTTCTTTGTTTGAGTTTCGTAGGGAGTAAGACACGCGGCAAGGAGCGAATCAATCATGCTTAGTAAGCGGCTTGTATCTTGGTTGGAACGCCGCTTCTTAGAGAACGATTTCCATTCCTTCGCGCGCCAACTGCGTGTTGGGGAATCGCCGCTGACATAACTTCTCCATGCGCAGGAGAAACTCGTCATCGTGTTCCGGGTCGTGGTGAGTCATGGTGAGGTGTTTAACCCCCGCCATTTCCGCGACCTGCATGGCCTGGTCAAAACTGCTGTGCCCCCATCCCCGGTGCGTCCGTAGTTCCTCGGCCGTGTATTGCGCGTCGTGCACCAGCAAATCGGCGCCGCGGCTCAACTCCACTACCCGGGGGTCGATTTCTTCGCCATGCTCAACATCCGTGCAAATCACCAGCACCTTGCCGTTGCGCTCAATCCGAAAACCATACGCGCCGCCCGGATGATTGTGTCGCCGGCCGGTGACCTTGGTTTCCACATTGTTGACGCCGGTAAAGTGTTTGCTGGCATCTTCGACCTTCAGAAATTCAAATTGAGCCCCCATCCGGTCCAACTGCACAGGAAAGTACTGCGATTGCAACGGCACCTCAAAGATCTCCCGGAGATTGCCGATGGTCTGGCCCCTACCGAGCGTGAGAATCGTGATTTTTTGGTTCGGATTATATGCCGGGGCGAAAAAAGGGAAGCCCTGCATGTGATCCCAATGAAAGTGAGTAAACGCGATGATCAGCTGGTCCTGGCGATGCCCGATGGCGTGCATGTCCCGGCCGAGATTGCGAAGCCCGGTTCCCGCGTCAATAATGGCGATTTGATTTGTCTCCGTAAATGTGATCTGGAAGCACGTCGTGTTGCCACCAAAGTGCTGGAAGCCAGCATCACAGACTGGAGTGGAGCCGCGGACACCGTAAAACTTCAGTTTCATAACTGAACTTTACGGACAGGTACGTAGCCACGGCAAGTACGGCGTAAGAAGCTCACACAGGTCGAGGCCACTGTGTTCAAGTGGCTTGGCCGATCTGCATGACAGGTGTGAATTAGCGCGGACCGCAGTCATCAACAGCTCCGAAATTCTTCGCGAGCAGGCGGGCTACAGTTTTTCGCAGGCGACACGCCTGCCTCTACACTACGGACGCGACAGATCGTCAAAGGCTCGTCGCACGAGATAATCAAGGATAACCAATAACCCCATAGAATTGTTTCCGTCCGATTTGGGTTTATCTCAGTCTGCCCGCCATTGCGCTGGCCAACACAACGATCGGCCAGAGGGCGGCGAGCACGATAATCCCGAAAGCAACCAGCTCGGATAAATAGTTGGGCTGCATTCGGTAGGCGTATCGATCGGTAATGAAACGGCGGATGCGTATCCGCGTGGGTGTGGTGCTTTTCATTGGGCTCCTTTCATAATGTCACTGAAATAGACAGCGCGTTGTGCCCGCGCGCCGCCCCGCAAAAGTAACGCTGCTGTTACCTTCCGGAGGCAGGGTCAGATCTCCACATTTGAGATTTCGCTTCGCTGACGTTGAAGCGTTACATCGTTACATCGTTGAATAGGCCAGGTGTTCGGGGTTACGGTGGAATGTTCTTTACCAGGGGAAGGGAAATGGGGTCGCGTTAAACTACGAAAACGCTGACTCGCTCGCTTCTCCGCTCACCCGCTCTCGCCCCTCGGGTTTTGCCGTCGCATCTAATGGTCTTGTGTGTGACCGAAAGGTAAGGATAAGCTCCATTCCATGCCCAAGTACTGGTTGATCAGCGATCGCAACAATAACGGGACAGGCCAGGGGATGAACACTGCCGGTCTGACTTATTGGGTGAGCGATGGCGGTGACTTAACCAGCATCGGCAGTTGGGAAAAGGTGCGCAACGCCAGAGCTTTTCAGACATTGCTTGCCAACGCTGCCGACGATTTTCCGGCGGACGTTCCAAATGAGCATTTTATCAGAAGTTCTGCGATAGCCTGTTTACCGGCCAGGATTCTTTGAGCGGTCTGTGCATCTTATACGATTGGCCATCGCTCGGAAGCGTTCTCGGCTACGAGCCGGATCGTGCTCACGCTCGCGCGTGCGCGCAGGATTTAACAGACGTTTTATCGATGTTGTTCGATTATCTGGTCGGTAGACAAAATGCCACAATCGCGGATCGAGCTAATGCCTGTAAAGCGAAGGTATCGATGATTGCGCACAGCATGGGCAATTATGTGTTGCAGAAGGCAATGTCGGCGGCATGGACACGCAAAAATCAACCGTTGCTCGCTAGCTTGCTTAATCAACTCGTCATGGTTGCGGCCGACGTTGATAACGATCTTTTCGATACGGGCGCGCCGGACAACAACGATGGCGCAGCGATCGTGAATCTGACTTACCGAATTACGGCATTATATAGCGGACGAGATGCGGTGCTCGGACTTTCCGCCGGCTTAAAACATTTCGGGACTCGCAGACTCGGCCGCGCAGGTCTTGCGACTCGGCCGCCATTAATAACGCAATTGCCCGCGACAGATAACGTTTGGGACGTTGATTGCTCGACCTTTTTCCCGCCCAATGTTGGCGGCGAAGCGATTCACGGCGCTTATTTCGATACTCAGGGAACAATTGAGCTAATGCGTGAGATTTTGCGCGGAATCGATCGCGGCGTGTTGCAAGCGAAAGGCGTCACAACAAGCAACGTGTGGGGCTTCACGCCGCCGCCGAATTAGAGGCAGTAAATCTCTCGATCCCGACATCATTGGCAGTCAAGTGCGCCAGCGTCGAGTCTAAGCCGCTCTCGCGGACAGTGCCGTGGCTAGAAGGGCAACTTGAAGCCGCAGGCGCGAATCGCGCACCAGCCGCGCCACGCCTCAAAAGCACTGAATAGCCCAATTAGAATAAAAATTGTCGCCAGCACTCCTGCTTGCGGGATCAAGCAGCCACCGGTAAGGAGGAAAACTGCCGCGATCCCACCACGGGTGGCCCGGCCTTTGTTGTCGATGTTCGGCTTCATCTAAGAATGATGCGGGTTTACGGCAACTTTGAGTAAACTCTAAGCAGCCTTTTGGAGAAGCGACACCGCAGCCCGTGATAACTTGGGTCAAATCGGTTGCGCCTTCAGCCGTCTTTTGATTAGCACTCGCAGCTCTTGCCGCAATTGCATGCCCCACCATTGTTCATCGGGCAATTCTTGCCCGTCTTCTTGCAGGCGGGTTGATCTGCCGAAAAGGCAGTCGCGCAAATAAGCGCGGTGAGAATCGAAAACAAAATTTTGGCGTACTGTTTCATACAAGATTTAATCTTCGCACATCGCTAAAGTTGCGCGAGCGCTTTTGGGCAGAAAATCAGGGTCAGTCCTCACTTTTTGCACTTTTGGACGGCCTGTGGTGATTCGTTGAGGCGTTGGTCACCCGATCGTTCGCTTGTGACACCATCCCGATCAGCTACGCTTCGGAGCGATGTCTCAATACGTTTTGGATCATGATTTGGAAGGCGAGAAACAGCGGCTCGCCTTAATGTCGCAGTTACTTGATCCGATGCACCGACGATACATTGAGTCGCTCGGAATCAGCCGCGACGCCCGGGGGCTGGAAGTCGGTTGCGGCAACGGTTCAATGTCGGCCTGGATGGCTGGGCACGTGGCTCCCCATGGTCAGATCGTTGCGATCGATCTCGATCTCTCGCTTGTCAATGACGCGCGTGCTCCGGGCGTTGAGTTCCGCCAAGGGGATATCGTCACAGGGCCGGTCTATCCCGGTCGTTTCGACTTCGTGACTGCACGCGCGGTTCTTCATCACGTTTCGAACGCTGAGGCTGCAATTAACAATCTGGTCGCGAGCCTTCGACCGGGCGGCATAATCCTGCTGGTCGAGCCTGATTTCCTGCCGGTCAGTGTCGCTGAGCCGATGGGAATCCGAACATTTTGGAATGGATGGTTAGCCTGGTCGCGCGAGCGGGGCATCGATTATCACATAGGTCGAACACTGGCACTGCGGCTCGCCGCTCACGGTCTTAGGGAGATTGGAGGCGCTGCAGAGACGGCCGTCTACAACGGTGGCTCCCCATGGGCGGATTACTGGCGTCAGACGATCACTGAGCTGCGTAGTGATCTGGTACAATCTGGCAAGCTCGATGACGTGCTCATCGGGGCGTTCCTCGCTCGTTGCGCCGACCCGAACTGGTGGACCCAGACAATCGCATTTACCGCCGTTCACGCGCGTGCGCCGGCGTCAGAAGCTTCAAGGCGTTAAACGGGGAATCGGATTTAGAGGTAGCAACGCGACGATGAGAAAAACGATGCTCGCGGTTCTCGTCACGGTCGCCTTCAGCGCGATCGGCGTGCTGGGCGACTATTTCCTCAAGCTCTCGAGCGCGCGCGACCAGCCCCTGCGGACACGTTGGTTTTACGTCGGCTTCGCTGTCTATGCTTCGACGGCGTTTGGGTGGGTATTCGTAATGCGACACCTGAAGCTGGCCACGATCGGCGTTGTCTACTCCATTTCCATGGTGCTACTCCTCACCGCCGTCGGCGTTGTGCTGTTCGGGGAATCCTTGAACTACTATGAGCTGGCCGGGATCCTCCTGGCCGTGGCCTCGCTCGTGCTGTTGATGCGTTTCGCCTAGTAACCGGGCAAAGAATAGGGGTCGGTCCCCACGCACACGAGCAACACTCGTGATACGAGTTAGGAGCTAGCGAGAGAACGGGGTCGCGTCTAAACATTCAGCGGCTAGAGCCGCTCGTTACTGGTTAGCGGTTATCAGCGGCTGGCAAAGGTGAGAGGCGACCTCGAATACATTTACGGGCGCGATAAAAAGAGACGATGATCGAGTTCGGGTTGAATTTGCAACAAAGCGGAGCAGCCCGATAATCCAATCAAACATTTAATCTCATGAAAAAAATCTTGTTTGTTTTCAGCGTAATTTCGGTCGCCGCGGCGTTGGTTTTCGCGGCCGAAGAATCGAAAACCAGCGCAACATCCACCACCGAGCATCGGGTGATGAAACCGGCGGACCTGAAATGGAGCGAGGCGCCTCCCGGGTTGCCGGCCGGCGGTAAAATGGCGGTGTTAAATGGTGATCCGACCCAAACAGGCCCGTTCACGGTCCGACTGAAAGCGCCGACTGGGTACAAAGTGATGCCGCATACTCACCCGGCCGACGAACGGCTTACCGTTATCTCCGGTAGTTTCCGGGTCGGTATGGGCGAGAAATTCGATGAAGCGTCGACGCAGGCGATGGGTCCGGGCAGTTACATCGTTTTGCCCAGCGGAATGGCGCACTTCGCCAAGGGCGCAAAAGACACAATTGTGCAGATCGACAGCGAAGGACCGTTCCAGATCAACTACGTTAATCCGGCAGACGATCCGAGAAACGCCAAGAAGCAGTAAAAGAACCACCCGAGCACTTTCTAACGGAGTAATATCATGCCGACCTATATCAGTTTGGTGCAATTCACCGATAAAGGCATCCAGGCCGTTAAGGAGACGACGCAGCGGGTGACCGACTGGGCCGCCAGGGTGAAGTCGATGGGAGTAAACATCAAAGACATGTATTGGACGCTCGGTCGCTATGACCAAGTGTGCGTCTTCGAGGCGCCGAACGACGAGACGGCGGCGAGTGTGTTGCTGGCGGCGGACATGCTGGGCAACATCCGTACGCAGACAATGCGCGCCTTCACAAGCTCCGAGATGCAGACGATCCTGGACAAGGCGCCCTGACCGGCTGTGGCCGGGGGCAGCCGCCGCTCCACGGCTCGCTTGGATATAAAAGCCGAACGGCAATGCATCATGGGTGTATATACACGCATGATGATTGGAACAGGCGCTCAAGCCTGGTGGTTACCGCCAGTGATGATGAGAACGCCAATAACCGTGTCGGCCGTGGAATCGGTGGGCACCGTAGAACCCGAACCGCGGCCCGTAATAGCCATAGCCCGGGTAGATGACGACGCCAATCGGCGGAGGAGGAGCGTAGTAGATCGGGCGTGGACGCTTATTTTTTCTCCACAAGCGACACGAACGCTTCGTAACCTTCACCTTTCATTCTCTCGGTTGGAATGAAATGGAAGGCGGCCGAGTAAACGGAGTAACTTTGTCCAGTGGGCGATTTCGGGTCGGGAAAGATATAGCCTAGGCGGGCGTTGCTTCGTTTGGCGCGCACCTCGGTACGCTGCATATCGTGCGAAGTGTCCAGCTTCTCGACGAGGAGATCTTTCGAGATCGGTTTGCTAAACGTGGGCAGGCCGAGGCCGCTGTCGAATTTGTCGAGCGAAGTGAAGAGTGGTTCGCCGGTAATGACATCGACGTAGACGCCGGTACGCTCGTTGTTCCAGAACTCGTTTTGAAAAGGCGTTTGGGCGCCACCTTCACGCACGACGGAATATTCCTCGGCCTTTAATCGGTGTTTCAAAACGGCGTCGCTCGGGACCGGCCGGTTCGGATCGAAACCTGTGGTCTCCCTTTTCTCTTTCTCCGTGAGAACGAAAATGTAGAGCCCCCCGGCGATGAGCACGATCGCGATGCCGACACCGACGTACGTGCTGAGGGCCGATCTTTCCTCGCTGGTGATTCGGGCCACGTACATTTGATCGCGATCAACGTTATTGAATCAGAGATTGGCCACGTCTGTCACTATTTTTTCAACAGAGGGAGGACTGATTTTGCTTGATTAAAAGAATCGCGGCTGGCACAGCCGCGGCTACACCACGGACATCATCCATCGTAGCCTCCTCCGCCATGCCGAATTTGACTACGGCGCGCCAGGAGCGGCTGATGATAGAGGATTGAAGGATTTCGGACTTCTGGTTTTGACGATCGAATTATTGGAAGCGCAGGCAGAGGCGGAATAAGGTGCGGCATTCCTCGTTACCGCACATGACCGAATGGAATGCTGCCGAGTACTATCGCCGATCGTCGCTCCAGGAAGCGATGGCTCAGGAAGTACTCGCTTTGCTCGATCTTAAGGACTCGGAGCGAATCCTTGATGTCGGATGCGGCGATGGAAAGATCACCGCAGAAATCGCCTCTCGCGCCTCGCGAGGTTCGGTTGTCGGGGTCGATCCGTCAGGTGACATGATTGGTTTCGCGCAGAGCCACTTCGGTCCGGCAACGCACCCCAACCTTCGATTTCAGGTGGCTGACGCCCGTTCTCTGCCCTTCCAAGACGAGTTTGATCTCGTGGTTTCTTTTAATGCGTTGCACTGGATTCCCGAGCAGGATGCGGCTCTTGGTTCCATCCACTCCGCCTTGATTTCCGGTGGCAGAGCGCAGCTTCGGCTGGTCGCGGCAGGTGCGCGCAAGAGCTTGGAAAATGTCGTGGAAGAGACACGGCGAACGTCGAAATGGAGCGGTTACTTCCGGGATTTTCACGATCCTTATCTGCACCTGACACCGGACGAGTACGCAGCCATGGCAGAGCGTAATGGTTTCCGGATGCTGCGTGTTAATACCAGGGACCATGCGTGGGATTTTGGCTCGCGCGCGGCATTTTCCGCTTTCTGTGCGGTAGGCTGCGTCGAATGGACGCGCCGTTTGCCCGACGCCGAACGGCCGGAGTTCATCAACGATGTTCTGGATCGCTACCGAGCAGTAGCCGCCGATGGCAACGGGGAAGAAAATACCTTCAAGTTTTATCAAATGGATATCAGCTTGCTCGCAATCTGACGAAACTCCGGCGCTTACCCAATTCGATCAAGAAAAACGGCGGTCGCATCTAAAATAGGCGCGGTTTAATTGGCTGCGAAGCGGAGCAGTTGCGGTATTTGTTTATCAGCCAGCCGTGATGTCCATTCTCACAACTTATCTCGAGATGCATTCGCCGGATCAGCTCCGCCCAAAGCGATGCGCAGATGGACGGTTTCAAATCCGAGAGAAGAAAGAACGCGACTGGCGATTCAATCGGGATCTCTATTTTGCCGTCGGGGAAAAGTGGTCGTGGAACGACAAACGTGTGTGGACCGATGAGCAATGGAAGCAATACGGGCTGGCACCGGAGTTACGGACTTTTGGCGCGTATTACGACAATTCGCTCGCAGGTTATTACGAACTGCGTCGCGACGATGAAGGCGGCGCCGAGATCGCTTATTTTGGTTTGTTGCCGGAGTTTATCGGTCGCGGATTCGGGAGCGCATTACTCACGAGCGCCATTGAAGAAGCGTGGCGGAAGAAGCAGCAGAAAGCTGAATAGTTCCCCGTGTCGAGACATCGTCACTCCTTTCTTTATCGCCATTCGCTAAGCATGGTCGCGGTCGGGCTCCTTATCGTCTGGATAGTTGGATATCTAATGCTCGATCCAAAAACGCATCTGGGCGCATTTTTTGGCAACGCCATTGCCGATTGGAGCGGCTCGGTCGTCATCATTCTGGGAACGAAATTTTTGTACGAAATCGGATCGGCCGAGAGCCGTCCGGTTGAAGGAAAACAGCGTTTCGCGTGGCTCGATTTTCTGCATCGGCATTCACTTTTGATATTCATCGTAATCACCGGGATTGGCTGGGCTCTTTTGTTTGCGCGGATGAATCCGGACAGCAAATGGGGCCAGGTAGTGGGCAACATTGTCTCCGAATGGGTGCAGATGGCCGGCCTTGTCTTCCTTACCAAGCGGCTGATCGAAATCGGCTCCAAAGAGAGTCGCCGCTAATGTAGCCGGCTCGGCAGTCGGCGTCGAAAGAGCAGGAGCGAGTCAGTCGGCAGGCAAATGAGTTTCAAAAACTGAAATGCTTCCCCAACTTTGCGGCTGACCGGCCTTCGCTAAGCTTCCATCTTCGCCAAGGCTGCGACGTGACGAGTCGGAGTGGCCGGGGCAGCCGCCGCTACACGGCTCGCTTGGATATAAAGCCGAACGGCAATGCATCATAGGTGTATATACACTCATGATGATTGGAACAGGCGCTGGATCCGCCTACGAGTTTGCTTCGGTCTTCGTTGAAACTACGACGTGACGAGACGGCGCGAGTGGGTGAGTGTTGAGGCTTATGGGACATAGCCAAGGCAGAGATAACGTTAAGAAACGCAAGGCACGCCGTAAAAAGACGGAGCGCCTCGCCCTCGCGAAGAGCAAGCAGAACACGCGCGGGCGGGAGTCGCGCGGGTAGACGGCAAAGCAGCCAGGGTAGCTGGCGCAAACGCGGCAACGTGAGTGATCAAAGCGGCGAAATAACGCCCCCGAACACCGCGTGTGGATCAGAGCTTCCGATCGACACTCATTTAAAGCGGAAATGCGGACGCGAGGAATTTTTCTTTTCCCGAAAGGGATGCGCCCAGCCCGTTTACGAGTAGATTGTCGCGATGCCGACTTACATTTACGAAACCACCGATCCCACCAAACCGATACGAACCTTCGAGGTTAAGCAAAGCGTCCACGACGACCCGCTTCGCAATGATCCGGAAACTGGCGAACCAGCGCGCCGTGTGATCTCGGCTGGTTACAGCCTTCTCATTCGCGGAAAATCTGTTGGTCCTTCGGTCGGCTCAGTCGGTTCACACTGAGCCTTGATCTCGGCAGATTTGCCGGACATTTTCCAACAGTTAAAAGAACGTCGGCGACTCTGCTCTGGAATCGTTTCGCGATCTGGTAAAGTCGGCGCGTTTGCCTTCCACCGGGCCTGTTCCTTAACCTGCACAAGATTCGGGTCGACTCTGACAATAAGCGGTGCGCGCAATGCATCACGATGGCTTAACTGAATCCAGATCATGATCTCGAAAATTATTAGCCGCGTGGCATGTCTAACGGAACTCACTTCCAATTCCAAATCCTTCTCCAACTGTCCAGACTTGCACGGTGGTGTTCCGGATTTGCCCGGAGATAGAATCTTTATGAAGCCCGCTCTGGGTGAAAAAGAGGTCGTCCCGCCGGCAATTGCAGCGCTTGTGGCCTAGAATTCGACTGTCAAAATGAATTGCCAATTTCAAGCGAAAGCGGCTGCAAATCCTCGTTGTTTTGCCTACTCATTTGGTTCTCAGGTTGGTTAGGAATCGCCGTTCTGATCGGAAATTACGATCGGCCCTGGAATCATTTCGCGATCTGGTGAAATCGCCGCGCCTTCCCTTCCACCGGGCCCGTTCCTCAACGTACACAAGATTCGGGTCGACTCTGACAATAAGCGGTGCGCGCGATGCACCAGGATGGCTTTAACTCAATCCAGAAAGGTAAAATATAAAACATGAATACATTAATAACATGGAATCAGCTTAGAGAGATGGAAGCGCAAAATCGCTTCCGTCCGTTCTTGGGCGAATTTCCGATTTCGAACAGAATGGGCAGTGGCGAGATCCACAGCCTGGCGGTCGCAGATTGGTCACCGGAGGTTGATATCAGTGAGGATGATCGCGGGTATCTTCTCAAAGCTGACCTGCCTGAAATGAAGAAGGATGACGTCAGGGTAACAGTCGAAGACGGTATCCTATGCGTTTCCGGAGAACGCAAAACTGAGAAGGAAGATCACAAAAGAAAATTCCATCGCATCGAGCGATCCTTTGGTAATTTCCGACGCAGCTTCACGCTGCCTGAAGACGCCGATAGCACGAAAGTGACGGCGGATTTCCGCGACGGAGTGCTGAAAGTGCACCTCCCGACAACGGCAAGACCAAAATCAAAAGCCATCGAAGTTAAAGTGGCATAATACGTTTAACACTGACGGCGAGCGTGCGGAGGGCTCCGTGCGTTCGCCCAACCAGCGTAAGGCGGCTAGCTTCGTCGACTCTCGTTTAAACTGACGTCGGGCCCTAAGCCTATGGAACAGATAAACCCTAACCACCTCGGACGCGCGAATTCCGAAGCCCGCACAGTCAGAGACATTATCGAGCCTGCGAAAAGCATTTCTAATAAGGTTTCTGTAAAGACGGCTTTAGACGAAATGCGGGCGCGGGCAAACGATTCGTCACCTGTGATCGATCAACGTGGCGAATTATTGGGTACCGTCTCGAAGAACAAAATGAACCGGAACGTGGGTGGTTTGGGACACGACCCCAAGACGGAACCGGTAGAAGCACACATCGAAAAAAACAGCGCCTATTGCTTCGAAGACCAGACGATTGCGGAGGTGGAGCAAATGATGCTCAACGCAAAGGTCGGCGAAGTTCTTGTAGTAACCCGCGAGAAATTGCTGGTAGGAACAATAAATATTGAAGGATTGCACAGGAGAAAAGATCGAGAAAACGCTTGGAATCTCTGAATTCCCGCGCCTGAGAGCGCCACAATCGGGTGTTCGATACCGCTACTCCTCCACGACTAATCAAAAGAATCCCTCAAAAGCTAAGAGCGTGGTGACCGACTGATTTAATCTTGTGCGATTGGCCGTTTATACCGAGCGTCGCAGCTTGGGAAGCGATTTGCGAAATTGTGTGGGAGACCGACCGACGATTCGCTTAAACGCGCGATTGAAGTTGGTCATGGATTGAAATCCACAGGCGAAGGCAGCTTCGCTAATTCGCGAGTTGGGATTGAGCAAAAGCGTCTTCGATTTCTCCACTCGGACTCTCGAGAGGTAATCGATGAAATTCATCCCGGTCGCTTTCTTGAACATCTTGCAAAAGTAATGCCTGCTGATGTTAGCCGCGTGCGCTACCCGACCGAGCGACAGCGGCTCCGCCTGATGCTTCTCGATGAATTGTCGCGTTCGCGCCATGCTCGCGGACTCTTCCTTCTCGCGGCCTACTACCAGCTGATTCGACAAGATCGACAGGTGTTGCGCAAAAATACTCAGGAGCCGCAACATCGCGCGATACCGGTCCGGCGATAAAACGCATGTCCGAAAATAAGCCCGCTCAAGTCGCGCCCAATCTGTCTTGTAGCCCCACTCGCGGAGCTGCCGGGTAATGGTGGCGAAATGTTTCTTTGTTGGGTTCTTGAGCATGACTTCGCCGGTCTCGAGAAAGCCAAGAATGTGGTCGCCTACATACACCGGCACTGCACTTTCGGAGAGTCCGGCAAACCAGGTTACGGTGCGTGTTGTCGAGTCCGGTTCGCGAGACGCGTCGGTCTGGGCCCTTAAGCACGCGGCGCGAGCCTTGTTGAAACGAGCCAGAATTGACGCCAATGAATCGCTATCCTCTTTTCCATGGTGCGCCGGCGACCAGGAATCGTGTCCTCGGATATTGAGCGGCAAACCCATGGCTTCGCTGAAAGCCCGTTCGTAATCTTTGAAAATCTGCGAGCGCGAAAGATGTTGCATGACTTCCTGATCAGAGGATCGCGGCGCGTTTCGTTTGCTCATCACGCCTTTCGAAGCGGTATGTGTAACCGCGTTTGCGTGTCGCATCCCCGGGCGCATTTTAAAACGCGAACCCTCTCAGTGGCACTTGTCCTGATCGAAGCCCTTGCGCGCTGAATCCATTGCCGAACGTCTGCTGCTTAACATCGCGAGTCCGATTTGCGAGTGAAGCGCGAAGCTGCCGGAAAAGCACAGCTCGACATTTAGAGCCTTTATGTCGTTTGAAATAAATCGCGCTGTTTTGTTTGGCTATTGGCTGCATTTTTGTTACGAGGACTTTTATACAGGCTCCGCTCGTCTTCGTTCGCTATGCGCTGCTCGCAGCCACTGTAAGCCGGGCCGCGATCTTTGAAAGCCCGCATCTCAACGCGGTGCGAACATGATTTCGTGCCTTGTAAGCGGATCGCGAGCTCGCCGCCTCGCCGCCGCAACAATTCCGCTCGTTTTGTCGCGGTCTCGCTTCAGTCTACTTGGGCGAGGGCGCGATGAGTAGAAGCGGTAAACGCGCTCGATCCCCTTCGCGTCAACGTGTCGAGCATTTCCGTGAGGCGCGACTCGTAAGAATCGCACCTGGGGCATTCGCCATTGGACTTGACCCATTCGGGATGTTGGATCCGCAGATCATCGTGAATCTGTAGCTGGAGGTGTAAGTGCGGATTTGGTGATACATGGCTATTGTCTTTGTGAAAGATTCAAGTGCGGCGCGGGACGGTTCCGACAAAGGACTCGGCGGAATCGCCGACGAGCGTTGGCGCCGTGAGCGCACGGTACGGCCAGGTAAGGGTATTCCAAATGGCGGCACGCATATGCTTGCGGTATGCACGACGCCGGGCCAACTGGATTACCTTGAAGCCCTGACGTTTCAACAACACGGCGAGCAGTCCGCTTTGCGTAAGGGTCGGGGTTAATTTCCTCATAACGTAGTCTTTCTATTCTTCTTATCCGAGGACTCTGTAATTTACCTCGTCAGTGAGTGCGCTCTGCGCGTATTTTCCGAAAGATTAACCGTTTCTTGCCGTGCGAATCTCCGACTCGGAAGCTCTATTTGATTCGCTTTCTCCCGAAAGCTCACCAGTCCGGGCCGCCCATGTCGCTGGCGTCCCGGCGGCTCCATTCACCAAAATCGCGTCTGATTGAAACGATGACGCAAATACAAAGACGCGATCGGATTCGTAGATTGAAACCACGCCAGCGAACACGGCGAGTTATGTCTTTGCGGTTGCCGGAAGCAGCGCCGCGGCTATAACCAAACGGGTATGATGATAAAGCGCGAACTGCGCGTCGCCAAACGAATGGCGCGTCTCGGGACCGAGACCGCCTTCGAGGTACTGGTTAAGGCGCGAGCACTGGAGGCAAAAGGCCGCGATATCGTTCATCTCGAGATCGGGGAGCCCGATTTCGATACCCCGGCCAACGTCATCGAAGCGGCGACCGATGCCCTGCACAAGGGCTTCACTCACTACGGACCGTCGGCCGGCTTGCCGCAGCTGCGCGAGACAATTGCTCATTACGTGAGTGAGACGCGCCGGGTAAACGCAACAACCGAAGAAGTGGTCGTTGTCCCCGGCGGTAAGCCAATCATCTTCTTCACCATTCTCGCGTTGGTTGAAGAAGGCGATGAGGTGATCTATCCGAATCCCGGATTCCCGATTTACGAATCGATGATCAACTACGTCGGCGCGAAAGCCGTGCCGATTCGGTTACGCCAGGAGATGGATTTCCGGCTCGACATCGATGAGCTCGGCGGGCTGATCAACGATCGCACAAAGCTGATCATCCTGAATTCGCCGCAGAATCCGACCGGCGGCGTGCTGACGAAGATCGACATCGACGGCATCGCGCGCGCAATCGGCGACCGCAATATCATGGTGTTGAGCGACGAGATTTACAGCCGACTCATTTTCGAGGGTCAGCACCATTCCATCATGTCCGTGGACGGCATGAAGGAGCGTTGCATTTTGCTCGACGGCTTTTCCAAAACTTACGCCATGACCGGCTGGCGGATGGGCTACGGCGTGATGCGCGCCGATTTGGCAACGCACGTCGCCCGACTGATGACCAACTCCAACTCCTGCACCGCCAGCTTCACGCAGGTTGCCGGCATTGAAGCGCTCCGCGGTCCGCAGGATTCGGTCGAGGCAATGTGCGCCGAGTTTAAGAAACGTCGCGACGTGATGGTCGCCGGCTTGAACAACATCAAAGGTTTTTCCTGTCGTTTGCCGAAGGGCGCGTTCTACGTTTTTCCCAACATCACGCAAACCGGTTGGCCATCGAAAAAATTGGCGGACGCGCTGCTCGACGACGCCAGCGTCGCCGCGCTGTCCGGGACCGCCTTCGGCGATTTCGGAGAAGGCTATCTGCGCTTCAGCGTGGCCAATTCGATCGAGAACATCGAGAAGGCGCTCGACCGCGTCGGCGCCTGGGCGAAGAAGAATTTGTAGTTCGTAGACTTTATCGAGTCTTCTTCGAAACGCGAGCGACCAACTCGTCCAATCTCGAAAGCAAAAGCGTGGTCGGTGAAGAGGTGCCAGTCAATCCCTGCAAGATTTCGCAAAATTTCTCTCCAACAGGTGTCACGTCGCCTTTTGTAGCGCGGGCGATGCCGACGAGGTCAAGCGATGAGCGCCTGAGGAAATACACCAACCTTGCCGCGGCCGCGGCCCCTGCTCGAGTTTGAACTTTGCTCATACGTCGCGTTCGGATTACTGATCTCTGACCTGTGACTTCCGACTTCCGACTTCTGACTTCCGATCTCCGACCATGCCTGGCTTGTTTGATCCGCTCGCGATTCGAGATCTGACGTTTGCCAATCGGGTGTTCGTCTCTCCCATGTGTCAGTATTCGAGCCGCTACGGATTCGCGAACGACTGGCATTTCGTTCATCTCGGCAGCCGCGCGGTGGGTGGCGCCGGACTGGTCCTGACTGAGGCAACCGCCGTTCTTCCCGAAGGTCGCATCAATCCGCAAGATCTCGGCATCTGGAGCGACGAGCACATCGAGATGCTGAGTCGAATCGTCAGTTTCATTCATGAACAAGGA
>WNFQ01001318.1_pt1 | contig 18070 bp, 19 predicted proteins | sample 5400171 | NCBI WGS metagenome assembly WNFQ01 (sample SAMN13153356, study PRJNA577476) | soil metagenome | isolation source: 20 cm soil under Madrone tree | place: USA:California | collected 2016-06-14 | reverse complement strand
CAGGTTCTCGATCCACAGCAAGCAAGAATTTCGCGCTCAGCTTCCTCCCGGCGTAGCTCGTTCCACCGAGCAAGCACCTCGCTCACGCGTCCATCCCCGCAGCGGCCAGCTTCGCCAGAAATTCCGCAACCAGATTGCCCGCAACTGCCGCACGATAGCGCGCAGTCGAACGAATATCGTCGATGGGTTGGATCTCCTCGACCACGCTCTTTTTAGCCGTCTCGATCAACGATGAGTCGATCTTTTTCCCAGTGAGGACTCCCTCCGTTTCATTCAGGCGGACAGGGACGGGTGCAACGCTTCCCATCGCAAGCCGCAAATCACGAATCACGCCTCCCGAGACCTGCCCCAATCCGGCAAGACAAACCTTGGAAATGGCTTGTGCGTTGCGGGCCCCGACCTTCCGCGCATGTGAAACGTATCCTGAGAATCGGCGCGGCAGTGAAATGTCTCGAATCAATTCGTCAGCAGCCAGAGCTGTCTGCTTGTAGCCCGAGTGAAAATGCCGATAAGGCAACCGGCGCTCGCCCCGCACCGATATCAGTGTCACTTCGGCGTCATACACAAGCAACGCGGGCAGGGAATCGGCTGCAGGGGACGCGTTCGCGATGTTGCCTCCGAGCGTTCCGCGATTCTGATTCGCAATTCCGCCGGTCCAGGCAGCCGCCGTGGCCAGCAGCGGAAACTCCGCCGAAACGATCGCATGTTCGCGTAGCGCGGTATAAGTGCACGCGGCGCCGATGCGGATTCTATCTGGAAGAACATCGATTTGCCGAAGCTCTGGAATATTCCAAATGTTGATCAAATTTCGGTTGGGCAGCTTTCCAGCAGAGTACAAAACCATCACGTCGGTCCCGCCGGCAATCGGGAGCCATTGAGCCGGCTCGCCGGCTAGCAGGGAAAGAACTGCCTGCAGCTTGCCCGGCGAAACGAGCCTGTATTCGGCCGGATCGGCTCTCATTTTGCAACTCTTCGCCGCGCTGCGCTCGCAACCGCTTCGAAAATCTGCATGTAACCCGTGCAGCGGCAAAGATTACCCGCAAGCCCTTCTCGTATATCTGCCAGAGCAGGCTCCGGTTTTTTTTCGAGCAGATGTACCGCCGCAAGAATCATTCCCGGCGTGCAGATGCCGCACTGCGCACCACCGCATTCGAGGAATGCCTCCCGCACGGGATTCATCAAGGCATGGGTTGAAAGTCCTTCGATGGTAACAATGCTTGCGCCTGTCGCTTGCCCCATGGGAACGAGACAACTATTCACCAGCATCCCGTCCAACAGAACGGAACACGAACCGCATTCTCCTTCGCCGCATCCTTCTTTCGTGCCCGTCAATCCGAGCTCGTTGCGCAGCACGTCCAACAATCTTTCCATGGGATAAGCGAGCACTTGCTTCGTGTGGCCGTTGACGGTAAACAATACTTCGCACTTCGCACCATTTCTCTGTGAAGGACTCATGCGGTCCCTCGCGTCGCCGAAGGAGCCTCTTGCTCAAGAGACGCGGGCCGCAGGCCCTCAAATAGATCTTCGGGCAGCAGCGGAATCGAATGGAAACGAACACCCGTCGCATCTTCCACGGCGTTTACAATCGCCGGCGCAGGGCCGTCGATGGGAAGTTCTCCGATGCCCTTGGCGCCATATGCGCCGTGAACGTTGCCAAGCTCCTCAAAAAATACGCGGATTAGCGGCAGGTCCACCGAAGTCGGCATGATGTAATTCGTCATCTGGTTGTTGATCATGCGACCGTTCTGCCAGACCACTTTTTCATAGAGCGCAAAGCCAATCGCCTGAGCCACTCCCCCCGTGATCTGGCCCTCGGCAAGAAGCGGGTGAAGAACCTTGCCGACTTCCTGCAGCGCAACGAAGTCGTCCACGGTCACGGCATAAGTTGTCAGATCCACCGTGACTTCCGCAACGTACACGGCCCACGCAAAGGCCGCGTAGGCCTCGCCGCGATATTTTTCGTCGTCCCAGTGAACATCGCTGGGCGCTTCATAGCGCACATAAGACTTCAGGTCGCCGCGCGCCTTGAGATACTCCTGGCACGCGGCTCGAAAATCTTCCGGGGTGTAGTCGTCGCCCAGAAGGCCGGTCTTCGTGAGTGTTTGCTTGATTCCCTGAGCCGCTGACTGAACCAGTTTCCCGACGATCATCGCAGTGCGTGAGGCCACTGTCGGGCCGCTGTTCGGCACCACGGTTGTGTCCGGTTGCGCGATCGCAACGCTTTCATAGGGAAGCCCCAGCGCCTCGGCCGCAATCTGGCAAAGCACGGTATTAGTTCCTTGACCAAATTCCGCGCTGGACACCAACACTCGAACACGGCCGTCGGCACTCGCTTCCACGCCAACCAGAGAATTCAGATAGCGTTCGCCTGAGCCAGTGAATCCCGCGCCGTGCAAGAAGGCTGCGATCCCGATTCCTTTTTTGCGCATTCCGGCTTTATTTTCTTCGGCAAAACGCGCCTTCTTCCCGGCATAGTCAGAGAGTTCCAGCGCGCGGTCGAGCAAATGACTCAAGTCGATTTCTTCGCGGATGACCTGTTGCGTGGTGGTCGTCTGGCCGGGCTTGAGGAAATTACGGCGTCGAACCTCGACCGGAGAGATGCCAACGACCTGGGCGATGCGGTCCATGTGCCGCTCCATGGCAAAGAGACTCTGCGGCGCCCCGAATCCGCGAAAGGCTCCATGCGGCGGCGTATTCGTCGCCACCGCCTTCGTTCGAATGCGCACACTCGGCCAATAATAAGGACCACCCGCGTGAATAGTGCCGCGCGATAGGACCACGGAGGACAACGTCGCGTAGGCGCCGCCATCGATGGTGAACTCGATTTCGCCTCCCAGAATTTTGCCATCTTTGTCCACCGCGGTGCGATGGCGCGTTCGCGAAGGATGCCGCTTCGTCGTGGCAACCATATCCTCCATGCGGTCGTAAACGATTTTCACGGGCTGCCCGGACTTGATCGAGAGCAGCGCCGCGTGCCCCGCGATCATGGACGGGTATTCTTCCTTTCCTCCGAACGCACCTCCGGTTTCCATTTGCACGACGCGAATCTTGTCTTCAGGAAGGCCGCACAGCGTCATCAAGGCCTTATGAACGTAGTACGGGCATTGCAGCGATCCCCAAACGGTGACTCCATTCGCAGCGTTATACGTCGCGATGACGCCGTTATTTTCGATGTACAGCTGCTCCTGCGCGCCGGTGAAGTACTCGCCTTCGACGATGAGCGCCGCTTCTTTCCAGACGGCGTCGACGTCACCCTTTTCAACCAGGTAGGTCTTGAAGGTATTGTCGGCGCCCCAGATGATTGTGGATTGTCGTTCGCTGTCTTCGATGGTGTGCACGGAGGGGAGCGGCTCGTACTCGATAGAAACCGCGTCGACGGCCTTTTGTAGCTTGTGACGGTCTGCATGGGCCAAAAGCAGGATCGGTTCTTCGGGATGATTCACCGTTTCGGAGGCGAGGCATGGCTGGTCGTCCAGGATCAGGGAGATGCAGTTTTTCCCTGGGATGTCTTTGGCCGTTACGACTACAAAATCGTTCCAGGAAAGCGTTGCATCAAAGGAAATTTTTCTAATCTTGCCACGCACGACGTTGCTACGCACCGTCGCGCCGTAAAGCATGCCGGGCAGAACCATGTCATCGACGTAGCGAGCTGCTCCGGTGACCTTGTCCCAGCCCTCTTTGCGCGGCACCGATGCCCCGACGATGCGACGATCTTGCAAACTTGCCGACCTCACTCTTTCTCGCAACAAACCAGATGAACGTGTACGCGCCGCCGTGAAGCTGCTCGCACGGATTCTGCGGCCGGAGCATCTTGATCGCGGACGATTATAAATGTTTTTGCAGGCCAGGTTCTGCAAGAAACAGCAGGAGCTTCAAATGTCTACTGAAAGCTTCGATCAGCCGGTTACCGCCGCAATTCGCGCCCGCCTGGCTCTCCCGGGAATTCCCCATCGGCGAATACGCAGTTTCCGCGCAGGTAAGTCGCCTTGATCACTCCCAGTAGACGTTCACCCAAATAGGGTGAAACGCGGTGACGGTAGGAAAGACGATCCTCCGTCGCAATGAACTCAGCTTCAGGCTCAAACACCACGAAGTCGGCATCGAGATCCTTGGCAATGCGCCCCTTTCGCGATGCACACCCGGCAAGTCGGGCAGGACCTTCCGCCATCCACCGCGCGATGTCCGCAAGCGTGAATCCGCGGCCCTTGGCCTCGGTCCACATCACCGGCAGCGCCAGCGATAGGCTGGAGATCCCTCCCCACGCCGTTCGAAAGTTTCGCTCGCCCAGCCGCTTCATCTCGGGCGGGCAAGGAGAATGATCCGTCGCCACCAAATCAATCACTCCCTCTCGAAGTCCCTGCCATAGTTTTTCGCGGTTCTCCCGGCTGCGGATTGGCGGCGCGCACTTGAAGAGCGTCTGGCCGTCCGGGATTTTCTCGGAAGAGAGATGCAGGTAATGCGGACAAGTTTCGACGCTCACTAACGGCCCTCCCGACTTCGCTGTACACAACATGTCCAACGCCAGGCTCGTCGCGAGATGGACGATGTGCAGACGGAAATGATATTCGCGGCGCAGGGAGATCATGAGCCGGATCGCGGAAAGCTCCGCTTCATCCGGACGCGATTGCAGATACGTCGCGTATTTGCTCCAGTCCGCCTCCGCCAATTGGCGCGTCGCCTCCTCCACAGGCCCGGGCAGTTCCGCGTGTACGAGCAGCGGCAAGCCGGTCCGCGCGACATGCGGCAAGGCCGCGCGGAGCTCCCGCTCGGTGACCATCGTGAAGCCGTCAACGCCGGGATGAATGAGGAAGCATTTGAATCCCGGCACACCCGCGGCCGCCAAACCTTCGATATGCTCCTGGTTGTCGCTCACAACCCCGCCCCACGCCATCCAGTCCACACGGCACTGGCCGCTCGCGGCTTTGCGTTTCGCTTCGAGTGCAGCAACGGTCGTCGTCGCTGGCAGACAGTTGAGTGGCATGTCCACAAGCAGGGTGTAACCACCGGCTGCGGCGGCGCGTGTCGCTGTTCGGAATCCTTCCCATTCCGTCCGCCCGGGTTCATTGATGTGGACGTGAGAGTCCACCAGCCCCGGCAGAATGGCGGCTTCGCCAAAATCAGTCACGGAAGTCTCCGCCGGCAGTTGATCCAGCGGAACAACATCAAGGATCCGCCCATCTTGGAAGAGCACAGCCGCCGCCTCAATTCCGTGCGGCGTCACGACGCGTCGAGAAAGGAATGCTTGGAGGCGCAAGTTCGGACCCTAGATGATTTTCCGGCAATTTAGCAGCAGAAATGTATCGCAACCGATTGCAATTCCCAAGGCGCGCAGGCTACGTCTTAGGTGTTGAACTGGCTGCTTTCAGTACGGGGTCTTCTTTTCCTGGCGCTTCCAGAGCGAAAAAATCGCCAGGGACTCGTCGCGAAGAAGCTGCTGCATGGGCATGCGGCGCGCGGCGAGCGGACGCTTCAGCTCTTCGTAAATCAATGCATCGTCAAATCCAGCCGCGGCGGCATCGGCAGCCAGGCAAGCATAGAAGACGCGCGCCGAGCGCGCCCAGTAAATGGCTCCAAGGCACATCGGGCAAGGCTCGCACGTGGTGTAGAGGTCGCAGCCGGAAAGCTGGAAATCGCCGAGCCTGCGGCAGGCTTCGCGAATCGCTACGACTTCGGCGTGCGCGGTGGGATCGTTCGTAGTTGTGACGCGGTTGGCGCCTTCGGCCACCACGCAGCCGTCCTTCACGACCAGCGCGGCGAACGGGCCGCCCCGGCCGGTGCGAACGTTCTCGAGTCCCAAGGCAATGGCGCGGCGCATAAAATCTGCGGACATGGTTTTGTGTCCCTGTTTCAGGGTGCCCTTCCCGTTGCCAATTATAAATGTTCGTTCTTTCGCATGCGCGGATTTGAGAAATCTTGCCCCTGCCCGCCCCAAGCCGCCTGCGTAGCAAACGCCGCGACTGCAACCAGCATCAAACTAAGCAGCAGTCCCCGCAGGCCAATCCTCCGCGCCCTTTTACGCACATCGAGCGGCGGGATTTTATCACTGGCCGTGTCACAGGGATATCATAGGGACGTGGTTACGGCTGTCTCGTTCGGTAAGCGAGGTGCAATCATGAGCATTCTCGAATCGCGAAACTATCTGCGACTCGCATTGCCATTCGCGCTCCTCAGCGCCGGGCTCGCAATCTCTCCGCTCGCCACCCGCGCAGCGCAGCAACCACAGCCGGCGCCTCCACCTCACGACATGGACCACATGCAGCACAATCACGGCGGCTTCATGCAAGAAGGCATGCACCACGCCGTCGCCAAGGGCATCAAGCTCGAGCAGCAAGTCGACCTGGCGACCCACACCATCACCCTGCGCGAAGGCCCCCTCACGCTCCCCGCCAACACCAGTCACATGAAAATGCCGCAGCCTCCCGACGTCTTCTGGACTATTCCGTTCGACGCCTTTCTCCTCGCCTACACCCCGCGCATCGTCGACGCCAACGGCAGCGCCGTACCGGGCATCGTGCTCCATCACACCGCCTTCTGGAACACCGACCGGTCCGATTTTCTCTGCCCCAATAAGGAAGAGCACATTTTCGGCGCCGGCAGCGAGCTCACCAACTGGATGGAAATTCCCGGCTACGGCTACCACGTGCAAAAGGGAGACAAAATTCGCGTCGAAACCATGGTGCACAATCCCACCGGCGCGTCCTACGACCAGGTCTACCTCGAAGTGAAAATTCCCTACGCCCTGGCGGCCGCGGCCGCCGATCCCACCGCCGCCACCAAGAGCGTCTACCCCGCCTGGATGGACGTGCAGTCCTGCGGCAACTCCGGCTACGACCTCCGCGCCGGCAAAAACGAAAACACCGGCACTGTCACCGTAAAGTACAACGGCATCCTGCTCGGCGTCGGCGGCCACATGCACGATTACGCCGAGCAAATCATCCTCGAAGACACAACCCGCAAGGAAACCGTCGCCACCCTCGACGCCAAGCTCGACGAAAAGGGCCAGCTCCTCAGCATGCCGGTGGTTACCTTCTTTGATCGCGGCGGCTACAGGTTCACCGCTGGCGACCAGCTCCGCATCACCGCTACCTACGACAACACCACCGGCAAGCCGCTCCCCTCCGGCGCCATGGGCATCGTCGTCGGCTACTTCCTCCCCGCCGACGATTCCGCCATGTCCGTCCTCCGCCGCAAACCCAAACCCGCCACTCGCCAAGTCGCCGCCGCCTCTTCGTCCCGCGGCCAATAGGGGCTGTTGAAGGGGTGCGCTTCAGCGCATCCCCGGATTTCAGGGCGCCTGGCTTGAACTATCCCGGCTCGCCTGCCCTTCCGGACGGGCCGCTCCCCGCGACGCCTTTCCGGAGCGCTCAAGCGCATCTATATACCTGTATACAAAAGACTTACCGCACTTACCCTCGCGTACCGGACGGCTGGCTTCCCGTACCATTGTTGCCGTCCCCTGCCACCTCTACTTTGTGCCTGAACGCCGCTCCGCTAAGGAGCCTAAGACACACTTCGTGGCTGCACCGCACAAATCGCTCTCGGGCAAATCCCGCCCGCTCACGCTCAGCATCCTGCGCTGGTACGGCTTGGCTTTCCTGGTTTTGGCCGTCCTTTCCGCCGTCGCCGGTTTTGAAGTCGGCCGCCTCAAGGCCTTCTGGGCCAGACTCAAAGTGGGCGACCTTGCAAACGCAAGCGCCGCGGCAGCATCGCAGCCCACCGCTGACGCCGTAAACGCGGAATTCGCCGAGCTCACCCGCCTCGCCCCGCAGCAGCAAGCCGAGCAACTCCTCGAGCTCGCCATTCGCCACCAGCCAACCTCGCTCGACCTCATCCGCCAGAACGCGGATAGCTGGCGCGGCCGCCTGCATAATACTGATCGCTTGTTCGATCTCGTGCTCACCGCCATGAAATCCAACGATCTGCGCGTGCGCGGCGCGGCCATCGAGGTCGACCTCGCCGCCAACAATTTGACGAAATCGCCCAAAACCGTCGCGCACCTCGTGAAATTGATTCGCAAAGATCCCACCGAGCGTCCCTTCGCGCTCTGGCGTCTCGGCGCGTTGGGCAATCGCGGCGTGCAGCCCAAGCTTGTGCTCGCGCACCTGCTCGCCTTCGCGCATGATCCCAACGAGCAAACGCGTTTCTGGGCCGTCGAAGGCCTGGCCATGCTCGGCACCGATGGCGCCATCGATCCGCTGCTCGACCGCTTCGCGCATGATCCTTCGCCGCGCGTGCGCCAGCGCGCCGCCGTGGGCATCGCTGAATCCGGCATGCTCACCCACGAACAGCGCTTCGCCGCCATTCCCGATCTCCTGAATTTTCTCGATGATGATGCCCTGGATTCCGACACGCGCGGCTGGGTCTACGGCGCTCTTCGTCTCATCACCGGCGAAGCGCTCGGCAACAACGCGCAAGCCTGGCAGCAATGGTGGGCCCACCACGACTCCATCAAGAAATCCCGCTCCCCCAAAGGCGTAATCTTCGCCTAGTCTCTTTCTTCGAACCTCGAACTTCCAACTTCCAACCTCGAGATGTATATTGACCGCCGCACTCATCAGGAGGCGCCATGAGCCTGTGGTCACGCCGTAAATTCTTTCTCACCTCGCTCGCCGGCAGCGCTGCCGCCGGCCTAACCAATCTTTTCGCACGCACCCCTCCCGCAGCCGCCGCAAGCAACGGCTCCCGCCCCGCAACGCCCGCCGCGCAAGGCAAGCGCCCGCTCATCATCTCCAGCGCAAACGGAGTGAAGGCGCTCGGCCGCGGCATGGACATCCTGAAAAAAGGTGGCGACACGCTCGAAGCCGTCGTGGCCGCCGTCACGATTGTCGAAGACGACCCCAACGACGATTCCGTCGGCTACGGCGGCCTCCCCAACGAACAGGGCGAAGTCGAGCTGGACGCCAGCGTTATGCACGGCCCCACGCACCGCGCCGGCTCCGTCGCTTCCGTGCGCCGCATCAAAAACGTCTCGCGCCTCGCCAAGACCGTGATGGAGCGCACCAATCACGTCATGATCGTCGGCGACGGCGCGCGCCGCTTCGCCGTGGACGAAGGTTTCGAGGAAATGAATCTCCTCACCGAACATTCCCGCAAAATCTGGCTGGCCTGGAAAGCCTCCACTTCCTTCAACTGGCGCCCCGGCATCGATAGCCCCGAATGGAAAGAAAAAATGTCCTCAATATTTAGCGACACGCCCGAAGACCAGGCCCTTATGGCTTACGCGCGGCGTGTCATCGCCCATCCGCCCACCGGCACCATTCCCTGCATGGCCGTCAACGAAAAGGGCGACATTTCGGCCACCACCACGACCTCCGGCCTGGCCTGGAAAATTCCCGGCCGCGTGGGCGATTCCCCCATCATCGGCGCGGGCTGCTGCGTCGATAACGAAGTCGGCGCTGCCGGCTCCACCGGCAAAGGCGAAGAAAACATCAAAATCTCCGGCGGCCACACGATCATTGAAATGATGCGCAAAGGCATGTCTCCCACCGACGCCTGCCTCGAAGCCATGGCCCGCGTCGCCCGCAACTACAACAACGACAAAAAGAAGCTCGCCACCTTCCACATCTTTTTTTACGCGCTGAACAAAGACGGTGTCCACGGCGCCGCTTCGCTTTGGCAGAACGCGTACGACAAGGGTCATCGCGCGACCTATGCCGTACACGACGGCACCGAAGCGCGCCTCGTCGATTGCAAACCGTACTTCGACGAAACTGCCGTCAGCGACTAGCCATTCTTGTCTTCTCTGTGCTCTCTGCGCACTCTGTGGTTAAATCTTCTTCTTCGCTCTCATGGACCAGGCCAACATCCTCATCATCGGCGGCGGCGTAATCGGCTGCGCCATCGCCCACGCTGTCTCCCAGCGCTCCGGCGACGTCTTCCTCGTCGAGCAAAATCCCAAGCTCGGCATGGCCACCAGCACCCGCAACAGCGGCGTCATTCACTCCGGCCTCTACTACCCGAAAAATTCCCTCAACGCCCGCCTCTGCATCGCAGGCAACCGCCTGATGTATGAGTTCTGCGCCAAACACAATGTCCCTTTCCGTCACACCGGAAAACTCGTCGTAGCCGCCGCCGCCCACGAAGAACCTGCCCTGAGCGCGCTAAAGCAAAATGGCGAGCAGAACGGCGTCGAGGGCCTGTGCCTCATCGGCCCCGACGAAATTCGCGCTCGCGAGCCGCACATCGCCGGCGTCGCCGCGCTCGATGTCCCCTCCACCGGCATCGTCTCCGCCGAAGATCTCGTCCGCACCTACGCGCGCCTCGCCGCCGACCAGGGCGCGAGCATCGTCCAGCGCGCAAAAGTAATTTCCCTCGAACCCAGCCCCGGCGCCATCCGCGTAGGCCTGCGCATCGGCGACGAGAAAGACTCGCAGGACGAAACCATCGAAGCCCGCTGCGTCATCAACGCCGCCGGCCTCTACGCTGACGAAGTCGCAGCCCTCCTCGGCAACATGTCGTGGAAAATTTATCCCGTCCGCGGCGAATACTGCGAAATTCGCGGCCCGCGCCGCGCGCTCATCAACAATCTCGTCTACCCGCTCCCCCACGCCGACGCCCTCAGCCTCGGCGTCCATTTCACCAAAACGTTGTGGGGCACGGTCCTGCTGGGACCAACCGCAAGATATGTCGACGCGAAGGATAACTACGAGCGCGACCGCTTAACCATCCCCGATTTTGTGCGCGGCGCGAAACCGCTCTTGCCCGACGTGCAGGAATCCGACCTGCAGCTCGGCTATTCCGGCATCCGCCCCAAGCTCGTCCCACCGGGAGGCAAGGGCTACGCCGACTTCGTAATCGCCCGCGACCCCGCCGTCCCCCAAGCCATCCATTTGGTCGGCATGGAGTCCCCCGGGCTGACCGCCGCCCCGGCAATAGCCGCTCACGTCGCCAAAATGGTCGAAGAAATGATGGACTGAACTACGCACTGCGTGGAGCGGTTGATGGAACTGCAGCTGATCTGGATCTGTTTTTGGGAGCATCAGAATGACGCACTGGGAAAAACTGTTAGTCCGCTCTTTTGGCGTGCTTCATTTTGTGTACGGTGCCGTTGGGATTGTGTTTTTGCTACAAGGCTTCCTGGGAATATCCCGGGTTCAGTTCGATAAGTATCCGTACGAGCGCGAATTCTACGATTTCGATGTAACCGTAGAAGTGTTTTTAGTCTTTGCATTGATCGGTGCCGGCGTATTGCTGGTTCAGTCTGTCTCGGCGAGGAGTAATCCTGTCGAACTACATCTTCGCCATAGAAATTGCACTTTTCATGGCTGAGAGCTTACTGGTTCGCGGAGCACCCGTATCTGGAGTCCAGCGTGAGTCCCGAAGATATCGTTATCGATCATACGGTGACGATCGATCCGAGTGTGCGGCCGGAAAAATGGGCTGATTTTTACAGGGCGGCGATCAAGAATCTTCAGCCGGGAGTTACCGAGTTTGTTATTCACGTGGCATTCGCGGATGAGGAAATGAAGGCGGCTACACGGGAGCGAGACACCTGGGGAGCAGCTTGGCGGCAGCGCGATTTTGATTTTTTTACGAGCGCGGAGTTCCGGCAGTTGTTGGCGCACGAAAAGATCCAGCTTGTTAACTGGCGAGAGCTGGCGCGAGCTCGATGATACACGCGAGATTTCTTCGCCGAGTCGATTTACTTTGCCGGTGCGGACGGAAATTTGGGAGGAATGTCAGCGTAGCCGGGCGCGGCGACGAGCAGATTTTGGGAAAGGTCGGCTTTGGCTTCACCCAGCGACCAGCGGATACCGCCGGCGAGGAGATTGAGGAAGAAAGCGTTCTGCCAATTTTCCGGGCGATCGCCCATGGCGATGAAGAAGACGCGGCCTTTGCCGTTCATGCGAGCCCAGGTGACGGGATACGGACGGCGCTGGTAGCACTCGTTCTTGAGCATGCTGGTGTCCACCGTAGCGATCACATGCATATCAGTGGCGAAATCCTTGAGCGAATACCATTCCTCCGTAAAGGAGACGGGGGATTGAACGCCTTCGAGGCCGGGGAAGGATGGATCGTTGATGATGATGTTGGCGGTCTGCAAACGCGGGTCGCGGCCGTGAATGATGAATTCGCCGCCGAGCATGCGGAGATAGGGATCGGATTGCGCGCCGTGGGCGATGTAGCGGTTGGACAGGTCGGCGGGATCGGGCGGGGTGTGGAAAGTGTCGCTGGCGGCATGGCAGCCGACGAATCCGAGACCCTGCTCGATGGAGGTGAGTAGTGTTTGCTTGCCGGCGAGCGACATGGGGGGATTCTTGTCCGTGGCGGACTGAGTTAGATCACCGGTGGTGAAAAAGAAGACGGCTTGATAGTTGTGAAAATCTTTTGAGTCGAAGATACGGCCGTCTTTGGAGCACGTGACGTCGAAGCCGCTCTTGCCACCGAGTTCGGTTACGGCAGTTTCGACGATGCTGAGCTTGCCGTCCTTGCGCTTAACTACCTCGTGCTCGAAGCCGGAAGATTTCGTGAACACGAGGAGAGATTTTTTGGGCGCGGAGAACGATTGATCGGAAAGGGCTAAGCTGGAGGATGCCGCGGTCAGAGTGGCGGTGGTCAGAGTGCGGAGGAATTCGCGGCGATCGGAGCGGTGCGTCATGTGTGCCCTCGTGTGAATGAGTTTTGATTCCTGCGCCGATATCATACAACCGAATCGGACACAAAACAGAGAGGCGAAGGCGTCGAATCGTCTCGTGCAGGCGGATCGTAAGGAATCTAACAGGAGATGCTGGACCGGAGAGACTCAGTGCTCTAGCGCAATCGATTCTTGTAGAGCGCCATGCCCACCGCGGCGTCCATCCCCAGCCTGTCGAGGGCGCGGATTTCCCGCTGCGCCTTGATGCCGCCCGCGGCAATGATCGGATGCGACGTTGCGCTCCGCAACTGCTCGAACCACTTGAGATTGGCGCCACTCATAGTTCCTTCGCGATCTACATCCGTGCAGAGAAATACGGCGCAGAACGGTTCGAGTTGCTCGATCACATCTTCTGCTCGAATCGGCAGTTTTTCTCGCCAACCTGCGGTCACGATTCGGCCCTGGGCAGTGTCCAGCGCGATGACAATTGCGGAGCGGCCCACTCGCGTGCCAAGCTTTCTGAGAAATGACGCGTTTATCTTGCCGTTCTTGAATGCGGCGCTTCCGACAATGACTTGGCGCGCGCCCCATTTCGTAATTTCCTCGGCGCGGCGAACGGTGCGAATTCCTCCGCCCACGCGTACTTTCATACCAAAGCGCTTGGCCGCTTCGAGGCATAGTGTTCGCGCGAGTTCGCTGTTATTGCCTTTTCCCATGGCAGCGTCCAGATCGATAACGTGCAACCACTTGTATTTCTGGAATTTCAGCAGCAGCGACATCACATCCGAGATCGCAAGCTCGCGTTTTCTCCCGTGCACGAGTTGCACCGCCTTGCCCTCCTGCAAGTCGATACACGGGATCAGCACGGCAACCTCACGGGAATGCCGCGCGCGGAGAGAAATTCCTTGAGCTCGCGGATCGGCTGAATATGATCGTGGAAGATCGAAGCCGCCAATGCAGCGTCGGCACGTCCGTTGGTAAAAATCTCCGCGAAGTGAGCGGGTAGCTTGGCGCCGCCGGAGGCGATGACTGGCACGGAAACCGCGGAGGAGATCGCCGCGGTGAGTGCGGTGTCGAATCCGCTCTGCGTGCCATCCCGGTCCATGGAGGTCGCCAGAATCTCTCCTGCACCGAGGGCAACCCCCTCCTTTGCCCATGCGATGGCGTCGCGGTTTGCGGGCTCGCGCCCGCCGCGTACCATCACCGTCCATTGGTCTCCGGCTCTCTTCGCGTCGATCGCCAGCACAACCGCCTGCGCGCCAAACTCGAGCGCTGTCTCCGAGATCAGCTCTGGCCGCGCCACTGCTGCGGTATTCAGCGTAATCTTATCCGCGCCGGCCCGAAGCACTGACCGCGCGTCTTCCGCGCTGCGGATGCCGCCTCCCGCAGTCAAAGGAATCGCCAGTTCCGCTGCGACGCGCCGAATGGTTTCTAAGAACGTCGGCCGCTGGTCGCGGGAGGCGGCTATGTCCAGGACGACGAGTTCGTCCGCGCCTTCCGCGTTATATCGCGCCGCCAATTTCGCGGGATCACCGGCATCGCGGAGCCCGACAAAGTTCACGCCTTTCACAACGCGGTCGCCATCGATATCCAGGCAAGGAATGATGCGGCGAGCCAGACTCATGCGCAGAGCCTCAGAAAATTGCGCAAGACTTGCGCGCCAGCTTCGCCGCTCTTTTCGGGATGAAATTGAACTGCGAACATGCTTTCCTTTTCGAGGACGGCGACAAACTCTGTTCCATAGCTGCAGGCAGCGACGGTTTCTTCGCGTTGGTCGATCGCAGCGTAAGTGTGCGCGAAATAGAAGTAGGAGTCAGCAGCGACGCCTTCGAGCAGCGAGGACTTGCATTTGAAAAGCAATCGATTCCAGCCCATGTGCGGCAGTTTGACGACGGGCGGCAGCGAGCGCACGCGCCCCGGCAACAACTGCAAGCCCGCTAGCGCCGGCGCCTCATCGCTGGCGGCGTAAAGTGCCTGGAGCCCCAGGCAAATGCCCAGGAACGGAACGCCGCCACGGATGGCGTCGACCAGGGGCGCGCGCAATTTACGATCATCGAGCGCGCGGATGAGTGTTTCGAAATGTCCGACGCCTGGGAGCAGGAGCGCCTGTGCGCTTGCGACCCCTTCGGGCGTAGTGGCTCGTTGCGATTCTGCTCCGAGCCGCTGCAGGGCTCGCTCGACAGAGGCGACGTTGCCTGCGCCGTAATCCAACAGGGCAATTTTCATAGCAAGCCCTTGGTGCTGGGCAGCACGCGGCGCAATCTTTTATCGCGCGCCACGGCGAAACGCAGAGCGCGAGCGAAGGCCTTGAACATGGCCTCGACCTGGTGATGCGAGGATCGCCCGTACAGGACGCGGAGATGCACATTGGCGCGAGCGGCCTGCGCAAACCCTTGAAAGAAATCCTCGATCAGCTCGGTCTGAAAATCGCCGACGCGCGCGCTCGCAATTTTGGCGTTCACAACGCAGAAGGGCCGGCCACCTAAATCGACTGCGCTGGCGGCGAGCGTTTCGTCCATGGGCATCAGAAAATATCCGGCGCGCAAAATGCCGCGCTTGGTGCCCAGCGCTTTGGTCACCGCTTCGCCCAAGGCGATTCCCACGTCTTCGACGGTGTGGTGTTGGTCGACGTCCAAGTCGCCGCGCGCGTTCAGTTCCAAATCGAATGCGCCGTGACGGGCGACGAGCTCCAACATGTGATCGAGGAAGCGGATTCCGGTGGCAATATGCGCCGTGCCGCGCCCGTCTAGGTTCAGACTGAGCTTGATATCGGTCTCGTTCGTCTTACGATGAATCTTTGCGGTTCTTGGCATCACTCCGCCTTATTCAGGATTGCGTGCCGCACGGAGAGCTTCGGTTTCATTCGCGCACCGCCACGGCATTTTCATGCGCAGGAAGGTTTTCTGCCCGTGCGAGAACCCGCACGTCGCCCGCCAGCCGCTTGAAACCATTTCGGCCAATGGTCTGCACGCTGATGCACTTTACAAAATCCGCCGCGGACAGCCCTCCGCGCCTGCGCGCCCAGCCGCCAGTGGGCAAAACATGGTTGCTGCCACTCGTGTAATCGCCGAGAGCCTGGGCGGCCCAAGGACCGACAAAAACCGTTCCCGCCGCAGAAATCCTTTTGAGAGCGGCAGCATTGAATTGCAGAAGGCTGAGATGTTCCGGTGCAAAGCGGTTCACGAAGTTGAACGCAGCATCGCCGGATGCAGCGAGCAAAATCACTCCGGCCGTTTTCAAGGAAACATTGGCGGGGTTTGTGTGCGGCAATTTCTCCAGCTGTGCGGCAACTTCGTGCTGTACCGCCCGTGCAAGCCGCGCCGACGTTGTCACCAAGATGCTTGCCGCGTCCGGGGCGTGTTCGGCTTGAGCCAGCAAATCGGCCGCGATCCAGGCCGGATTACCCCGCGAAGCAATGACAATGGCTTCGGTTGGTCCGGCGGGGAGATCAATCGCACAGTCGCGGGTTACGAGTTGCTTTGCGGCGGTCACGAAACGGTTGCCGGGTCCAAAAAGTTTGTCGACGCGCGGAATAGCTTTGGTTCCGTAGGCCAGGGCCGCGACCGCTTGCGCTCCTCCGATGCGCGCAACTTCGCTCAGACCGAGGATGCCAGCTGCCGCAAGCAGCTCGTGGTTCGGCCTCGAACACACAACCACGATCCTCTTAGCGCCCGCGACCTGCGCTGGCACGGCGGTCATTATCAGCGTGGAAAGCAGAGTAGATTTGCCGCCTGGAATGTAGCAGCCGATCGTTTCAATGGGCCTAACCATTTGCCCGACGCTCACACCTGTTTCCACTTCCATTGACCAGCTTCGTGGCAACTGTTTCTCAGCCACCTTTCGGACGTTGGCTATCGCGTGCTTCACGGCGCGCAGGAAATCTGCACTGACACTTTTTTGCGCTTCCTCGATCTCACGCGGCGAGACCCACATCCCGCTGCGCGAAAAATTTATGCCATCCAGCTTTTTCGTCCAGGAACACAGCGCAGTATCGCCACGCCGCCGGACGTCAGCGATAATTTTGGCGGCAACTTTCTCGGTTTGGACGTCCTGACGTTCACGCGCCGCGAGCAGCCTCTTTTCCACTGCGCCGGTTAGTCGCAAGATTCGCATCACAGCACGATCTTGTTCAGGGGATACTCCACAATCCCCTGCGCATTCGCGGCTTTGAGCTTTGGCAAAATCTGCCGCACCACCGATTCCTCGACAATGGTATTCACGGCTACCCACTCTGGATCGCTGAGCATCGAGATGGTGGGATTCTTCAGCGCCGGCAGGATGGCGAGCACGTGGTCCAGATCCTCTTTTCGCACATTAAGGAGCAGGCCGACTTTGCTGGCCGCGGCAATGGCGCCTTGCAGCATCAGAATTACGCTTTCCGCTTTTTCTTTCTTCCACGCGTCCGCGGTCGCCGCTCGATTCATGATAAAGACGCTGGCCGATTCCAAAACGGTGTCCACAATGCGGAGGCGGTTGGCGCGCAGCGAAGAGCCCGTTTCGGTGACCTCGACGATGGCGTCAGCAAGCTGTGGCACTTTCACCTCTGTGGCGCCCCAAGAGAAATCCACACGCGCGGTTACTCCGTGGCGCTTTAAGTATTTCTCGGTGATGCGCACGATTTCCGTGGCGATCACCTTGCCTTGCAAATCGCTCGGCTGACGAATCGCGGAATCTTCCTGCACGGCGAGCACCCACCGCACGCGCGACAGCCGCTGCTTGGAGTCGTGCCCGGTAATTCCCGCATCGAGCGCGCCCGTTTCCACGTAGCGGGCCATTTCCTGCGCACGCACCAGCAAACACTCGATTTCCGGATCATCGATGGCGGGCACGTAGCTTCGCGAGCTTATGGTGATCTTCCAGCCGGCGCGGGCGAAAAGTTCCAAGGTTGCTTCTTGCAAGCTGCCCTTGGGGATTCCTAGCTTCAAGCGATTCATCGTTCTGCCCCCGAAGCGTAAACTTTGGTTGGATCAAATGTCCGCTCTGCCAAGGTGCGGACGCTGCCGTTTTCTTCAATCTGCCGGAAGAAGCAACTGCAATAGCCTTCGTGGCACACACCGGGTCCTACCGGCTCGACGCGCAAGAGCAACGCATCCGCGTCGCAATCGACGCGCATTTCCAGCACGCGCAGGACGTGGCCGCTCAATTCCCCTTTCTTCCACAAACGCTGCCGGGAGCGGCTGAAGAATACCGCCTCGCGCGTTCGCTGCGTCTCCGCAAGCGCCTCCGCGTTCATGAAGCCAAGCATCAAGACTTCACCCGTGCGGCCGTCCTGAATAATCGCCGGCACCAGCCCGCCGCTCTTTTCGAATGCGATTTCCATTTGCTTCCTCCAAATCCTCGAACCCAAAAACAAAAACCCCGCTGGAGCTTAGCGCCAGCGGGCCGATGAGTGCGTTTTCTACGTAATCGCTAGGTGCAGCTCAACGGGCGCGGCATGTGTCCGTGATGATGATGGTGGTGCGCCCGGAGATGATTCAAACTCTTCATTTGACGAGT
>WNFQ01003704.1_pt1 | contig 18076 bp, 8 predicted proteins | sample 5400171 | NCBI WGS metagenome assembly WNFQ01 (sample SAMN13153356, study PRJNA577476) | soil metagenome | isolation source: 20 cm soil under Madrone tree | place: USA:California | collected 2016-06-14 | reverse complement strand
GCTCTGTAAGAGGCGCGCGCAGGCCTGGATTCCAGTTCTCGCCGAAGTACACCTTGGCGAAGCGGTAGCGATCATGATCGATGGTGTAGTCTGCGCCCAGCAGGCCGACGCTGACGGGTTTCACTTCCGGCCGGTCGCCGCCCGTGATGTAAATGTGTTGCGCGGTGATTTCGCCCAGCATGTCGGCGAAGATGTAGTTCAGGTCCGCGCGGCACATTACGTTATCTACAAACGGTTGATAGGCCGCCATCAGCGCTTTCAGATCGGCGCCGTGAAGATTAGGATCGTAGAACCAGTCGCGTTCGATACGTCCCACTTCGCGGAACATCTGTTGCCACTCGGCGCGCGGATCCACGTAAACGTTCATGGAATCCACTTGCAAGGTGCCGTCGGGCTTGCCCGGTTCACCCGGCTTCCCCAGCGCGTCCACGGGCTTAATCGTCCAGGCGCCATGTGGTGGTTCACCGCCGCCAGCCGCCATGGGACTTCTCGGTGGCAGTTGCTCGTAAAGTGCCTTCTCACCATTGGAGGAAATGACGAAGCCGCCGATATTGTCCAGCACCTTATCGGTTTTGCGCGTGCACACGTCGAATTTGTGCACGATGTGTCCGCTCGCGTTGCCGTCATCCACAGTCGGGCCTTCCAACAGGTACAACACATGAGTTTTTCCTGAAACCAGTCGATCGTAATTCCGCGCGGGGATCGGCAGCGCCAGGATGCGCTGGTTGATGTTCTCCAAATCGATCTTCACTTCCGGCGTTTCTTTGGTCTCTTTAGCCTCTTTGGTTTCTTTCGCGTTCTTCTCGCCTTTCTTTTCGTCGGAACTCTTATCTCCTCTCTTGGCCGCTTTCTCCGCGGTAGGTTCAGGGCCCGGCTTGGCTTCCTCTCCCGGTTTACAATCATCGGTATCCGCCGGTGTTTTGGAAGCATTCGCACTGGCGGATTGATCACCCGGCGGCGTGACCTTCTCCTCGTCGCTTTGCGGAGCCAGCGGCGATTTCAGGTCTTGGCGCAGCACAATCACGTAAGCGCTGGCCGTGACGGGAATTTTGTACCGCCCCATGCTTGCGACGAGTGCAGGTCCGTCATCCGTGCTGGCTATGAAATAGAGGTACTTCCCGTTCTTATCAAAAGCGGCGGAGCCGGCGTCGCTCAGCCCATCCGTCAGTTGGTGTGCAGTTCTATCCTCCAGGCCATACACGAACACGGCACTCAGCGTGCTATCGAGTTGGCGCGCGTACGCAATCCAGCGGCTGTCCGGCGACCACGCGGGACTGAATCCCGCCCCGTCATAAGGATTGGTGTCCACGAGAATCGGTTTCTTTGCCTCGATGTCCAGATACCAGAGGTTCAGCCGTTTGTCGCTAAAGGCGATTTTCTTGCTGTCGGGCGACCAGGTGGGCGAATAAAAAAACGTGGGAGGATTTCCGAGACTGATCTTACGCACCTCGCCCATGCCATCTTGTCCGCGCAGGTGCAACGCATATTCGCCGGACTCATCCGAAAAATACGCAATCCATTTCCCATTGGGAGACCACGCGGGGTCGCGCTCCGCAAACGCCGCCGTATTCGTCAGGTTGCGGATGTCACCATGCTCCACGGGCACGGTCAGAATTTCCCCGTGCGCTTCAAACACTGCGCGCGCGCCCGTGGGCGAAATGTCCGCGTTTTGAATCTGCTCAGCGGCATGTACGTAGTGCGGCCTCACAGCTGGAAAATCGCCGGTGACTTGGATATTGACGGCGTTCTGCTTCCCGGTGGATGGATCGAACACGTGGATCGAACCAAATTGCTCGTAAACGATCGCGTCCGGACCCGACGAAGCCGATTTGATGTCCACACCGTTGCTCGGGAACGCCAGGCTCACCTGCTTTGTGCCGGCGTCATAAGCATACAAACTCACCGGCCCGTCGCGATCGGAGAGGAAATAAACTTTGTTCCCGACCCACATCGGCGCAGAATCATTGGAATCCTTGCGCGGCACTTTTTCCACGCTGGAATCGGTAAGTTTCGCGATCCAGATGGGCGAAGCCGTGCCGCCTCGGTAGTGTTTCAGCCCGCGATGGCGCGCCCACGATTCCGCGAAATTCGTAAATGGCACATAAGCCAGATGCGAACTGTCCGGCGAATAGGAACCCTCGACAGCCATGGGCAGCGGAAGCACTTCCGGCAGCCCCCCGGAGACGCTTACGGTGTACAACTGCGTGAAGCGCGAATAGCTATCGCGGCTAGAGCGGAACAAGATGCGCTTGCCGTCGCGTGTCCAGCCGACCACCTGGTCCGCCCCGGGATGCGACGTGAGTCTTTTCGGAATGCCACCCGCGGCGGGAATGACGTACACGTCTTCATTGCCGTCGTATTCGCCCGTGAAAGCGATCATCGAGCCATCGGGCGAAAAAACCGGATCGATTTCAATGCCGATGTCACTCGTCAGCCGCCGGGCCTCTCCGCCAGTTCGATCCACGATCCACAAATCGCCGCCGTAGCTGAACGCAATCTGCGTCTTGCTCACGGTGGGTTTCCGCAGAAGCGCGTACTGGTTGCTGGACTGTGCCGCCAGCGCCGACGCGGTGAGGGAGATCGAGAGAGCCCCAAACAAAACCAATGCGAACTGATTGAAAACGGACATACGGAAATTCCTTGGCATCACAACCTCCGGTAGGCGCAACCTTGAAAAGGGAAACAAAGGAGAATGGAACGATCCATGGGCTCGTCAACTTAAACGAACAGCGAGAGTCTACCACACGGCTTATGGCTGAGCACTGTTGTTCGCCAGGACTCCGCAAGACCCTCAATCTCGTCTTCGTAACAATGTTACTGGCGGCTCCGCATGCTACTCATTTCAAACGCGTTTTGACTTTTAGCGAAGGACAGGTTTAAGGCTTGTGAAGCAATTGCGCCAGTGCTAGGACTTGGATGCTCGCCCGTTATGGTCAGAGGCAGCAAAGCAAACGCTTCTCAAATGGATTGGCAGGGCCCCCTATTAGCGTCTCATCCAAATACCGGAGGAGAACGGATCAATCTCCTGGAAGTTGCGGGACTTTCACTATGACATCGAAACCCCAGAAATTGTGATCTGTCAGAATCCTGACATCGCTTAGGTTGTATGTGGACTCGGAGAAGCTCAGACAACTGATCGACGATTACGAAGTCCTTTCGCGCCATATAGATATCCGCATAGCTCAATAATGATAAGCACGGAAAGAATCTGGAATTACAATTGCCCTAGGGATAAGTGGATTTGACCGCGCACCTGAGTAGGCAACGTGGAAATTGGAACGGAAACGCAAGGCTGAAACGGGCTGCAATGATGAATTCGCATCGGAGGAATAGGATAGGTTCACACGGAGAGAGATGATCGGTACGGCTTCGGTGGCGCTGTAGGGACGGCCGAGATGTCAGCGTGAAGCGCCAGACCTCAGCAACTATCCGATCAAACGGGAAGAGATCCAGAAAAGCATGAACCGCTTCCAGATTTCAAATACGATCTGGATAACTCCAAGGGGTGGGAGGGAGAAGGCCGGTCGACGAAAAAGTCACTGTTGAAGAGTTCCCGGTTTTCACAAAGCATCGCAGGAGTATCGATGCGGGTTAAACCAGGTGCCATTTGAGAATTGCGTTGGCATGGAATCGCCGCCGAGTGGACGTTCGTGATCACCGGGAACCCGCGCGCGACCGTGGCCAATCCCAATGGAGAATATCATCCTTCTCCACAGCACGAGCCCGGCTCACAGGCTCGGTCTCTTAGATATGACCGACTACGAGCAAATTCGCCCTGGCAGCCTTGGCGTGACCCCCCTCCCGGGCGGTGAATGGCAATCCGTGGTATGGGCGCCGCGGTGTCAGCAAGTTGATCTTCACTTGCTTGACGACAGGCGAGTCCTAATACCGATGGAACGTGACCCGCTGGGCTATCATCGCGTAGTCGTGGACAAAATGCGTCCGGCCGCAAGATATTTGTACCGCCTGAACAACTCCCTCGAATATCCCGATCCTGCCTCCCGCCTCCAGCCGGAGGGAGTGCACGGTTCATCGCAAGCAGTGGATCTGCGACCGTTTGAGTGGACCGACTCCGACTGGAAAGGCATCCCGCTTGAAGACGCCGTGTTCTACGAGCTTCATGTCGGGACATTCACAGAGGAAGGCACTTTTTCAGCCCTGATTCCCCACCTCGACCGTCTCGCCGATCTTGGAGTGAATACCATTGAACTCATGCCCATTGCGCAATTTCCCGGAACGCGTAACTGGGGCTACGACGGTGTTTATCCCTTTGCAGTCCAGAATAGCTACGGTTCGCCTCGTGATTTGCAAAAGCTCGTGGACTCTGCCCACGCGAGAAAACTTTCAGTCGCGCTGGACGTGGTTTACAACCACCTCGGGCCGGAGGGCAATTACCTTGGCGAGTACGGCCCCTATTTTACGGACCGTTACCGCACGCCCTGGGGAGCGGCTCTGAACTTCGATGGCCCCGACAGTGATGAAGTCCGCTACTTCTTCATCCAGAATGCGCTGGACTGGCTTCAAGAGTTTCACATCGACGCTCTTCGACTGGACGCTATTCATGGAATCTTCGATGCGAGTGCCTTCCCATTCCTAGCCGAGCTTTCCACTGCGGTTAATTCCTTGTCTGCCGGCCTGGGCCGCAAAGTCCATCTAATCGCCGAAAGCGATCTGAACGACGCGCGCGTGGTGCGCCCGATCGAGCACGGCGGGCTCGGTATGGATGCGCAGTGGAGCGATGATTTCCATCACAGCCTTCACACATTGCTCACGGGAGAACGCACCGGCTACTACACTGACTTTGGTTGCTTGCGCCATCTCGCGACGACCCTGAAGAACGGCTGGTATTACGCCGGGCAATATTCTCAACACCGCCGGCGTAGACACGGCAATTCACCCTCCGGTCTAAAGCGAACGCACTTTGTGGTTTGTGATCAGAACCACGATCAGGTGGGCAATCGCGCCCTCGGCGAAAGGTTGAGCCAGTTGGTTAGCTTCGAAGGATTGAAGCTTGCGGCAGGGATAACGCTCCTCTCGCCCTTTGTTCCGCTCTTGTTTATGGGCGAGGAATACGGAGAGACTGCGCCATTCCAGTATTTCACAAGTCATACCGACCCCCAACTCGCCGAGGCCGTTCGCCGTGGCCGCAAAGAAGATTTCCTGGCGTTTGATTGGAAAGGCGATGTTCCCGATCCGCAAGCCGAATCGACTTTCGCCGCTTCGAAGCTCCGTCTCTCCCTCTCGGAAGAAGAGCCTCATCGCACTCTCCAACGCTTTTACCAAACGCTTTTACGCTTCCGCCGCGACCACCAGCTCGGCCAAATGGCCCAGACAACCATCACAGATTACGAAACTGCCTGCGCGTTGCTGGTCTTACGTCAGGCGGGAACGAATTTCTTGGCAATGCTCATGCATTTCGGCAAGTCTCCCGCAAACCTGAGCATTTCACTGCCCCCGGGAGTATGGGAGCGCCGAATTGATTCCGCGGACCTGGACTGGCTCGGCCCCGGCACGTCTATCCCGCTAAGACTTGAATTGGCAGGCCCGCTCAACGTCAGACTGCAACCGAACTCATTTGCCGTGCTTCAGCACACGAGCCCTTCGCAGGAGTAATGATGCGCTACATCTGCGTGCACGGCCATTTCTATCAGCCACCAAGGGAAAATCCGTCTCTCGAAGCCATTGAACTGCAGGACTCCGCTTATCCATATCATGACTGGAACGAAAGAATCACCGCGGAGTGCTACGCGCCGAATGCAACCTCGCGGATCCTGGACACAGAGCAGCGCATCACGCAGATGGTGAATAACTACGCACATATCAGTTTCAACTTTGGCCCGACGCTGCTTTCCTGGATCGAACCGAACGCCCCCAAGACTTACCAAGCTCTGCTCGAAGCGGACAAGTGCAGCCAGGAAAAATTCTCGGGCCACGGTTCCGCGTTGGCTCAGGCCTACAACCACATGATCCTCCCGCTGGCAAACACACGGGACAAAGTCACCCAGGTGAAATGGGGCATTGCCGACTTTAAACATCGTTTTGGAAGAGCGCCTGAAGGCATGTGGCTCCCCGAAACCGCCCTCAACACCGAGACCCTCGAGGCCCTTGCAGCTAACGGCATCAAATTCACCATCCTGGCCCCGCGCCAAGCCAACCGCATTCGCAAACGCGGGACGCGAACGTGGCAGGACGTCAGCGGCGAACGGATCGATCCCAGTCGCGCTTACCTCGTGAATCTTCCTTCGCGGAAAACCATCAGCGTGTTTTTCTATGATGGCCACATCTCTCAAGGGGTGGCATTTGAAGGCCTCCTCGATAACGGCCAGCGTTTTGCCGACCGTCTAATGAGCGGATTTTCCGATACCCGAGATTGGCCTCAGCTGGTGAGCATTGCAACCGATGGTGAAAGCTATGGCCATCACCACCGCTTCGGAGAAATGGCGCTTTCCTACGCCCTGCACCACATCGAAACCAACAAACTCGCTGAACTGACAAACTATGCGCAATTTCTCGAACGGCATCCGCCCGATCACTTCGTCGAAATTGTTGAGAACAGCTCCTGGAGTTGCATTCACGGTATCGAACGTTGGCGGACAAATTGCGGATGCAACTCCGGCGGGCACGCAGGTTGGACTCAGGAGTGGCGAGAAACCCTACGGACGGCGCTGGATTGGTTGCGGGACCAGTTGATTCCCCTCTATGAGGACAAGGCAGCTCCCCTCCTGAAAAATCCCTGGAGCGCTCGCGACTACTATATTCGCGTGATTCTGGACAGGTCGCCGGAAAATGCCGAAAAATTCTTTGCCTGCCAAGCCACCCATCCCCTCTCGCCAGCCGAGCAAGTCGCGGCGCTGAAGCTGCTCGAGATCCAGCGCCATGCCATGCTCATGTACACGAGCTGCGGATGGTTCTTCGACGAACTCTCCGGCCTGGAAACGGTTCAAGTGATTCAGTACGCCGGACGCGCCGTACGTCTGGCGCAGGACTTCCTCGGCAATGGTCTGGAGGCGGAATTTGAGGAATGTCTCGCGGCCGCTAAGAGCAATCTTCCCGAACACGGCGACGGAAAGCAGATTTACGAGAAGTGGGTTAAGCCCGCGTTTGTTAGTCCTGCTCAGCTAGCCGGTCATTATGCGATCAGCTCGCTGTTCGAATCGTACGGCGAGCGCACGCGCATTTACTGCTACGACGTCTCGCGTGAAGACTACTCTTTGGAAGCCGAAGGGAAACAGCGAATGGCTGTGGGCCGTGCGCGATTTGGCTCAACCATCACGCAAGAGGCGGCTACGCTGGCTTTTGGGGTGCTTCATCTGGGCGACCACAATATTTCAGGAGGCGTACGCCAATTTGACGCGGCCGAAACCTACGAGGACTTGAAGAAAACGCTCGCCGAGACCTTCTCGAGAGCCGATACGCCAGGCATGATTAACGCCATAACCCAGGCCTTTCCGGAAAGCCCCTTCTCACTCCGCACCCTCTTCCGCGACGAGCAGAGAAAGATTGTCAATAACGTTCTCAATGATTCTCTGGCATCAGCTTCGGCCGCGTACCGTGAAATATTCGAGAACCACGCGCCCCTCATCCATTTCCTGAATAATTTGGGCATTCCCATTCCTGCCGCCTTTCAATCGGCAGCCGAAATTGCCCTGAATAGCCAGCTCAAGCAAGCCATTGAACGGCCCGAATTGGATATAGACGGCATTCAGAGTTCTTTGAAGGAGGCAGCTGCAACCAGGGTGAAACTTGACGTTAGCGGTTTGGAATACGCCTTGCGGACTCGTCTGGAAAAAGAGGCAGATGCTTTCGCGGGCCAGCCTGCCGATATCGACCGCGCGCAGAGCTTCCGAAAGCTCCTGGAATTTACCGCTACTCTTCCTTTCCCGGTCAACCTGTGGGAAGTGCAGAATTTCTGTTTCCGCCCGCTCATCCAAACCATGGACGAACTGCGTCCCCAAGCCGAGAAAGACGATGCCGCTGCCCGAAGTACTTTGAACGAGCTCGCCATGATCCGGAAAAAATTGCATATCCATGCCTAGGACAACATGCCGGCTAGCACAACGATTTCCGCCACGTACCGTCTGCAATTCAATAAAGACTTTACCTTCCGCGATGCTTCAGACCTGCTCGATTATTTTTGCGACCTGGGTGTGACCCACATCTACGCTTCTCCTATTTTGCGCAGCCGGCATGGCAGCAGTCACGGCTACGACGTTATCGATCCTAGCCATTTGAATCCTGAACTGGGCACCGAAGCCGACTTCCAAGCGTTCCACGAGGAACTCGAAAAGCGCGGCATGGGCCTGATTGTGGACATCGTTCCCAATCACATGGCCGCCAGCAGCGAAAACGCCTGGTGGATGGACGTCCTGGAGCACGGGCCCGAATCCGTTTATGCGTCCTATTTCGATATCGATTGGCATTCGCGTGCTCTCGAAGGCAAAATCCTGCTTCCCTTCTTAGGACGCCCTTTCGCGGAGGTACTGGAGAACCAGGACCTTGCTTTGATTTACGCTGAGGGAAAATTCAACGTTCAATATTTCGAATGGCTCTTCCCCCTCTCCCCGCGAAGCTACCGGCGGATTCTGGAGCACCGCCTGGATGACCTCAAAACAAAATTGGGTGAAGATTCGCCCGCATTCCAGGAGTACGCAGGGATCGCCGCCGCCGCAGTCTCTCTGTCGGACCGCAAGACCGCAAGCGCAATTACAGCCACGATGGGTGAAAAGCGCCTTCAATTCGAACAGCTGGTAGCACGCCTGCGCCAACTGGTTTCGGCCAACGCGGACGTCCACGCCTTTCTTCTCGATAATTTGAAAGACTTTGAAGGAGTCCAAAGCAATCCTGCGAGCTTCTCACCGCTCGAGCGGCTCCTGGCGGAACAGTTTTATGTTTTGGCGTACTGGCAAAACTTGAATCAGGAGATCAATTACCGCCGATTCTTCACCATCACCGATCTAGTCGGCGCTCGCGTCGAAGATCCGCTCGTATTCGAATCCACGCACTCTCAGGTCGCTCGTCAAGTTGAACAAAACGCCGTCTCCGGCTTACGGATCGATCACATAGACGGTCTTCGGGACCCCCTCGGCTACTTGAATCGCCTCAACGAGCGGATTGCCCAGCCTGCGCCATCAGCGGAATCAAAGCGGATCCCGGTCTATGTCGAGAAAATCCTCGCCCGCAACGAGAGGTTACGAAGCGATTGGCCGGTCGCGGGGACCACGGGCTACGACTTTCTGAACGCAGTGAACTGTCTCTTTGTCCACCCGAAAGGAGCACAGTCCCTCGAGCGAATCTACTTTGATTTCCTCGACAGACAGGTCGACTACCGCGACCTGTTGTATCAGGCAAAGAAACTCGTGATGTCTACCCTTTTTGGCGCGGAACTCCGTTCGCTCGGTAATCACATGGCCATGCTGGCCAGCCAAGACCGCTATGCGCGAGACGTCCCGCTCCTCGAGTTGACCCAGGCGCTGAACGAAACCACTGCATGTCTCGGCGTATATCGGACCTATATTCGAAACCTCGAGTTGTCTCCAGAAGACCAAGCGGTAATCGAGCAAGCGTTAGCCGAAGCACAGGCGCTCAAGCCGCAACTTCATCCCCAGAGCTTCGCTTTCATCAGAGACGTTTTTTTACTACGGAATCACCCGCATCTTCTCCCAGCACAGCGCGAGGCAAGGCTTGCGTTCGTAATCCGCTGGCAACAATTCACCGGCCCCATCATGGCCAAATCGTTCGAGGACACGTTTTTGTATGTTTACAACCCGCTCGTTTCTCTCAATGAAGTTGGCGGAGATCCCCGGCCCTCCGCGGCATCACCGGAACTATTCCATGAGCTGGTACAAGAGCGATCACAGAGATGGCCGCAATCTCTGAATGCCAGCACTACCCACGATACAAAGCGATCCGAAGATGTCCGGGCACGCATCAATGTTCTTTCTGAAATTCCTGAAGACTGGGAGCGCCATCTACATTGCTGGTCTAAGCTGAATGCCGGCCACAGAAAAGTGATTCAGGGGCAGCCCGTGCCTGACCGCAACGAAGAAACATTCTTGTATCAAACGCTCATTGGCATGTGGCCATTCGACGCCGAAGAGCGCGCCGCGGCCAGTCAGAGGTTGCAAGCCTACGCCATAAAAGCTACGCGCGAAGCCAAGGTTCATACCCGCTGGACTTTGCCGAATCTCCCACACGAAGACGCGCTCAAAAGCTTTATCGCGGAAATCCTTGACTCGCGGAGAGACAATGCCTTCCTCAGGGACTTCGCGACGTTTCACAACCACATCGCGTACTGCGCCATGATCAACGGTTTGAGCCAAACACTCCTAAAAATCATCTCTACTGGTATTCCGGATTTTTACCAAGGTTCCGAGCTCTGGGATTTTCGCCTCGTCGATCCTGATAATCGGCAGCCCGTCGACTTTAGGAAACGCAAAGGGGCGCTAGCCCGAATGCAGCAGGGCAAAGCGGCCCAGCTGATTTGTGTTACGGACAGACTGGCAAAAAGCTGGCGCGATGGCCGGATCAAGCTGTACCTCATTTGGAAGGCGCTGAACTATCGGCGGAGGCACGGAAAGCTATTTTCGCAGGGCGACTTTTCGCTAGCCACAGCATCAGGTATCCGCCAGGAGAATGTTTCGGTGTATTGCCGGCGTAAAGAAGGAGAATGGCTGCTCGTTGCATTCCCAAAGTGGCTGGCAAGTGCCGGGGCCGTAGAGAACTCCCCAAGCCGACCCCAGTTTTGGGGAGATACCCACCTTCTCTTGCCCGCCACGGCACCCGCCTTGTGGCAGAACGTCTTCACTGGCGAAGAGCTGTCATCCCTATCCCCTGCGCCGCATGGGCGTCGTCACCTAAGGCAAGAGCCGGATGCGGTAGTGCCGCTTGTCCGGATCCGTGGAGGGGGTCACGAGCAATCGTGATCCCTACTCCGACTCTGTCCGAGAAGACTCTCCAGTAGCCTGCGGGCCAGGTGCCGCCCGCCCAGACCAAAAGCAATCGCCATTCCCAGCATCAGCGCCTTTATAAGTATAAGTACTCCATCTCCAGCACGTTCTGTAGTCTGAACGACGCAGACCGGGCCCTAAACATCTGGCAAATCTTAACTTCACCCGCACTGGATTCTGAAATATCCGCTGTAGCAGAACCACTACCCACAGGCAATGGCTGAAACTCAGCCTGAGCTGTTGAAAGATAAAATTAGCGCCGCAGAGCAGGTCGTCAGCCTGCGACTCAGGCAACTGCAATCACCACAGACGGCTATGAGGAACAGATAGCGCTCGCGGCCGCGCTGAAATCTTTGGCTGCCGCGATGAGGACACTGTTTATCGCTACTGCCGGGAACACCCTGCCATAGATCCACCCGTTTTATCCCCGGCGGTGTCTACGAGCATGGGTGAAACTCTGCAACATTTACCGGGTCGGATAGGCTAGCACCCTAAGAAATCAGCCAGAATATGAAAAGGATTTCTCATTTCCTTAGCGCTTGTCGCATTTCCGCTGACCCGAAAACCCTGGGGTACGGGAGCTTGTGTCGGCCCCAAGAGAAGGACCGCGAGACTGTATTTCCGGTCTGCTGGGGTTCGCCGCGCGAAGAATTCTTCCTCAATTTGATCTTACGCTTCGCGTGTCGCTTGTAGAAGGTGAGTAACATGCTCTAGAGCGCTCTCGATATATGGACGCCACACAAATGAGCCGCAAAATTATTGTGGGGAATTGCGCCGACGCGAGGCTGATTCGAATACGCGAAAATGAAATTGGAGCAGAGCGGGCAAATGTTCTGCCACGTAGATCCAGTTGTGACCGCCGGGGTAGAGGTGGAACTCGCGGGGAATGTGCCGCGAGCCAAGCATTTTGTCCAGAGCCACGGCACCGGCGTCGAAACCAAAATCATCTTCCGAACCGCAATCAAAGTAGATCTGCAATCCGGCGAGACTCGCGGTGCGCGCGAGGGTCAGCGGGTCGTTCTGTTTCCAGAAGACGGGGTCGATCGGTGAGCCGAATACGTCACCGAGAATCCGCGACCTGGCTAGCTGGCGGGAATCGCTGACTGTGACTGTGGGAAGTTTCTCAAGCAGGGCCGCGCTGTGGGCGCCAAGTGAGCCGAAGAGCTCCGGATGGCGGAAGGCCAGATGCAGCGCGCCGTATCCGCCCATGGAAATTCCGGCGATGCCCCGAGTGGCGCGCCCGGCCTGGGCGCGATATCGTTTCTCGATCTGCGGCAAAAATTCCCGGAGAAAGAAATCCTCATAACGACGGTGGCCGTCGCGGGAATTTATGTAGAAGCTGGAACCCCCATCCGGTGTGACGATCAGCAAATCACCGAGCTGATGACGCTCCCAAAGGTCCTCGACGAGATTGAAACCGCCGGAATGGATGAGCATTTGCTCGTTGTAACCGAGGCCGTGAAGAAGATAGAGAATGGGATAGCGGCGCGTCTTTTCCGCGTCGTAGCTGGGTGGCAGGAGCACGCAGTAGGCGACGGGATGACCCAGGATTTTGCTAGGTGCGGAAAGACATTCGGCCCGGCCGGTGGCGAAAACGAGGCGAGGCAAGGCGAGGCAACCCAAGAGCAGCGCAGCCCCAGGAAGGAGCCGGGATTTACTCATACCGCAGAGCCTCGACGGGGTTGAGACGCGCGGCGCGCGTTGCGGGATAAAGTCCGGCGGCGAGACTCACGACGATGGCGAAGGCAATCGCACTCAGGACATAGACATTCGTACCCCAGGTCACGGCTTTGCCGATGAGCCAGCCGATACCCACGCCGAAGACCCCGCCCAGCAGACCCATGACTCCGGCTTCGACGAAGAAGAGCTGTTTCACGTCCCGGTCGGCGGCGCCGAGTGCTTTGAGGATTCCGATTTCGCGCCGGCGCTCAAGAATGGCCATCACCAGAGTGTTGATAATACCGATGGTGGCTACGGTGAGCGCCAAACTGCCGAAGATGGCGAGGAGAAGATCGAAGATAGTGAAAAAGAGGCGCAAATTGCGGGTGGCGTCGAGCAAGGAAAAGGTGGAGAAGCCCATGTTTTTGATGGAGGTTTCAATCGCTTCCACCTGGGAGGGGCTCTTGGCGCGAACGGTTAGGTTTGCATAGCTGGGTTTGCCGTTCGATGTGCGCACGGCATCCCGCAAATCATTCACCTGTGCCGCCCGCAACGCCGACGCAACCTCAAGCGGCATGAACAAGCGGCCGTTACCGTAACCGGCAAACCCGGCGGCCGGTTCGGTCTCGACAATGCCGACAATCCGGAGTTTCTTCTCTCGAGGAACAATGGAAAAACCTTCGCTCGCACTGTCATTAGGAGATGTTATCGCGGAGCGGTCGACATTTCTGGCGCTCGGTGGATCCGTCGGTGCACGCTGGGGCGCGAGCGGCTGGCGCTCGACGTAGCGCACCACGAGCTCCTTGCCGATCAGCGTGGAAGGCTGATCGGATAAGTCCTTCGCAAATTCGATCTGCAGAATACCCTCGTCGGCGGCCGGGCTCGAAAAAAAGCTGCCCTGCATGCCATCGTAGGCGCCATTCCCACGGGCTGAAGCAGGCACGCCCGCCACGACCGTGGCATAGGGATTGCCCGCGTAACGCACTTCCGTGGGGAAGCGAATCTGCGGATAGACTTCGATGACATTCGGCAAGCTTTCCATTTCCTTGCGGGCGTCTTCGTCGAGAGATCGCAGTTTTTGCGGGGATGCAGATTTTTCCGCCGAGGGACGGTTGAAATCACGCAGATTGCGACGCGAGGTAACGAGCACCGTATCAAATAAACCGGAATTGGCCAGGCGCTTCGAGGCCAGCTCTTGCAGGCCGACGCCAAGCGAAAGCATGGCGACCAGAGAGGCCACGCCGACGGCGACTCCCAGCGTGGTCAGTGAGTTGCGCAAGATGGCCTCGCGCAGGTTGCGGAGAGCGAGTTCGCCGAGGTCGCCAGCTTTCACGATTGCACCGCGTCGCTCGCCAATTTGCCGTCGGCAACAGAGACGATGCGATCGGCAAATCTCTCGGCGAGAGGACGTTCGTGCGTGACCAGCACGATGGTCATTCCGAGCGATTGCTGGATTTTGCGCACTAACACCATGATGGATTCACCGCTGGCGCTGTCGAGATTGCCCGTCGGCTCGTCGGCCAGCAGCAGGGTAGGGCGATTCACCAGCGCCCGCGCCAGCGCGGCGCGTTGCTGTTCCCCGCCGGAAAGTTCACTGGGGCGATGTGTCAAACGCTTTTCGAGACGCACGCGCTCCAGAGCTTCCCGTACCCGCCCCGCGCGCTCACCGCGATCCACCTCGGCGAGACGCAAGGGCAGCTCGACGTTCTCCTCGAGGGTCATGCGCGGAAGGAGGTTGAAAGACTGAAAAACCATGCCGACGGTGCGGCTGCGATAGCGCGCCAGGTCGAGCGGGTTCATCTCGGAAAGATTACGGCCCTGCGCGAAGATGGCGCCGGAAGTGGGGCGATCCAGGCCCGCCATGAGATTTAAAAGCGTAGACTTCCCCGACCCGGAACTTCCGAGCAGCGCCAGGAATTCCCCGGCGCGGACCTCGAGTGTGACGTCATCCACCGCTCGAATCAGCGCGGAACCCATCTGATAGTGGCGCGAGACGCGTTCGGCGCGCACGGCGGAAGCGTTGCCTTTTGGCATCATAAGCTCTCGATGTTACTACGCATGGCGTAGGTATTCGGTTACCGCATCCGCCTCGTTTCTCCATTCACTCGAACCTTCCCCGGCTAGACGCAAACTTCTCGACGATATTAAGGATGCCGGGAATCTCCCCTGACAAAAGCCCCCCCGGGCCTGATCTATCATCAACGTGGGCAGAGCAATGAGTTCTGGCTCAGGACAGCGCCCAGGACGAGTTTTTTGACCATACGGGGTGGTGTACTTCAAATCCCAAGACACCCGTAACCTTCCCCGTCTAAAACATTCGCTGCGCATGCAGATTCACTCGATAAAGTACGGGAGGTGGACAATTCGCTGTACCTTCCCGGCCGATTCAGTGATGTTCCGGGCTACAAAGAAGGGGTTTACCTGATTGTTCAGGCAACTCAGCTCGTTATAAAAAGAGTCTGTAAGTGCATGATCTGGCCGCCGCAAGGCGGAGCGTAGCGTTCCTGCCCAACCCTAGGTCTACTCATGCGAATGGTGTTCAAGATCGCTTTTTCTCTTTTGATCTGGCCAATGTCGATCACAGCGCAAGACCATCCTGCGTCCGGCCAGCCTGCCCCTCCCGGGCAAGACCTCACTGGGGCACAAGATTTCGCGCCAGCTTCGGACGTGACGACCATGACGACGGCTTCAAGTCCCGCGCCGATGCCAATTCTAGTACTGGTGCAACCAGCTCCTGCGTTTCTATCCATGCGGCCAATAAAACAACCCCCCGCCCTCCCCGCCGGTTACGCTCCCGCATGGAACATGAGCGCCGGGTATTCTGTTACCAGTCTCGGGTTACCATCGTCAGGGCGTGCCGTTCTGGGCGGAATGAACGTTAACGTTTCCGCAGATTCCGGCGAGCGCTTTGGGGCAAAATTGGACCTTGGCTATGAGCGCGCCCCGAACGTCTACAGTAACGGACGTCCCATGAGCGTGCTCAGCTACCTGGTTGGTCCCGTGTTTTATCCCTCGAATGGCAACTTGCTGAGCACATTCGCTCATCTACTGGTCGGCGGGGCAAGGGTTACCGGACCCTTCCCAAACGGAAAAGGTGGGTTGAATATAGGACACGTTCAATATCCCGCATGGGTGTTTGGAGGCGGCGCTGAATACCGGCTTTCCCCTGCCTTTGGGTTTCGCATCGCAGTCGATTATCTACATACTCATTTCTATAACTCTTTCGGAGCCGTTCGCGGACAAAATGATATACGAATCGTTAATAGCATCGTTTATTATCCTGGAAATCGTATTAGAAGCCGACGACGGATACCTTAGCAGGGCAATTTGAAACGCTCAACGGAGCGCTTATTAAAGATATACCGGAACTTCTGTCTGTGGGCCGGTTTTCCATTGTTCGTATATTTTCTCAATCTCCTCGCTGTGCCAGATAGGTAGTTCTTACTTCCTGGCCGTTCGGTTGCAGCAAAACTCCGTGAACAAAAAGCAGGGGCAGGAGTCCGATTCGAATGCAAGATGCAGGCCGACGCTGGCTTCCAAATAATCGGCCTTCCGTCGATCCGCGAGCAAGAGGAATCAACTTCCCATCCAAGCCAAAGCAAGTGTGACGACGAAGACCAGCGCATTGGCGGGAATGTACAAATTAAAGTCGGCCAAACTGTGCATCAAGATGGCGGCGATACTTCCGATGCAACCAAGACAAACAGCAGCGTCAAAGCGATCTTCCGCCTTGCGGTAGCGCCGTACGGCACGTGCGAGGATCCAGAAAATCGAACCAAACACCAAGATGCCTCCCGGCACCCCAAGTTCACTGACCACTTCCAAATAGTCGCAGTGGGCGTGATCCACGAGCTGCTTGAGGAAAGCGGTTTGCACGGAAGTATAAGCCACGGAAAACGTGCCCAAACCCGTACCCAGCAAGGGATGCTGGCGAATCAACTTAAGGGTGTCACGCCAGATAGAAATGCGATTCTGGCCAGTTTGAGTGTATTCCTGTCCAAGAATCTCAAAGCGCGTGATCACAGGATCGCTTCCCACCCAAGCCACAATTCCGATGATGCCGAGGAAAAACAGCGCGGCGACCACAACTCGAGTCCGCTTCGGCAGCGAGGAATTTCCGGCTAGAGCCAAAACGACAATGAGCGAAGCAAGGGCAGAAAGAATTCCCATGCGCGAGCGCGAGAAGACGAGCGCAGTGAAAATGACGACGGCCAGAAAGAGCAAACAAACCAAGGGAAGCAGTTCCGCGGCGGATAAGATGCTGCGCACCTTTGCTTCACTGCGCTGAGCTGCACGGCGCAGTTTGCCAGCCAAGCGCAATCCAAGAGCTAACGTAAATGGCAGCACCATTTCTAACAAGCCCGCAAAATGATTGCGATTGATATAAGTTCCGGTGGCGTCCTCCACGTAATACTTCTTCACATAAGCAAAAATCTGTTGCCACCCGGTCAGATATTGCAGCAAACCGTAGAAAGCCTCGAACCCTCCCAACGCAATGAGAGCATAAACAAGCCGCTTCTTTGCGTCTCTGGATTCGCAGACGAACAGAACTAGATAGAAGGCCGTCAAATAGGTGACTAACAGAAGAAGGTGGGAAACAGTCTGATACGGGGCGACGCTGAGCGTATAGCCGGTATGGCCCGCAAACGCATAGCGCAATGACCCGACCCGCAAGCCAGGAAAAGCAGGGAATGGAAGGATTTGCAGCAGTACCAAGGCAATGAGAGAGAGTGGGGCAAGCAGCGGAAAACGGATGGCGGCAAGAGGTGTGCGCAGATTTGCCGATAGAAGTACGACTCCCAGCCCAAGAATGATTACTTGAGTGATGAAAAAAAAAGGCGGTGAGGTGCCGCCAAACGCCAGCACCGCAATCCAGATGGCGATGCTGAGACCCGCTTCGGCAATTCGAAGCATAAAAAGCCTCACACGAGAGCCGCAGCTCACTTCTGCTGTTTTAGAGTACCCTGAGAATCCACTTCCAGGAAACCTCACTCGGCGGGAATGCCAGCAGGCGGTCCATCCGCAGTGTAGTTGTAATAACCAATGGTGTGGAGGTCCACACTGTTCAACGCTACTCCAACAACATTCGCACCCACGCTGCGGATGCCGGATAGCGTTTGCTTTACCTGTTCGCGGGGTATCGTCGCGTTCCTCACCACCAGCAGGACGCCACTAACCTGTGTGGCGAGAATGCGGCTGTCCGCCAGCGCCAGCATGGGCGCCGAATCGAGAATGATGAACTCGTATTGTTCCCGCGCGGATCGGATCAACGCTCCCATACTTCGGGAAGAGAGAAGTTCCGATGGATTTGGAGGTACAGGCCCGCAAAACAGCAGATCGAGGCCAGGCGATCCCGAGGGGCGTACAACGGTGCGCCAGTCCTGACGACCTGCGAGGCAGCTGACGAGACCCAGATTCTCTTGCGTTCCGAATAGTCTGTGCAGCGAAGGGGATCGCAAATCCGCATCCAC
>WNFQ01001228.1_pt1 | contig 18088 bp, 19 predicted proteins | sample 5400171 | NCBI WGS metagenome assembly WNFQ01 (sample SAMN13153356, study PRJNA577476) | soil metagenome | isolation source: 20 cm soil under Madrone tree | place: USA:California | collected 2016-06-14 | reverse complement strand
GAACCAGCATCACCGAGGCCTACCGGCAGGTTGGCATCTATGCCGGTCGGATTCTCAAGGGCGAGCGGCCCGGCGACCTGCCGGTCATGCAGTCCACCAAGTTCGAACTCGTGCTCAACCTAAAGACCGCCAAGGCGCTCGGCCTGGACGTGCCGGACAAGCTGCTCGCATTGGCCGACGAGGTGATCGAATAATCCACCCGATGTCCGTTCATGGCACCTCGCGTCGTTCCGCTGCGGCGCACCATCATGGCAGCAATTGGGGTAGACCGGACGCTAACTGCCTAAAGTTTTTGGAGCTTCGCGCCGGTCCGCAATAATATTTGTGCGCGCTACACCGGAGCCGATTGCGCCGAACCAGCATCAAGCGAGATGCGTCGCAACCCATCCCACAGTCCTAGGCCCTCAGTTGTCGAACCGCGCCGGGAGCTGCTTCTCGCTGTACGCTCCTTCGTGCGGGCTGCATGTACTTGTCCGGGCGTCCTGCGTATTGCCCTTATAGGCTCGCTGGTGACAAGCAAGGCGATTCCGAAGGACGCCGATGTCCTCGTCACGATCAACGGTACGATGGATTTGGGCAAACTTGCGCGCGCTGGCCGGCGCCTCAAGGGGTCTGCTCAAACCATCAACCTCGGTGCCGACATCTTCCTCGCCGATGTGACGGGACGCTACCTGGGTCGCATCTGCCATTATCGCGAGTGCCATCCGCGCGTGGCATGTCTCGCCCAGCATTGCGGGCGCCGCGAGCACCTCAATGACGACCTTCATGTCGTCACGCTATCGAAAGAACTGCTTGCCGGACCGCCAGTTGACCTTTGGCCAAATGTTATCCGCCGACTCACGATGCCGGCTGATGTAGAGGCATTACTGCTGACTGAGCTCGAACGAGTTCAATAGCGCGGCGCGTTCGAGTGCTCTGAAAATTACGTCAGGTTTCTGGTCGATCCAGCCGTGGAATGGTTGTCCGCGCCAACCATCTCCGTCGTGAATGGCCTAGAGCCGAACGCCTCGCGCTCGCGGGTCCTTCCTAGCGGAAAAAAGCCATGCGGGGGGCAGCCGGGCGAGGGGCCGCCCGAATGCAGGCTCGTTATGCTCACCTTGGGTTCTTCTGGTTATGACCCAAGCAGACATTCAGCTCAGTGTGCTTGCTCTTGTGACATCGCAGGTGCACTGCACTGCGGGTTCTGGATTCATTTGGCGTTCCTGCGAAGCCTCTGGAAAGCGGAGGCAGGCGGTCGTCCCGCGTCCCGGTTGCGATGTGATCGACAGCGTACCTGCGTGAACCGTCATAATCTCCTGAATGATCGACAGACCTAGCCCGTGCCCTTCTTTGGCGGTGGCGCCCGTCAGGAACGGCTCAATAAGATTGAGTTGGGAGGTAGGAGAGATGCCGGCCCCATCATCACTGATCGATACGCTCCCACGACTGAGATTGGCTACGATGCGCGCGGCGCCGCGTGCATGGATCAACGCATTGCCGACCAAGTTGGCCAATGCGCTCCGAACCGCAGCTTCGACGCCGAGCACGACGACGCTGCCTTCCGGGACCGGCTCCAGAGAGAGCTCGATGCCGGCATCCAGCGCCGACGGGCTGAAATCCGCAAGGACGTCCCGCGTCAGGGCTCCGAGATCGATGGGCCGCTTTTCTATCCCATGATTTTGTAATCGGGCCAGGTCCAGCATGGCTGAGACCAGAGACGCGAGGCGACGAACATCGCGGATAAGGTCGGCCTTCAAGGCAGGCTCGGTCACGTCGTCGATCTTGGCGCGCAGCAAGGTCAGCGGCGTTCGGAGCTGATGTGCGGCATTGCCTAGGAACCGGCGTTGCCTTTGGATGTATGCATTAATCTCATCGAAGGCGCGGTTAAGCGCGCTAACCAATGGCTTGAGCTCGACCGGAACCTCATCGAGCGATATCGACCCCTGAGGTGCCCTCGGCTCAATTGCGAGCGCCAGCGTCGTCACGCGTTCGATACTCCGGGTCACGAAGCGCGCGGACAGAAACGCGCCTGCCGCTACGATTGACGCGAATGCGACAGCCAGCAGAATGATCGAATCAAGATTGCGAAGGACGAATGACTCCGCGATCTGGTCGAAGTAGACTTGCGCACCTCCGATCATCATAACCAGTTCGGACGCATTCTTTCGGACGACGGCCAGGCAGAAGGAGCTCTTCTGGTCAAGTGTGTCGAGCACCGACAAACCAATCAGACCGGCATAAGGGAGCGAGACCGGTAGGGCAGGTCGGCGTTCCCGTCCGAACTCACTCATCAGATTATCATAGGACACGACGTACCATAGACTTGGGCTATGAGATTTCAGCTCCTCGATGCCTTTGGAACTGATATCCAGACCGTGGTCGGGATCGACGACCGTCGCGCGATTGAGGATACCCGAGGCTGTTTGGCAGTATTTTTGCTCGCGGTCGTGCGCCAGATCGAACCAAATAACGATGCCGAGCGTGACGAGAAAGATTGCGGTGGCAGTCACGCCGAGCGAAAGCGCCAGTGTCCTGGTGATTGACGTCATCAGGCTTGTGCCGTCCTGAGAATATAGCCGATGCCCCGCATGCTGCGAATCTCGACATTTCCGCCAAATTCGACCAGCTTTTTGCGGAGTCGGGACAACTGCGCCTCAAGGGTATTGGACTCGATCTCGTCATCGAACCCGTAGACCGCCTGGATCAAGGCTTCGCGCGTGATGACACGGTCGTGTCGCATCAGAAGTGCTTCGAGGATTAAGGCTTCGCGGCGCCGAAGCAGAACCTTGTTGTCGGCCACAGTAACCTCGTTGGTGCCGACGTTAAGTTCGACGTTGCCGAACGACAGCCTCGACGGGACGAGCAATCGTGGCCGCCGCAGGACGGCCCTTACCCTGGCAATGAACTCCTGCGGCTCGAAAGGCTTGCCGAGATAATCGTCCGCACCGCTGTTCAGCCCATCGATCACGTCTTCCTTGGCATCCTTGGCGGTCAGCATGATGAAAGCTGGCCTTTCCGGCAATCGGTTCAGCGCCATGACGATGTCGAGAGCGTCGCCGTCAGGCAACATCCGGTCGAGGATTGCCAGATCGTACTTGAAATTGCCAAGCGCCTGCTTGGCATCCGAAAGGGTTTCGACGATGTCGACAATTCCACCCAACTGCCCGAGCAAACGGCCGAGGTAGGCCCCAATCTGTGGTTCGTCTTCGATCACAAGGGAGCGCATCGATCTTCCTTGATATGTCTGGGCGAGGGGTCCCACTGGACGCGGGTTCTTCGCCAAATTTTCACGCTCCCGGCAGCTTCCCCCTTACGAGAATCTAGCTCGCCAAGGCAAGCCTCAGAGGACCGGCCCATCCCCGGGTTCACGCAATGGTGAAGGGTTGCTTCGCGCGAGCAATCTTGGGGCAATGTTGGCGTGTGACCCATTCTGCCGCTGGAACGGACCAGTGCTTTCTACCTCTGCGATTCTCATCAACATGCCGCTAAAGCAGGACCCAGGCCTAGCCATTTTCTTCGCCGTGCCCGTTGCAGGCGACAAAATTGGAGATCGAGATGGATGCAATTCGACTTAAGCACCTAAAGGCAAACCGTGGGGTTGCTGCCGCGCGCAAGACTGCCGACGGTTTCGACACGCATCAAAACTCGGACGTGCCGCCTATCGTCCCCAAGAGCATTCATGACCAGCATACCGAGACAATCTCGCTGAGCGAACCGTTACTGGACGAATGGAACCATAGGCTTAAGAACAATCTGCAAATACTCGCCGGCCTCCTGCAGTCGGGATACCACAAGGCCCGCAACAACTCGGAAGCTCGCGAGGTGTTGTCGGATGCAATCCGACGCGTCGGGGCGATCGGAATCGCGCAAGGGGCCTACTACTGCGTGCGTGGTTCAACCGAGGTGAACGGTCAGGACCTTGTCAACGCTGTCTGCGCTAACGCCCGAATTCTGTTCGGCAGCGACGTATCGATCGATTGCGAAACGACCTGCGGCAATCTTCCCAAGGAGGCAGCGATGCCGTTGGCGTTGATCATCAATGAACTGCTCATGAATGCGGCAAAATACAGCGGCAACCAGCATGGGCGAGTTTCCATTACGGTCGGCCTGAGCCGACGTCCGGGACTATACGAGCTCTGTGTGCAAGACGAGGGGCGCGGCTTCGATTTGGAGAACCGCAGTACTCGCTCGTTAGGCCTCAGATTGGTCAGGGCGCTCGCGCAACGGCTCGGTGGGAGCTTCAGTGTGGAGCGAACTCCGGGAGCGCGTTGCACAGTACAATTCCCGTACAAGTAAGATGAGCGATGTCGAGAAGAGTCATGGTTGGACGGTTCGCGATATTCCGGACCAGTCTGGACGAATAGTGGTCGTGACAGGAGCCAATTCGGGGTTGGGCTATGAGGCCGCACTCGCGCTGGCGGCGGCTGGCGCCCATGTGGTAGCCGCCGCTCGGAACGAGGAGAAAGCCGACGAAATCGAGAGCCTGCTCATCAAGAGCTTGAAAACAGGACGGCGCCAACGGGCGCTTTCCTGGCAGCTACGCACGGCATGCGACCTTTCGCGCCTTTGGCAGGGGCAAGGTCGCGGCGATGAAGCCCTGACATTGTTGCAATCGATTTATGATCAGTTCACGGAAGGCCTCAACACGGCTGACCTGATCCACGCCGGGGCGCTTCTCGAAGGCTTGCGTGCGAACTCAATGGACAGAGTGGCAAGCGCCGCCCGCGGCCATTAGCTGCGGGAGTCCGGCGTGTCGCTGGCTGCCCGTACGCATTTCCGCAAAATTGCAAAAACTTTTTTTACTCGTGTTTAACACCGCGTTGGCAACCACGACGGCAAGAGCGCTGCAAAAAATTGCCGCGAAATTCCAGGGTGGGCGGCTGCGTCACGGGTGTTGGCATCGCCGGGTCCTTCCTGGGAGTCAAATGCTGCGCGGGGGGCAACCGCGCGCGCGAACGCCAGAACCGGGCGAGAAAAATTGAACTTAACGAACTTAACAGTTGAGACGGCGGCCTTAACACATGGCACCACGAATTCTCGGGCGAGTCTCGGCGGCGCGCAAATCGCGCCAATTCGTCGCACGCATCAATTTGGTCGCTATCGGAGCTATAGCGGACATGGCTCGAGCGGATTCTTACCAGCTGATTGACCTTTGTCAGCGCGAGCGGCGTCTCGGTCCTAGTGGGGCGGGTCCTTCCTCGCGCGAAAAGTCACCGCGGGGGGCAGCCGCGCGCGGGGCCGCCAGCCGCAGCCAATCAAAAATAAGGTTGACTCGGTTGACTCGGCCCTGCGCCGGTTGACACACACCGCGGCCTGGCGGAGAGCGAGTGGATTATCTTCAGCAACGCGGCCCGCCGCAGGACTCATCCGGGCGGCTCTGGGTCGACCGGAGGCTTCCCGAAATCCGCCGCGCGAATAACTCAGGCGTCCGGATCCTATCTGCTGATATGTTTCGGGAGGGAAAAGCAAGCGAGCGCTAGAGCCTAGCGGTTTCTCTAGGGGAGCTTTGCCGGCGATGACGACTGACAATCCGGCTACCGCTGTCGCGTCCCTCGCCATCGCTCCTACCACCTTATCGTACTCGGTGCGCCAGAGGATTTTCCTCTATCTAGGCGTCTTGATCGTCCTGCTGGCCTTCGGTGCCCCTTCTGGAGGCCTGATCGATATTCCGATCAGCTTTTTTCTTAAAAACAAACTGCAATTGAAGGCGCACGAGGTCGCCGAGTTCAGGCTCGTGGCCGCCATCCCGCTTTACCTGTCCTTTATTTTCGGATTCATCCGCGACATGTGGAATCCATTTGGGATGAGAGACCGAGGATTCATGCTGTTGTTCGGCACCATCACCGCCGGCCTCTACGTCTTCTTTGCTTTCACACCCATTACCTATGCGACACTCCTCGTTGCCGTCGTGCTGTTGACAACTTCATTTCTTTTTGTCGCAAGCGCTCAAAACGGACTGACCTCGACGATCGGCCAGCAACATGCGATGACCGGTCAGATCAGCGCCGTGTGGAACATCTTTGCGTCGATCCCCACCGTCGGGGCTCTACTCATCGGCGGTACTCTCAGCGGCATGCTCGAAGGCAGGAACGCCGACGAGGCCGCCCGCATCCTATTTCTCGTCGGCGCCGCGATCATGGCCACGGTAGCCGTTTACGCCGCGTGGAAACCTAGAAGCGTGTATGACAACGTCCGCACCGAACACGGGACCACCGCGCATCCCCTGAAGGACGTCCAAAGGCTGGTGCGGCATTGGCCGATCTACCCGGCTTTACTGATCTGGCTGTTATGGAACTTCGCGCCTGGCTCAGCCACGCCGCTTCAGTACTACCTTCAGAACACCCTGCACGCCACGGACGCCCAGTGGGGTCAGTGGAACGCCATCTTCGCCGCTTCTTTCATTCCGACTTTCATGGTGTTCGGTCTTCTCTGCCGGAGGTTTGCCCTGAAGACCTTGCTCTTCTGGGGAACGGTCATCGCAGTTCCACAGATGGTTCCGTTACTCTTCATTCATTCGATGACAGGGGCTCTGATCGCGGCGGTGCCCATCGGCCTCATGGGCGGTGTTGCCACTGCCGCTTATTTGGACCTGATCATTCGGTCATGTCCCCAGGGCCTACAGGGGACGACGCTCATGATGTCCAGCAGCCTTTTTTTCATCGCATCGCGATTTGGCGATGTTCTAGGGACGAACCTTTATGATCATTACGGCGGTTTTTCCGTTTGCGTGATCGCGATCACGGTTGTGTACGCCCTGATCCTCCCGACCCTCCTGCTGGTGCCCCACCACCTGACTGCCACCACCGACGGGCAAACGCCCCAGCCTGGGTTCGCAGCGGATTAAAGGCTCGCACGAAGGTAATCGGATCTAGCGCGCGAATTCCCGCCAAATCCCGAAAAGTTTTTCGGCTCGTGGGTCCTTCCTGCGCAACAAAGACCGTGCGGGGGGCAGCCGCGCGGGGGATGAAGGTTGACTTGGTTGATAAGCGGCAGGCCTGCGGTTCACACGGTTAACCGACAACTTTCGCCCTCCGCGTGAAGGAGGGCTTGCGCATACATAGACTACGGCGATGTGCTCACGTCGCGACCGCAGCCTGCGGCAGCGCTATGCGGCGCGGAATTTGCAGCCACAGCGCCGAGACCACAGCCGCCATCAGCGCGAACGCCGCCAGTGCAAAGAGTCCGCCGGCGAAGCTGCCGGTTACATCTCTGACCCAGCCGACGATGGACGGCCCGAAGAAGCCACCTAGATTGCCTAACGAGTTGATCCAGGCGATGCTCGCGGCGGCTGCCATGCCGGTGAGGAACATCGGCGGCATCGACCAGAACGGTCCCTTGCTGCCGTAGAATCCGATCGCGGCGACCGAGATGCCGACCAGGGACCACACCGTGCCGACGGTTAGCCCCGCGATGACGAGGCCGACGGTCGAGACGATGCACGCCAGACAGAGGTTCCACCGCCGCTCGCCCATCCGGTCGGAGATCAAGCCCCAGGTCACCATGCTGATGGCGCCGCAGATGTAGGGGATCATGGTGACCCAGCCGACCTGCATGTTGGTGAGCCCCAGCTGTTTGACGATCTGCGGCAGGAAGATCAGCATTCCGATGCTGGCCGTCACGATCCCGAAATAGTTCAATGCCAGCAGTAGGACCTTGGGATCCCAGAACGACTGCAGCAAGCCGACCTTGCGATGTGCCTCGATCTGGCGGCATTCGTGGTCGATCGTGGAGGTGAGCCAAGCGCGTTCCTCGTCGCTGAGCCAGCGCGCCTGGGCGGGTCGATCGGTCAGGTAGAGCAGCACGACGATGCCGAGAAGGATCGTCGGAACCGCTTCGACCAGGTACATCCATTTCCATCCGGCGAGGCCCCACAGGCCGTTGAGTTCCATGATCCCGGTCGACATCGGCGCGCCGGCCGCTACCGCGACCGGCAGCGCCAGGGTGAAGCCCGAGACGATGCGGGCACGGTGCCGGTCTGGGAACCAGTAGGTGAAGAACAGCACGAGGCCTGGGTAGAACCCGGCCTCCGCAAGGCCGAGCAGGAAGCGCACAGTCATAAAACCGTACGGGCCGGTGCAGAAGGCGGTCGCTCCCGACAAGAGGCCCCAGGTCACCATGATGCGCGCGATCCATATGCGCGCACCGAGCTTTTCCAGAACGATGTTGCTCGGTACCTCGAACAGGAAATAGCCCCAGAAGAAGACGCCGACGGCGAAGCCGAAGGTCGCGGCGTCGAGGCCGAGGTCCTTGTTCATGGTGAGCGCCGCAAATCCCACGTTGATGCGGTCGAGATAGCAGAAGAAATAGCTCACGGCCGCGATCGGCAGCACGCGCAAATAAACCTTGCGCATGGTCGTCTGCTCGAGAGTGCGGATCATCGTTCCCTCCCTGGGAATGTCGCGCCGGTTCACCGGCGTCTGGTGCAGCATAACTCGCCTCGCTCGCCGCGCGAAGCGGTTCCCTGCCTCTCCTGACCGCCTGTAAAATTCTCGTTGTGCCACCTATGCCCGCTGACCGATTCCTTGCCGATGCGATATTCTACCGTGCGCTCCCGGCTCATGGGCGATCGGATGCAATTCGACCAATTGAAACGGCGCAACTTCATCGCACTCCTCGGCGGCGCGGCAGCGTGGCCGCTCGCGGCGCGCGTGCAGCAGCCCGAACGCATCCGGCGCGTCGGCGCGTTGATGGTTTACGAAAATGGTCCGCTAGCGCAGAACTACCTCACCGCCTTTCGACAGGCCCTTCCGGAAAAGGGATGGGCAGAGGGACGCAACATCCGCATTGATGACCGCTGGAGTGGCGGCGATGCGGAGTGCATGGGCGCCTGGCTCTGACCGCTACGGTCGTGGACGCCCCACAGCGGTCATAAGCCAGATCGAAATTCCGCAGCGCAGCGACAGCAGAACACCCTGGCCGAACTCATCTCACGTACCATCCTTTGCGAGCAAACTGTCACTCTCAATCGTCTCCATCACCTCTTCAACGCTCTCGCGTACGTCGGAGTGGCCGTTCAGCAGCTGCACCTTTGAGCGAGCGCGCTCGGCCGCGCCAGTATCCTTGGCGCTCATCACGAACACGATTTGATCAAGTTTGATATAAACGACTTCACCATCCGGGCGATGCAATACGACCCATCCCTTCCGTCCGCGCCGCGCCGACGAGCGAAACGCTTTACCGGACGTCGCGTCAGGGGTCGGGGGCTGCGGTGCAAAGGCGAAGCTGTCGATTTGCGCCTTTGCATCGACGGTCTGCGCTGAGGCGGCTGGAATTCCGATCGCCGCGGTAAACGCAACGGCTAGAACAGCGGCTGCGCTGCAGCCCATATGTCTTGCTCTTGTTCTCATGACTGAAACTCTCACCGTGACGCGTAGACCATCGCAAAATAGAGGAACATGAGCGCATTCGTGACGATCGCGCCCGCGATTCCGAATCCGAGGACGTAAAACACGCGGTGATCCGCACAGCCGCGGGTGTGGTCACGAGAAATTGAAATCGGCACCCGCTCGGCAAACCCGGCGCGCTGGCGCGCGTGCTGCTCTGTCAAATTGAGCTTAGACATGGCGAGGCTCCCATGTGATCGTTTGCCGAAGGAGACCTCGCGCGGCGGCGTTTATTCCGGGGGACTTCCTCCCAGCATCACTCTCGGCATTCGCAATCGACCATTTTGTGATGGCCGTCACATCATCCGCTGCTGAAGGAAGGGTGTCCGCTTGATCGATTAGCCTTGACTCCTTGACACAGCGACCTTGACACATGGCGCGTGGGACGCCCGGCTCCCGCCCTGCAAAGACCCCGCAAACAAATTGGGAGCATTGCGATGCCATTCCATCGCTTGCTGAAGAATCAAGATCCTACCCGCGGGCGGCTGGAACAAGCATGACCGCGGCGGGTTGTTCATTCGGTGGCCGGCATTCATCGGCCGGCGCGAGTTCGGGAGGATCACGATGGACCAGATGACACGGCGCGCTTTCGGCGCGGCGGGCTTTGGCCTGCTGCTTGCCACATCCGCGACCTTTGCTCAGCAGCAATCGCCTACGGTGCGGGTGCGCGGCACCGTTGAAGGGGCGGATGGACCGATGCTGACGGTCAAGTCGCGGGACGGCCAGACTACGTATAAGGTGAAAATGGCGGACAACGTCGCGGTCCGCGGTATCGTCAAGGCCTCGCTATCGGATATCAAGCAGAATTCGTTCATCGGCGTCACCGGCATGCCGCAGGCCGACGGCAGCCAGAAGGCCGTGGAAATCCACATTTTCCCGGAGGCCTTGCGCGGCACCGGCGAGGGGCATCGTCCGTGGGACCTGGTGCCGAACAGCACCATGACCAACGCCACGGTCGCGCAGATGGTAAAAGGCGTGCAGGGTGACGAGATCACGCTGAAATACAAGGACGGAGAGAAGAAGATCGTGGTCGCGCCGAACACGACCATCGTGACCTACGTGCCGGCCGACAAGAGCGAACTCAAGCCCGGCGCCAAGATCTTCATTGCCGCCGCCAACAAGAAGGAGGATGGCACGCTCGAAGCGGCCACCGTCTCGGTTGGCCGCGACGGCATCACGCCGCCGATGTGAACTTGGTCACCCGCAGAGAGCGTCGAGAGTGTGTCGATTCTGGCGAGCGGATTCGAACTTCCAACGCCAAGGTGGACATACCTTCACTCACGCTTGACGATGTTGGCTGCAACGATCCGTTGCCGGACCCTGAATACCTTCGGCTCATTCGGATCGACGGTGACCTCGACCCAATGATGGTTGGGGGCGCCGAAAGTCTCGAGCCGGGTGAAGTTTTCGATGGAAGGAAGGATCGGCGCGCCCTGAACTCTCGCGGGCAACGGCTTGTCAGTTCGGAAGAAGTGACTGTCGCCATGGACGAGGACGACAGGCCTTCCAAATGCAATAGTTTCCTTCTCCAGCAACATCCTAACGTCGGTGAAACCGTTCGGGTCCTTTTCTGGCGATCCGGCCGTCGGGGGGTGTGCCGGGAAGATGTTGGCTTGCTGCAAGATCATAATCGCACGACTGTTGCTGGCTTTCGCGGTTTCGAAACCCTGTTGCAGCCAAGCGAGGTTTGCCTTGTTGCGCTCGGCGTACTCAGCGTCGCCGTCCGGCGTGCGGCCGAGACCGTTGTTACTACCGGTGATGTGCAGCGTTACGAACGTCACGGCGCCGGCGGTCCAACGGACGTTCTCCCGGTATTTCTGAAGAACGGGATCCGCACTCTCGCTTTGGTGAACCAAGGGCATCGTGCGCCGGCCGAGGCTCTGTTCGCCCGCAAAGAAGACTTTGCGCACGTGGGCAAGCCGCTCCAACGGGTTGCCACCCTTGACCCCTTGTTGCTCGTGGCAGTCGGTCCATTCGTTGTCGCCGGGCGTATAGATAAAAGGGTGCGCCGAAGCGCTGAACTGCGCGAACCGGCGAGCTACCAGGTCATCGGTGCAGGCGTATGGAGGCGACGACAAGTCGCCCACGTGAACCACAAACGCCAATGCATTTCTGTTCAGGTCGTCCAGCACGTTCTGTAGCAACGGTTCCTCGGCCGGGCGATAGCCGAGATCGCCGATCAGGCCAAAGGTGAGTACCGGAGCCTGAGTTAGTGCTGGCGTCGATGCTATAAGCATCGCACCGACTGCCATTGTGCGAAAGGCTGACATGCTCGTCATAGATCGCCTCTTTTCGGAGTATGCGGATAGCAGCTGAGGTCTTGCGGTGAGGGGATGCGGAATGAAACAGGACACGTACTGGACACTGGTAGCATGCCTCGCTGTCTTCATCAGCGGGGCGGCCCTAGCCGAAGACACGGCGACAGGCACCATCAAGCCTCTCTTATCCGTAAAATTTTCGCCGGATAAGGATGTGCAATGTCTATCGTCGGCAATCGAAACTGGTGATCCGACGACCGGGCGCTCGACGCTGATCTTGAAGGCATCCCCTGGATGCGTGGTCCCTTGGCACTTTCATACCGCCGAAGAGCAACTGATCATCATTAGCGGCACTGTCCTGGCCGAGATGACCGATCATCGGCCCACACGGCTCGGGCCGGGCGGTTTTGCCGTGATGGGGGGCCACATGCCGCACCAGTTCACCTGCCAAGCCAGGTCCGGATGCCTGATGATCGTCGCCTTTGATCGGGCGTATGACATTTATTGGGGAAAGGGCGGTTAATATGCGCGCCCTAATCAATGTTGATGGGCTTTGGTGATCCGTTCTGTCACCGCTGGTCCGGGATCGAGTCAGGAGAATGTCTGCTTCCCGTCAACATAAATTCGGTAGCAATTGGAGGCGAAGCGGACATGCCGCGACCGCGGCGGCGTATCAATCCGGCGCGAATGACCCAACATAGGCGGTTGCGGACCTTCGCAGCGCAAAAGTGTGTTCACGGACGAGCGGTCTTGGTTTAGTTCTACCCACATTGTAACCCAAAAGGAGAGTCCAGCTAATGAACCATACCGATACAAGTTGCGACTGCGGTGCGGCGGTTTCCCCGCTGGCGTTACGGTGGCGCTGTTCTGTCTGTGGCAAGACTGCAATAATGAAGGTGTCGACTATCGTTGCGGTTTGCGACGGTGGCACGATTAGAAAGGTTGAGCCTGACGTCGTTTCACATCAGAGCACCCCAGGATCGTAGCCGGTCCTGAAACCGTCTGCACGGGCCCGTGAAAGAGCTTGCCACCATGGCTTGCCACCATGTCCCAGAGTAGCCGCGCCATTGTCAGCATATGTGCCGACGGGGACCTGGGCACCGTCGCGTTGCTACAGAATTAACAGAACTCGTCGCCGCACGCGCTCGGCCCACGATCATGTCGACCTCGCCATCGATCATCGACACACGACGGCACCAGATGTTCCCCGTGCTGGAGCCGTTCGAGATTGAGCGCGTCCGTCGATTCGGCAAGGTCCGCTCGTATGACGACGCCGCGGCGTTGGTAAAAGTAGGCCAGGTCGGTCCCGGGCTAGCTATTATTCTGACCGGCCAGGTCGAGGTCGCCCGGCGCGACGAACTGGGCCACAGCACGCCGATCGTGACGCACGGCCCGGGGTCGTTCATGGGAGAGCTTGCACAACTCGCTGGCCGGCCAGCTCTCATTGATGCCCACGCGCGGGAACCGGTGCAGGCCCTGATCATCTCGCCGGACCAGTTGCGCGCATTACTAATTGCTGAGGCGGAGCTTGGCGAGCGGATCATGCGCGCCTTGATACTGCGTCGCGTCGGGCTCCTCGAGACCGGAGCTGGCGGACCGGTGATCGTCGGCCACCCTGGAAACGGCGATGTGCTTCGGCTCGAGGGTTTTCTCCGTCGCAACGGCCATCCGCGGCAAACGCTTGATCCCGACACCGACTCGGAAGCGAAGGCATTGATTGAACGCTTTCACATCGATCCGGGCCAATTACCGATAGTGTTGTGCCCGGGCGGACAGTTACTACGCAATCCCAGCGAACGTGAGCTTGCCCGCTGCATCGGGCTGGTGCGGCCGATCGATCCTACCCGCGTCTATGACGTCGCTATTGTCGGCGCCGGGCCGGCGGGTCTCGCGACTGCGGTTTATGCAGGATCCGAGGGGCTTTCGGTCCTCGTGCTCGACTGCCGCGCATTCGGCGGTCAGGCGGGCGCGTCGGCGCGGATCGAGAACTATCTGGGCTTCCCGACCGGCATCACAGGAATAGCGCTGATGGCGCGCGCCTACAACCAAGCGCAGAAGTTTGGAGTTGAGATAGCGATCCCAGATGAGGTGACAGGCCTCGACGCTGAGGACGACCTAGCTCCGCGACGCGTTGTCCTGAGAATGTCCAACAACGAACGTGTGAGCGCACGTTCCCTCGTTATCGCAAGCGGGGCTCGTTACCGGCGGCTGTCAATTCCCAACTTGGAGGCATTCGAGGGGGCAAGCGTGCACTATTGGGCCTCACCCCTCGAAGCGAAGCTGTGCGCTGGGCAGGAGGTGGCGCTAGTGGGCGCCGGGAATTCGGCGGGGCAGGCAGCAGTCTACTTGGCCAACCAGGCAGTCAAGGTTTGGCTCTTGGTGCGCGGTGATGATCTCGCCGCGAGCATGTCGCGCTACCTCGTGGACCGCATCCGAGGGCTTCCCAACGTCGAAGTGTTGACGCGGACCAGCGTCACCGGCCTCGAAGGCCATGACGGAATGCTTGAAGCGATTCGCTGGCGTCGCGGAGCGTCGAGGGAAGAAGTTCGGCGGCCCATCCAACATCTGTTCCTCTTCATCGGTGCTGAGCCGAACACGGATTGGCTTTCGGGATCAGGCGTTGCTCTGGACGCCAAGGGGTTTGTCTTGACCGACGCGGACACGACCAACAAGCTGCGGCCGCTGGAGACCAGCCGAGGAGGCGTGTTCGCTATCGGCGACGTGCGCTCGGGTTCGGTCAAGCGGGTTGCGGCCGCGGTGGGCGAGGGCGCGCAAGTGGTGGCGACCCTGCATGCGTATTTGGCCACGGCCGAGCGCAACCCGGCCGTCCTCACGAGCACAGCTATTCGTTAGAAGCTGTTGCGATAAGGGCCTCGCCGACACGACTGGACAACGGCAAAGGTCAGCATGATCAAGGCAGGGGGACGAGGCTTGGCAATGAAACTGATATTGATGGGCGACGTCAATTTGATGGATGTTACAAACCCCGCGGAGCCGTTCCGGAAAATTCTCGGCGAGCTGCATACGGCGGACGTGGTGTTCGGCAATCTGGAATGTAGCCTCCACCTGCCGGCTTCATGTCACTCGGATGCCAACGAGGGATTCTTCGCCGACCCCGTGGTGGGCGGTGAAGCGCTCAAGCTTGCCCGCATCCATGCGGTCGGCCTCGCCAATAACGTCAACTACGGCGCTACCAGCATTGCAGCTTCGATTGCGCGGCTGGACGAGGTCGGCATCTTACATACCGGCGCTGGCCCCAATCTCACGGCCGCGCGCGCTCCTGCGGTGGTCGAACGCAACGGACTACGCGTCGGCGTTCTGCAACGCAGTTCGGTCTATTGGCCGACCGACCACGAGGCGCGCGCCGACGCACCCGGCATCGCGGTCTTGCACGGCCATACCGCCTATCATGTGCCGATAGGCCGGTTGCATGCGGGTATCCCCCCAGCCAATCGGCCCGGCGTTCCACCGGTGATAATCACCTGGGCCGATCCGACCTATCTTGCGGACTTCTGCAAGGACATCGCGGCGTTGCGCCCCAAGGTCGACATCCTGGTCGCCTCCTGCCATTGGGGGCTAGGACGCGAGCCACTACAATATATGACCGAGATCGGCCGCGCAGCCATCGACGCCGGCGCCGATGTCGTCGTGGGTCACGGGCCGCACCATTCGCTGCCGGTCGAGCTCTATAAGGGGCGGCCAATCTATTACGGTCTTGGCAATCTTTGCTTCAAGACTGGCCACCTCGGGCGCAGACACGACAACTGGATCGGAATGGTTGCCGAAGTGTCGTTCGAGAACGGAAGGTGCGGCTCTGATAATTTCCGCTTCGTCCGCCACAATGCCTGCCATGAAACCATATTCCGACGGCCGGCGGACGAGACCGAGGTGCTTGCGGACCTCACCGCGCGCAGCAAGGCGCTCGGTGCTACGCTCACCGCCGAGGACGACCGTGTCCGCATTGCGCCCTGAACTTGGCGCTCGACACTATTCCGCTAATTGAGGACCAAACGTGCGCAAATGGATCGTAACATCGATTGGCTTGGCGCTGCTTCTCGGCGGTACGGCCCAGGGGCAGACCAGCAAAGACGTCTATCCCAATCGGCCTGTGCGGATGATCGTGCCGTTCGGAGCCGGCGGTCCGGGCGACATCTTCGCCCGCCTGATCGGACAGAAACTATCGGAACAGCTCGGCCAGCAATTCGTTATCGAGAACCGCCCCGGCGCCAGCGGCAATATCGGTGCGGGTGTTGCGGCGCGCGCGCCGGCGGACGGCTATACGCTACTGGTCGGAAGTTCGACGCTGTGGGTCAACCCCAGCCTCTATCCGCAGATTCCCTACGACCCGGTGAGGGACTTCGAGCCGATCATCATCGGAGCGACGTCGCCCGAGGTGCTGGTGGTGCATCCATCGGTGCCCGCCAAAACCGTGCAGGAGCTCGTCGCGCTGGTGCGCGCTGGAAAATACAATAATTTCGCCATCGCGGGCGCTGGCACACCGCCGCATCTGTCAACCGAGCTGTTTAGGCTATCGCTCAAGCTTGACATCGTGACAGTGCCGTTCGGCGGCGGCGGGCCGATGGTGCAGTCGGTGGTCGGGGGCCATACGCCGGTCGCATTCGCGACACTGCCGTCGGCGTCGGCGCAGATCAAGGACGGTCTACTGCGCGCGCTTGCAGTGACCAGCACAAAGCGTATCGTGATCCTTCCCGACGTGCCGACGATGGAAGAAGCCGGTGTGCCCGGCCAGGAGCAAGAGGCACCGCAATGCGTCTGGGCACCCGCCGGTACGCCACGCGAGATCATCGATCTTTTGTACGGCGAGATCGCGCGTGCGGTTGCGTCGCCGGACCTCAAGGAGAAAATGGCGGCGATAGGGTATGAGCCTTCTGCCGTGCCGCCGGATGAGTTCAAGGCGCGGATCAAGGCGGACATGCCAAAATGGGCGAAGGTGATCCACGATGCCGCCATCAGACCATAGCGCGTGGCCGAAGCGTTAGTTTTGCCCAGAATGCCGGGAGGAAAGCGTGAGCCGGAAGATAGCCATTGTCGGAGCGGGTGCGGTAGGCGGCTATGCCGGCGCCCATATGGTACAGGCCGGCGAGGACGTGACGTTCATCGATCCTTGGCCCGCGCACGTCGAGCACATGCGAAAGCATGGCTTACGCGTGACGCACGCCATGGACGTGCCGGAATTCTGCGTGGCCGTGCGCGCCCTGCACGTGACGGACGCGCAGCAGCTCGCCAAGGAGAAGCCGGTCGACATCGCCTTCGTATGCATGAAGTCGTACGACACGGCGTGGGCAACGATGCTGATCCGGCAATATCTGGCACCCGACGGCTACGTGGTCTCGCTGCAGAATTGCATGAACGAAGAGACGATCGCTGGCATCGTCGGCTGGGGCAAGACGCTCGGCTGCATCGCGAGCAGCATCACGGTCAACCTCCCGGAGCCCGGCCTGATCCACCGCGGCGCCGGCAAGGGCGGGAGGGCGCACACCGTTTTTCGCGCCGGCGAGGTGCACGGCCGCATTACTCAGCGGGCGGAGGAGGTCTGCCGCCTGGTCGCTTATGCGGACAGCGCCAAAGTGACCGGTAACCTGTGGGGCGAGCGTTGGTCGAAGCTGGTCACCAACGCGATGGCCAATGGGATCGCCGCCTGCACCGGCCTAAGCAGCGGCGAGATACTGCACAACGATCCGATCCGGCATTTCTCCACCCGCGTCGGCAGCGAAGCGATCCGCGTCGGGCAAGCGCTCGGCTACCAGCTTGAGGAGATCTATCACTTGCCGCCGGAGACGATTGCGCGCGCGGGCGAAGGCGACGAAGCTGCGATGCGCGCGTGCGACGAGGAGCGCTTCAGGCAGGGCAAGCGCACCGCCGCCGGACAACGCCCTTCGATGGGCCAGGATATGCAGAAGGGCCGGCGCACAGAAATCGAATTCCTCAATGGCTTAGTGGTGCGCGAGGGTGAGAAGGTGGGTCTAACGTGCCGCGCCAACGATGTGCTGACTGACATCGTCAAGCGCGTCGAGCGAGGTGAGCTCAAGCCCGATCCACGGCACATTACGGAGCTCCGACTGAACTGAGTCGGGGGCAATGATGCGGCCGAGAAGGTCGTCGTCAGGAGACAACTCCGCCGCAGCCAGGTGATGGCGTTCTTCGAGGCGCTGTCGCCATGCCTGATCGGCATGGAAGCCTGTACCACGGCGCAATACTGGGCGCGTGAGTTGGTGAAGCTCGGTCACGAAGTTCGTTTGATGCCGGCGAAGGACGTTCAGCTAATGACTGTGGAGGGTCGGCCCCCGGAACGCGCTCGCTTTCGATGGGCGGACATCACCAGACCAATAGAGCGATGCCCGAGCCGATCACGATCAGGGAGACCAGCGTCCAGAGGGCATAAGGGAATAAAACGTCCATCGCTCTCGCTCCCCCTCAGATGAGCAGCCTCCCTGCCACGAGTACTAT
>WNFQ01003050.1_pt1 | contig 18096 bp, 14 predicted proteins | sample 5400171 | NCBI WGS metagenome assembly WNFQ01 (sample SAMN13153356, study PRJNA577476) | soil metagenome | isolation source: 20 cm soil under Madrone tree | place: USA:California | collected 2016-06-14 | reverse complement strand
TCTATCGCACGGGTTGTTTGCGGCCGCGAGATGGTGCTTAGACGCGCCCGCGGCTACGCGCCGTTGCCGGTCCGTCTGCCGGCGTCGTTGCCTTGTGTGCTCGGCGTCGGCGCCCATTTGAAAAACAGCGTCGCCTTAAGTGTGGGCAGAGACGTTTTCATCAGTCAACACATTGGTGATTTAGAGACGACGACTGCTCTTTCTGCTTTCCACCAGACAGTAACGGATTTACCTCGCCTTTACGATGCGCATCCCGAACTGGTCGCGTGTGATCTCCATCCCGATTACCTTTCTACGAAATACGCTCTAGAGCTCCGGAGACCCGTGCAACAAGTCCAGCACCATTGGGCACACGTGCTTGCCTGTATGGCTGATAATGAATTAGAGCCTCCAGTGCTGGGCGTTTCATGGGATGGCACTGGCTATGGAACGGATGGTACGATCTGGGGTAGTGAGTTTTTGCTGAGCGACGAGGACTCATTTCGGAGAGTTGCTCACTTTCGACACTTCCGTTTACCGGGAGGCGAAGCGGCGGTGAAAGAACCGCGTCGTACCGCTCTAGCAATTTTGTATGAGATCTGGGGCGATAGCGGACTGAAGCACCGCGACCTGGCGTCCGTCGCGGAATTCTCGGAAAAGGAGATAGCGCTGATCGAGCAAATGCTGAGGAAGGGCCTCAATGCACCTATCACTTCGAGCGCAGGCCGGTTGTTCGATGCCGTTGCCTCGATTGTCGGGCTCCGACAACGGGTTACTTTTGAAGGGCAAGCTGCCATCGAATTAGAATCAGTAATCGACCCCAAAGTCACCGAGCCCTACCCGTTCGAGATCGGTGTGGGCGATCCGCGGATCATCGATTGGGCACCGATGGTAGGAGAGATGTTGATCGATTTGCGGCGCGGGAAATCCGCCGGCTTTATCTCCGCGAAATTCCACAACACCTTAGCGGACGTGATTGTCGAGGTCGCGCGTATGATCGCGCAGCCGAAGATAGTCCTCACTGGCGGATGTTTTCAAAACCGGTATCTTCTCGAACGATCCGTTCTGCGCCTCTCCCAGGTAGGTTTTCGGCCGTATTGGCATCAGCGGGTGCCCACGAACGACGGTGGCATCGCGCTGGGACAAGTCGTAGCCGCTGCCCGTGCCAGCCGCCGGATGGCAAGTACAGAAGGAGTTGTAGCCCAATGAATCTGTTATACGGCCAAATCGTCGAGACGTTTCCTGAAGACGGAATACTCGCAGGTAAAGTTCGGGTCGGGGGCGCAGTCAAAAAAGTTTTTCTGGCGCTGTTAGTCGAACCCCAAATCGGTGATCGGGTTCTTATTTGCGACGGCGTCGCAATCAGCAAGGTAGAAGTTCAAAGAGTCGCGGAGATCAATTATGTGTCTGGCAATCCCCGGTAAGCTGATCGAAGTCTCACAAGACCCGCACGGCGTGAGAATGGGCAAAGCGAACTTTGGCGGTATCGTCAAGCAGGTCTGTTTGGAATACACCCCAGAGGCGAGTGCGGGCGATTATGTTTTGGTGCATGTTGGCTTTGCTCTGGGCAAGGTTGACGAGGAAGAAGCAGCGCGCACTTACCGGCTCCTGGAGGAAATGGACCAGTTAACCGAGCTGGCAGTGCCAGAGGTCTGAGCAAGGATCCATATGAAATATCTGGATGAATATCGAAACGAAGCGCTGGCTCAGAAAGTAGTCGGCGAAATCCGGCGCGTCGTCACCAGGCCTTGGGTGCTCATGGAGGTCTGCGGCGGTCAGACGCACACGATCGTTAAATATGGGATCGATCATCTGCTTCCTTCCGAAGTCGAACTGGTGCACGGACCCGGTTGCCCCGTGTGTGTCACCTCACTAGAGATGATCGACAAGGCGCATGCGATCGCACGACGGCCTGACGTTATCTTCACGTCGTTTGGGGACATGCTGCGTGTACCCGGTTCTGACTGCGACCTATTGGTACTTAAATCGCGGGGAGCCGATATACGCGTCGTTTATTCTCCGATCGATGCTCTCAAGATCGCGCGAGCCAATCCCAACAAGAAAGTGGTCTTTTTTGCGATCGGATTCGAAACCACTGCGCCGGGTAACGCGATGGCCGTCTGGCAGGCGCACCAGCAGGGAATCAAGAACTTCTCTGTGCTGGTTTCCCATGTTTTGGTTCCTCCGGCCATCGCTTCAATTTTGCAGTCGCCGTTAAATCGAGTGCAGGGGTTTCTCGGACCAGGACACGTGTGCACCGTTATGGGATATCGAGAATACGAGCCGATTGCTGAACGGTTTCGTGTTCCGATAGTGATTACTGGATTCGAGCCATTGGATATTCTCGAAGGAGTGCTGATGACGGTCCGTCAGCTCGAACTCGGCAAGTGGGAGGTTGAGAATCAATATCCGCGGGTCGTGAAACGGGAGGGCAATTTGATGGCCCAGGATCTCGTAAATGAGGTTTTCGAGATCGGAGATCGCAAATGGCGCGGGGTTGGCTCCATCCCCAAGAGCGGCTATAAGCTTCGCTACGAATTGCGAGACCACGATGCCGAACGGATTTTTGAGGTCGAGGAAATCGATACCAAGGAGCCAGATATCTGTATCAGCGGCCTGGTCTTAAGAGGGGTCAAAAAGCCCCACGACTGCCCGGCTTTCGGCAAGCAGTGCACTCCGGAGCATCCGCTGGGCGCCACTATGGTTTCGGCCGAAGGCGCGTGCGCTGCCTATTATGCCTATGGACGGCACTTGCAGAAGCACAAGCAACCAGTCCGCAGGGAAGAGGCGATGGTCAGTGACGAGTGATCGATGGATAGGCGGAATGAGTACAGTGAAATTTTTTTCACCATTGCATCCACCGGGATCGTAATAACATGAGTACGGCGCATCAAATCACCACTCCCGTCGACAAGACAACGGAGAGTTTTCGCGACAAAGTCATCCGCAAATGCGGCGAGAGCGTGGAGATGAAGGAAAGGTTTTTCACGAAGTACGCCGACTCACTCGAAGCGATGTCGCGGGCGATGGCGGAGCATTTTCGGCAAGGCGGTCGACTCTTCGTCATGGGAAATGGCGGTAGCCTGTGCGATGCACTCCACATGTGCGTGGAGTTCAATCACCCCATCATCGAAAAGCGGCCTGCGTTTCCCGTGATTCCGCTGATGACCGACATCGCAACGATGACGGCGATCGGTAATGACATTGACTTCACCCGGGTCTTCGTTAATCAACTTCGGTTGTTGGGCCTGTCAGGCGACACGGCCATGGTCTTCAGCACCAGTGGTAAATCGCCCAATTTGATTTATGCGCTACAAGCGGCTCGCGAAAAACAAATGTTGACGGTAGCTTTCGCGGGTAAGGATGGTGGCCGTTTTCCGGAAATTGCAGATTACTGTTTCATCGTACCATCATACAGTATTCACCGGATCCAGGAGGTACACGCAACGGCGGTACATGTCGTCTGGGACTTGGTCCATATTGCGTTGGGAGCGGAGGATGTTACGTGATTGCTAGACGAATAATGGGCCCTAGATGATGGAGACCGGAAGGAGTTGGCAAAGAGTTACACTGGGGTGGTAACACTCCGTTCTCCGCCCCGGCCGCGATCCCGTATCGGCGCATCTCGACGTTTCCTAAAGAGTGATTCGCAGAAACGACCTCATGAAACCAGCAATCACTAATCAGCGATCACCGATCAGCGAAGAGAATCTCAGGAGCCCACTCATGGGTAGCTGCCCGCTTCCCATTACTGACTACAAGGAGATCGTTTTGGCGCACGGTAGCGGTGGGAAGTTGAGCCAGGAATTACTTCAGAAAGTAGTGCTTCCCCAGTTCCGTAACGAACTGCTCGGACCGCTTCATGATGGCGCGATCTTCTCACTCGGCGGCGCTCGCTTAGCCTTTAGTACCGATTCGTTTGTCGTTAATCCGATTTTCTTTCCGGGCGGCGACATTGGCAAGCTCGCCGTGCATGGCACGGTAAACGACATCGCGATGTGCGGGGCACGTCCACTTTATTTGTCGGCTGGATTTATCTTGGAAGAGGGTACGTCGATGGAGGATTTCTGGAAGGTCGTTTCATCGATGCGCGAGGCAGCTGCCGAAGCTGGTGTTGCCTTGGTGACCGGTGATACCAAGGTGGTAGATCGGGGGAAGGCGGACAAAATTTTCATCAATACTTCCGGGATCGGCATAGTACCCGAGGGCGTCAACATCCATCCCGGACGAGCCCGTGCTAAAGATAACATTATCGTCAGTGGGCAAATCGCGGTTCACGGTATGGCGATCATGTCCGTTCGCGAGGGGCTGGAATTCGAGACGGAAATCGCGAGCGATACGGCTCCTCTCAATCATCTGGTTGATACCATTCTGGCTACGACTGCGGACGTTCATGTGTTTCGCGATCCAACTCGGGGCGGGATTACTAGCGCCCTGAGCGAGATCGCGCAGACGGCTCGGGTCGGCATCATTCTAGACGAAGCTCACATTCCGATCAGTGAGGAAGTGAAAGGCGCCTGCGAGATTCTTGGGCTGGATCCGCTTTATGTCGCCAACGAAGGGAAGCTCTTGGCGATTGTGCCGGCCGAAACCGCCGGCGCTGTACTCGCCGCGATGCGGGCTCACCCGCTCGGTACCGAGGCTGCAATCATTGGAGAGGTGACTGAGGATCACCCCGGATTTGTGACCATGAAAACGCGAGTGGGCGGAACTCGGGTTGTCGACATGCTCTCCGGAGAACAACTCCCGCGGATCTGTTAGCTAAAGTGGTTCGAGCGGTAGCGCCCTGGTCGCCGGGGCTTCGTTGAGAAGCTTTGTTGGTTTTAATCCCTCACTCTTGGTTGTGGGCGGCACAGGTCGTAGCCGCCGTGATTTAGTTCGATGTCGGCCAGGAAGGAGTACTCCGCACATCTCACGCACAAGAATCCTAGCTCCTGGTCCTCATATTTGAGAGATCGATAGCTATCGCAACAGTCGCAATGGCCGACCAAGTGATGACTGATTCTCTGAATGATAACGTTCATTTAAAGCGACGCCAGCCGAGTAGCACGTTTTGTGCCGATCTTCTGCAATCGAAAGAGACCGCCAAACCCGATCGGAAGAATAGGTCAATACCGGCTAATGCAACCGTCCATACCTTCGGTCGATGAGCTCCGGCCGTAAATACCACGCTCGGATGAATTGTGTCCCACCCGACAGGGTAGGACGTAAAACCACAGAATCCCCAGAAAAGCCCAGCTTTTCTGCGTTGCCGATGTCATTCCTGGAGAGTGTTCACTGCCACCGGAAATTCGAGCCGATCGAAGCCCTTGACTCGATAGATAATCACAGATCCAACCCAGCTCAGCACGAAGATGCCAATAATCACGAAGCCTAACGTGCCAAAATTATTGTTTAGATTTCCGACCAAGTCCCATACTCCGCCACTAAGGTTGAGTTGATCTTTGAGAAGTGCGACCGCCTCGATCCCTCCGATGAGCAACGCGACCACTACTGACACAAAAGTAATCGTAAGGTTGTAATAGAGTTTGCGGATCGGTTTGATGAATGCCCAACCGTACGCCCCTACCATTAAGATGCCGTCGGTCGTGTCAACCAGAGTCATCCCAGCGGCAAAGAGAGCAGGGAACACGGCCATCGATTCAACCGACAGGCCTTTATCCGCAGCTGCGGCCGAGATTCCCAAGAGAGCGACTTCACTTGCCGTATCGAACCCGAGACTGAAGAGCAAGCCAATCGGATACATGTGCCAGGGAGAAGAGAGCGTCCGGAAAAGTGGACGGAAGATGCGGCCCAATAAACCGCCTGCCAACAGCATATCAGGGCTTTGCTCGGCGTAACCTCGTCCTTTCCGCACCTGTTGAAAGCTGTTCCAAACACCTCGGAGGATTACCATGTTGATGATGGCTATCGAAATGAGGAAAAAAGCAGAAATCGACGTGCCGACTACGTCGCCAATCTCTTTAACGATTTCTATCTGTTTCTCGACTGCCGATGCGCCCAGGTAAACGATCAACGACGCCAGGACAACGATCGTGGAATGCCCAAGCGCGAAAAAAAAACCGACGGAGACCGATCGTTTGCCTTCCTGCATCAACTTACGAGTTACATTGTCGATCGCTGCAATGTGATCAGCGTCCACCGCATGGCGAAGGCCAAAGGTATAAGCCAGAAGGGCGGTCCCGAGAAAAAGCGGCTTGTTGTGGAAAGCAACAATGGCCCAAATCCAGGCTCCGATGTTTATGCAAGCCAAAAATCCGTAAAGACCGATCACTCGGTTTTGGAAACTGTGTGAGAATGTTTTGCTCATCACTGCCGCCTGGAGCAACCGTCTTCGGTTATAAATAAATCACTGCGGAGCGAAAGCAACACGCCCAGGTGAACCATGTCACGCAGAAGCGAATCCGAGATCAGGTCTGCCTAGCTTAGCGTCGTCACGAAACAGCTGTCCAGTCGTCCGTCGCCCGCGATTCCTAATCCTGCCGGTTCATCTTCACTGAAGTGGTGTACGCTGGATACTAGGAGCCGGCTCGCTGTAAGTAGATTACAGCGCTAAGTGTGGCGGGCTATCTCCGCACTACGTACAAAATAGCATCCAAAAGCTGTTTCGGACTGAATGGTTTTGCGAGGTGCGTCTCAAAACCGGTGTCTCGAGAGGGCTGCCCGTCAGGGTATCGTAGCAACGCGGTCATCGCGATAACCGGCACACTTCCACCTCTGCTGGAATCGAGAGATCGGATGTCCTTCAGCAACTCAAACCCGTCACGTCTCGGCATCACCAGGTCACTCAGGACCAGATCAGGATGATGCGTTTTAACCGCTTCCAGCCCTTCAAATCCATCTGCGGCCGAGATAACGTTAGCGCCTTTCTGCCGTAGGAATGCACCGATGAGGTCACGTGAATCCGCATGATCTTCCACAACAACGATGGTCAAATTGTCTAAAGCATTAGGGGGCATAGAACCAGCACCGGACGCAAAAGTCTCATTTAACATTCGACCGAACTGGTTCGGTCGGATTCGGCGGACCGTGAAAATGTTAAGGATGTTCGGCACAAATAGAGTTCTAGTTGTGGTGAACTACATTTGTCTGAATATCGCGACTCTTCAGGAGAGGCCAGAAACGACTGGCTGCTAACTCGAAAGTCTCGAGCAGATTGCACGGTCTGAATTTCGGCGAAGAAAGTGAGGCCGGCGTTTGTGCACCGGCCTCGGAGGCATCCATGCCGAAAATGTTCTACATCATTTGTTCGCGATAAAGAGGGCCGCTGGATTTGGCTGGACCCCAGCACCTATCATGTGGAATTTGCCGGCGTTCGAATTGGTTGGGTGTATCCAAGCGTCCACGTTGCGCCAGCGCGAGATATTAGATTTGATGAAGAGAATGGGCTTATTCGGCTGGAGCATCCGCGTGATTTCATTAGCAAGGCTCCGCACTCCGATCCCAAAGTCGAATTGGCGGAAGTCGAAAAGGAAGAAATAGATGCCTATTACGGATGCTTTGTGCCACTGCGACGAACAAGTGACATCAGAGAAATGCGACCGGAAGATGCATTGGATGGGTCAGGCCTGCCCATGGCAACGGCAACAACCGACGAATTGTTACTTCACAGCGAAGCCAATGGCGCAGGATCAGGAAGCCAGAAGCTAGAATCTGGTTCTGCTTAGCCGGACACGCGCTAGTGGTTGGCATTTGTAAATCCGCCATCGCCACGGCGGGTGAACCGCGGTAGCACTCCAGATTCTACATTCTACATTCTGGATTCTAGCTTCTTTTCCCTACTATACGGCCGGAGGTCTACCTCGAAAGATGAGGGAGATAATGAACAGAACCAAAAAGATGACAAACAGCACGTGGGCGATCCACGCCGCTTCACCGGCCACACCGCTTAGGCCCAAAAGCTCGGCAATGACGGCGACGATAATGAATATAATTGTCCATTGTAACATAGTGCGGGTTTCTTTCACTATAGTTCGCGGCCCACCAGGAAATGGACTTCTCCTGCTAAATTGATCCAGGCCGCCGTCGCTGCGCCCTTTGGCGCGCCTTAGCAACATTTGTGCTGGAAGACTATAACACGGGCTGCCACGACGCAGGCTTTGCTTGTCGAGTTTAGACCGACACCTACCGTTCACAGGTTGAGCCGCAAGAGCATGCAGCTAAGATGGAGAGAAAGGAAGATCGAGTTGACAAGAAAATTGTGAGCGCCGCTTACGAATACGATGCGGTTGTGGTAGGCGCCGGACCAAATGGTTTAGCGGCGGCCATCCGACTTGCGCAACACGGTTTCTCCACTCTGGTATTGGAACGTCACAAAGACATTGGTGGCGCCTGCCGAACGGAGGAACTGACCCTGCCCGGTTTTCTGCACGACGTTGGTTCAGCGGTTCATCCAATGGCTTTGGGTTCGCCGTTCTTGTCATCTCTTCCGCTCGAAAAGTATGGTTTGGGCTGGTGCCAGCCGGAAATACCTTTGGCGCATCCGATCGATCAAACCGGGATCGCCACGCTTCGGCGGTCAGTCAACGAAACCGGGGATGCTTTGGGGAAAGATGCGAAAGCGTATCGGAAACTGTTCGAACCGATTGTCTCTCGCTGGCAGAGCTTAATGGAGGAGTTTCTCCAACCGATCATTCACTTGCCCCGACACCCTTTCCAGATGGCGACATTTGGAAGTCTGGCGCTGGCATCCATCGACGATCTGATCCGAAACCGCTTTACCCGAGAGCCGGCGAAAGCGCTCTTGGCCGGTTTAGCTGCCCATTCTTTCTTACCTCTGACTGATCCCGGTTCGGCTGGGTTCGCCCTTATTTTAGGAATGCTAGGTCATGCTATTGGCTGGCCGATTCCAATCGGCGGAGCTCAAGCAATTGCGCGAGCCTTGTCCGAACATTTTCGGGCGCTTGGCGGCAGAGTCGAGACTGGCGTGTCGGTTTTGACCCTGCGTCAATTGCCGGAATCACGGGTCGTCCTGTTTGATGTTACCCCGCGGCAGCTAGTTCAAATCTTAGGCGGCCTCCTCCCAGCGAATTATCGGCGCAAACTCGAACGATTTAAATACGGACCTGGCATCTTCAAGATTGATTACGCATTGGATGGTCCCATTCCATGGTTACATCCAGATTGCGAGAAGGCAGGGACAATTCATCTGGGAGGCAGCTTTCAGGAAATCGCACAGGCCGAGTATCAGGTTTCTCGAGGCAGACACGCAGAACATCCGTTTCTTCTGCTTAGTCAACCGACGACGGCCGATTCCACTCGGGCTCCATTAAATCGGCACATCGCCTGGGTTTACGGTCACGTACCGAATGGCTCGTCGTGGGATATGACCAAACCATTTGAGAAGCAAATAGGCCGTTTTGCTCCGGAATTCAAAGATCGCGTTTTGGCCAGCCACGTCACCTCTTCGACCGAGCTTGAAAGAATCAACCCAAACCTCATTGGAGGAAGTATTACCGGCGGCGCCAACAATCTCTGGCAACTGATTGCCCGGCCAATCCTAAGTTTCGCACCTTATCGAACCCCGCTCAAAGGGGTTTACCTTTGTTCCTCTTCGACGCCTCCCGGAGGCGGGGTTCATGGAATGTGTGGCTTTCATGCCGCCAATGCTGCCGTGAGCGATCTGCGGCGGAAAATCTCCCGTTAGCGGTAGGGCCTCTGGTTCGCTCGTGTCCACCGCTTCTGTTTTAGTCTATCCGGATACTAGCTCCTGTTTAATCTTCGAAGCTTTCCCGAGTACATAATGCGGACCTTTTCCCGGTAGCGGCGACTGTCCCGCCAACGCGAATCGTTTGACGGTTCTAGGCGATATAAGGAAGCGATTGACTGAGTTCAACCAAAAACCGCCGGGCGTGCCAGGACGGTCGCCGCTACCGGAAGAAAGACCGATACAATCGCAATCGGCAATACCGTTACGCCGGCTGCCCCGTCCCCGTTCCGCATTCCGCAATCCGCATTCCGCGTTTCTGCGGTGGCTGGTACAGATTCTTCAATCGCAGAAAGTGAACCTCGAAGCATTCGTATGAAACCAGGGCCAGCAGGATTGTACCGATTATAGACAGCCCAAAGAATGCGATGCTTTCCGCATCGATTTCGGCTTTTCCGGAAAGCGGTAGCTTTAATAGCTTTTGGACAGGAAGATGAAAGAGATACATACCGTAGGAAATCCGGCCTAGCCGTTGAACAACCCCGTTCCGAAAAAACGGGAGATCTTTGGTCTTTAACATCCCGATCAGAAAGGCCGAAGTGAGGTCGATCAAACTGTATCCCCAAACCGAAGAATAAAAACTAGGCAGATTAATCGGGTACCCCAACGAGGCCGACGGAATCGGTGAGCCTTGTACATGGGAGACTATAGTAAGACCGAGACCGGCGAGGACAGTGATGCTTGCCAACACGGCAAATTTCTGACCAAACCCAGAGCGAAAGCCGGGAATTCCTAGTGACACAGCAGCTCCCGCGGCAAAGGCGTCGAGGTGAGAAAGGGGTGAGTTGTAGACCGCATTTCCGATGGCTTCAGGGTCCGAGTAAACGGCTGACGTTTGCAACTCGGTGAGGAACCGAAGGAGGGGCGCGGTTGCCAGTAAAAAATAAATCAGAATGGGCAACCGCTCGCGGTTCGTAAAATAAATGAGCAGGGGCCAGAGTAGATAGAACTGCATCTCCACGCCAAGACTCCAGAGATGGGTATAGGCCTGGTCATTATTAAACCATGGTAGGAGCCGCGCGATATTCAGCGTTAATGTCGACAGGAAGGGAATGACTTGAGGCAACGACGGCGGCTGCCGGGTCAACCAAAACACGCCGGCCAAGAAAAACACATAACCAAAATAGGCGGGAAAAATCCGCAGTGCTCTTCGCCACTGGAAAACCAGAAAAAAGTTCCTCGCATCATATTTTTCTTTAGCCGGCGTCAGGATACCGGTCATCAGAAAGCCAGAAAGCACGAAAAAGGTCTGCACGCCGATCCAGCCAAACTGCAAAATACCCTGCCAATGAAAACACATGACGCCGAAGACACAAAGTGCCCGTAGCGCATCCAGCCTTGGATTGTAATCCATCATGGTTCAGAAACTTCCCTCCATATAGCCCCGGTTTTTTACCGGGTCGTTCAGAGCCGCTAACGACTCTCTTAGGATTTTGACGGCGAATTGGCCGATTTATTTGGCCAAATGTGTTAGGGCGAGGCGTAGGCCGAGGCGGTATCCGCCCTCCCACGCACTATGCTGTGCCATTCCTCCCGACCCGTCCACCTATGGGATCCCAGGCGAAATCACTGCTATGAGCGATGTTGAAGATTATCCGGGACCTAGTCGTCAGCCTGTGAAGGAGGGACAAGATCCGCGCGGTCGAGCCGATGAAAGCATGGTCAAACCACCCGCCAACCCTCATCCAAAGAAAGGGAAGACCCGGAAACAAAAGCAAAAACCTCAATAGGGTTCGCGACAAAACTTGGTCGAGTCGCCTTCTCCGGCGGCGGCCTCATTCCAAAAGGTTTCCTCATATCCCTTCGTTCGTTTGCGCGTACCACGACGGTTTGCCGGATCCGCTGGTGACCGAACATTCGAGAACGAGTAATTTTTGGTGAAGCGCTTCAATCCGACCGGCTGCGTTGACGAAGGGGTGAAATTGTTGAAAAATGAGTTTTGCTTCTTCCTTCCGATTCGCCCGCACCCTTTAATGTCCTGCGGAAGATGAGTGACGATCCAGAAACAGTAAATGCCCAGGACGCAACTGATATGCCCGAAGTAAGCGCCCCTTCTCGGGTTGTTGGAATCGGGGCATCGGCCGGCGGGCTGGAGGCTTTTTCGGAACTTCTGCGGCATCTTCCTCGGGATACCGGCATGTCTTTTGTTTTTGTCCAGCATCTCGAGCCGAAGCAGACAAGCCGACTCACCGAAATTCTTTCGCGGATAACGGAAATGCCCGTGGAGGTGGCCGCCGATCATTTTTTTCGTTCGCTCGCCAGAGAGCAGGGAAACAAGGGAGTTGCGGTCATTCTTTCCGGTATGGGGAGCGATGGGACTGCCGGACTAAAGACGGTCAAAGAGAGCGGAGGAATGACCTTTGCACAGGACGAGCTATCGGCCCAGCACCAAGGCATGCCCCGAAGCGCGGTCGATTCCGGTATCGTGGATGTCGTTGCCAGTCCGCGGAAGATTGCAGAAGAACTTGGACGTTTGGCTCTTAGCCCAACGTCCAAAGTTGTGAAAAGACGTCCGGCTTCCGAAAGTAGCCTCAACCGCATCTTTATCCTTCTGCGATCAAAGACCGAAGTAGACTTTGGCCAGTATCGGAAAACGACGGTTCGCCGGCGAATCCAGCGTCGGATGGTGGTTCAGCGGCTCGAAAGGTTGGACGATTATTTGACCTTTTTGGAGCGTAATCCCGACGAAGTGGATGCTCTTTACAATGAGCTGCTGATCAATGTAACCCACTTTTTCCGCGAGCCGGAGACATTCGAGGTCCTACAGACTCTGGTCCTTCCCAGGCTTTTGGAAAACCGGGGACCGAATGATCCCATTCGGATTTGGCTACCTGGGTGCTCGACCGGTGAAGAGGCTTATTCCTTGGCCGTTATCGTAACAGAATTTTTCAATGGCAGGCAGGAACCGCCCGGGATTCAGATTTTCGCGACCGATGTGAGTGATCGGGTACTAGGAATCGCGCGAAAAGGCATCTTTGATCAAAGCGTCGAGTCTAATGTGTCTAAAGAGCGGCTGCGACGGTTTTTCGCCAAAATTGAACACGGCTATCAGGTCAACAAACAGATTCGTGATCTCTGTGTTTTCGCGCGCCAGAACGTGCTTCGAGATCCGCCTTTTTCACGGCTGGATCTCATTAGTTGCCGTAATGTGCTGATCTATTTTGAGCCGGCCGCCCAAAAAAAATTGATCCCATTCTTTCACTATGCTTTGAAGCCGGGAGGATTCCTGTTGCTGGGCGGGGCAGAGACGGTGGGCAATTTTCTTGATCTTTTTGAACCGGTGGATCAGAAGACCAAACTGTTCTCTAAGCGACCGGTCCAGAGCCCTTCTCTAACGCGGATGGAGGGCGAGCTTCCCGACCCGAAAAGCGCGCAACTCTTGGCAGACTTCACAGGGCAGACCGCCTTGATGCAACCCGATCTCCGGAGGGAGACAGATCGCCTGCTGATGGCCAAGTACTGCCCGCCAGCCATCGTAGTGGATAGCGGAATGAGAATCGTGCAGTTCCGTGGCAACGTGGCTCCTTTTCTCGATCCTGAGCCCGGCGAAGCTAGTCTTGATCTTTTTCGGATGATACGAACGAGTCTGGAGATGCCGCTGCGCGCGCTGCTCGTCGATGCGAAAAAGCGAGGGCAAGCGGCTCGTAAAGAAGGAGTACTGGCTCACGGCAGCGGGCTAGTCAATTTTCTTAATTTAGAGGTCGTTCCAATGCCGGGACCGGTGACCCGCGAACACTGGTTCGTTTTGCTTTTCGAAGATAGCCGCATGCCAATTGAGGAGGCCCCGTCCCCGGACTCGAAAAAATCCGGGCAAAAACCAAAAAATGCTCGGGTCTCTCAACTCGAGCAAGAGCTTGCTGCCACCAAAGAACATCTTCAAACCCTCATTGAAGAGCAGGAATCAATCAATGAGGAACTTCGCTCGGCCAACGAGGAAATTCAATCCAGTAATGAAGAGCTCCAGAGCACCAACGAAGAGCTGGAGACGGCCAAAGAAGAACTGCAGTCCACCAATGAGGAACTGATCACGCTCAATGAGGAGCTCAAGGGCGGTAATCTGGAATTGACCGAATTGAACGACGATCTCACGAATCTTTTGCGGAGCGTTAACATACCGATCGTGATGGTAGATCGTAAATTGCGCATTCGCCGCTTTACGCCCGTGGCGCAAAGAACTTTGAAACTGATTCCCGCTGATGTTGGTCGAGCGATTACCGATTTGCGAGGCGATATCGAGATCCCGAAGCTGGAAGAGTTGGTCTACGAAGTGATGGAAACGCTCAGTACGAAAGAAATAGAGATACAGGATCTTCGGGGACACTGGTATCGTTTGCAGATTCGGCCTTACGAAACTGCTGATAACAAGATCACCGGCGCGGTGATGATTTTATTCGATGTCAATTCCGTCAAACTGGAGAGCGAACGGAGCAAAGTGATGATCCGCTATGCCGAGGCTTTTGTTGAGACAGTGCGCAATGCCGTTCTCGTGCTCGATAGCAAGCTCAAGCTCGACAAGGCTAACTCGTTCTTCTATGAGACATTTCAGCTCAGTCCGAGAGAAGCCGAGGGTTTCAGCATCTACGAGATCGGGAACGGACAATGGAACATTCCGGCGATGCGGACGCTACTTGAAGAAGTACTACCTCAGAAATCCAAAGTAGAGGATTTTGAGATTGAACATGAATTCCTGCGAATTGGTCAAAAAAGAATTGTATTGAATGTGCGACGATTTGAAGGGCACAACCCCGAAGATAGCCTTATCTTGATTTCTATTGGCGATATCTAGTGGGTTCTGATAAGCCTGGATGGAGGCCTGACAAAGTCGTCAAAAAGGCGTGACCATGCATGAGACTGGCAGAGCCGAACTACAACGTCGACTACAACCCAAGGGGGTAGCAATCAGAACGGAGAGATTGTGGTCAGAGCATTTCGACCCGTCGCTCGCTGCGGAATACAATTTATCGCCGGTTGCTCATGTCACGCTCGATCGGAATGGCTGCATTTGCCGGCTCAATTTAGCTGCCGCCAATCTTTTGAAAGGGGACAAATTCCAACTCCGTAGTGTGCCGTTCTTGGCGTTTGTCGATCGATCCTATTGCCGGGTTTTTCTCGATCATTTAGCTGCATGCATTCAATTCCGGAAGAAAGTTTCCACTGAACTGATGTTAGCCGGCCATACCCGGAGCGGAGCTCCGGTTGAGTTACAAAGCATTCCGGGTGTTGACCAATCGGGCTTGATTTGTCGAACGGCGATCATCTCGAAATCGGAAAGAGAATCGGCGCCGAGAGCTCTATCCGGCGACCGGCAATATTACGCGGAATTATTCGAACTTTCTCCCGACGCAATCCTCGTCCAGGTAAACGGCAGGATTGCAAGTGCTAATCCAGGTGCGGTGAAACTTTTCGGTGCGGGAAGCGTCAACGAACTGCTCGGAAAAGGTTTTTTTGAAATCGTTCACCCTGACTATCATCAGACAGTCCGAGAGCGGATCGAGCGTATTCGACAAGGAGAATCAGAATTGCCGATTATTGAGGAGAAATTTGTCCGCACCGACGGCAGGAGCGTCACCGTCAACGTAATGTCTCGACCCGCTGTCTTTCAAGGTAAGCCAGCCATTCTGGTCCTGGCGCGTGACGTTTCGGAACGACTGGAGCTAGAGGAGGATTTGCATCGGGCGGAAGATCTTTCCGCTCAGATCCTGGCGAATAATTCAATCGCCACCGCGATTATTTCCCTGGAAACAGAACGGGTTCTAAAGGCAAATGCGATTTTCTGTACATTGAGCGGTGTTGATCAGTCCAAAGTCGTGGGTCGCTCGTTGTCGGAGGTCGGCTGGCGTCTCATCACTGGTCAGCAAGATGATATCACCAAAAACCTCGGACCGCAGAGCTCGATTCAGAACCGCGAAGCGCAAGTGCGGAGAGCGGATGGCAGTGTTACCGATGTGTTAGCTTCGGCCAAAACCATCCATTTCGGCGGCGAACAGTGCGTATTATTAATGGTCCAGGACCTTACCGATCTACAGCGGCTGAAACAGGATGTCGTCGCGATCTCGGAGGAGGAGCAGAAGCGTTTCAGTCGTGATTTGCATGACAGCCACTGTCAGGATCTCACTGCGATTGCATTTTTTGCTGAGACGATCGCGGCCGCATTGGATTGCAAAGATGGGGAAAGCGCCGGTCAGATCCGCGTGCTAGGAGATATGGTCCGCAAAAGCGCGGAAAACGTCCATTCGCTTGCTGCCGGACTGAGTTCGCAGCAGATCGAACAGTCTGGCCTGGCCGCTGCGTTAAAGGATTTAGCTTCTCGCACCGGTCAGCGTTTCGGCCTGGTCTGCACGGCTGAGGTAGATCGCACGTGCCGGTTTCGAGACACGGTATTAGCTGTCCATCTATACCGGATCGCCCAGGAGGCTACGAGCAACGCGGCCAGGCACGGCCACGCTAAAAGAATCGATATCAAGATACGGCTCGAGGATGACGTGGGTATCCTTCAAATCGAAGATGACGGGCAGGGTTTCTCAATAGAAAAGAAACCGAATGGTCTTGGGCTGCGAACGATGGAGTATCGGGCGACAGTGATTAAAGGAACACTCAAAATCGATTCCAAACCAGGAATCGGAATAGTGGTTACTTGTTCATTTCCCGCATTGGCAGCGAAGTAACCATTTTTTTGAAGACCAGGGAAAGTTCAACTCACCGCAAGGCCGTTCGTAGAATCAGCGTTTTTGTTCAAGACCCGAAGGAGTCGGCTATTTCCGTCGGTCTCCGTTATGTATCTGACCAATCGCCCGGTATTACCCGGAACCGAACAGGAACAGATTTTGCATACTATAACACCGAAGGGAAACGGATCCGAGATGCTTCGGAATTGAAGCGTATCCGATCTTTGGTCATCCCTCCGGCATGGGAGAACGTCTGGATCTGTCCCCAGGCGAACGGACACCTGCAGGCGACCGGAATCGATGCCAAGGGCCGAAAACAATATAAATATCACCCCACTTGGCGAGCGGTCCGGGACGAAGCAAAATTTGAAAAACTACTTTCATTCGCTGAGGCCTTGCCGAAAATCCGGGCACAGGTCGACCGGGCTATGCGACAGCCGGATCTCAGCCGGGAAAAGGTCTTGGCAACGGTAGTCAGACTCTTGGAGGTGTCTCTCATTCGTATCGGCAATGAGGAGTATGCCAAGGAGAACAAGTCGTTTGGTCTAACCACGATGCGCAATCGTCACGCGGAAGTCACCGGAACAAGAGTCAAATTTCAATTTCGAGGAAAGAGCGGCAAAAGCCACGTAGTCGAAGTCTCGGATCGACGTCTGGCGACCATCATTCGAAAATGCCAGCATTTGCCCGGACAACAATTATTCGAATATCTGGATCCAGCTGGCGAGGTTGTCCCGATTGGATCTGAAGATGTGAACGAATATTTGCAGAAAATCAGTGGTCAGCCATTTACGGCCAAAGATTTTCGGACCTGGGCGGGGACCGTTTTAGCGGCTATTGCTCTTGGCAAGATGGAAGAGGTGGATAGCCAGACTATGGCCAAGCGGAACGTGATCACCGCAATCGAAGCGGTCGCAGGGATGTTAGGCAACACCGTCGCGATCTGTCGAAAGTGTTATATTCATCCTACGATTACTGCTAGTTACCTTGATGGAACGCTAGCTGGAGCTCTCCGCGTGAAGGCAGATTCTCAGATTGCTCATCATCTGCACGACTTAAAGCCTGAGGAAGCGGCAGTTCTCGCGCTGCTTCGACAGGAGCTGACCCGGCAATCGGATAAGCATCGACCTCCGAGCAGATCATGAAGATCGCATTATTCCACAATCCGGCGGCTGGCAGCGCCGTACTCAAGGGTAGCAAGTTAGTTCGCCAATTCGAAAATGCCGGGTACGAACTACTTTATGTTTCGATAAAGGGTAAGGAATGGGAAGGAGCGTTTCGTGAGCCAATCGATCGAGCGGTTGTTGCTGGTGGAGACGGAACGGTCAGTCGACTGGCTCCTTGGTTGGCTGGACGAGGCATACCGTTTGCCATCCTGCCGCTCGGGACCGCAAATAATTGTGCCAGAAGTCTCGGCCAAATGCATACTCTCGAGACAATCATTTCACATCTTCGCTTGGCTCGGATCAAAAAACTCGACCTGGGCATTGTCACTAGTTCTGCTGGTCATCGAATTTTCATCGAATCGGTCGGCGTGGGCCTTTTGGCTGCGTTTATGAGCGAGATGCGCCTTCTGGAGAAAAAGAAAAGGTCTCGACTTCGACTAAGTCCCGAGAAGAGATTGTCCGAAGCGACTAAATATCTAGCGCTCCTCGCGAAAGAGTTTCCGGCGGCCCGCTGCGAGCTTCTCCTGGATGATGAGATTGTTTCGGGAGACTTTTTGCTCTTGGAGATAGCCAACGTGGG
>WNFQ01001510.1_pt1 | contig 18106 bp, 16 predicted proteins | sample 5400171 | NCBI WGS metagenome assembly WNFQ01 (sample SAMN13153356, study PRJNA577476) | soil metagenome | isolation source: 20 cm soil under Madrone tree | place: USA:California | collected 2016-06-14 | reverse complement strand
TCGCGCGGGCCGCGCGGGCCTATGTCCCGCCGCAGCCGGACGACGGGCACACGAATCTCGGTTGGGACGGCGCCCTTGGCGGCTTTACCACGCATCCGTTGAAAGACGGCGCGTGGCTGAGCTTGAAAATTACTGATCTCACGCTCGCATTGCATGTCGGCGAGGGAAGCACGCACGTCCAATCCTTTTCTCTCGACGGCCGCCCGGACGCGCAGGCAGGCCAGTGGTTGAGCGAGCAGCTCGGCGCACGAGGGCTCGATGCGCACGCTCTTGACGCGCCTTCACCGTACGAGATGCCCGCGCACGCCGTCTCCCAAGGCGCGGCCTATAGCCCGTCCGGCTTGACCGATACGTTGGCCGAGCTTGCGGCATGGTTCGCCAATGCCGGACTTTCGCTCGGCTCCATCCAAAGACAAATGATTGGGCGCAAATTGGCGGCCTCGCCTGTGCGCTGCTGGCCGCACCACTTCGATATCGCTACTTTGACCACAGTCCCGGTGCGGAACGCTGACGCCACCGGATATGTCGGCGCCGGGCTTTCTCCCGGAGACGAATATTACGACGAGCCCTATTTCTATGTATCGGTCTATCCCGAACCCGATCCTGCGGCGCTACCGAGCCTGCCAACGCTCGGTCATTGGCATCTGCGCGACTTCATGGCGGCCGTTGCGACGGCTCATAAGATCGTTGCGGCCAAGAACCAACAGGCCGAGACCGACGATTTCCTGCGGGCCGCGGTCGACGGCGCGATCAAGGTCTTCAGCTGAAGCTATTCGCGATGTTCCAGGACGAGCTTCAGCGGCCCAGCGGTTGCGTGGTCTCGGTCAGTGAGACGAAGCGATTTCATCACGTTGCTCGGCGGTGTGGCGGCAAGTCCGCTCACGGCGCAAGCGCAGCAGAGCGCGCATGTGTGGCGCATCGGGATACTTGCGTCGCAGCCATTGCCGCCGCTCCAGAGGCTTGCAACGAAGCTGCATGAGTATGGTTATATTGAAGGTCAGAATCTGCATTTTGTATCTCGCTTTGCGGAAGGTCGGACGCGGCGGCGAATGCTGACAGACTCCTGAAATTCTCCGAGCCGAAGGGCGAAATCATGATCCGAACGCCGGTATGTGACCTCCTAGGCATAGATCATCCAATCGCGCTTGGCGGGATGGGATCCGTGTACGCCCCTGAACTGGTGGCAGCCGTGTCCGGCGCAGGCGGTCTCGGCGCGATGGGCTGTCATTAACTTGACGCCGGAGCAGGTTCGCGCCGGGACCGCGGCAATTCGCGAACGCACGAACCGGCCCTTTGCCTTGAACTTCCTCCTGTTCGATATCGAGGAAGATTCTCTCGCCTCGGCGCTCGCTCTGCGGCCGTCCGTGATTGCCTTTGCCTGGCCATTGCCGCAGCAGGATGTGAAGCGGTATGTGGAGCGCGCCCATGCCGCAGGCTGCAAAGTCACGTTCATGGCAGGCGGCGTGCCGGAGGCGGTGCGAGCTGCGCAGGCCGGGGCCGACGTCATCATCGCGCAAGGCACCGAGGGCGGAGGTCATGTCGGCTGGCAGACGACCATGACGCTCGTGCCTATGGTAGTGGATGCCGTCGCTCCCATTCCGGTGCTGGCGGCAGGTGGAATTGCTGACGGCCGCGGACTGGCGGCGGCAATCATGCTCGGCGCCGACGGCGTGCTGCTCGGAACCAGGTTCCTGGCCAGCCGGGAGTCCTCGCTCCATCCCAATTTCAAGCAGGCGATCCTGGAAAGCGATGGGCACGACACGCTGCTCTCCGAAATACCGGATATCGCGGCTGGGCTGGTCTGGCCCGGGGCGATGTCACGCTCGCGGCGCAACCGGTTCATCGAACGATGGGCAGGACGTGAATGGGCGCTACGCCAACGCCAAGCGGAGGCAAAGGCAGCGTTGCAAACCGCGCGCAAGGATGGGGATACCGACGAAGCGGTCCTGTCGATGGGTCAAGATGCGGGGCTCATTCACGACATCGCTCCTGCTGCCGAGATCGTTGGCCGGATTGCCGAAGAGGCCGAACGCATATTGACCGGCCGGGTTGCGCGGTTCATCAGAGTCCTGCCCCAGTAAACAGGAGGCATGTGATGCCTGGTAAGTGGATCAAAGTCCGTTCGAGCGACGGTGGTGACTTCGACTGCTACGTCAGCGTTCCCGATATCGGCGGACAGGTTCCGGCGGTTGTGCTTGCTTCTGCGGTTCATGGCGTCGATACCGACATCATCGCGATTGCTGACGAGTTCGCGACACGCGGCTTCATCGCTGCCGCGCCGGACCTGTTCTGGCGCACGGTTCCGGGCCCGCTCTCTCACGACGATGGCCGTGCCCAGGAGCGTTCGCAGCCGCGGCTCGAGAAGATCAAACAAGGCGAGGCCGATATGGCCGATACGCTGGCGCGGCTCGGCGAACTGCCGCAATTCAACGGGAGCGCCGTGGCGATGGGCTTCTGCTACGGAGGCCCCTATGCCGTCCTCGGGCCGAAACGTCTCGGCTGTGCCGCCGGCATTTCCTGCCACGGCACCCAGATGCTCGATTACCTGCACGAATTCGAGGGCGTCTCCGCGCCTGTTTGCATTCTATGGGGCGATCGGGACCACCGCGCTCCGGACGAGGTGTTGAGCGCTTATCGCGCGCTGGCATCAAGAAAGAGCAATGTGGAGCTGCATATCTTTCCAGGCGTGCAGCACGGCTACATGATGCCAGGAAGTCCCAAGGCCTTCGACCCGCGGGTGCGGGAGTTTTCCATGACGCGTGCCGTGGCAATTCTCGAACGGTTCGGTTCGAGCACAGTGCGCAAAGGTCTGCGCGAGGCTTCGTGACCGCCCGCATGCAGAGCCGAGCCCCGATTCCTCTGAGACCTTCGCAACATCGCGGAGAAGCGTCATGGCGAAGTTCACGATCCAGCCGCACGGCCGATTGCAGGAATGGATCGCCCACGAGAAGGGCTATTTCCGCGATGCGGGCCTCGATTATGAATTTCGCGGCGGCTTGTCGGCGGAACGCAAGAAAGAGGTCGACGCCAGCGGCAAGATCGTGGACGTGTTTTCGGCGCGTTCGAATTCCAGAGCGTTACAAGTCACGCATCGATGTGCGTCGCTTCTCGCCCGGCGAGCGAATCGTGTTTTTGCCATATGGTGAGGAAATCTACGCCAAGACCCAGGCCTGGCTTCAGGAGCGCGGGATTTTCAACACGCAGGCTTCGGCGGTGGACTACGCGACTGCGGTCGCTACCTAAGATGAACGGTGCTTGGAGTGCCACGTGATCTGCAACCATTTCTGCAGCGCAGCTAGCGCATTTTCATTTGTATTCATAATTAGGCCGCACCCTCTGTGTGCTTCCCTCCCCCTTGTGGGAAGGGAATGGGGGGGTGCGTGTGAGCCAAACCTGGTGCATGACCGCGCCACGCTCACTGGCTCGCATGATTGGCGCAATGCGCTTCGCTTATTGCGCCCTACGTGCTTGGTTGAACTAATCGTGATCAGGTACGAGCGGGGGATGGTGCCCAAGCACGTAGCCCGGATGAGCAAAGCGACATCCGGGTTCTGCTAATCCAACCGAACCGCAGCATATTACCTCGGTACGCCAGAAGACGACTGGACGGTCGCCATTACCGCCAGCATCCCGGATTTCGCTACGCTCATCCGGGCTACTCCCTCTCGCTCAATCCGGGCCACTCCCTCTCGATGGCGCGCTTGCCGCGCCGATGCTAGCCTCCCGCGTGTAACTTAAACCAGCTGGGGGTAAACGCATGACGCGCATCGCCATCATCGACCGCGCCGACATGAACGCCGAGCAGGCGCGCGTCTACGACACGGCCAAGCAGACGAGCGGTATCGTCGGAGGGCCCTACCACGCCTATATCCGGCTGCCGAAACTGTTCGAGGCGTCGCAGAACATGCGCGCCACGCTCGCCTCGGGCCCGCTCTCGCGCCGCGAGCAGCAGATCGTCAACCTCGCCGTCGCCCGGCACTGGAACGCGCGCTATCCCTGGTTCGCGCAGGCGCGCAACTCGCTTTCCATCGGGATCGAGCAGGCAATCATCGACGCGATCAACGCGCGCAAGACGCCGAACCTGGCGGATGCCCGCGAGCGAACGTGCTTTGCCGTGGCGAAGGAAATTCTCGCCAACAAGGGGCTGAGCGACGAGAGCTACGCCGCCGCGGAAAAGACGATGGGGTTGGAGCACCTCGTGGCGTTGGTTGCTACGGTCGGCGCTTTTTCGACGACCTGCCTGACCGCGGCCACGTTCCAGATCGATCCGCCAGCGGACAATCCGATCCCGCTGGCGCAGTAGCCGCCGGTCATTTGCATCCTCGCGAAGCACCCCGCCATCATACTTTCGGCTAAGCGCCAATGCGCAAGTTCGAGCTAAAGTAGCAATGCAGAGCAAGCATCAGCCCAGGAATCGCTGCATTTGGCAGCGATTACGGAGGCGATCACAGTACGATCGCGCCTCTAACCCGCTTTTGTGATCGCCAAGGGCGAAAGCCGGCCCCGAGGTCGCGCGCGAATATCTCCTGCAACCGTTGCATCGCGCACCAGCTTAAGAGGAGTGACGACCATGTCAGCACCGCGCGGAAAGTTCATCTGGTACGACGTTATGACGAGCGACACGAAGGCGGCGACAGCGTTCTACAGCCAGGTGATCGGCTGGGACGCGCAGGAACATTCCATGCCGGACAACCGCACCTATACGGTCTTCAGCAAAGGGCCAGCGATGGTTGCGGGGCTGATGGGCATCCCCGAGGAACTGTGCGCCGAGGGCGCCAAACCCTGTTGGTCTGGCTATGTCGCGACCGACGACGTCGACGCCGATGCCGCGCGCGTGGCGGCGGCGGGCGGCGCGATCAAGCGTCCGCCCGCGGACATTCCGAATGTTGGCCGCTTCGCCGTTGTCGCCGATCCCGGCGGGGCCGCGTTCCTGCTCTTCAAGCCGAACACCGAGGAGGAGCCGAAGCCGGTCGCGCCGATGACGCCAGGTCATGTCGGCTGGCACGAGCTCTACGCCGGCGATCTCGATCGCGAGTTCGCTTTCTACTCGCGGCTCTTCGGTTGGACCAAGGACCGTGCGATCGATATGGGCCCGATGGGCACCTACCAGACCTTCGCCACCGGCGGCGCGCCGTGCGGCGGCATGATGAAGGCCTGCGCGCAAGTGCCGGTTCCTGCCTGGAACTACTACATCGCCGTCGAGAGCGCGGCGAAAGCGGCCGACCGTGCCCAGACCCGCGGCGCCGAGATCCTGCACGGCCCGGCCGAAGTCCCCGGCGGCTCTTGGATCGTCCAGGCCCGCGACCCCCAAGGCGCCCCCTTCGCCATGGTGAGCGCGCACAAGTGAGCGACGTTAATCTCAGAGAAGCAGTAGCGGGAAGTCCCACCGGCGCACCCCCCATGAAGCGGGTTTCGTCTCGATGCAGCTGGATGGACAGCGGCACGTGCTTTGCCATGGTGGCCCGATCCAGCCGCCGCCGCTGTCGCCTCTTTTCTGCGCACCAGGCGGCAAAGGTCGTGAAGGGCGCACCCCAGCGCCGCTTGACTTTTGCACGTAGCGCGGTTGCTCGGTAACGCTTTGGCTCTCTTCATTAAATTACTGCGGTCGCAGCGGCGTCATTCACGTACGCGTTCTCCTTAAGCGACCTGCTCCCACAACGGCGCGCGTCGGGGACTGCCAAAAGATTAATCAGCCGCGGCGGCGCGCGGGCGAGGCGCAGCCGTGCAGGCGTGGAAAATTCTTTGTCTTGCAGTTGGATATCGCCTTTGAGGCGTTGGCATGAGGCTTGCGAATCCCCGCACGTCGCGCGGGTTACCTCACAGCGGGACGTCAGCGCCGACTGATCCAACAGCACAAGGAGCAACCGATGGCATTCGACGGATTCTCACGCCGAAAGTTCCTGGAAGGGACAGCGGCTGCGGCTCTGGCTGGCACATTGCCGGCGCAAATGGCCTTCGCGAAGGACTTGGTCGTCGGCTTCATCTATGTCGGCCCGAAGGACGACTATGGGTATAACCAAGCCCACGCCGAGGGGGCGGCCATCGTCAAATCAATGCCCGGCGTCAAGGTGCTGGAGGAGGAAAAGGTCGCCGAAACCCTCGACGTTCAGAAGACCATGCAGAGCATGGTCGAGCTCGATGGCGCGTCGCTGCTGTTTCCAACGAGTTTCGGCTATTTCGATCCGCACATGCTCCGCGTCGCGGAAAAATACCCGAAGATCGAGTTCCGTCACTGTGGCGGGCTGTGGACGAAGGGCAAGCATCCGGCCAACACCGGCTCCTACTTTGGCTATATCGGGCTCGGACAATATCTCAACGGCATCGTTGCCGGTCACGTCTCGAAGAGCAAGAAGCTGGGCTTCGTCGCGGCGAAGCCCATTCCGCAGGTCCTGCAGAACGTCAATAGTTTCACGCTCGGCGCGCGCACGGTCGATCCGAGCATCACGACGCAAGTGATCTTCACCGGCGAGTGGTCGCTGCCGGTGAAGGAGGCCGAGGCCGCAAACAGCCTGGCCGACCAGGGCATCGATGTCATAACGGTGCACGTCGACGGCCCGAAGGTCGCGATGGAGACGGCAGAGCGGCGCGGCATCTATTGCTGCGGCTATCACGCCAACCAGCAGAAGCTCGCGCCGAAGGGATATCTGACCGGAGCCGAGTGGAACTGGGCGAGCGTGTATAGGAGCTTTGTCGAGAAAGCGCAGAAAGGCGAGCCGCTACCCAATTTCGTTCGCGGCGGCCTGGCGGAGGGGTTCGTCAAGATGTCGCCCTACGGGGCGGCAGTTCCCGAAGCGGCGCGCAAGCAGGCCGATGCGGTGAAGGCGCAGATTCTCAAGGGCGGCTACTCAGTATTTAAGGGGCCGCTCAAGGACAATCGCGGCAGAGAGGTCGTTGCGTCAGGCAAGGCGTTCGTCGAAACCGCCATCGAGCTTGAGTCCATGGACTACCTCGTCGAAGGGGTTGTCGGCTCGACCGCCTGACCATGGTTGTTTTTTCCGCCGCCGCGGAGGAGGACGCGGAGGCCTACGTCCAGTCGCTTAGAGCCGAGTCCGCCTTAGATACGAGTTATCCGCTCAGACGAGCGCTCGAGGCGCTGCTCGTGCCCCTGATGGCGCTCGTGCTTGCGGCCGGCGCGTTCTCGCTGTTTCTCCTCTTTCTGGAGAAGTCACCCGTCGATTTCTTTGCCTTGGTCTGGCGCGGCGCCTTCGGCAGCTGGTTCTCCTTTCAGAACACGCTGCAGCGGGCCGCGCCCCTTCTGTTGACCGCGCTTTGCGTCGCTCTTCCGGCCCATCTCGGCCTTGTCGTCATCGGCGGCGAAGGCGCAGTGGTGCTGGGCGGCCTCGCCGGCGCGGCCGTCGCGCTGCCGCTTCTCGGGGCGCCGCCGGTGATCGTGCAGCTTGCAATGGGACTTGCGGGCATCATGGCCGGCGCGGCCTGGATCGGATTTGCCGGCTGGCTGCGTGCGCGGCGCGGGATCAACGAGACGATCTCGAGCCTTCTGCTCGCGTATGTGGCACTCGCGGTCTTCAATCACATTGTCGAGGGGCCGCTGCGCGATCCGCTGAGTCTCAACAAGCCGTCAACCGCGCCGATCGGCGATGTCAACATGCTTGCGACGCTTCCTGGCACCGACGTTCATCCGGGGCTCGCTTTCGGCATCATCGCCTGCCTCGCATTCTGGGTGCTCATCTATCGCACGAGTTTCGGTTTTTCTTGCCGCGTCACGGGAGGCAATATCCGCGCCGCGCAACTGCAAGGGCTGCCGGTTGCCCGCTTGATCGTCATTGCCTGCGCGCTGGGCGGCGCCTGCGCTGGACTTGCCGGCGTGATTGAGGTCGCTGCCGTGCACGGCAACGCCAATGCGTCGCTCGCGGCAGGCTATGGCTACTCCGGCATCCTCATTGCATTCCTGGCACGCCACAATCCCCTGGCGATCATGCCCATGGCGCTTCTCGTCGGCGGCATCACGGCAAGCGGCGGCCTCGTGCAGCGCAGACTCAATGTGCCGGACGCCACCGTGCTGGTGCTGCAAGGCATGATCTTCTTCTCGATTCTCACGAGCGAGACTTTCTACGGTCGCATGCGCTGGTTTCAGCCGCGGAGAACCGTGTGATGGACCAATTCAGCACTGTTGCGGTCGCGCTGCTCGCAGGCTCGCTGCGTGTGAGCACGCCGTTCTTGTTCGTGAGCATCGGCGAATGCCTCACCGAAAAGGCCGGGCGGATCAATCTCGGCAACGAAGGCGCGCTCGTGCTCGGCGCGATGCTCGCCTACGCGACGTCGTACGAAACCGGCTCCCCGTGGCTCGGTCTCCTTGCCGCCATGCTCGGCGGCGCGGCGCTCGGCGCAATTCACGGCGCAGTGTGCGGACTTGCCCGCGTCAACGACATTGCGATGGGAATTGCCCTTATGCTCGGGGGCACCGGTATCGCGTTCTTCTTCGGTAAGCCCTACGTGCAGCCGAGCGCGCCGCTGCTGCCGACCATTCCGCTTGGGTTTTGGTCCGATGCATCGCAGGTGCGCAGCGCGCTCGATGTGAGCCCGCTGTTTTTTCTAGGGCTAGGCCTTGCGTTGGCGCTCGCCTGGATATTTCGCAACACCCGGGCGGGCCTCAAGGTGCGCATCGTCGGCGACAGTGCGGATGCCGCGAAGGCCATGGGCCTGCCGATCGAGCGCATCCGTTTGCTCAGCACGGTGATCGGCAGCGGGCTTGCCGGCATCGGCGGCGCGTTCCTGTCGCTGTGTTATCCGGCCAGCTGGAACGAGGGCCTCTCCTCCGGTCAGGGCTTGGTGGCGGTCGCCCTTGTCGTCTTCGCTCGCTGGAATCCGCTCAACTGCATCTACGCGGCGCTTCTTTTCGGCGCCGCAGGTGCGCTGGGCCCATCGCTGCAAACGATCGGCATCAGCAAAGGCTATTACCTGTTCTACGCGGCCCCCTATGTGCTCACGCTGGTCATGATGATACTGACCGTTACACCGGGCCGCTCACTGCGCGGGATGCCAGGCGAGCTTTCGTTGGTGCGCTGAAGAGGAGGAAACCATGAGCGGATTGGGCGGACTGAACAAGTCCCCGAGCGGGGTCGTTATTGGGCTCGTTCAGCTGCAATTGCCGGTGGTCGCCACGCCGGCCGATCTGGCCCGGCAGACGCAGACGATCGTCGCCATGGTGGGCAAGGCCAAGCGTGGCATGCCCACGATGGATCTCGTCGTCTTGCCCGAATACGCGCTGCACGGCCTATCGATGGACACCAATCCGCAGATCATGTGCTCGCTCGACGGGCCAGAGGTCTCGGCGTTCCGCCAGGCCTGCCGCGACAACGACATTTGGGGCTGCTTCTCGCTGATGGAGCTCAATCCGGCGGGCAACCCGTACAATTCCGGCATCCTCGTCTCCAATAAGGGCGAGATCGCCCTTTATTACCGCAAGCTGCATCCCTGGGTGCCGGTCGAGCCGTGGGAGCCCGGTGACCTCGGCATCCCGGTCGTCACCGGACCGAAGGGCGCAAAGATCGCGCTCATCATCTGCCACGACGGCATGTTTCCCGAGATGGCGCGCGAGGCCGCCTACAAGGGCGCCGAGATCATGCTGCGCACTGCGGGCTACACCACGCCGATCCGCGAGTCCTGGCGCTTTACCAACCAGGCGAACGCGTTCTGCAACCTCATGATCACCGCCAATGTGTGCATGTGCGGCTCCGACGGCACGTTCGATTCCATGGGCGAGGGCATGATTGTGAACTTCGACGGAACTATCCTGGCGCACGCAACGTCCGGACGGGCGAACGAGATCATCACGGCGGAGGTGCGCCCCGATCTCGTCCGCGAGGCGCGCATCCACTGGGGAGTCGAGAACAACATCTACCAGCTCGGCCATCGCGGGTTCACCGCGGTCGCCGGCGGCGCCGGGGACTGTCCCTATACGTATATGCGGGATCTCCTGGCAGGCCGTTACCGGTTGCCCTGGGAGAACGACGTGCGCACGACCGATGGGACCTCCTGCGGTTTCCCCACGCCGACGCGGCGCTACGGTTCCTCTCGTCAGGAGGCGGCCGAATGAACCTGCTCTCGCGTGCCGATGCCCGCTCCGAGCGCCGCTACGTGACGGCCGACCCATACGCGTGGCCGTACGACGGTGATCTCGACGCGCGCAACACCGCGCTGATCGTCATCGATATGCAGACCGATTTCTGCGGCAAGGGCGGGTACGTCGACTGCATGGGATACGATCTTTCGCTGACGCGCTCGCCCATCGAGCCGATCCGCCGCGTGCTCGCCGCGATGCGGGCGAAGCATTGTCACATCATCCATACGCGCGAGGGACACCGGCCGGATCTGTCCGATCTGCCCGCGAACAAGCGCTGGCGTTCGCAACAGATTGGCGCCGGCATCGGCGATCCCGGACCGTGCGGCCGCATCCTCGTGCGCGGCGAGCCGGGCTGGCAGATCATTCCCGAGCTCGCCCCGCTCGATGGCGAAACGGTCATCGACAAGCCCGGGAAGGGCAGCTTCTGTGCCACCGATCTCGAGCTGATCCTGCGCACGCGCGGCGTTCGCAACCTCGTGCTCACCGGCATCACCACGGATGTCTGCGTGCACACCACCATGCGCGAGGCGAACGACCGCGGATTCGAATGCGTGCTGCTGGAGGATTGCTGCGGCGCGACCGACCACGGCAATCATCTCGCTGCCCTGAAGATGATCAAGATGCAGGGTGGCGTCTTCGGAGCGGTGAGCACGAGCGACGCGCTCGTCGCCGCGATCTAGGGCGTATTGAGGTGAAGTGGAATCAGCGCGAACTGGATCCTACCCTCCCCCTTGTGGGGAGGGTGGCGAGCGAAGCGAGCTGGGTGGGGGTGGCGCGGTGATGCACAAGCATCGCCTCACACGCACGACCCCCACCCCTAACCCCTCCCCACAAGGGGGAGGGGAACAGACCGAGTGCGCGGCGTGATCATGCATCCAACACAAATGAGAACGGTCTAGGGAGCGAGCTCCATGCGAGCGATTGCGGTCGAAGCCGTCGGGATCACCAAGCGCTTTGGCAGCTTCACGGCGTTGGACAGCGTCTCGCTGCGGATTGCCAAGGGGACGGTGCATGCCCTCCTCGGCGAAAATGGTGCAGGGAAGTCGACCTTGGTGAAATGTCTGCTCGGGTATTACCAGGCCGACGGCGGAGCATTCCTGGTCGATGACCGCGAAGTCGAGATCCGGCGGCCGGCAGATGCCGACCGATTAGGTTTGGGCATGGTCTATCAGCATTTCACGCTCGTGCCGTCCATGACGGCGGCGGAAAATCTGGTGATGTCGCGAGCAGACGTGTCTCAGGTCATTGATTGGCCGGCCGAGCGCGCGCGCCTCGAGACATTCCTGCAGAAGATGCCGTTCCGGGTCCCGCTCGGCGTCCCCGTCGGGTTGCTTGCAACCGGTGAGCGCCAGAAGACGGAGATCCTGAAGCAGCTCTATCTCGACCGCCGCTTCCTCGTGCTCGACGAGCCGACCTCGACGCTCACCCCGGCAGAGGCTGAGGAGGTGCTGGGCTTGATTCGCGACCTCACTGGGCGCGGCGAAATCACGACCGTGATCATTACCCATAAGCTCAAAGAGGTCGCCGCCTTTGCCGATGAAGTGACGGTGCTGCGCAGGGGCCGCGTGGCCGGCGGCGGCAGTGCACGCGAGCTTGGCCCAGCCGACCTCACCGAGCTCATGATTGGCGAGCTCGAGGTGCCCGGGAACGCGGGGCGCCGCGAGATCGCGGACCGCGCGCCTCGGCTGCGCCTGCGCGGCCTTCGCAGCGAAGCCGATCTCGGCCGTGCTGCGATTGACATCGAGGCGTTTGATGTTCGTGCCGGCGAAATTCTCGGGGTGGCCGGCATCTCCGGCAACGGACAGACGACGCTCGTCGAGATCATCGGCGGCCAGCGCAAACCCTTGGCTGGTGAGATCGTCGTGTCCGGCGAACCCTATCACGCGACCCGAGAGGAGGCACAATCCTTGAAGGTTCGCGTGCTGCCGGAAGAGCCGTTGCGCAACGCTTGCGTGCCGGCGATGAGCGTGCGGGATAACCTCAACCTGCGCCGTTTCGACCGCAACAGGGACGGCACTCCGCGTACCTGGCTCGACCGCACCGATATGGCGGACTGGGCGCGCCGGATGATCGCCACCTTCGGCATCAAGGCGTCATCGGATCAGGTGCCGATCTCGACGCTTTCCGGCGGCAACGTGCAACGTAGCGTGCTCGCTCGCGAACTCGACGGCACGGTCGCGCTCCTCGTGGTTTCGAATCCCTGCTCTGGGCTTGACGTGAAGGCAGTGAGCGAAATCCGCGCCCGGATCATGGCGGCGCGCAATGCGGGCACCGCGGTCCTGTTGCTGTCGGAGGATCTCGACGAGATCCTTGAGCTCTCCGATCGGATCGTCGTCATGCGCCAGGGTTCGATCGTCTACGAGACCTCCGGCGCCGGCAGCGACGCGCGCACCATCGGCGGCTATATGGTAGGGCGGGCGTGAAGTTGCCCTTTGCAACGAGCGCATTAGAAAGGCTTTAATCGCTTCGTTCCCCCAGCGCGCGGAGGGGTCCTGAGGTGGCAACTTTCCATCCGAGCAACCCCGCTTACGAGAGTCGGGTTCGCGCGAGCTTCGCAAGGCAAGGACACATGCATACGCTCTCGGCCTCGTTGGAGAGCGTGGCTCCAGGGCTGGTGGAAATTGCCCTCACGCCGGGTTCAGCGGTATCGCAGCAGCACGGCTTCGTGCACGCGGGCGCTCTCGCGGCCATCGCGGACTCCGCTGCTGGTTACGCCGCGCTCAGCCTCATGCCGCCGGGGGTTGGCGTGCTCACGACCGAGTTCAAAATTAACCTCCTCGCGCCCGCCGAGGGGGAGCGCATTCTTGCGCGAGGGCGTGTCATCAAGGCTGGTCGGACACTGACCTTGGCTCAGACGGAGGTGTTCTCGCAGACTGCGGGCCAGGAGAAGCTTGTTGCCTTCCTCACCGCAACGCTGATGACCGTCGAGGGGCGAGACGACGTTAATGACTGAGCGCGTAGCCCGGATGGACCCCCGCGAAAGCGGGGGGACATCCGGGTTCTGCCCTCCCACCGCGGAGCGATAGGTCACTACTTTCAGACAATGGTGCTAGGCCACACGGGCAGCCTTTCCGACGCTCGCCATAACCGACCTCGCATCCAGCATCCCGGATTTCGCTACGCTCATTCCGGGCTACTTGCTGTGCCCAGGTAACCACGCGATCGGCATCCGCCGCTGCTGGCCATTATCAGCGCGACCCCCGACGAGTTTCCGCTGCGGTTCACTGAAGCGTCGGATATGATCGGCACCTCTACATGCAATTCGGCGGAGATCATGATGCCGGACCAGACGAGCGAGAAAGCCGAAGTGAAAATGTACTCGGACTTCAAGAGTCCGTATGCCTACTTGGCGTTCGATCCCGGCATGGCGCTCGGGCAGCGTTTCAACGTGCGCGTACGATGGATTCCGTTCCAACTGCGACTCAAAGGGAAGGGCGAGCGCAGCGTTTATTCCGAATACAAAGTCAAATACTCCTACATGGACGCCCGGCGCTGGGCGAAACCGCGCGGTCTGTGGATTCGCGGACCGCTGAAGATTTATGACACCACCCCTGCCGCGATCGGAGGCTTATTCGCCGAAACGCAGGGCCGGTTGCTCGACTTTGGCCGAATGGCCTTCAAGAAATTCTTTCTTCGCGAGTTCGAAGCCGATCAGCCGGAAGCCGTGGCTCGGCTGATTGCCGACCTTGGCCTATCCGACCAACATTATTTCGAATATCTCGCCGGGGAAGGCCGCGAGGCCTACGAACGCTGTCAGCAAGAGGCGGCCGCGGACCACGTGTTTGGCGTACCTTTCTTCCTGTTCGCGGGCGAGCCGTTCTGGGGTTACGACCGGCTTGTGCTGCTCGAACAGCAACTGGAGGAGGCGGGCCTCGCAATTGGCGACAAGGCAGCCTGAGCGGCATTGGAACGCGCCGCAGCGCGGAGGCGGCTGCCCCGGACATGGGACATTTTCTTTTCGGATCAACGCAGCGAGAAGGCGATGAGTGCCAAATTGCCGATGCTCACGGGCTATCGCGTGCTCGACATTACCCAGTTCGTCGCGGGCCCGACTTGCACGCGGATATTGGCGGAGCTGGGCGCCGAGGTCATCAAGCTGGAGCTGGCGCCATACGGCGACCGCGGCCGCGCCTCCGGCGACAAGCCGCGCGATGCCAAATTCAAGACGTGCTCGCAAAGCACGTACTTTTTCCAGCACAATCACTCGAAAAAAAGCCTGGCCGTCGATATCAAGCAAGCGCGCGGCCGTGAGCTCGTCCGGGCGATCGTACCGAAGGTCGATGTGCTGGTTGAGAACTTTGCCCCCGGCGTGATGGCGCGGGCGGGCCTCGGCTATGACGAATTGAGCGCCATTCATCCGGCGCTCATCATGTGCTCGATCTCCTTGGCCGGGCAAACCGGTCCGCTCAGTCGAAAGCCCGGCTTCGACTACATGGGCGCGGGCTATGCGGGCATCACCTCGCTGATCGGCGAAGCCGATCGCGGTCCGGCACAATTCGCAACCGCAATCGGAGACCACGCAACAGGGGTGACGGCGGCGATGTCCATCGGCTTCGCCCTGCTGCACCGCGAGCGCACCGGCGAGGGGCAATACATCGACTGCTCGCTCGTCGATACGTACTTCAACATGCACGAAGTGAACGTTCCGAAATCGTCGTTGCGCGGATCATCGTTTGCTCCGAAGCGCGCGGGCTCTCTCCATCCGGACGGCGGGCCCACTGGAGTGTTCCGATACCGCGGCGAAGAGTTCATCGCGATCATGGTGATGCCGTATCAGTGGAGCCAGATGATCAAGGCGATGAACATGCCGGAATTGGCCGATGATCCGCGCTTCAACACGCCGCGGGCCAGACGCGACAACAATGCCGCGCTCAAGCACATCATCGAGGGCTGGCTCGGCGGTTTTCCGAGCCGCGATGCGGCCGTTGCGGCGCTGGAGGCGGAACGTGTGCCTTGCGCGCCGGTTCTCACTCTGCACGAGGCCATGGCCCATCCGCATTTGCGCCAGCGCGGAACGGTCCGGCGGGTCAGGGACGAGTCGATCGGCGAATTCGACATCCCCGGGCTGGCGGTGAAATTTTCCCGATGGGCGGATCGCAGCGACGTCGCTGCTGATCGTCTCGGCGAGCATAACGAAGAGCTCCTGCGCAAGCTGCTGTCCTTGACCGATCAGGAGATTGCAGGCCTTTACGCGGACAAGGTCTTGGTTCGCGATCCGCTTCTCGACGCACGCAGGGCGTAGCCCGGATGGACCCCCGCGAAAGCGGGGGGACATGTGGGTTCGGACCCCCAAGCGCCGAGCGACAGCTCATGCCGGTCAGTTGAACTTTAGGTTCGCCGCTTTGGCCAAGGCGAGAATTGAATCGATCTCCCGCCTGATCTGCGCATCGAAGGCAGCGGGCGTGATCGGCATCGGCTCCATGCCTTGCTGCGCGAGTTTCTCCCGCACGCCCGGCGCGGCTAACGCCTTCTGCGTCTCCTGGGCAAGCTTGTCAACGATCTCGCGCGGTGTCTTGGCCGGCACGAACAGCCCGGTCCAGAACGTGTAGTCGGAATTCTTATAGCCGGCCTCGATCGTGGTCGGCACATCGGGCAGCGCGGACGAGCGTTGCGGCGTGCTCACCGCGAGCGCCACGAGCTTGCCCTCTCGGATGAAAGGCAGTGCGGTGGCCGATAGTCGAGCAAGTGAAGTCGACGCGCCCGGACATAATCTCGGTGAGTATCTCAGGCATCCCGCGGAATGGGACCTGCAAAGCCTCAAAGCCGGCGCTGAAGCGCAATATCTCGGCGGAGATGTGGGTCGCCGAGCCGACGCCGGCAGTGCCAAATGTGATCGAGCCGGGCTTGGCCTTGGCGGCAGCGACGAGCTGCTGCAGCGTCTTGATGCCCTTTTCGGGCGCCACGACGGTGACGTTGGGCGAACTGCCGAAGGCGGCAACGGCCGCAAAATCCTCGACAGTGTCGTAGGGCGCATTGGGATAAATCGCCGGCGTGGTCACGTGCGCGGAGGAATGGGCCATCAGCGTGTAACCGTCGGGCTCCGCGCGCGCGACCGCCGCAGCGCCGACCGTGCCACCGCCGCCGCCACGGTTCTCGATGACCAGCGTTTGTCCGAGTTGCCGCCCGAGTGGCTCGAACACGATACGGGCGACAATGTCGATCGTGCTGCCGGCACTAAACGGGATGATCACGCGGATCGGCTTGGCGGGCCAGCTTTGCGCGCAACTCACGCGCGGCAGCGCGGGCGTGATGGCGGCAGCGGCGATGAGTTGCAGGTGGCGGCGGCTGTTGCAAGGACGTTCCTCCTCTCGCTACTGAGCGGCGATGTTGTTGGCGCGGATCACCTCGCCCCAGAGCTTGAGCTCGCGCTTGAGCAGCGCGCCCGCGGCTTCCGGCGTCTGCTGGTCCGCCGCAAACACGTCCATCCCGCCTTCGTCGAAGGTCCTGCGGACTCTCCCATCGGCAAGCGCGTGGCGCAGCGCAGCGTTGAGCCGCTCGACGATCGGTCGCGGCGTGCCGGCGGGCGCGAGCAGCATGTGCCAGAAATCGAGATCGAGCTTCTTGTAGCCGACCTCGCCCATGGTCGGCAGCTCCGGCAGGCCGGCGAAGCGGGTTCTGCCGATGATGGCGTAGGCCTTGATCTTGCCGGCCTTGACCAAGGGTCCGGCGACCACCGCCGATATGGAGCTCAGATCGGCGACGCCCGCCAGCAGGTCGTTGAGCGCGGGGCCGGCGCCGCGATAAGGGACGTGCGTGACGCTCGCGCCGATCTCCTCGGCGACTAGCACGCCGGCCAAATGGCCGAACGAGCCGACGCCGGGATGCGCGATCTTGACGTTCTGTCCGGGCGTCTTCATCCAGCGCACCAGCTCGGCGATATCGTTCGGCGGCAGCGTCGGGCGTGCCGAAAGGGTCGAAGCGGCGGTGTTGATGAGGCCGATGGGGACGAAATCCTTTTCGGCGTCGAACGCCAGGTTCGGGTAAAGCGTCATGCCCGCCGCCAGCGCCACCTGGTGCAGCAGCACCGTATAGCCGTCGGGCGCGGCGCGGGCGGCGCGGCCGGCCGCGATCATCCCGCCGGCTCCGCCGATGTTTTCGATCACGATCTGCTGGCCGAGGGATTGCGACATGCTGTCCTGGATGATGCGCGCGATCGCATCGGTCGCGCCGCCGGGCGGGAACGGCACCACCAGCGTGACCGGTCGGCTGGGATAGGTCTGCGCCGCTGCGGTGCCGGGCCCTAGAATCGATGCGGCGAGAAGCGCCGCCGCGAGCGGCCAGGCCGCCGCGCGGCCGATGAACGTGATGAACGCGCGGCGCCTCACGTGGCGCATCGGGTTTCCTCCCACTCGCCGCCCGCCTGCCGCCGGTCGCGACAACCAGCAGGGGACCGGTTCTCTCGTTCGGTTCGCGGCGCGCTTCGCCTGCCGCGAGGCCGGAAAGTTTTTGGGCCAGAGTTCACCGTTGTGGATCGGCGTGAGCCCGCGATCGCGGCTCTCCGTGCCCTTACATCAGACGATAGCACAGCATCGGCGCGCAGGAGACCGTTGCCCCGCCCGGATTTCGCACTTTCGCTGCGGATCTATGTCGCAGTCTGCCTGGACGCACCAACGACGGCTTGCGCCCTACGGCCCGCGCAGCTCTTGCGTCACGCTCGTTCGCGCGATCTCGACCCCGTTCTTGATGACATGCCGGCGCGGCGGCTGCAGGCGCAACGCCTGGCGCACCGACGGGGCGCCGACGACGACCAGATCGGCCTTGTTGCCGGGGGCGATCCCGTAGTCGGCCAATCGCGCCGCCCGCGCCGCATTCGCGGTCACCATGTCGAACACCTGTTCCAGCTCGTGCGGCAGCGTCAATTGCGCAGTGTGCGCCATCATGAGCGCGACCTCGAGTTGGTCGGGCTTGCCGAACGGATAGTACGGATCGTCGACGTCGTCCTGCGAGGAGACGACGTTCACCCCGCGCGCCAGCAATTCCTTGACGCGCGCAATGCCGCGCCGCTTCGGCTCGCGATCAAGT
>WNFQ01008129.1_pt1 | contig 18133 bp, 19 predicted proteins | sample 5400171 | NCBI WGS metagenome assembly WNFQ01 (sample SAMN13153356, study PRJNA577476) | soil metagenome | isolation source: 20 cm soil under Madrone tree | place: USA:California | collected 2016-06-14 | reverse complement strand
CACAAGAAACTACCAGCGTTTCCTACTTAAAACAATACGAATTTCCGCTGTTTTTAAATTTTTGTTGTTGAATTAAAAGGGGTTCCGCGAGGAGCGCCGGGTAGAGCACCCTGGTCCCGAACGGGAGTGTCGAAAAATCTAAAGCCTTGTGGGTGTCGCTCTTACAAACCGGACCACGCCAAAAGTCCTGCCTCAACTGGTCCACAGAGTCCACAGCGCAAACTGGGCTTCTAGCAAGGATTATCGCGGCGGGATGCCCACGTCGCTTTGGACTACTCACGAAAATCTAGCCTGCAATCTCAACCAGTCTAGCCTTCTGTAGAGTGCTTGCAGCGAGATTTCAGCCATGGGCTGGCGCCTATCGCCTGCGACTCGCCATCTGCTGCGTCACACTGAACAAGAGTTTGCGGTCGTCAGGCTGCATGTGGGCCAGGGCCTTGCGAAGCGTAAAGAGGTAGCGGCCGGCTCTTCCCGACGCGCCCCACTGATTGCCGTTCACCGCACTCAGCTTTGGCGCTTCAGGCGCTTCCTCACCGTCGTAAAATAACTGGTACATGGGGCACTTCCAACGCCCGGGCCATCTTTTCCAGTGTTTCGATGGCTGGAATCGTATGGCCATTCTCAACGCGCGAGAGGTAGCATCGAAGCAAACCAGTTCGTTTCTCGATATCTCCCTGGGAGAGCTGTTTTGCCTCGCGCAACTCCCTCAAACGTTCGCTGATTATCATGATTGCATAACCTCCCAGGCGGCTCGCGAATACTTTGACTTCACTCTATATATTCACTCGTCATAGTAACGGTACTATATCTCCGTAATGCAGGTGTCAAGTGCTCTTTGCGGTTTTGAGCCAAGCCATTGACTTTCGGTGAGTACCGGCATTGTGTACTAGGCGGGTCAACACACCAATAATGTACCGTCTTGGAACATCCCGTTACAAGGCTTCGTTAAGCCAGTCCACAAACCTTTACAATGTTAACTGGCAAGCTTGGGAACTTCATACGTGTTCTTCCTGGGTCCTTAGATGATGCCCTCTCACGACTTTAAGCTTCGAGTCGTCGCCATCGACGACGACGAACAACATCTCAAATTCATCGCAACCGCTCTCTCGCGAGAGAATGTAGTCGTGTCCACTTCCGGGAACCCGCGTGACGGACTTGAGCTGGTCCGAAAGGAGCACCCCCACCTTGTCCTGAGTGATTTGATGATGCCAGGGATGAGTGGAATGGATCTCCTCGAGCGCGTCCTTGAATTCGATCCCGGCACTGAGATCGTTCTGCTCACCGGGCAATACAGCACTGAATCCGCCGTCGAGGCCATCCAGAAGGGTGCCGCCGACTATCTGACGAAGCCCGTGGACATGGAAAAGCTCGAGCAACGCGTGGAATCACTCCTGCTGGAAGTGCGCAGGGGGCAGCGTTGCTTAGAGCTGGAGGACGAACTTCTCGAGAACTCTCAATTTGCAGCGATGGTCGGGCACAGTCCTGCGATGCTCGAAGTGTTCCACCGTATACGGCGTGTTGCTCCGCATTTCCGTTCGGTGCTGGTGACTGGCGAGACCGGAGTCGGCAAGGAGCTTGCGGCTCAAGCACTGCACGGGCTGAGCCCAGTTGCTTCAGGGCCGTTTGTGACCTGTAATTGCTCGGCGGTCGTTGAAACTCTTGCAGAGAGCGAGTTTTTCGGGCACGTGAAGGGTGCTTTCACGGGAGCGGTCCAGGATCGCATCGGCGTATTCGAAGCCGCCAACGGAGGAACCATCTTATTGGATGAAGTGGGTGAGCTTTCTCTTCCGCTGCAAGCGAAGCTCCTCCGAGTGCTGCAAAACCAAGAGATCCAGCGCGTGGGTTCTCCGGCGGTTCGTCGCGTGGACATCAGAGTGATTGCAGCAACGCACAGAGACCTCCAGTCGATGGTAAAAGATGGACGGTTTCGTGAAGACCTCTTCTATCGCCTCTCCACAGTACACATCAAACTCCCTTCTTTGGCTCAGAGAAAGGAGGATCTGCCTCTGTTCGAACGGCATTTCATAAAGAGATTCGCCGAGCAATATAGGAAGCCCGTCTGCGGAATCACCAGGCGTGCGCAGGCCTTGCTGGCCAGGTATACCTGGCCGGGAAACGTGAGAGAGCTTGAAAACGTGCTTGGAAGCGCCTGTATGATGACGGAGAGTGAGACAATCGATGTTGCGGACCTTCCTGAGTACATCCGGGAACGAAAGACAATCGAAGTTCGCGACGACGAGGCTTTTCTCACTCTAGAACAGGTAGAAAAAGCTCACACAGTCCGAGTGCTCGAATCAGCCGGCGGTAATAAAGTGCGCGCCGCCGAGCTGCTTGGAATCAGTCGTGCAAAGCTTTACCGTCTCCTGGAAGAAAGCAGTTTGTCAGAGGCTGCTGCCACTGCGCCGGGGAACTTGCGTGAGGAGCCGGATTGATCCAGAACAATCAGCACTTCCCCCACGGCGCCCGCTGCATCACTAGGCTCCATTCTTGAGTCTGCTCTGATCACTTTAGTAGTTCCTTTCCGTGTAGGGGCTTGTTTCACTAGGGACGAATCATCTCAAAATGAAGAAGAGGCTCCATGCCTCGCAATTGGTTTCCCCAACCCGGGCTGCGGCACTGGGGGCATTAATCGAGTTGCAACGGAAGCTTGCCAGTCCCGCGCTTGACACTGAACTTCGACCCGACACAAATCGGACACTGGATCGTATTGTTTCTCAGTAATCTGCCGAAGGCACGACTAACGATTTCAATCCATCTTTGGACCCATCCAAAAATTGCAACCACCTGCAAGCTTCTTGAACCGACTTGTCGCAGGACAGGAATCACGCAAACGCATGTGACGGATCTCGATGATTTAGGTTTTCTTTCTCAAGGCCATTCCGCACGTCCACTGCAACTTTGACTTGATTGCAGACACCTGACTGTTTTCGAGACATCCAGCCTCGCCGCAGAAGAATGACTTGGAGTGGATGGAATCTGTATCACGTTGTAAATAAAAGAGATACGGAAACATGCAGTTGGTCCTGCGATTGCCTTTCCTGTATTACGTCGCTTCCTATGCTACGTGGTCGAGGCGGTCAGTTCGCCAAATTTCATAGAGTCGAGACTTAACGCAAGAGGAGCTTACCCTGATGAAGAAAACCTGTTTTCACCGCGCATTGCACAAGCTGCTGGCGCTGATTTCCCTAATGACTGCTTCTGCGATGACGCTGTGCGCCCAAACGCCCTTGAGGAGGGAAATCATTGTGGGCGGTGACTTCGATTCGTTCAATTTTGCCGGCCCGGCGCAGGCTCTTTCACTGGCCTACAGAGCCGACATCAACCCTGAATTTGCGCTCGAGCTCGATGGCTACGGCTACAGCCGTTTTGGTTCAGGCGCCGGCCGCGGTGGGCTAAGCCTGACCTATGCGCCGACGCGGCGAACTTCCGTGACTGTCGGAGGGAGCGTAGGACCAAGCAATCCAGTAGCTGCCCGAGGAGAGAGTTTCGCTGAAATTGATCATGGTATTGACGTGAGTGAGAAAGGACTGATCCGTGGAGTCGAAGTGGATTATCGACAAGGCTGGCTCTGGTTCCAGAACTCTCAAGTAGCCGTGTTTTCTCCGGGGGTGATTTTCTACATGCCCGGGGACTGCATGTTGCTCGTCCGCGTATATCAATCGAGAACCGATTGGAAGAGCTTGCGATCGGCGAACTGGACGACCGGCGCTTCTGCGCGTCTGATGGTTCCCCTTTCTGCGCATTTGATAGGCGACGTGTTCTACGCAAACGGTGCCGAGAACCTTACATTCGCAGATCAAGTTGGGCGGTTTTCTGCGCGGACCTATGGGGGAGGCGCGCGTTATCGAATCGGCCCCCATGAGATCGGGACACACATCTACTACCAAAACAGAACGCTCGGACAGACGCAAACTACGGTCAGTCTTGGCTACGCGTACCGCTTCTAGCTGGAGGAGATCTTGATGCTACACACGCTAAACCAACTTCCCCATAACGCCGGACTAGGTATGCTTGTTTATTACGGGCTGTCCGGCCTCATCAGCGTCGTATTGCTCATTGCCGCAGCGCGCATGAGCTTCCGATATCCGACAATCGACGGCGGCGCGGAAGTCGCGCAGACCAAGAAGGCCAGTGCGACATTCCCTGTCAGCATTCTGGTTCCTGCTCGCAACGAGGAGCGGGTAATTACAAAGGCAGTGCGGTCCTTGCTACAACTCTCCTACCCCGCGCTCGAAATTATAGTCATTAATGATGGGTCCGAAGATAAAACTCTCGAAGTTTTGAGGAGCGAGTTTGAACTGGTGCCAGACACAAGCATGCACCAGCGAACGGTTTTTTGCCAACCGGTCAGAGGCCTCTACCGAAGCCGCTCGGAAAGCCGCCTTCTTGTTGTCGATAAGTGCTCAGGCGGCAGCAAAGCGGACGCACTCAACTGCGGCCTGAACCTGGCGTCTCATCCATACATCTGCGTTGTCGACGCGGACTCGACCCTTGAACCGAGTGCTCTCGACAAGGTTATGGCGCCGATAGCCGAGGATCCGGGACGTGTTGTGGCCTCGAGTGGAGTGGTACTCGTTGGAAAGCGGCTGGAAGCTCCGGGCTTCGGCACTACGGGCTCGGAACTGTGTTCAACCTGGTTAGGCAGAATCCAAGTCGTGGAATACCTCCGAGCCTTTCTCGTCGAACGGATGTGCTGGTCCTCGCGGAATATGCTGATGATTATTTCTGGTGCCTTCGGGGTATTCAAGAAAGACTTGGTCCTTAAGCTTGGTGGATATCGTCCGACTACCATGGCGGAGGACTTGGATCTTGTTATTCGTCTTCATCGTGATCTGCTTGAGGAGGGAAAGGACTACAAAATCTCGCTCATTCCGAATTCCATATGCTGGACCGAAGCACCGTCATCGATGAGGTGCCTTGCGAAGCAGCGAGCCCGCTGGCACCGGGGTTTGGTGGATGTCCTGCTCGCGAACCGGGACATGTTTCTTAACTCCCGTTACGGCAAAATCGGCCTGCTGGCAATCCCGTACCTTTGGTTGTATGAACTGCTGTCTCCCCTGCTCGAGGCAGCTACCTGGCTCGCGATCATCGTGGCAATCGCTCTGGGGTTCCTGCAATGGAAAGTCCTAATGGGCGTCGTGCTCCTTGGTTGGACTTGCGCAGCTTTATTATCGACGTGCGCCATCCGGGTAGGCTTCAAGATTACGAGCCAGCAGAGCGAGAGCAGCGACTTCATACGGCTTGTGGCCGCCTGCTTTCTGGAACATCTATACTACCGGCCCCTGCAATTGATGTGGAAACTTTGGGGTATTGTCCGCTTCTTTCAAGGCGACACCACATGGAACTCTCCCAAGAGGCGAGGGATTCTCCCGTGCCCGTCGCCAGCAGTACCGAATTCTGGTGGCTGGGTGAAAACGAAACTCTCGGTCTTCTCCTGACACGCTTGCTAATTCGCGCTCTGCGTGTGGAGTGTGCCGCGCCCATGCAAACGAAATCACTCTGATTTTTCACGAGAACATTCCCAAAATCCGCAAGCAGCAATAAGTGCTGGTCTTTGATGAATCGTCAGGTTCGCTATGGCCAGCTGAGTTCGCATCATTGAAAATAGACATACGCCAATTTGTGCACAAGCAGGGCATAAAGCGATTGAACTCTTCAAAAATCGTCGTCCTTCCCTGGTGGTGATGGACTGGACTCCGGGCACCACAGACCAACATCACGTTGCCTAAGCGCCAGACGCTGGAGCCGATGATTATCCGGCCAAACCCTTCCGCTGCGGGGGAGCTCACGTCTGGACGTGGACAATCCGATTATTATTTCAGCGATTGGCTCTTCCCCGTTGCCCAGCACCCGTACTGCCTTAATCGCAGACAGCTGTTTGTTTTTCAGACATACCCGGTTGTTTCAGAACGACAATAAATAGAGCGCTACAGCCCGTATCTAGCTGAAAACAATTAGGATAGTAGAACTCAATGGATGGGCCGGCAATTGCTTTACTTCACTGCGTGCCACATCTTATGACGAGTGGTAGAGGCCGCCAACTGGACAAGCCTGGCGAATTCAAGTCAAGAACTGAGGGATATATGAATCCAATGGGGAATGACTTCAAAGTGCTGGTCGTGGACGACTCGCCGGTTTCTCGGAAGCTGGTGGAGCTGCCGCTGGCACAGAAGCGGTACAAACTGATCTTCGCGAAAACGGGCCAAGAGGCCATAAAACTCTTCGAGCAACATAGACCTGATCTGGTGATCCTGGACTGGGTGATGCCTGACCTTACCGGAGAAGAAATGTGCCGGCGCATTCGATCAAGTTCGCGAGACGCTTACAGTTACATCATTGTACTGACTGGCAGCACCGACAAAGATTGTCTTGTCGAAGCACTGGATGCGGGAGCCGACGACCACCTGACGAAGCCGTTCCATCGCGGCGAACTCTTGGCGAGAGTGGCTGTCGGTATCAGGACCATCGAACTCCATCGACAGCTGAGAACGAAAACTAGGCTCATGGAAAAGCTCGCGCTCACCGATGCTCTCACGGGATTGCCTAACCGCCGCGCCATAGAAACATGGGCCGCCACCCAACTGAGTGGGGCTGCCAGGCATAGGTTCTCTTGCTGGGTCGTTGTTGCCGACCTCGATCATTTCAAACAAGTGAATGATACTCTCGGTCACGATGCCGGCGACGCAGTTCTTCAGAAATTCTCAAAAATTCTAAGGGCCAATACCAGGAACAGCGACCTTTGCGGTCGCCTTGGGGGAGAGGAATTTCTCATGGTCCTAACATATGCCGCCAGGGAGGACGCGGTGGCGGTCATCGAACGTATCCGCAAGGAACTCGAGAGGACACCTTTCACATTCGGAGGATGCACCATACAAGTTACCGCGAGTTTTGGCCTCGCCGGCTTTGAAGGACACCAGAAGCCGTCGATTTTCAGCAAGCTTCAGGAACTGGCCGACGAAGCACTCTATGCGGCAAAACGCGCGGGGCGCAATCGCGTTGAACTCGCCGGCGCGGCGGCTTTCTGAAGACGAATCGTCTCAGTTGGCGCAAGTCCAGGTTGTAATCTTTCAGGAGGTTTGTGTCATGCAAGTGATCGAGAAACCCGGTGCAAAAGCCTTGAGGCGTGGCATTCGTACGTCGAAAGAAGTGGCCATTCGTCTGATCGGCTGCGACGAGCGTGGCAGAGAATTTGTCGAGCAGACGAAGACCGTTGTTCTCAGCCGTTACGGTGCGAGTATCCTGTCAACGCATAAGCTGGGCGTCGAGCAAGAGCTGGTCGTCATTCAGGAGCATAACAACCGGGAAGCAGAGATTCGCGTCGTCGGTGAGATCGGCTACGAAGACGGCCTCCACACGTACGGAGTCACTTTTCTCGATCCGGATATCGACTTCTGGGGCATCGAGTTCGATTCTGCGACAGATGCCTACACTTCTGACGCCAGCATGTCGCTTCAGTGCAATATCTGTGGCCGCCGCGAAGGTATCGACCTAGACGGCCTGGAATCGGACATCTATGCCATCCACGACGGCCTGATTCGCGATTGCAAACACTGTCATAGATCGACTCTCTGGAAGCGAACGCCGGCGGAGGCTTCCGAAAGTGCTGGCGCGCCCCAATTCGTAGCAGGTTCGGCCGAGTCTGCTCCGCCTGTCAAGCGCGCCCCCTTGCCCGGAGGCTCCAAGAACAGGCGTCAACACATGCGTATCAAGGTGAACTTCATCGGCTGTGTCCGCAATTATGGCTCTGAGGAGGATATCGTCGTCTGTGAAAACGTCTCGCGCGGCGGGCTTTGTTTCAAGAGTAGGCGTTCCTACGACAAAACGGCAGCGATCGAAGTCGCCGCTCCCTACACTTCCGGTTCACCAGACATTCCCGCTTCGGCTCGAATCGTCCACGTCCAGGAACTCCCTGAGGAAAAGATGTTTCGCTATGGCGCCCAGTATCTTCATCCAGTGAAAGACGGCCGCTCCTCAACAATCCTTTCGGAGCTTTAACGTTTCATGGTTCGAGTGCTTCACTGTTCGAACGATTCGGGGAAGATCGCCGTGCAGTGTCTTTCAAGGACGCATGGATCCGGAGAGCGTTCACCAAGGAGTACGAACGCCTTATCTCAAACGAATCTGTTTTCTTATTCCAAAACCCAGTGACCGCGCTTTTCCGTGAATCGGCAGGCATACCGCGGGTACGGCGTCTCCTCCCATTCCGAGCGAATAATCTGCCCTTTCCCAGCATAGTCATCCTGAGCGCCCACTAGATAGACGTCTACCGTAGAACTCTGGGACATTGCCACTGCACACGCACAGAGGAAAGCGTTCCGGCTGACGTTCTCTGTGGTCGTCAGAATTCCAAAGGGCCGTCCATCCTCGTCTGTTCCGGTGAGCCTGAGCGGAACCCTTAGCCGAACGCGCACTTCGGATCGCCTTTCTGTACGCCGGGTCTTCAAGAAATCCGCGAGTTGCGTTCGAAGAGCTTCGAAGTCCACAGGCTTTTCAAAATAAGCTACCGCACCTAAATCGCGGCAAAACTGCTTGGTCTTGTCGCCGGCCTCCCCGCTGATGACGAGCACAGGGATCAATTGCGTGGAACTAAAGGACGTAAAGGTCTGGCAAAGCTCAAATCCCGAATACTTGGGCATCCGCAAATCCAATAAAATCGCGTCCGGCTTGTGCTCCAGCGCCAAGGCCAGCGCATGCTCCGGCTCTCCTGTATCGACGATTTTATAGCTGTCAGCCAGACTCAGACGAATCAGTCGCCGCATGGCTTCGTCATCATCCACGACAAGAAGTGTATTCATTCCTCTGCCCCCAATTATCTTGGAATCTCTCAGTCTTGGTTTGAAAGCTCGCCGGTTTTTCGCCCGGCCGCCTCCGGATGTCCCTTGTCCAATACCTCGCGCACCTTGCCGATCAGCGCATCTTCCGTGTATGGTTTATGAAGAAGTGTCATACTGCGTTCCAGCACTCCGTGACCGGCAATAAAGCTGTCGGTATATCCCGAAATAAAAAGGACCCGCATCCCCGGCTGTTTTGGCTGCAATTTCTCCGAGAGAACTCTGCCATTTATGCCAGGCATCACGACGTCGGTCAGCAAAAGATCGATTTTTCCCGAATGCCGGGCTTCCACCTGCATGGCTTCCTCTCCATTCTGGGCAACGAGCACCCGGAAGCCATGGGATTCGAGAAACGATCGTGTCAGCTTTCGAAGCGACTCGGCATCCTCGACCAGCAAAATTGTTTCTGATCCTCCGATCGTTTCGGCCAAGGGCGTGGTTGCCGTGATGGTAGTGGCCGGTTCTTCGATCCGAGGCAAGAAGATCTGAAATGTAGCTCCCTGTCTAGGCTTGCTGTCCACCCAGATATAACCGCCGCTTTGTTTCACCACTCCGTAAACTGTAGCGAGGCCCAATCCTGTCCCCTTCCCCACTTCCTTCGTCGTGAAAAAAGGTTCGAAAATGTGGGCAAGCGTCTCTGCGTCAATACCTGTCCCTGAGTCAGTGAGGGCCAGCATGACGTAATGTCCGGGTTTCGCCCCAGCGTGCTGCCATGCGTACGCTTGGTCCAACTCGACGTTTGCCGTCTCTACCCGCAACTTGCCGCCGTCCGGCATGGCATCGCGGGCATTGACGGCCAGATTCATGATCACTTGTTCGAGTTGCCCTTGATCCGCTTTCACCATTCCTAAGTCGGCGGACAAGGATGTGGTAACGGCTATGTCTTCTCCCAGCAGCCTCGGAAGCATTTTGGCCATATCCAGAACTAAGTCGTTCAGGTTCAGGACTGCGGGCGTAAGGATCTGCTGGCGGCTAAACGCCAGAAGCTGCCGCGTTAGCGATGCCGCCCTCTGCCCGGCCTTCTCGATTTCCTCCGCAGCCTCGAGCAGAGCACTTCCGGGATCTAATTTCCGCTTAAGCAACTGGCTGTAGCCGATGATCACGCCAAGCAGGTTGTTGAAGTCATGCGCGATCCCGCCGGACAATCGCCCGACTGCCTCCATCTTTCCGGCCATCTGCAGCTGGCGTTCGAGGATTCTTCTTTCGGTGACATCATCGGCAAACACATCAAAGCAAGGCTTGCCTTGATGTTCCTCTTTCACTTTTCTGCCGGTGCACCGGACGGTGATAGGCGCCCCATCCTTGCGCTTCAATTCCACTTCAACGTCTTTGAATTCGCTTGCGCTTTCCAACAGTTCCTTTAGACCGTTAAAGCCGGAGGGATTTCTGAAGATGTCCTTCGGAAGGCTGATATTGACCAGTTCGTCCAGCTTTTCATACCCAAGTATCTTTTGCAGAGCTGGATTTGCCCGGAGAAGCTTTCCATCGATGTCAGCACGGTAGATGCCGTAAGGGGCATCTTCGATCATGGATCGAAAACTCCTCTTTCCGCTCGGTGATGTCCCGGTTCACAATGACCAATCGTCCGGACTCGCCGGAAGGGGATCGAATCACGCTGGCTGTGGATTCCAATACCCGCCAGGTACCATCCTTATGGCGCATGCGATATTCGAGAGGTCTCCCTACCCCTGTGCGCCGTGCTTCCATGGCAGCCTCTCGAACGCGATTGCGGTCATCCGGGTGAATCTGCTCGAAAGAAGATGAGGTCTTCAACTCCTCCTCGTGGTAACCAAGCACCTTGTTATACGAGGGGCTGTTGTAGAGACGATGGCCTTCCATGTCGACAACGGCAATCATGTCGGCCACATTTTCAGTGATCAGCTGAAAAAGTTCTTCTCGCTCGAACAGCTGCCTGCGAGTTCGATGGAGCTGCAGCTGCTGGTAGATCGTGTATAGGTCGAAGAGCAGAACGATGCCTACGAGCCCCCACATGGCACGCCGCAGGTTCGCCGCGGACTCGCTTTCTCCGGAACGCAAGATTTCGGGCAAGAAGGAAAGTATCCCCGCTGTCAATAACAGGGTCATGACCACCGCAGTGGTCCAAAGCCACCATTCCCGCCGTTCGATGCGCCGGAGGTGGCTCTGCGCTCCGAGTCGTCCCTCCTGGGGAGATTGGCTGCCGCCAGAAATGACGCCAGGCTTAGTCTTTTCCGCCATCTTCATCTCTAGGTGTTTCCAGATCCTCAGACTCTGACTTCACGGGACAGACTACAGTGTCACGCCTCCAGAGAGACTCCGACATCGAAAGCGCTGCCGTTTGAGCAATCGAAAAGGCCCGCAAGGTTCGGAGGGTCGAATGTTTTTTTGTTCGCTCGCGCGTGGTATCCACAGAGCCCGGGGGGCTGTCGTCTCCTCGAACGGCGAACCTCTTATGATTATGACGATTGCCCTTCTCAGTGCCTGGCAACCTGGGGTGCAGGAAGCGATTGTTCATTGTTTTCCTGTTATTTATGGCATAAAGCTTAAGCAGAACCTGCCGCTAAAACTATCGGGTTGCAGTTTTGCTCGGAACACCGAGCAAGAGAGTGGCTCAACTGCCTCGTGAACGGTGCCCTCCCACGCCAAAAAAGCAGCGTCAAGTGCTTGGTGCGGGAGCACAAGACAAGCATACTGGGCCCCCTGCCAAGCGTGGCCTAAGGCTCTTGAACGGTCCTCCAGGCCCGTCTCACAAGTGTTTGTGGTTGCACACTCTTTCTTACCGATGAAAAAACGGGACAGGGAGTTTGTCGTGCACCCACGCTTCCAGCTATTCTTTGCAACGCCGAACTCCCTCAGTGAACGACGGTGATTGGTACTCCGACCAGAACCGCTACCGCATCGGAATCTTTTGCGGCGGGATGGATGATTGAGTCGCTCGAATTAACCTGCCTGGACGCTCTTCGGAGGCGAAAGTCGTGGGATACGCACATGCCCCACAGAAACGACCAACGAGACTCCCCTTCGCTGCCGAACTCCGAGCTACCGAGTTTGGTTCCGGCAGGGAGGTTTGGGGCGAGACGACGAATCTAACCAAAGGCGGGTGTTACGTGCGCACAAGCCAATCATTCCCTGAGGGCGCTCTGCTCCTTATAGAGATCAGAAACCGCGGAGTGTGTTTTCAGACGGATGCCAGAGTCGCTTACACGCTCGAACGGGAAGGAATGGGCCTTTCGTTTGTAAATGTCCCAGCTAGCCAACTGTCCGTTCTCGAAGACTGGCTTTCATACGCAGGACGGGAGCGACCGACTGAAGTTGGGCGGGAGGTAAGTGAGTAGCAAGGTCAAGCCGGAGGCCCGACGAATATTTCTGTTAGTAAGCCGAATGATCAGTCGTGCACCACAACTACCCTCCCCTCGAGGCAGCGAGGCAGTTGGACTGGCAGATAGACGCACTTTCTGCGGAACGTCCAGCTTCTAGGAATCCTGTTTCTCAGGGTGTTGCAGAGGGGCGATCGATGGAACGACGCATTGCTTTCCAATTCTCGATCCCAACGCTTAGAAAGACATTGGCCACCTGAGAATCATAGCGACTCCCCGACCCCCGGCGAATTTCTTCCTCTGTCTCCTCGAAGGAGAGGGCAGAACGATAGGGACGGTTAGACGTCATCGCATCCACGGTGTCTGCAACAGCAAATACTCGCGCCCCGAGCGGAATGTCCCTTGCTTTCAGTCCCCGAGGGTAGCCACTGCCATCCCAACGTTCATGGTGACTCAAGATGATTTCCGCAGCTTGGGCGAGAAAAGGTATGCGTTTCACTAGGTCGTATCCGATCTCGGCATGTCGCTGCATGATACGCCATTCCTCCTGTGTGAGAGCACCCGGCTTGAGAAGAATTGCATCAGGCGTCGCTAATTTCCCAATATCATGCAACCAAGCTCCCCTAATGATGGTCTTGAGTTCATGCTCGGCAACGTCCAACTCCTTGGCAATTTTGGTCGAGTACATGGCGACACGCCTTGAGTGTCCCGCCGTTTCACTGTCGCGGAGGTCGATGGCCGCACCCAACGCCTCAAGTGTGTTCTCATAGCTTCGCTCGATCTGCAGCAGCGCTGATCTAAGTTGCTGAGTCCGCTCTCCCACCATCTCCTCGAGGTGCCTACGATAGTTCTCTACTTCCTGCTGCAAACGCTTCTTTTCTAGGGCCCGTTCGAGACTCGCCATGACAACTTCAATCTGCAAGGGCTTGACGAGATAGTCGTCCGCACCCCTTTTCATTGCTTCTACGCCCACTTGAATATCATCCACTCCCGTAATCATCAAGAAAGCCAAATGGCTGTATCGCGGTCGAACTTGCGCTAGGAATTGCATACCTGAGATCCCGGGCATTTGCAGGTCAGAGAGCACTGCGTCCACTGATTCTGTTTCGAGGACGTTCAGGCCCTCGTCAGCGCACGCGGCAGCTTTACACCATACTCCAGCTTCTCTCAACATTGCCACCAGCAGCTTCCGTGTGCTGATTTCGTCGTCTACGATCAATACTCGGGTGATCCCAGATGGAGTCGGAGGAATTGTGCCCGTTGCGTCGCTTACTTCCGTCTCCTTAGTTAATCCGATCTTCATTCTGATGGACCGCCCTTTCTGCTTGTCCAGAATGCCTCTGGCTCAGGCTACGCCTAAAGAATGAACATCGGGAGATGGTGGGTATGAAGTTTCCAAGCAAGCCTGGAATATTTTCAGATAGGATCACGGGTTTCCGTTAAATGTGCCTTGATATCGATTACTGCTTACGCCGGAGACTGACCTCACTAAGTCTCAAGTTGCCTTTCTCGTGTTGATAACGCTAATTGGAAATTGATCTTCCGACATCTTTGTGGTGTTTCCTCCACTTCGACCAGTCTTTTACGACCAGCGAGAGGGTTACCAACCCGAGTGTAAAAAATACGGCTCCACCGATGAGCCTCGCGGTTTGAGTCAGATCCGACCTGGAAACTGCATCGTAAAGAAGGATGCTACCCAGCAAAAGAGAGACGACCGCAAAAGATAGACCGAGTTTATCTAACATTAATTTCGTCCTGGGGCGGGATCGGGCAGCGCTGTGGGCGGACTGCCGCCACTATGCTCTTGTCCCAACAAAAAGCTCCGCTAAAGCTGCCTTGTCCTTGTCGAGCATTCTTAGCACAGGTTTCGTGTAAGGTTTCTTCATCGCCGCTCCGCAACAACATCTGGGGGTTGACGGTCCCTCGACCGAGTCTTTTGTAACCTCGATCTCAGCGGCACACTCCCGGTTTTGGCAACGATATCGCTGCCCCTTCCGCAAGATCATGCTCAGTTACCTCCGTAGGACTGGCGAACACAGATGCTATCCGGCGACACAAATTACGAAATTTTTCTGACCTCTTGCTCGCTTTCCCGATCAGATCAACTCCAAGAAGGCAAATCAAGTTGTAGCTTCATCTCCCTCGGGCCACCGGCGCAGAAGGCGGAAGATTGTTTATTCAAAGTAGGTGCCGGAAGTTGGTAGGGAAACAGGGCTTTTCAAGTCATTGCTCTGACACATGTTAAGCGTCTTGTTTTGACCGTTACGAGCTAGCCCGACGGAACGAGCGCAGACAAAACGTGGAGAGGACCAAGAGATGGACCTACCGCTCTCCTTCTTGTTGGATTGCGGCTTGATCGTTCTTCCTCTCCCTTGGGTTCTCGTTCACCGGGATCCCAAATTTCATTTCAGGAGAAACAAAAATGATTTTCAAAAAGGTTATGTGTTTCTGTTTGTTTGTAACTGCCGTACTTCTGCTCGCAACACCTCGTGGTCCATTTCAGCTCGAGAATCTAAACAAGATTCGAGCCGACGGGACAGAGCCGCCTCCTCCGCCGATACCATGGCCGTCAGGAACAACCACCGTGCCGTCGTTCAAAGCTGATGGTACCGAGCCCCCACCTCGTCCTATCCCTTGGGGCCAAGCCGTCACTGAGGGAAAATTCCAGAAGGTTCAGATTGCTGATGGGACAGAACCTCCTCCACCGCCGCTACCTTGGCCAAAGAGCACAGTCGGAATCGCAGCATAGCTGATCCCAGTCGGGGAGAAGACTCCCGGAATCTTCTCCCCGATTTGTGTTACGCTTCACGCAAACCTCGAGAGGTTCAAGATGTTGTCCTCACTGTTTTGGGTAACCGGGCTCGTGCTTGAGAGCGTCCTGTTGGTACGGGCGCTGCTAGGGAATTTGCTGAAGTATTACAGTCTTTTCTATTTGTATTTGATTTCCGTTTTGCTCCGGTCAGCTTCCCTTTTTGCGATTTACCACTTGTGGCCAAACTTCTACTCGCCTGCGTATTGGTTCACCCAGTTCTTGAACGTCCTTCTGGGATGTGCGCTTGTTTGGGAGGTCTACAAGGTTGCGCTTGCACGGTATCTCGGTGCGGCTCGCATGGCACGCAACGTGCTTGCCTTCCTCTTCATCTTGGCAATCACAAGAATTTTCGTGAAAGCATGGAACAGCCCGAACTGGATCCCCGGAAGGACGACACTAGAAACGGAACGTGATCTGCGGATCGTGCAGTTGGCGCTTCTGATCGGTTTGGTTAGTCTTTTTGCCTCCTACGCAATTCCGCTGGGCCGAAATCTCAAAGGGATTATCTATGGCTACGGCCTGTTTATCGCCACTAGCGTCGCTCACTTGACACTTAGGGATTATCTCGGAGACAGCTTCCAGCGCGCCTGGCAGTACATACAGCCCATCTGTTACCTCGTTGTTCTCGTAATGTGGTGTGCAACTCTGTGGTCCTATGCGCCAATTGCACAACCCACAAACGAGCCGCGACTTGAAGCCGATTATGAATCTTTGCGTGCCACAACCAAGAGTAAAGTGCAATCAGCGCGCAGTTACCTCCTCAGGGCCATGCGACCATGAGTGTGCTTGCATATTTGCTCCTGGCTCTCTTGACAATTTTCAACATTTTCTTATTCCTTTCAAGCCGTGGCTCGCGACTGGATTCCAACCAAGACGGGGATGGAACCGGGCTCGGGATGTCGATTCCTTTTGGATGGGATCCGCTCGATTCTGAACTGAGCGCACGGATTTTCGATCCGGAAGATGCGGATTTCGTTGCCAATAAAACGTCCCGACCCAACGCGCGGCAGTTTCGACAAGAACGCACTGTGCTCGCGCTCGACTGGTTACGGGCAATACGTCGTCACGTCAATCAATTAATTCGGGCGCATCTAAGAGCCGCACCCGGAAACGCTGGCCTCAAGCCGGCGGACGAAATCAGGCTGGGATTCGAGTTTCTTCTTTTTCAACTGGCGAGCGGAATCCTGTACTTAGTAATATGGGCCTGCGGCCCTCCGCGTGCCGCAAAGCTTGTCGGATACTCACTGGAGTTGGCAGGGCAATTGCGAAAGGTCACGGAAGATGTTCTCCCGGCCGGTCGCCAGCTGGCTGTGGAGCTAATGAACAACAAGCAGGAACCGAGGGGCTAAGTCGCAATTCGACATCACCCGTATGCACGGTGAACTCAAACACGAGGATGTCGAGGCGGCTCGCAGGGATCTTGCGGATCGGACCTTAGCGAAGATTCGTGGGGATTTCGCCCGCCTGATATATATGGCTTCTATGCGCGACTACAATACGGGTGAGTACCACCATGAAGGTCTCGCTTTGCGGTTCACTGAGAGCGTTGCTGGAAGGGCTATTTCGAGCTGCCATCGTGACATGTTTAGGCGATTGGTTCTTTGCCCTGTGAAGGAGCTTGTCAAGCAACTTGAGCTTTATGCTGATTCGAACTGCTCTACATCGTCCCAGCTTGTTCGAGTTTGGGAAAAGCTTCAGCCTTACAGAGTGGCAGTCCCATTGGAGTGCAGTCCGCTCGCCGCTCGTTTGTTCGCTTCAAATATCAGGGCCGCTTTGGCAATCTTGCAGTCTCGCCAGTTGCGGGCTCATCGGGAGGCACTATCCTCATTGCCAGCCCCGTGACGCGCCCTACGATCTCAGCTTCCGTTTCGTATTTGAATTGGCGAATCGCGCACCCTGATGATGGATGAGGAACCAGGATGAGCTGACTTCCTTGGAGTTCGCACCACGAACACACATAGCCGTCACGCAATTCCACGAAATAGATTGGCCGCTCATACTCCGTCTGCCATTTGAGCGGCAGGACCTTCTTGATGCTGGCGTCGATTTGGACGAAAGAGCCCGGCCGCAGGAGTGGGTAGAGCGTCCTGTCCTCCAGCCCGACGTAGCCGTACATGCTATGCCGGACGTCTAGATGTTGGATGACTCCAATCGGCACTTCGCCCCAGATTTCCACCATCCGTGACAGGAGGTTGGTCTTACCTTTGTCGAACCCCTGATCAAATCGAATCGGAAAAGTCACTGTCCCGGTCTGGTCAAAGACTTCGACGGACGTCAGATGGGTCTGCGGAAGCGGTATCTCAATCTGTAGCTTGTTGATCTTTTGAACGTCCACACCGAAGAGCTGAAGGAGGTCGGCGAATTTCACATGGTAAACGACGCTCAAGCTATAGAGCTTGTAAATGCTCGGGATGGACTCTGAGTTTTCGATCTCGGTAAGCCACGCATTGGAGATGTGGAACTCTTCATTCCCTTCTGAATCTACAATCCTCTGGCTTAGATCCGCAACGTCGCGTGTAGTCACTCCAAGCCGCAAGCGGAGGTCTTTTAGTTGTTCACCTGCGCGCAAGATTGATTTACTCTCAGGCATGTTGTTTTAAAGGGCGCAAGAATACCATAAGTCTATTACATATCAGTAATTCGTATCAGTTGAGGTCCTGATATCGAACGCAACTCGACTCAGCACGTCGCTAAAGACTACGTGATTCTGCACAGATTACAAGCCTTCCGCCCGATCTCCTCATATTTTGCAGAAGCCATGCACGAGTCTTAAGTATCAAGGCTTTGAGAGTGACGCCCAACGGCGCGCGCCGGATAACTCGAAACTTGGCAAAAGCTCGGAGACTAGAATGGTTCAACGGCTTTCCCGGAAGGAACTTTACGAGCTCGTTTGGTCCGAACCGATGAAGAATCTTGCTGTTCGATTCAGAATCTCGGATGTTGCCCTAAAGAAGACTTGCGCGCGAGCAGAGATTCCTACGCCGGAGCGCGGTTATTGGGCTAAAAAGGAAGCGGGGAAGAGTATATATCAACCGGCACTTTCGGAACGTCCGCCGGGCATGGATGACGAAGTAGTTGTAGGGGGAGGCGGCAATTACTGGTACCAAGAGTGCACTAAAGAGGATCTTCTGGCACCTCTTCCCCCACCTCCGGAATTCCATGAACCAATCGAAGCGGTGCGTGAACGTATTGCT
>WNFQ01001470.1_pt1 | contig 18137 bp, 12 predicted proteins | sample 5400171 | NCBI WGS metagenome assembly WNFQ01 (sample SAMN13153356, study PRJNA577476) | soil metagenome | isolation source: 20 cm soil under Madrone tree | place: USA:California | collected 2016-06-14 | reverse complement strand
TCAATCCGCGCCAACAGTTCCGGGTCGGCGCGACACTCAACGATCTGTTCGGCCTTCTCCGGCAAAACAATTTTCATTACGGGTCGGATTCCGCGATCGAAAGCTGATATTTCTGAGGTGGATTGCATGCGTTGAAATTAACACGAGCTAGAGCGGCTGGCAAAGCGAAAGACTTAACTTCGGAGGATACAGAACCGCGACCGGTAGGGAGCGGAACAAAGACTCAATGCTCGATCGCGTGAAGCTCTGCATTGCGTGCCTTGGACGTCGCCCCCTTACCCGCCGTGCGGCGCACGTTTTTCAATGAAGGTGGAAAGCAAAATCGGCTCAAGAGCAATGAGACGAGTGGGACTGAGTCATTCAACGAGCCTGCGTAGCAGGCGGCAGAATTTAGCCCCGGGTGGAGCGAGCGAAGCGAGCGTAACCCGGGGATCACGCCCCCAGAGAACCTAAGCCCACGAAGTGAGCGACAGATACAGAACCGCGACCGGTAGGGAGCGGAACAAGGACTCAATTCTCGAATTATGTCCGAGGTATCTTGTGCGGATTCCGACTGTCGCTGCATCGGGTAAGTTGCGTCCTTATCCCGCTCGCTACCGCTCGCGGTTCCGTACCGAGCGCTTTACTTTCGGCGCACGTAATCGCCGCTTCATTCATCCAGCGGCACAGAAGAACTGGGATCGTCGTGATGCGCCGCCAGACGCTCTTCAACCAACTCTTCGTCGGCGACCGACAAGGGCGGATCATCCAGTTCCAAAGCTCGGCGAATCAGAATCTGCCGCTGCTCAAAGGTAAGACGTGGAAGCTCTGCGATGACTTCGTTGAAACTCATGGACGAAGCTTAAACGCGCTGTGCAGGTTTTTCAACTAACAAGAGAACAAACACACTAATGACCATTATGAAGATCGATTTTCAGGAGAGGCCACGAGGCCCACGTCGCAGGTACGTCGGCAGGTGTATTTATTGTAGATCGGAAGAATATCTTACGACGGAACACGCTCTGCCTGAATCTCTCAACGGCGATCTTAAGTTGGAAGCCGCAAGTTGCAAAGACTGCTCAAAGATAACTGGCTTGTTCGAGGGACGCTACGTTCAAAGAGTTGTTGACCCCTGAATATTATGTGATCGTTGGTTGATTGTCTGATAGGTTACGCGGTGTGTACGAAAGCGTCGGATTCAAAGGTGCCTGAAAAAATCTAGGTGAGGATGCGTGGGGGTTCGAAGAATCCTCAGTACTCCTTTCGATACACAACCCCATTCTTCATCACAAACACAACCTTCTCCATTGCATGAATATCTTTCAAAGGATCTCCTGAGACGGCAACGATGTCGGCCCATTTTCCGGGCGTCAATGATCCGAGGTTCTTGTCCCAGCCGAGCAGTTTCGCGCCGTTCATGGTGCCGGCGATGATCGCTTCCATCGGGCTCATGCCACCAAAGCGATCTGAATTTTGTTGTCGACGGCCAGCTTGATTGCGTGGCGGATAGCGGCGGCGGCGGCCAGGGCCTTCTCGGCGCGCAGACCTTTCAGCACGCCGGTCTTCGCGGCTTTTTCCACGAACTCGCCGGCCATCATGGTCGGCACCAGGAACGTCCCGCGCTCGGCCATCATGCGCGCGCCTTCTTCGTCCAAAAACGATCCGTGCTCGATAGAGGAAACACCCGCTCGCACAGCCAGCTTGATGCCTTCGGTGCCGTGGGCATGCGCGGCGACCTTGCGATCGAGTTTATTAGCTTCGTCGACCAGCGCTTTTAATTCTTCAAAGCTGTATTGCGTAGCACCGACGGCGTCGCCTTCCGACAGCACGCCGCCGGTGGCGCAGGTCTTGATTACGTCGGCGCCGTATTTGATTTGATAACGCACGGCGGCGCGAATTTCTTCCGGTCCGTTGGCCACGCCGTCGATGGGACCAAGCGGCAGGAGGCCGGGGCGGAATCCATTTTCATCGCAGTGACCGCCGGTAATACCAATCGCGTGACCGGCGCTCTCCATTCGCGGGCCGATCGTCCAGCCTTCATTGATGGCTTTGCGCAAAGCCATATCGTCAAACGGTCCCGAGGCGCCGACGTTGCGCACGCTGGTAAAGCCGGCCATCAAAGTGTCGCGCGCATGCAGTACGCCCAGGATCGCGCCGAAGGATTGATAGTCTCTGACCACGGCCGTGTCGCCGTCGGGATCGCCGAGCACCCGCCCGATGAGATGCGTGTGCGCATCAATGAAACCAGGCAGCAGCGTGACGTCGCCTAAATTGATCACCTTCACCCCCGCGGGGACGCGCACCGAATTCGCATCGCCAACCGCTGTGATCCTGTTATTAGAGACGATCACGATGGCGTTATTGATCGGCGCCGCGCCGGTGCCGTCTATCAAACGCGCAGCGCGTAACGCGACCACCCCTTTGCCTTCAGGCGGCTCAGGCCGAATCCCAATCGGCGCAGGGTTCTGCGGCAGCCCTGATACGCAAAGACAAGAAAGTAGAATCAAAGCGGTCAAGATGAGTTTGAAGTTTCTCACTGCGGCTCCTTCTTTCAATTGATAACGGGAATATTGAATTTGCGGGGCGCAAGCTGGCAACTTGCGCTACAGCCGACGCATTCTAGTTGAGATTTGATCCGTGCGCCAACGGTTTAATGGTTTGGACGAAGAAACGACAGGCATGAAGTCAGTACCGAGAGCGGTAGCGACCGGGTCGCAGCCTTGGCGATCTCGACCGTCACGTGAGTTGAGACCCGGTCGCTACCGCTCTCGGTACTGACGTCATCCTCAAGTGTAAGACCCTACCGTAAGCTCCAAACGTTGATCCATAGCCAAACAAGGACTATGGTTATGGCCAATCAGCTTTGCTTGCCGGTATTCAGGAGTCAGCAATGAGAATCAAGTTCCCACATCTCTGCTTTTCACTTCTGCTTTTGTTTTTATTTGCGCTGCTCACTCCTGCAAAAGATTTGGCGCAGGACGGTGAGAAGGACAAGGCGCAAAAGCAAATCGAAAAGCGGCAGGAGTTGGAACGCAAGACGCTCGCGATGCTGGACGAAGTGGCCACTCAGGCCTTGAGTCTCAGGCTGCCAGAGAACCGTTCGTTCGTCTTAGCCGCCGCCGCCGATCTATTGTGGACGCATGACGAGAAACGCGCGCGCAATTTGTTCTGGGATGCGCTGAATAGTCTCACCTCGCCGAACAATCCAACCACCGCGGACGCGAAAGACCCAGCCAAAGACGCTGCGGGCAAAGACGCTTCGGCTAAAGACTCGACCGCTAAAGACTCGACCGCTAAGCGTTCGGCGAACGAGAAAGCCCAGGATCTGAATCAGTATTATGAGGCCTTTTCTTTGCGACACGAGTTCCTGCTCAAGGTTGCGCGGCACGATCCGCAACTCGCTCTGGACATGTTGCGTGCCACGCGCCTGCCCACACCGGACAATCTGAATGCTGGTTACGCTTTGCTCGACGAGCGTGATCTGGAACAGGAAATCACCAACCAGGTGGCGGCGCGCGATCCCGGGCATGCCCTGCAGCTCGCGCGTGAAAGCCTGGCGAAGGGACTTACCTATCAAGCTTACGGAGTTTTGCTGCAACTTACCCAAAACAATCCTGAAGCCGGGTTGGAATTCGCCGGCGATCTGATCGGCAAGATCCAAACGGCTAACGTGTCGACGGACGACACCGCCTTGGGGATGGCCATGATGCTTTTGCGAGCCTCTCGGCCTGCTCCGGCCACGCCCGAAAACACAGCTGTTCTTGATTCCGGTCGAATCAAGCTGAGCGACGATCAAAGACGAGTGCTGGTCGACGTCGTGACTGACGCCGCCGATAACGCCTCGGCCAATTCGAATCTGCTGCTCGGGACAATGGATGTGATGCCGGACATCGAACAACTTGCTCCCGATCGGGCTGACAAACTGAAAGCGAAATTTGGCACGCAGGTGCTAACCAAAGAGCAGAAAGAGTGGGTGCAATTGGAGTCGCTGTTCAGCAAAGGCACGCCGGAAGATTTGGTCAGGGCCGGTGTTGGAGCCAGTGAAGAGGCGCGCAAAAACTTCTATCAAGCCGCGGCCGCGAAGGCGGCGATGAACGGCAAGGCCGAGGCGCTGCGTGAGTTCATCAAGAGTGAGGTTAAGGACGAGTCGCAACGCAGTAGTTTGAACGACTTGCTCGATGCGCATCAAATGAACTTGTCCCTGAATCGTGGCGACGTTGAAGAGGTGGAAAAGTTGCTGCCGTCCATTCGGCAAAAGGAAAAACGGGCGGTGGCGATGGCCGAGATCGCTATGATGCTCGAGAAGAAAGGCAGGCACGACGAAGCCTTGAAGGTGTTGGACGAGGCCCAGCCACTGGTCAAGTTGGATCTTACCAGCCAGGCGCAATCGGATGCTTTGTTGGCAGTCCTCCTCGCCGATGCGATCGTGGACCCGGACCGGGCGTTCACGGCCATCGAGCCGGTCGTCGACCGAGCGAACGATAACCTCGGCAAGCTCCTGCTACTCGACAAGTTAATCAAGACGGGATTTGTGAAGGACGGCGAAATCAAGCTGCAGCAGCCGGGCGTAATTTCGCTCGACTTTGCGATTTTTAAGTACGGCAAGGGCGTAGTTGCTCTGGCTAACGCGGATTTCAATCGCACGAAGGCATTGACCGATCGACTGCAACGCAATGAACTACGCGTGATGGCGCGCTTGCTGCTGGTTCAGGCGCTGCTGCGCAAAGTTGAGCCAGCCGAGAAGAAGACTGCGCAATAATATTTAGGCTCACTTGATCTTGATCCGCATCTTGTTGCTGGTCCTCGTATGCCAGGTGACACTTACCAGGACATCCGCAGTCCCTGGTAAATTGTCAGGCAGCATCACAACCACCTCCGTCAACCAGCTTAATCCTGGAACCGTAGTCACTGATTCAACCGTTAACGGATAGACCTTCAACTGTGCATCTTCGGCTTGCGAGGTCACCGCTGAGCTGTTTTCACTGGGCAGCAAGTCCAAATTGACGGCGAATAGCATCACCCTCGTTCGGTTGTCAGAACTAAAGTTAAAGCTGTTAGTGAGGGGATAAGGATCGCGCAGCATGGTGACTGAGTCGAAAGCGATGGCAAGATCAGTATTCTCTTCGGTCTGGAGAATGGGCGGAGGCGGCTGCACCGTCAACGTCGCCTCATTGCTGTTCGCGGCGCCAAAGCTATTCGTCACCACGGAACGAAACTTTGCCCCGCTGTCTGCCAGAGCTGTGGACCCGAGCGTATACGTCGATGAATTGGCGCCGGCGATGTTCGTCATGTTTCTTTGCCATTGATAGCTGAGCGGCGTGCTGCCACCAGCGCTGACGGTAAAGGTTGCTGGCTGTCCCTGCGCGACGGTCTGATCGATAGGATGCGTGATGATGTTTGGCGGAACGTTGACGGTCAAAGTTGCTTCGTTGCTGGTCGCGCTGCCAGAGCCATTCGTCACGACGCAACGAAACTTTGCGCCATTATCCGCAAAAGCTGTCGCGGGAATTGAATAGCTGGATGAGTTTGCGCCGGCGATGTTCGTCATGTTTCTTTGCCATTGATAGCTGAGCGGCGCACTGCCACTCGCAGCCACAGTGAAGCTGGCCGTTTGTCCTTGCAGCACTGTTTGGTTTGCCGGGTCCAAAGTAATGGTTGGACTAACCGGCGAGTATCGGACTTTGAAAACCGCACTCGAACCGATAGCGAGGTAATAGAGACTGCCGTCTGCCGCAACCTTCAAGTCAACCGGGCTGGAGATGCCGCTGGCGAAGTCGGCCGCAGTATTGTTGGATGGATCCAATAGGCGAATCCATCCACCGCACAGATCGGCGAAGAAATACTTGCCGGCATAGCTGGCCGGGAATTGCATCGCAGCGGGGTTGTAAAAAGTTCCGCCGGTAATAGCACAGCCCGTTGTGCTGGTTGAGCCGTGACCGTAGGCAAACAGGGGCGCTCGGAACCTTGGATCCGATGTCGGCCCTTCAGTGATTGGCCATCCGTAATTAGATCCGGCGATACCGTCATTAATCTCTTCCCAGGTGCTCTGGCCGACGTCGTTAATGAACATGCGCGTGGCGCCTGGCTGAAATGCGAAGGTAAAGGGATTGCGAAGTCCCAGCGCCCAGATCTCTTTGCGGGCCCCGGACGTGTTGAAGAAGGGATTGTCCGTGGGAATCGTTCCATCCGCATTGATGCGTAAGACCTTTCCCAGGAGATTTGCGAGCGTTTGCGAATTCGATCCATTGGCGTTCTCGCCGACAGCGATGTACAACTTCCCGTCCGAAGCAAAATGGATTGCGCCGCCATTGTGATTGCCGGCGCCGCTCAGATTGTCGAGGTCGAGAATGATCATTTCGCTGTTTGCGGCCGCGACATCACCATTGGCTGTGAAGCGGCTGACGCGATTGTGCGCGATTGAACCTGGCACGGTGTAATAGACGTACAAAAAGTTATTGGTAGCGAAGTTGGGATCGAAGGCAATGCCGAGCAGACCGCGCTCACCTGCGGAATCGACAGTCAGGGTCAGAAACGGCGTCGGCAGCAGAGCGCCATTCTTGATCACCCGGAGAGTGCCACCCTGAAGACAGACGAACAGCCGGCCATCGGGAGCAAAGTCCATCGCTGTGGGTGACGAGAGTCCAGTGGCAAAGGTCGTCTCGACAAACCCGCTTGGCAAACTAGCGGCGGCAACTGGAAAGGAAAGGGCGGAGCTAATTAACCAGGTCGCAACGCCGAGGACGAGCCCGCGATTCTTAATCAGCTTCCGAAACGCACGCCGGTAAACAGGCCCGCTTTTAATCGAAGCATCATGGAAGAAGTTGCGCATCATGAAACAGTCTTTTGCAAACCCGGCCTGCCCTTCTGCGCGGAACGCGTGCGATCAACCGCCCGCTCTGACACGAACGCTCATTCCGGGGGCAAGCGGGGGAATTGAGACTGATGCTGAGTGAAAGGCAACTCTGGGGCTTGAGGGTGGGTGTTGCGTTCCCGAATATCTGGGGCCGAGCGGGATTATACTACTTTGTTGATGGTGTCTTCTACCGAAATAGTAGACTGCATCGGACGCAAATTCGTTGGGGAAAGGTTGAGAGTGATGAGTAAAGGAAATCGCTTCTCCTGGTTGGCCTGGATCGCGGTCGGGGCCCCTCTGTTGATAGTTCTCCTTTCGTCGAGCCCGGCTGAGAACGAATTCAATGGCACTCATACTGCCGCGTTCGTGCCCACTCCACCAGCGACGCGGCCGCGAACGATAGCACAGGGGCCGGCGTCACTAACCAGTCTTGGATCGGGGGCCAGTCTGCATGGCAAGCGGCTTTTCCCTCCCGACAATCCGTGGAACCAGGACATCTCCAACTCACCTTTGGATCCTAACTCGGCGAATTTGATCAAGAGCATTGGCGCTGATGACCGCCTGCATCCGGATTTTGGCACCGTGTGGAACGGCGCGCCGAATGGAATTCCCTACATCGTAGTGCCGGGCACGCAGCCTTTGGCGCCGGTGAGTTTTCGATCGTACGGCGGTGAGAGCGATCCGGGCCCTTACCCGGTGCCGCGCGACGCGCCGATTGAAGGTGGGCCAAACGGGACCGGTGACCGGCACGTGTTGGTGATCGATCGCGACCACTGGAAGCTATACGAATTATTTTCCGCGTCCCCAGTGAAGGGCTCTGCGAGCTGGGTCGCCGGCAGCGGCGCAGTCTTTGATTTGAATTCGAGTAAGCTGCGACCGGAGGGCTGGACTTCAGCGGATGCGGCCGGGCTGCCAATTTTTCCGGGATTGGTTCGTTACGATGAAGTGTTTGAGCAGCGCGAGATCAGACATGCTTTGCGCTTCACGGTCGGGCGATCGCGAAAGGCTTACGTCTATCCCGCGCGCCACTTTGCCAGCGGCGATCCGGATCCCAATCTGCCGCCCATGGGAATGCGCGTGCGCCTGAAGTCATCTTTTGATATTTCGAGTTACTCTGCGGCTAATCAGGTGATTCTGCGAGCGCTGAAGAAATACGGAATGTTCGTCGCCGACAACGGCCCCGGTTGGTTTTTAAGCGGTGCGCCCGATCCGCGTTGGAGCAATGACGACCTGGGCATGTTGAAAAACATCAAAGGATTTAACTTTGAGGTTGTGCGCATGGGCTCGATCGTGACGAGGTGAGGAAGCTCGCGAAAACGCGGCAACCCTGGGCTTTGTTGCATCACCGCTTCGCGGTAGTTCTATTAATCACCAGAGAGTCTGGCCAGATATTAATCCGGCATTTCGTCCCCACTCCCAGAAGAACGAGTGTCTATCCTTCATCCTTCGGCAAATCGCTCGTTTCCCTGTATCATACGGGACGATTGCCCTCGAGCACCTTCAGTCGAAAGAGGAGTCAAAATTCAATGCCCCAGAGTTCTACTATTGACAATCGATCCGGTCAGCGCTATGTCCACGCCTTTCCCATCCGGGCTGAGTGGGACACAAATGATGGGATTCACATTGTCGCCGAAGGCGAAACAGATAACGTTGGTCCCGAAGGAACTTTGATTCATCTCCAGCGCGACCTGCCGCCGGTTGGCGGACGAGTTAATTTGCTGGTGCTCGGCGACCACGGTGAGAAATTGCGTGTGATTGCGGAAGTCCTGCGCATCGAACGCAATCCCAGCCATCCTCAAGCGGCCCTGCAAGTGCTCGGCGAAACAAACGAGTGGCGCGGCCTGGTCTGGGAGGAAGCCGGTATCAAGATGGCTGAACCCGACGAAAGCTATGATGACGACGATTTCTGAGTAACTCCAGATAGATTGGTTCCATCTAACGAATAGAATTCATGACGCCAGACTCTGATCACTCTGCGGCAAAAGAGAAGGACCAGTTAGCGGCCTGGATGCAAACGCGAGCGGTGCTGCGGATTATTATTATCCTGCTCGCGGTGGCGATGTTTCTCTGGATCGTTTACAAGCTGACAACTGTCCTCCTCTTAATCGTCCTCTCCATTTTCTTTGCCTACCTGGTGGCGCCTCTGGTTGATCTGGTACAGCGGCCGATTCGTCTGGGTGGACGGGAACGAGTCATACATCGCGGGCTCGCGATTGGAATTGTGTACGCGGTGCTGTTTGTGGGAATCGGGCTGGCGATCTATTTCCTGGCGCCTCAACTGGGCGCGCAGTTTCCCGAATTCAAGCTGCAAGCCACAGCCTATTACAAGACAATCACGAACGCATCGGATCGGCTTAATGGATATTTCATGCAGCACCGCATGCCTGAGGGTATCGTCAAGGCGGTTAACAATACCTTCCTGGGTCTAATCGCAAAGGGCGGCGAACTTGTCAGCGTGGCCTTTGAACGATTGCTGGGGTTGATAATTTACATTCCCTGGCTGGTGCTAATTCCGATCCTGAGTTTCTTCTTCCTCAAAGATGCCGACAGCTTTCGCCGATCGGTTCTGGCTATGCTCCCGCGTGGGCGCTTACGGTGGCGCGGCGACGAGTTCTTTCAGGACGTCAACAGCACGCTGGCTGCTTACATCCGCGCGCAATTAACGGCTTGCCTGCTGATTGCCGGTTTTTGCAGTGTGGGCTTTGCTCTGCTCGGTCTGCCCAGCCCGCTCGTGCTCGGACTGATTGCCGGCATGCTCGAGTTTGTGCCCTTGATCGGCCCGCTGGCCGTGGCAATCCTGGCGATCTTGCTGGCACTGCTGCATTCAGGATTTGGTCTTGCATTCGGGGTCCTGATCTTCCTGGGTGTGCTGCGAATCATCCAGGACTATGTGATCTATCCTCGACTAATCGGGCAAGGAATCCACTTGCATCCGCTGGCGGTCATTCTGGCAATCCTGGCTGGGGCAGAGATCGCCGGTGTCGCGGGAATCTTTCTGGCCATCCCGGTGATTGCGATTATCACGGTCAGCTATCGTCACTGGCTGGAACATCGCGGCAGCGAAACTATCGCCGAGGTCCTGGAGGAGGCGGTCGTCGAAGCAGAGAATGAAGCGGTGGGAGAGTTAGACCGCCCAACCATCAGTACCACCCCCGACGAGATGGCCCGCGTGCGGCCGGACTTGCTCACCGGAGAACTGAAGCCAATCAACGAAGAATGAAGACGATACCGATGGGTTTGAGGACAGCGTTTGAAATGCGATGCCTCCAGACTACCCTGTAGGGCAAACCTTGAGGCACATTAAGTCTTCGGAACAATCGACCTGTGTGCTTAGCGCCCAACCGCGAAGCGGTTACTCCCTCCAGCCCAGGGTTGCCGCTTCGGCCACCCTGGGAAAAGAGAACGATTGATTCTGCAACCGCTACGCGGTGGCGCCGGGCCGGATGTTTTCTCTGATGCGATTAACGCAACCGCGTTGCGGTTGAGACTTATTCTCATACTACCTCCCAGGGTAGCCGCAGCGGCAACCCTGGGCTGAGGGTCGCAACCGCTTTGCGGTTGAACAAGGCCGAATCGTATCTGTCTCTTTGGTCTAAGGCCCCAGCCTCGCTGGTATTAATCACCGACAGACATGCGAACTTACCCGGGAACCGCTCTGCGATCCTCCATCAATTCAATAAATCGTTTAAAGTGATGTGCGGCATCGTGCGGACCGGGTGAGGCCTCGGGATGATACTGAACTGAAATAATTGGAAGTGTCGTGTGACGCATGCCTTCGACGCATTGATCGTTAAGATTGATATGCGTCACTTCCATTTCAGCAGGCAAACTGTCCCCCTTCACCGCGAATCCGTGATTGTGTGAAGTGATTTCCACGTGGCCGTCGCCAAACGCTTTCACCGGTTGATTACCACCGCGATGACCGAATACGAGTTTGAAAGTCTCGCCCCCAAAAGCGCGCCCCAGCAGTTGGTGGCCAAAGCAAATGCCAAACGTCGGCACGCCTGACCTTGCCACCCGCTTAACTTGCTCGACTTCCCTGCTCATTGACGCAGGATCACCGGGGCCGTTGGAAAGAAAAACTCCGTCGGGCTGCAAGGCAAAGACTTCGGTTGCCGGAGTCGAAGCCGGGACCACCGTGATGCGACAGCCGGCCAGTGACAACTCTCGCAATGAATTCAGTTTCACGCCAAAGTCGTAACAGACCACATGAAAGCGTTCGTTAATAGCGGCGGGAACCTCGTAGGGTGTTTTGGTGGTGACGACGCTAGCCAGTTCGCGATTTTCCATCGAGGGCGAGTTGCGTGCTTTCTGAATTACGCTTTCCGCATCGGCATCAATCGTCGAGAGACATGCGCGCATCGCGCCTTTGTCGCGAATGTGGCGAACTAAAGCTCGCGTGTCGATGTGATCGATAGCCACGATGTTCCAGCGCTGCAAATAATCGTCAAGCGTTTCTTCCGAACGCCAGTTTGAAGCCATGCGGCTGAACTCACGGGCCACGAACCCTTCGACCCAGGGCCGCGACGATTCTCCGTCCTCGGTGTTCACGCCATAGTTGCCAATGAGCGGATAAGTCATGCAGACGATCTGGCCGGCGTAAGAAGGATCGGTGAGCACTTCCTGATAGCCGGTCATCGATGTGTTGAAGACCATCTCGCCCGTGCTCTCGCCCGCGGCGCCCCACGAGCGCCCGCGCCAAACGCGGCCGTCTTCAAGAGCGAGGATTGCTGGAATATTTACCTGAGAGTAACGAGACACTCGCTGAGTATACGCGATGAGCCCTCGCCCTGCGACCAGTGGCTGCGCGAAAATGCCGCCGCTGAGTTACACCTTGACCAACGCTCAAAACGCATTAATAAGTCTGGCGATTATTCTGCTATGAGGTTGAGACATTAGGAAGGCTGGCGCCACAGGAACCACTCAAAACGAGTTAGCGACTGCAAAACCGACGGCTATGATAAGGACATTGCCGCATTGTTCGGGTGCCGGGAGGCCTTGCGTGATATCTCGTTTGAGTTTGATTCAACTTCGTTTAAGGTCCACTCAAACACGGCGTGAAGATTTTGTTCCTGGAGTCTCCCGACGTAGGTAGCCGTGTCATACGAATGTGTTGGGAACTGGTAACCCCTGTGCCCAAGAGAGTAGCCGCCGGGGATTGTGGAACAATTGAATGTAAACAGACATCCGCCACCTTTCGACAGGTCTACGCAAAGCTCCCAATCCTCACGGGTGTTTACAAAAGCCATCGTACGGGGAGAGTAAATATTATGCAGGGCCACGGTCACCAAGAACTCCTGTCTCGTGGGAATGAAAGAACTCTCTTTCAGTAACGCACCGGCCGCCACTTTCAGACGCGGAATTCCCAAGACTGCGGCTCCTAATCCATACTCCTGACGCAAATAGTTTTCGTGCTGAATTAGCATTGCCCAGTCAGGTCTCCACTCAGCGAGTCCAGACAATACGCCCATACCAATGTTTTTGATTCCGCCTTCAATCATCCGTTCATAAGCATTCAGTCTATATTCGAAGTTTGTCTTCTTGGTTTTTCCCAAATGTACTTCACCATAGCGTTCGCGATCGTACGTTTCTTGCCACAAGACGGCAAACGACAAGCCGGCGTCAACTAGACTTCGATATTCCTCTACTTCGAGTGCCTCTGTATTGATACCAACACTCCCCCCGCCATACTGACTGAGAAGTCGTTCCAACAACTCAACGTGCCGACACATTGAATCTGCCCGCACGAGTGGATCCGTGGCGTAAACCAGTTCGAGTGTCCGAAGTCCCTTTTCTTCGATCAGGTAGCGTGCCTCTTCTATCAGTTCATCATCAGAAAGACGGATGCGCTCGACTCCGATACCCTTGTTACCCGCGCGGTAGTTACAATAGACACACTCCTCCATACAGATGCTGGTTGCGTATAAAGGGACCACTGCATAAACCGCTCCACCATAGACTTCCTGTTTCATCTGATGAGAAGTCTCCAGGATGAGATCATCTAGCCGGCCTCCAGTGCCGAGTTCCTCGTCCCACAAGATCTGACCTATTGCCGGATCATCAGAGGACGGAAGGCCGACGAAGCCTGAAGCATTTCCCCTCGACGGGGTGTCGCCTGTTGAAAAGATGCTGTTCCTGATTTCTTCATACCATTCGGAAAACATGGGTCTTTCTCCTTTGTTATCGCGCGGGGTCCATACCGATACTCTCCCTAAACTCGACAACTGGACGAACGGTTGAAACAGTGATGGGGATTCCGATCCCCTCCGGTCACTAACCTGACAAGTGCCAGAGGAAAAGGACAGGGAATAGTACAACTCGCGAGTGCCCTTTTCAAATCCCACCCCGGGAATATGAGCCAAGCCGACCAAACTAGCTCATCTGGTCCAGGTTCCTTCCGCAGCATTCGCACCGCTTCGCGTTCATGATTAAGCCTAATCCCAAACTGATTTCCCCCTCGCCCGTGAATTGGAAGGGCGGTAAAGCGGCCCGGTTGCTTGGCATTCTTTCATGACCACTCCAATGCCTTCCTAAGAAGGTGTTACGGGTCGCGCCAGATGATTTAACGGCCTATAAAGTTTCTCGGCGTGCTTATTGTCACGGAAATGATTCTCGAACTTGGTGAATTCATCGTGCATTGGTCCCCTTTCCTCGTACGTCATGATTAGAGTCTGAGACTCATGATAATAGTCAAGCAGCAGAGAGGAATTGAAAACCACATGGTCAGTCATGTGATAAAGATTATGATCATTCCTTAGACGCAGAACTTCGGAGACGTAACAGTCGACACTGCCATTCAGCCGGACAAAAAGTTCGAGTGCCTCTTTGTTTCGTTCGTTCCAATGTTCATATGAATCTTCCGCCAACACAATTCGCGTCACTTCAATCCCTTGATTCGCCAGTTCACGAAATGCGGCAAAGTGAGGAAAGACGCCATCTGCTATTTCCAGGAACTCTTTCTCTTCAAGTTCGAGGGGACGAAGGCACACCTCTTGCAGTTTACGAATGAAATACATCGGCTCAAATGCACAGACGGTGAAGACCTTCCTCGTATTTGCATCCGAATATTTCCTGCAGAGCTCAGAATATTTTTCAGGATGAAGGTGATGAACTACCAGCGCTCTGTCATTTAGCAGTACTGGTCCAACCAAGTCCTGTGTGTATTTAGCGGGTATGTTTGTGTGGCGGCGCGCATCTCGCCCCCAACGCTCGATCAACGAACGAGCGAAAGCGGCTGACGCCCCGCTGGCATAGCGGGCCCAGTCCTGGTTTCTCTTTCTGCGCTCAGTTGCACTCGCGACATCGTCAACGAGATCTGCGATCCCATTGATGACTAGATATCCCATGGTCCTGCCCTGTTGGACAATTTGAAGCAAGGCACTCAAGAGAGTCGCGGCGCCTTCCAAACTGACTGTAGTTACTCGAGGACAATACTGACGAAGCGCTCTGAATAACGGAGCATCAAAGTCCTCATAGCCGTCAGGTCCGGAGAATATTTCAGTCTTGACCGCTGCGATGGAACTCAAAGACTTGTGATCAGGTGGCCTTATCGTTCTCTTGTTCCCACGCAGGGCTCTCTGCCACTCGTTGACGTGCGCGACGCGATCGGCGAGTCCAATCAGGCTCTCGTCTGGTGGTAGGTTACGGGCTTCCTCAAATTCCTCCAGGTTTGGACGCACATATCCGCGATTGCCAGATGATCGCACCAGACGACTATAGACGACCTGTCCCATCTTCCGGTTTCCGGTTTGTAGTCCCACTGCGGTTCCAAGCACCAGCATGAAATCAGGATCAAAACGGTGCGCCATCTCTCGCACAAGTTCGCTTGCGTCCCTCTTGTTGCCGCCAGTAGCTCCATGAACTACGTACGCCAAGTCTCCCTCAAGGGTCCGCACTGCTCCCCAGTAGTAGATATGGCCGCGCGCGCTTTGAAATGGGTGTCGCGTCTTTAGCTCAAGCACCTCCCGGACGGGATCGATCTCCTCCGGGTTCACCGTAATGACGCCAAAGTCAAACCTACCCGGCAAGGTGAGAGCATCTGGGTGGTTCACTCCGTGAAGGCGGACGCTGATACTCGACGACTTAAATTTGCGTTTCTTCGGGGGTGTCTGCTCATTGGGTTTTGCGACTTGTCGAGTAACCGCGCCTTGTAACTCACTCAGGAACTCCGTCGCTCCCCTGGGTCGCTCATCAGCCGACTTTGCCAGTCCGCGAAAAATTATGGCTTGGAGTTCTATTGGGACATCCAATTCCTCCGGAAACGCAGGAGGCGGCGCCTCCTGGTGTTTGTTCCAAATGGAGTCGGCACCGTCGAAAGGCGCTGCACCAGTTATCATCTCGTATAGAACAGTCGACAAGCTGTAAACATCTGACCGTGCATCAAGTGCTTCTCCGCGGCATTGCTCGGGAGACATATACAAGAGAGTTCCCAACAGAATCCCGGGTAAAGTTATTCCGGGTTCGTTCGTTTCCCGCAGTTTCGCCAAACCAAAATCTAATACCTTAACTGTTTCGGAGCCCTCTTCATCCAAACCTACAATCACGTTCTCTGGCTTGATGTCTCGATGAATGACTTCCTGTCGATGCGCGGCGCCGACGCCCTTACAAATTTCACACATCAGGGCCACTGCTCTGGTTATGGGCAACCTTCCTTCCGCTTCGAGCAACGCCCTCAAAGACTGCCCCCCAACCAATTCCATTACAATGTAAGCGGAGACATCCTCGGCTTCGGGTCCGTGGAAATCGTAGATCTCAACCACATTGTGGTGCTTTATTGAAGCCGCGGCATATGCTTCCCTTTGAAAGCGTTTGAGGGCAGTCTCATCAGTTACATACTTCTTATGAAGGAATTTTATCGCTACCTTTCTCTCGATGAGCAAATGCTGCGCACGATACACCCGTCCGATTGCACCCTCGCCCAGCAGCTCAATGATTTGGTACCTCGATTCGATAATGCGACCGATGAAGGAATCAGTCTGAGTTAGGGCTCCCGGAATTCGGCTGGGATCCAGTGGTAGAGTTTTGACAGGATTTGATTCAAGAGCGAATCCACAGGTGTCACAGAATTTAGCTTCTGCGCGATGAGGTTGCTGGCATTGAGGGCAGCGCAAGGTGTTGGTCATATCACTATCGGGAACTGATAGAGACTGAGAGCTTTTTCAAGTTAGCGTAATGCTTGCATTCTTGGAGAACGATTTGAGATCCTCCACGTGATGACTCTTGAATCTAATTAATACTTAGACGGATCCACTCGGGTTGTCAAGATTTTCTATCGTGGTTGGCGCTGGCAGCTTTTGCTTTTATGGACTGGTAATGCTACCGCAATGCATCAAAGACTAGTCGTATTAACTAGAATCTACGGGATCAGCCCGACTCTAAACAAATATACAGTTTGTGGATTAGTGAAAGTTCGTTGGACAACTGCCAAGTTCCAAATAACGTCGATTTGATGAACGCATCGATTTTATGTTGGGCCTCTACTGCCTGCTGCTAAGCGCTTCCCGCCGGCCCTTCAGGAACTGCTGCGCTTCATTCAACCAGCGCTTCTCGACGCGGTACTTGTAAGCCGGCGCAGTCTTTACTGCATCAATACAGGCCTGCATCGAACTGTCGGCTTCCTGGCTGTCCCCCAGCCCGGCGTGCGCCCGGCCGATTAAATACAGGGCCTCCGGATCATTGGGACGATGATCAAGGAACCTCTCGAGCACGTTACGCGCGTCGCTGTACTGTCCGGCCGCAATGTAAGTCGAGCCAATCTCGCGCCAGATCTCCTGTTGCGCGTGAGATTGATCACGCTGCACAACCTGCTCGAAGTGGCCGATGGCCTCGGGCAGGCGGCCTTGAGCTCGGGCGATGCGGCCCAACTGATAGTGCGCATCCAGCTCTTCCGGGTCGATGTCGATCGCACGTTGAAAACGCTCGCGCGCCAGATCCATTTCACCGCGTTGTTGATGTATCAAACCAAGATTGTAATGCGCCGATGAATCACGCGGATTAATCGTGGCCGCCTCGAGGTGTTGCTTGAAAGCAGCCCGCGCCCGTTGCGTGCCGACTATCCCAGTGAAGTAACCGCGCAGTAGAAAGAACAGCATCAGCAACATGAACGGCGACGCCAGGATCGTGCCGAACACAGGTAGCAATTTGATTGAAACTGGAAACGCAATTGCTCCGCTTATTATCATGATCAGCGTGGCGCGGAGCCCTGACAGACGCAGAGAAAGACTGAGCGCCGGAACGGCCCAACCAGCGAAAGCAAGAATGAACATCAGGAACGCCAGGACAAAGACGAGGCTACCGACATTCAGCAGCTTCAGATCAACCATCTGCTGCATCTCTGGCTGAAGCTCAATCTGTCGTTGCAGCCACGCGATGAGTTTCAGCCCAAGCGCCAGGTCGACACCGAACGCATGAAGGACTATGACAATTAGCAACGCGGTGAAGCTCGCCGCCGCTAGCGCGTAGAGGCAAGTGGAAGCGACCGAAGCGTATTCCTGTTGAAAGAGCAGGCGGTAGCTGGCGCGACGGTCGATGAGGTTCGTCAGGACAATTGCCAGGGGCACGAAAACCACGGTCACGAACATGATCGAGACTGCCGACTGAAACAAACTACTGACTCCGGTAAACAGAAGTCGAAACCCGAGAATGTGTCTCAGGTATGTCCAGACGATGTATCCGATGAAAAGCTCATTGGCGAGTAGTGCAAAAAGAGCTGTGGGAGCCAGCGCGCCGCGATCGCGCACTTCCCGCATTCCGCGGATAGGCGAGTAAAAGATCATCCCTAAAAGTCTGAGCCAATCAGCCATGCCATTAAGTGGCCCAGACTTCAGTCTGGGATCTCTTTCGCGCGCTTCCATCACAGACTGAAGTCTGTGCCACCTTATCGTTCATCCGAATCAGGCGCGTTCACTCCATCGCGCCGGTAAGTCGCGCCCGGGGGAACGGCGGTATTATGAGTGTCCCGGGTCATCACAGTGGCCACACCCAGCGGCCAATAGCGAAACAGAGCCTTCCCGTAAACGTACTTCTTCGGCACCAGACCCCAAATGCGCGAGTCGCTCGAATTGTCCCGATTGTCGCCCATCACAAAATAGTACCCGGGTTTCACGTAAGTGGCCGGCTTGTTGTAGGAGTTCATGTTCAAATGCGGGTCGAGATAGGTCTCGTCCAAATCCCGTCCGTTTATATTGACATGGCCGCCGCGCATTTCGACGGTGTCACCCGGCAAACCAATGACCCGCTTAATGTAACTTTTCGACGGGTCGTCGGGAAACCAGAACACAATGATGTCGCCGCGATAAATCTTCGG
>WNFQ01001223.1_pt1 | contig 18137 bp, 12 predicted proteins | sample 5400171 | NCBI WGS metagenome assembly WNFQ01 (sample SAMN13153356, study PRJNA577476) | soil metagenome | isolation source: 20 cm soil under Madrone tree | place: USA:California | collected 2016-06-14 | reverse complement strand
CGCCCGCGTGAGCGATCGCACGGCGGACCTGGCGGTCTACCGCCTGGCCGGTCCCGGCGCCCTCGCGGTGGCCGTCGCGGGGGGCCTCGAGGTGCCGCCGGCCCCCGGCCGCGTGCTCGTACGGCCCGACGGTGTCGAAACCGCGCGAGCCACCGAAGGAGCGCCGTTCGTGCTCCAGGTGACGGTCCCCGAAGCAGCGGGCGCGCTGCTCGCCGCGCGCCTGGAAACCGCCGGAGCGGCGGCGGCCGGTCCCGCCGCCTTAGAGCTGAGCCGCATCCTCGCCGGCTGGCCCCGGCTCGGCGCCGAGGTGGACGAGAAGACCATCCCTCAGGAAGTACGGCTCGACGCGATCGGCGGCGTGTCGTATACGAAGGGCTGCTACACCGGCCAGGAGACGGTCGCGCGGCTGCACTTCCGCGGGCACGTGAACCGCCAGGTCCGCGGCCTGCTGTTCGACCCGGAGCCGCCCGCCACCCCCGCGGGCGGCTGGAGCGTGGTCACCTACCTCGACCGCGACGTCGGCCGGGTGACGAGCCTCGCGTTCGTGCCCGAGACCGGCGTGGCCGGCGCCGGGCGCTGGATCGGCCTGGCGCTGATCCGCCGCGAGGTGGAGCCCGGCTCGGTGGTGCGCGCGGCCGGCCGCGATGCGCGCGTGGTCGATCTCCCCTTCGTCTTCCCGATCGCCGCGCCGGCATGAGCGTCCTCGTCACGGGCGCGAGCGGCCTCGTGGGCAGCCACGTGGTCGCGGCCCTGGTCGCACGCGGTGAACTGGTGCGCGCCCTGGTGCGACCGGCCAGTCGCGCCGCCGTGATGCGGCTCGGTGCGGAAGCCGTCACCGGTGACATCACCGACCCGGCCGCGTGGCAGGGGGCGGCGCTCGGCGTCCGAGCCATCGTCCACTCCGCCGCCCTGGTGCAGCGCCGGGCCTCGTGGGAGCAGTACGTCGCCGTGAACGTCGATGCGACCCGGCTCGCCGTCGCCGCCGCCCGGACGGCGGGCGCACGGCTGATCCACGTCTCGTCCGTCGCGGTGTACGCGGGCTCCGCGGCATATCCCTCGCGACCCGAGCGGCGGGATGAAGACTTCCCCTTCCAGCCGATCGCGACACCCGACTTCTACGCCCGCTCGAAGCGCATGGCGGAGGCGGTGGTGAGCGAAGCGGCGACGCGTGGCGACTGCATCGTGGCGGCGCTGCGTCCGACGGTCATCTATGGGGAGCGGGATCGTTTGTTCACGCCACGCGTGATCCGCGCGGCGCGGCTCCGGTTTGTACCCCAGATCGGTCCCGGCACGAACCGGTTGTCGTGCGTGTACGCGGGCAACGTGGCGGCCGCTGCCGTCGCCGCGCTCGACGCACCGCTCCAGGGCTTTCGGGCGTACAACGTGACGAGCGACGGGCCGCCCGCGCTGTCGCAGCGCGAGTTCTTCGCCGCGTTCGCGGCCGCGCTTGGCCGGCGCACCTGGTCGATCCCCATTCCCACGCCGCTCGCCGGCCTCGCGATCGGCCTGTTCACCGCGCGCCGGCTGGCGCGAGCGGCGGTGTCCTTCGTGTCGGGGGAGAATCCGTACACCGACGAGCGCATCCGCGCCGAGCTCGGTTGGCGGCCGCCGACTCAGGCCCGAGAGGCGATTGGGCGCACGGTCGCCTGGTTTCTCGAAAACGAAAAGCCCGGGCACTAGTCCCGGGCATCGTCCCCGTCCTGCACTGTTCGCGCTTTAAGCGCGGCGCTTCTTCTTGGCAGGGGCGGCGGGCTTGGCTGGAGCGGCCTTCGCCGTATCGGCCGCCATCTTGTGAGACGTGTCGGCCATCATCATGTGCGACGTATCGGACATCATCATCTTGGACGTGTCGGCCGGAGTCTGTGTCGTCTGCTGCTGCTGGGGCTTTTGACACGCGCCCATCGCCACCAGGGCGAGGACCATTGCGAGACGCTTCATGCGGGCTCCTCTAGAGAAAATAGTAGCGGTGCGGGGTTCGGCCGGGGAAAACCTAGCGGTGGGGCCCCGGGAGTCAAGGCCGCGGCGCGGTACCGGGTGTATTAGCCCGACATGACCGACCGCCGCAGCTTCGTCGCGTGGCTCGGCAGCCTGCCGCTCGTCGGCCGGCACCGCCCCCTGCGCGCCGCACCCCCGATCGTCATCGACGCGACGCCGACGGCGCTGTACCAGCAGCCCGATGGCCGGAACAATCTCGTGCGGGTCGCCGTAACGGGCCTCGACGCTCCGGCGGCGCGCGCCCGCGTGACCGACACCCGTGGCACGCTCGTGGGCACCGCGGGTCTGCTGGCGACCGGCGCGAGCCTCGTGGGCGAGCTCTGGGTACCGCTGTCGCGGGCGGCCGGGGCCGAGTTCCAGATTGACGTCGAGGTCGGCAAGCAGCGCGTCGGGCGTCGGCGCGTCAGGCTCGCGCCGCCGCGGCGCTGGACGCTGTACTGGATCGCGTCGAGCCACACCGACGTCGGCCTCACCGCCCTGCAGCAAGAAGGTCTCGAAACGCACCGCCGGAACCTGGATGCGGCGCTCGCCCGGCTGCCCGCGCATCCCGACTTCCGGTGGACCGCGGAGTGCGCGCTCCAGCTGATCTCGTATGTCGAGAACCGCGCCCCCGCCGCGGGTGAGGCGCTCGTACGGGCCATCCGCGACGGCAAGATCGGCGTCTCCGCCCTGTTCGCACAGCCGCTGACGGGGATCCTCGACCACGAGACCTTCGCGCGCGTCCTCTGGCCCGCGGGTCTATTCGCGCGCGAGCATGGACTGGGCTATCAAGCGGCGCAGCTGGCCGACGTGCCCGGGCAAGCGCTCACGTTCCCTACCCTCCTCGCCGCGAGCGGCGTGCGCTATCTCGCGAGCGCGGTCAATCCGGAACGGGCGGCGCCGCTCCTCTCTCCCGCGGACGCGGCCCGCGCCCAGCTCGGCGGGGGCGACTGGACGACGTACCCGCAGCTGTACTGGTGGGAGGGACCGGACGGGAGCCGCGTGCTGCACTGGCGGGTCGACCAGTACGCCGATGGCCTGGGCTTCGGGTTCGACGTCGGTGCGGCCGAGATGGGTCGACGCCTCTCCGACTGGCTGCTGACCCATCCCGTGTTCCTGTCTCCCGGCTATCCCTACGACGTCGCGCTGCTGTCCGGCGCCACGGGCGACAACGGCCTTCTGGACGAGCGGGTCGTCGCGAATGTGGAGGAGTTTTCCCGCCGGTTCGCCTACCCCCGTCTCGTGGCGGCGCGACCCGAAGAGTTCTTCCGCGAGGTGGAGCGGCGCTGGGGCACGAAGCTGCCCGTGCGGCGCGGCGACACCGGGTGCTATCGCGAGGACGGCGCCGCGTCCACCGCGGCGGAGCTCGGGCGCTACCGCGCGGCCCAACTGGTCGCCCGGGCCACGGAGCTGCTCGCGCTGTGGGACGAGCAGACCGAGCCGCGCGAGGGCGGCGCGACCGACCGGATCCAGCAACGGGCGGCGGCGCGCCGGCGGATGTGGCGCGATCTGCTGCTGTTCGGCGAGCACACCTGGGGCTCGTCGGCCACCGGAGCCGACCCCGACGGGGTGGACACCGTCGCGCAGTGGCAGTACAAGCGGCGGTTCCTGGACGCCGGCGCCGCTGCGGCCGACGCCCAGGTCGCGGCCGCGCTGGTCCGGATCGGCCTCTCGACCGGCGGGAGCGGGGGTCCCGGCCGCGTCGTGCTCAACGCCTCGAGTTGGACGCGGAGTGAGGTGGTGGGGGTGCCCCACGGCGCGGCGCGGCGGCTGGTCCACGACGGCCGGGAATGGCCGGCCGTGGATCTCCCCGATGGGTCGGCGCTGGTCGTAGCGCGAGACGTCCCCGCGCTGGGCTACCTGACGCTCGCGGAAAGTGAGCGGGCGCCGAACCCGCCCCGGGACGACGGCGCGACGCTCGAGGCGCAGGCCGGCGGGTTTCACGTAGTACTCGACCCCGCGAGCGGTGCGATCCGCTCGCTCACGACCGGCGACGGCGCGGAGCGCGTCCGGCCAGCCGGGTGGTCGGGGCTGAACCAGCTCGTCTACGTGCAGGGTGGCGCGCACAGCGCCCTGTGGACGGGTCGGGCGCGCGACGAGCTGCGCACCGCGCCCGACCTCACGCTGCACCAGGCGGAGCTCGTATCGGCGCGCCGCGAGCGGCTCCCGGGAATCGGCGCCCGGCTCGTGGTCGAGCGCACGCTCCAGGGCTGCACCAGCGTCACGACCATCGTGACGCTGTACGACGACCTGCCCTGGATGGACATCGCGAACCGGATCACGAAACCCGCCACGCTCGACAAGGAAGCGCTGTACGTCGCCTTCCCGTTCGCGCTCACGAAGCCGACGGTCGAGGTCGAAGTACCGCTCGGGCGGATGACGGTGGAGCGCGATCAGCAACCCGGCAGCTGCCGGGACTGGTACTGCCACGCCCACTGGGTGTGGCTGTACGACGCGGCGGGCGGCATGCTCTGGAGCGGACCGGACACGCCACTCCTCACGCTGAACGACATCTTCCGCGGCCAGTGGCGCCGGAAGATCGAGCCCGACGGCACGCTGTTCGCGTATGTCCTGCACAACTACTGGCCCACCAACTTCGCGGCCCGCCAGGGGGGGGAGCTCTCGTTCCGATACCGCATCTCGGCGCTGCCGCGCGGCGGCGACCGTGCCGAGCCGGTCCGGCGCGGCTGGGCCGCGTGCGACCCGCTGTATGTGAGCGCCCCGTACGCGAGCGTCGGCGCGGGCCCGCTCCCCCGCAAGGACTCGGCGTTGTTCATCCCGGATCAGGGCGTCGCGGTCGTGGGTGTGAAGCCGGCGGACGACCGCGCCGGCGCCGTGGTGAAGCTCGTCGACGTAGCCGGTGTGGCGCGCGCGGTGGCAGTCTGGCCGGGGGCCTGCGCTTTCCGCGGCGCCCGTCGCACGAACTTCGTCGAGATGAACGGAGACCGTGTCCCAGTGGCGCCCGACGGCCGCGCCACGATCGACCTTCCTGCGTGGGGCACCGCCGCGCTGCGACTCTTTACATCGCGGGAGGGGGCCGATTAACTATCGCCTTATGACCAAGGCGACCACGCTGGGCGAGCTGCAACAGACCGAGTGGGCGAGTCCCGCCCGGATCCACCGCACCGTCAAAGACGAGCTGCGCGAGAATCTGATTTGCCTGCTCGAGAACGGCTCGCCGCTGTTCCCGGGTATCGTGGGCTACGAGGAGTCCGTCATCCCGCAGCTCGTAAACGCCGTGCTGTCGCGCCACAACTTCATCCTGCTGGGCCTGCGCGGGCAGGCGAAGAGCCGCATCCTGCGCCAGCTCGTCACGCTGCTCGACGAAGAGATTCCGATTCTCGCGGGGAGCGAAGTGAACGACAACCCGTTCGCGCCGATCTCGAAGTTCGGGCGCGAGCTCGTGGCCGAGCAGGGCGCCGGGACACCGATCGCCTGGCTGCCGCGTGAGTCCCGCTTCGTGGAGAAGCTCGCCACGCCCGACGTCACCATCGCCGACATCATCGGCGACGTGGACCCCATCAAGGCCGCGCGCGGCGGTCACCTGCTGTCTGACGAGCTGACGATGCACTTCGGGCTCCTGCCCCGGGCGAACCGCGGCATCTTCGCGATCAACGAGCTGCCCGACCTCGCCGGGAAGATCCAGGTGGGCCTGTTCAACATCATGCAGGAGGGGGACGTCCAGGTGAAGGGCTACCCCGTCCGCCTGAACCTGGACGTGGCGCTCGTGTTCACCGCCAACCCCGAGGACTACACGGCCCGCGGCAAGATCATCACTCCGCTCAAAGATCGCATCGGATCGGAGATCGTCACCCATTACCCCTACACGGTGGAGCTGGGCGCCGCGATCACGCGCCAGGAGGCCTGGCTCGAGCGCAACGGGCGGCCGCTCAAGCTGCCCGACTTCGTCGCGGAGCTGATCGAGCGGGTCGCCTTTGAGGCCCGCGAGGACAAGCGGGTGGACCGCCGCTCAGGGGTCTCGCAGCGGCTCCCGATCAGCGTACTGGAAAACGTGGTATCGAACGCCGAGCGACGCACAGTCACCACGAAGGAAAAGACGGTAGTCCCGCGCATCTCGGACATTTACGCCGCGCTGCCCGCGATCACAGGCAAACTCGAGCTCGAGTACGAGGGCGAGCTCCAGGGTCCTGAATCGATCGCCAAGGACCTGATCCGACGCGCCGCCGGCAAGACGTTCGAGTCCCGGGTGGGCGGCGCCAACGTCGACGACATTGTCCACTGGTTCGACGAGGGTGGGGCGCTCAAGATCTCGATGGACGAGCGGTCGGAGACCTGCCTCAAGGGCTTCAGCGTCGTCCCCGGCCTGCTCGACCTGGTGGACCAGGTGGGCCTCGCCGGCAAGAAGGACCCGGGCACCATGGTCGCCGCCTGCGAGCTGGTGCTCGAGGGCTTGGTGGCCGAGAAGCGGATCTCGCGCAACGAGGAGCTCGGCTACGTGCGCGCGCGCGCGGAGCCGAAGGGTCCGGGATACGGCAAGACCGGCGGCGGAGGGGGGGGGCCGAACCTCTTCCAGTAAGCGGTCGCTAGGCGGCCGACGTATCTTCTCCGCGTCTTCCCTCTCGGAGCTTCCATGGGCAAGCTCGTCGGCGGCGGGGTCCTGCTCGTCATCGCGTTTTCGCTGCTCCTGGCGGCGGCCACGGTCCGGGCCCAGCGTCCCGGTCCCATCTCCAACCTGCTGCGCTTCGCCGGCTACGGGGTCGCCGTCCTCGCCGTCCTGTTCGCGACCGGGTCAGCGATGGTCGTCATCGACCCGGGCGAGGTCGGGGTGCGCCACGCCTTCGGCTACGTGGACCCGGGACCGCTGCTCGCCGGTATCCGGCTCGTGGCGCCATGGTCCACGATCGAGCGGTACTCCACCCGGGAAGAGCAGTGGCCCCCGCGCGGCGAGCAAACCGAGGCCATCGAGGCGCTTTCGAGCGAGCAGATGGGGATGCATGTCGAGGTGTCGATCCGCTGGCAGATCGATCCGTCGCAGGCGCCCCGGATCTTCACCGAGATCGGCGATGAAAACCAGATCCGCGGCGCCGTGCTCAACGCCATCCGCAAGGGCGTGCGCGACGGGATCGTGCAGTACTCCATCAACGACATCTCCAAGCGCACCCAGATCGCGAACACCATGGAAGCCCTGGTGGACTCGGCGCTCGTGACCACCCCTCGCGCGGGCGGCGGCAAGTTCCGGATTGCCAGCGTCACTGCGTTTTTCCTGCGCGACCTGCAGCCACCCGCCCAGGTCGTGCAGGCGATCAACAACAAAATCGCCCAGGAGCAGCAGATCGAGACCGAACGGCACCGCGTCGAGGTGGCCCGCCTCCAGACCGAGCAGCAGCGGCTCCTCAACCAGACGCTGTCCCCCGAAGCGCTCACCAAGCAGTGGATCGAGGTGCTGCACGACATGAAGAACTCGACCAATCTGATCATCTTCGTGCCGACCGAGGGCGGGCTGCCACTGCTCAACATCAGCGAGCTGCGTAAGAACCTGAAGCCCTGAGATGGCGCCGCCGGTCATCACGATCACTCGGCAGTATGCCTCCGGCGGCTCGGAGGTCGCGCGCCTCGTGGCGGCGGAGCTCCGGTGGGACGTGATCGACAACGAGTTCGTGGACGAAGTCGCGCGCCGGGCGGGCCTCCCCCCCGACGCGGTGGCGCAGCGCGACGAGCGCGCTCCGGGGCTGTTGGAGCGGCTCGCGCGCACCCTGGCCGCCGGATCCCCCGAGCTGTTCATCGCGACCGCCAGCGTGCCGCGCGTCGAGCCGGATGAGGCGGCGCTCGTCCAGCTGACCGAGCGGGTGATCGCGGAGGCGGCAGCGCACGGCCGGATTGTCCTGGTGGGCAGGGGCGCTCAGGCCGTGCTCGCACAGCGACCCGACGCGCTGCACGTCTACGTCGTCGCCGCGAAGCCGTGGCGCATGAAGCTCGCGGTCGAGCGCCTGGGGGTGAACCCGGCGGAGGTTGAGAAGGTCGTCGACGAAACGGACCGGCAGCGCGACCAATACGTGAGGACCTACTATGGGCGACATCGCCAAGACGTGGTGAACTACGACATGGTGGTGAACACGGAGAAGCTGGGAATCGACGGGGCGGCCGCGCTGGTGGTGGCCGAAGCGCGCCGGAGGAAATGGAGTTGAGGTCCGCGGCCCGCTCGGCGGCGCTCACGGCGTGTCTCTCGCTCGCCTGCTGGCACGGTCCGGCACCCACGCCACTCGTGCCGGTGGCCGTGGTCCCGTTCGATCCGTACGGAGGCGCGATCTACGTGCCCGCGCTGATCAACGGCGACTCCGCCTGGCTGATGCTCGACACCGGCCTCTCCCGCACAGGACTCGACCGGGACTGGGCCGGGACCGTCGGAATCGTTCCCGGCCCGGCACCAACCGCACCAGTCGCACCTGCCGCTGCGACGGCCGTCGTGGACACGATCCGCATCGGAGAGCTCACGCTCCGGAACCACCGGGTGGCGCTGTACCCCCTCAACGGCCTCAGCGAAGCCAGCGGGCGGCTCCAGGTGGGCCTCGTCGGGCACGACGTGCTGCAGCACTACACCGTGGAGATCGACTACCGGCAACGGCGTGTGCGGTTGTTCGACCCCGCGCGGTACCGCTACAAGGGCACGGGCGCCACGGTGCGATTCACGCCCGACGCCGATCTCCCGCTGCTGCGCGCGCACGTGAAGGTCCGGGGCCGCCGCGCCATCCCGGCCCGGCTGCTGCTCGATACGGGCGCGTCGGGCCTGTGCCTGATTTTCACCACTCCCTTCGCGGAACAGCACGGCCTGAACCAGGTGACGCCCGCCATCGAGGCGCCCATCGGCACGGGCCTGGTCGGCGAGCTCCACGGCACCATCGTCCGCTTGCAAGAGCTCCGGCTCGGCGGCGTAAAGGTCCCCTCCCCGACCACCGGACTGGGAGGCGAGTACAAGGGTTTTCTGGCGCGAACCGACATCGACGGCGTCGTCGGCAACTCGGTGTTCGAGGGATCGCGTCTGATCGTCGACTACGCCGGCCACCGCGCCATCGTGGAGCCCCGACCCGGCGACAACTCGCCGTGCGATTTCGACATGAGCGGGTTGCGGCTCGCCGCGCGGGGACCGGGGCTGAGGCACATCGTGGTCGATTACGTCATCCCGCAGAGCCCGAGCGCGGAGGCCGGGATCGCCGTGGGCGATGAGCTCCTGCTGATCGACGGACGCGGGGTCGCGGAGGGGGATCTGAGCGACGCTCGGAAGGCCCTCCGCTCCGCCGGCGCGGTGCGCCAGCTCGTGCTGCGCCGCGACGCGGATACGATCCGGGTGGCGCTCAAGCTGCGGCGGCTGCTGTGACGCCCCAACCTCCGCTACGCCGTACGGCGTAGCGCCGGCACCCGCCAGGCGGCCAGCAGCACGGCGATGAGACAGCCCGCACCGCCCAGGGCGATCGCATGGGGCGCGCCCGTGTGCTCCGCGACCAGCCCCGCCTGGAACGCGCCGAGCGGCGCCATGCCCACGAACACGAAGGCATAGAACGCCATCACCCGGCCGCGCAGCTCGTCGGGAACCAGGGTCTGCAGCATGGTATTGGCAAGCGCGGTGGTCACGATCATCGCGCAGCCGGCGAGCGCCAGGAGCGCCAGCGCCACGCCCACGGAGCGCACGGCCGCGAACAGCACCAGCAGCACGCCGAACGCCGCGCCGCCTTGCAGCAGGACCGTGCCCTTGCGGACGCGCGCCCCTCGAAGGGCGAGCCCCAGGGCTCCCAGCATCGCCCCGATACCCACCGCCGCCATCAGCAGACCATAACCGCGCGCATCGGTGTGCAGAACGTCCCGAGCGACCACCGGCATCAGCACGATGAACGGGAAGCCGAACACGCTGAATACCGCCACTAGCACCACGAGCACCCACACGCGGGTATCGCCCCGGATGAACGCGACGGCCTGACGGACGCCCTCCCAGGCCGAGAGGGGCATGGGGCGCTTCACGAACGGCAGGAGCCGCATGGCGAGGAGCCCGGCGATCACGGCGACGTAGCTCACGCCGTTCAAGAAAAAGCACATACCGACGCCGGCGACCCCGATCAGCACGCCCGCGACCGCCGGGCCGACGATCCGCGCGGCGTTGAACATGGACGAGTTGAGTGCGATCGCGTTCATGAGGTCCTCTTTGCCGACCAGCTCCGCGATGAACGCCTGGCGGGCGGGAATGTCGAACGCGTTGACGACGCCGAAGAACAGCGCCAGCACCATGACCTGCCACGTCGTGACCCTGCCGGTCCATACGAGCACGGCCAGCGCCAGCGCCTCGAGCATCTGCAGCGCCTGCGTCCACACGATCAGGCGACGCTTGTCCACGCGGTCCACGATGACGCCCGCGTACACGGTGAACAACAGCACGCCCAGAGAGCGGAACGCCTGAGTCAGGCCGACGGCGAACGGCGAGTCGGTGATCTCGAGCACCAGCCAGCCGAGCGCGACCGCCTGCATCCAGGTCCCGATGAGCGAGATGCCCTGACCAAACAGGAAGAGACGGAAATTGCGGTGGGAAAGCGCTCCGAGACGAAACGTGCGGGCGGCTTGGTCCATTGCGGGAAAGCTCGCCGCCGCCCGATATTTCGGGTAGGGAGACCGATTGAAATACACGACGTACAGCCGCTACCTCCCCGAGCTGGCCGACACGGTGAACCTCCAGGCCTTGCTCGATCAGCTCGCCGACTTCCTCCTCCAGTCGGGCTTCGCCGGAGGCGCGTACTCGCATCCGTTCTGGGGCGAGTTCGGCGAGGAAGAATCCGACCGCTCGCTCGACGCCCTGCGGCAGGCGATCCTCCAGGCGCTCATGGACTCGGGCCAGCTGACGCCCGAAATGCTCAAGGTGTTGCGCGGCGAATCGACCGGCGACGCGGCGCGCGACGCCGATCTCGAGCGCCAGCTGGGGGAGCTGCTCGACAAGATCGTTCAGAAGCTCATGGACGAGGGCTACCTGAACGTGACCGAGGCGCCCAAGATGCCCTCGGGCCAGCAGCCGTTGTTCGGTCCGGGCGGGATGGCCAAGGAGGCCGCTCAGCAGGTTCAGTTCAACCTCACCGAGAAGGGCATTGATTTTCTCGGCTACCGAACCTTGAAACATCTGCTGGGGAGCATCGGCAAGTCGAGCTTCGGCGCGCATGAGACCGAGCACCTCGCGACCGGCGTCGAGGTCGACGCGGTGAGCAAGCCCTACCAATACGGCGACACGCTCAACCTCGACGTGAACGCCACGCTCACGAACGCGCTGCAGCGCGAAGGCCTGGGCGTGCCCATCAACCTCGAGTACGATGACCTCATGGTGCACCAGGCCGAATACCGCTCGTCGTCGGCCACGGTCCTCATGCTCGACTGCTCGCACTCCATGATCCTGTACGGCGAGGACCGCTTCACGCCGGCCAAGAAGGTGGCGCTCGCGCTCACCCATCTGATCCGCACGCAGTTCCCGGGCGACACGCTGCGCGTGGTCCTGTTCCACGATACGGCCGAGGAGATCCCGCTCGCCCAGCTGGCGCGCGCGCAGGTGGGGCCGTACCACACGAACACCGCCGAAGGCCTCAAGCTGTCGCGCCGCATGCTGCTGTCGCAGCGCAAGGACATGCGCCAGATCATCATGATCACGGACGGCAAGCCGTCGGCGCTCACGCTGCCAGACGGCCGGATCTACGTGAACTCGATGGGCCTGGACCCCCAGATCCTCCAGGCCACCTACCGCGAGGTGGCGCTGTGCCGACGCTCCGGGATCATGATCAACACGTTCATGCTCGCTCGGGACCGGAGTCTCGTGGAATTCGTGAAGAAGGTGTCGGCGATCTGCCGCGGGAAGGCCTACTTCACGAACACGATGACGTTGGGGCAGTTCATTCTCATGGACTTCATGCGGCGGAAGACGCGGCGGGTGTCCTAGCCCACCTCGCTTGGCGCCGCGAGGCGGCGGCGTGAATCAGCCTGCCATCTTCGGTACCCACGAAGAGAAGACGCTCGCCCAGCTGCGCGACGTAGCGACGCGGGCGGAACGCGTGGCGCTCATGGCCGACGGCCACCTGGGCTACGTCATGCCCATCGGTGGCGTCGCGGCATACCGCAACAAGGTGAGCGTCGTCGGCGTGGGTTTCGACATCGCCTGCGGTAACGCCGCGATCCGCACCGACCGCCGCGTCGACGACTTCCCCCGACCCGAGCTCGAGCGCCTGGCGGACGAGATTCAGCGTACCATCTCGTTCGGCATCGGCCGCTCGAACCGCGCGAACGACGCGCCCACCGGCCACGCGCTGTTCGACCATGCCGCCTGGGACGCCGTCCCGGGACGCCACGAGCGGGATGGCCTTCGCGCCAAGGCGCGCAACCAGCTCGGCACCGTCGGCGGCGGCAACCACTACGTGGACGTGTTCGCCGACGAGACCGGGGCAATCTGGGTGGGCGTGCACTTCGGCAGCCGCGGTCTCGGCCACACCGTCGCGTCGGGCTTTCTGGCGCGGTCGCAAGGGAAACAATGGGGCGAGCGCGTGCCGGAGGCGGAGGCGCTGGTCGCGCTCGACCAGCCGCTCGGGCACGACTACTGGCACCTCATGACGCTGGCGGGCGAGTATGCCTACGCGGGACGGGAATGGGTGGCGCGCAAGGTCGTGTCCCTGCTGGGCGGACGGGAGCTCGAGCTGGTGCACAATCACCACAACTTTGCATGGAAGGAGACCCACGACGGCACGGAGTACGTCGTGGTGCGCAAAGGCGCGACGCCGGCGTTTCCGGGGCAACGGGGGTTCGTGGGCGGCTCCATGGGAGACGACGCGGTCATCATCGAAGGCTCCCGACACGACTCGGCGCTGCAGCGCGCGTCGCTCTACTCCACGGTGCACGGCGCGGGCCGGGTGATGTCACGCACCGAAGCGCGTGGCAAGGTGAACCGCCGAACCGGGGAGCTAATCCGGCCGGGCAGGGTAACGTGGGAGATGCTGCGGAAGTGGGTCGGTGAGAAAGGCGTGATCCTGCGCGGCGGCGGGCTGGACGAGTCGCCGCAGGCGTATCGCCGGCTGCCGGACGTGCTGGCGGCGCAAGGCGATACCGTCGAGGTGCTGCACACGCTCACGCCGCTGATCGTCGTGATGGCGGGTGAGAAAGACTTCGATCCGTACCGAGACTAGCACCTCCCATCAGGAGCGTCCGCCTTGCGCCCACATGGATTGTGGACGCAGCTTAAGCGCACCTTTGACATGCCCCTGAACACCCCCCGCGACGAGTTCACCGTTTCCACTGCTCCGGAACCCCATCGGCTCCGGACGCGGGAGCTGTTGCGGCGCCATCCCGAGATCAGGGAGCTGATCGGCCCCAACCCCGCCACGTTCTGGTGGACGGCGGGCATCGTCGCGCTTCAGATCGCCGTCGCGTGGCTCGTGGCCGATCAGCCGTGGTGGGTCGTGGTGGCCGTGGCCTACACCGTGGGCGCGTTCGCCGACCACGCGCTCTTCGTCATGATCCACGAGACCGCCCACCGGCTGGTCTTCAAGCGAAGGGTGCCGAACATCCTGACGGCGCTGCTCGCCAACCTGCCGCAAGTCTTCCCGGGCGCCGTGTCGTTCTCCAAGTACCACCTCAAACACCACGCGTTCCAGGGCGTGTACGAGCTCGACGGCGACCTCCCCTTCCGCTGGGAGGCGCGACTCGTGGGACGCTCGCCGCTCGGCAAAGCGCTCTGGCTGCTGCTGTTCCCCATATTCCAGGCGATCCGGCCCTGGCGCGTGAAGGAGGTTCCCCTGTGGGACCGTTGGACGACGACCAACGTGGCCGTAGGGGTGGCGTTCGACGCCCTGGTCTGGGTCGTGCTCGGCCCGAAGGCGCTGGTCTACCTCGTGCTGTCGCTCTTCTTCTCGATCGGCCTGCATCCCCTCGGCGCGCGCTGGATCCAGCGCCACTACCTCACGGCGGCGGGTGAGCAGGAAACCTTCAGCTACTACGGCCCGCTTAACCTGCTCGCGTTCAACGTAGGGCACCATAACGAGCATCATGACTTCCCGTCGGTGCCGTGGAATCGGCTGCCCCGAATCCGGGCCCTCGCTCCGGAAGTGTACGCGTCGCTGGCCTCGCACACCTCCTGGGCGCGATTGCTGTGGCGCTTCCTGTTCGACCGCGAGCTGACGCTGTTTTCCCGCGTGGTGCGCCACGATCGCAACCAGGTGGCGCTCGACGACCAGGTCAAGCCGGACGTCGACGCGCTCCGCGGCGCGGCCCAGTAGTTGTAGTCGAGGTTGATGCGTAAGGCGTGACCATCCACCTCGCCCTCCTCAGGGGCATCAATGTCGGCGGCCACAAGCAGATCTCGATGGCCGATCTGCGCGATCTCCTCACCCAGCTGGGCCTCGCGGACGTCCGGTCGCTGCTGCAAAGCGGGAATCTCGTCTTTGGCACGACCGGGCGAACGTCGGCCCAGCTGGAGCGCCTGCTGGAGAGGGAAGCCGCAAAGCGTCTCGCGCTCAAGACGGATTTCTTCGTTCGCACCGCGAAGGAATGGGAGGGCGTCGTCGCGCACAATCCATTCCGTAAGGAGGCTGCGCGCGATCCGGGCCATCTGGTCGTGATGTTTCTCAAGCATGCGTCCAGCGCTACGGGCGTTGAGGCGCTGCAGCAGGGCATCAAGGGCCGCGAAGTGGTCGCCGCTGCGGGCAAACATCTCTACATCGTCTACCCGGACGGTATCGGCCGCTCGCGCTTGACCAACGCCGTCATCGACAAGCAGCTTGGCACGCGCGCTACGGGTCGGAACTGGAACACGGTCCTGAAGCTCGCGGCGCTGGCCGTGGCGCTGGCCGTAGGGTGATCGAAATGGGCGCAACAGCATCGGGAAGAATGTCGTTCCGCCATTTGATTAAATTGCAGCCATGAGCGAGTTCGTCTTCGGCACGCACAACGCCGCCTTCGTGCAGGTCATGTACGAGCAATACCTGCGCGACCCCGCCTCGGTCGGGGAGGAATGGCGGCAGTTGTTCGACAACGGGAAGCTTGCCGAGCTCCCGATAATCCCGACGAGCTCCGCCGACGTGCTTCGGGAAACGGGAACCGGGAAACGGGAAACGGAGCCCATCGGCGCGCCGACATCCACGTCTCCCGTTTCCCGTGTCCCGTCTCCCGGCCTTACGCCGATCACCGGCCCCGCGGCCCGTCTCGCGCAGAACATGACGGACTCCCTCTCCGTCCCGACGGCGACCTCGTTCCGCGAGATCACCGTCGACGTGCTGGACGCGCGGCGCCGGGGGCTGAACGCCCAGCTCGCGGCAACGGGCAAGAAGATCTCCTACACGCACCTGATCGGATACGCGATCGCCCTGGCGGCGCGCGAGCTCCCGGTCATGACGCACGCCTTCCAGGACGTCGACGGGAAGCCACACCGCTTCGATCCGCACGCCGTGAACCTCGGCCTGGCCGTGGACGTGGAGAAGAAGGACGGCAGCCACGCCCTGGTCGTCCCCGTCATCAAGCACGCCGAGGGCATGGACTTCGCCGCCTTCCACGCGACGTACGAGACGCTGGTCGACAAGGCGCGCACCAACAAGCTCGTTCCCGACGACTTCGCGGGCGCCACGATCACGCTGACGAACCCGGGGACCATCGGGACGGTCGCCTCGGTACCGCGCCTCATGAAGGGACAGGGCTCGATCATCGCGACCGGTGCGATCCGCACGATCGCTAGCGCGAAGGTCATGACCATCACCTCGACCTACGATCATCGGATCATCCAGGGGGCGGAGTCGGGGATGTTCCTTCGGCGGCTCGACGGCCTGCTTCAGGGTGAGGAGAACTTCTACGGTGAGGTGTTCGAGAGCCTGGGCGTGTCGGGAAGCGGGATGCGGGATGCGGGAAGCGTTGCCGCCGTGGAGCGCACGATTCCCGTTTCCCGTGTCACGTCTCCCGACGAGCTCAAGCATGTCGCTGCGGCGATGGCATTGGTTAAAGCGATTCGCAACTTCGGGCATCTCGCCGCGCGGCTCGATCCGCTCGGCTCCGAGCCGCCGGGCGACCCGGCGCTCGATCCCGGACCCCTCGGGCTCACCCCCGAGATCATGGCCCGCATCCCGGCCGACCTGCTGCGGATCTACGTGCCCGGACGCACCCTCGCCGAGGCGTACCCGAAGCTGCAGGAGACATATTGCGGCACGATCGCGTACGAGGTCGAGCACATCGGCAGCCACCTGGAGCGCGTGTGGCTGCGCCAGGTGATCGAATCGGGGGACCACAAGAAGCCGCTCACCCCGGAGGCGAAGCGCAAGCTGCTCGCGCGCCTCTCGGCGGTCGAGACGCTCGAGCGCTTCCTCCACAAGGCGTACCTCGGCCAGAAACGCTTCTCGATCGAAGGACTCGACACGCTGGTGCCGATGCTCGACCAGACGATCGAGCTGGCCGGCACGAGCGGCGCCCGGCGGGTCGTGCTGGGCATGGCGCACCGCGGCCGGTTGAACGTGCTGGCCCACATCGTGGGCCTTCCCTACGAAACGATCTTCGCGGAGTTCGAGGGCGGGCGGCACGTGGAGGGGACGCTCACGCCCGAAGGCGGCACGGGCGACGTGAAGTATCACCACGGCGCGGACGGCGTGTACCAGACCGCCGCCGGCAAACCCGTCAACATCACGCTCACGCCGAACCCGAGCCATCTCGAAGCGGTGAACCCGGTCGTCGAAGGGCGGGCCCGCGCCAACCAGACGAATCGCCGTGGCAAGGACGCGATCCACGACGGGACGGTGGCGCTCCCCGTGCTCATCCACGGCGACGCGTCGTTCGCCGCGCAGGGCGTTGTGGCGGAGACGTTCAACCTCGCCCGGCTCAAAGGCTACACCACCGGTGGCACCATCCATCTGATCGCGAACAACCAGCTCGGCTTCACCACCGATCCGAAGGAAGGACGCTCGACCGACTACTCGAGCGATCTCGCCAAGGGCTTCGACGCGCCGATCATCCACGTGAACGCGGACGATGCGGAGGCGTGCCTCGCCGCGGCCCAGCTCGCGATGCTGTACCGCGACAAGTTCCACGGCGATGTGGTGATCGATGTGGTAGGCTACCGGCGGTGGGGTCACAACGAAGGCGACGAGCCGGCCTACACGCAGCCGGTGATGTATGAGCGGATCAAGCAGACGCCCACGGCGCGGCAGCGCTACGCCGACCAGCTGGCGCGCGAAGGTGTGGTGGATGCCGCGCAGGCAGCCGCAGAGGCGGAGCAGGTGTATCAGCGACTCACGGAGATCCAGCAATCGCTGAAAGCCCACCTGCGCGAGGCGGGAGCGGGGGAGGAGCCGCAACGCATCTCGACCACCCAACCCGCGCTCGCGGAGCCCGATACGGCCGTGTCCGCCCCGCTGCTCACGACACTGAACGAGCAGCTGCTGCTCGTGCCCGACGGCTTCGCGATCATTCCCAAGCTGCAGAAGCAGCTGGAGCGGCGCCGGCCCGCCCTCACCGAGGGTCAGATCGAGTGGGCCCACGCCGAGGCCCTGGCGTTCGCGTCGCTCCTCGCCGAGGGAACAGCGATCCGGCTCACGGGTCAGGACACCGAGCGCGGCACGTTCAGCCAGCGACACCTCGTGCTGCACGACGCCCGGGACGGTCGCCGCCATGCCCCGATCCAGAATCTTCCGGGGGCGCGGGCGCCGTTCGAGCTGCACAACAGCCCGCTCTCCGAGTTCGCCTGCCTGGGCTTCGAGTACGGCTACGCGGCCGCGGCGCCCGAGACCCTGGTCCTGTGGGAGGCCCAGTACGGCGACTTCACGAACGGCGGCGAGGTGATCATCGATCAATTCATCATCGCCGGGCTCGCGAAGTGGGGGCAGACGTCCCGTCTCACACTGCTCCTGCCGCACGGCTACGAGGGCCAGGGACCCGAGCATTCGAGCGCCCGGATCGAGCGCTTCCTCGCGCTCGGCGCCGATGGGAATATCCGCATCGCCAATTGCACGACGCCGGCGCAGTACTTCCACCTGCTCCGCCGCCAGGCACGTCACTCCGAGCTCCGGCCGCTCGTGCTGTTCACGCCGAAGAGCCTGCTGCGGCTGCCGCAGGCGAGATCGCGGCTCGAAGATTTGACGAACGGGCGGTTCCAGCCGGTGCTCGACGACGCCGCGGCGACGCCCCGCGACACCGTGCGCCGGCTCATCCTGTGCAGCGGCAAGATG
>WNFQ01001222.1_pt1 | contig 18137 bp, 15 predicted proteins | sample 5400171 | NCBI WGS metagenome assembly WNFQ01 (sample SAMN13153356, study PRJNA577476) | soil metagenome | isolation source: 20 cm soil under Madrone tree | place: USA:California | collected 2016-06-14 | reverse complement strand
ATTACCAGCGCATGAAGGTGAGCGATTTCGGCGAATTGCGGAACCGGCTCGCGCCAGCGGGTGCGGAAGTGCATGTCGTGAAAAATAATTTCCTCAAACGCGCGATGACCGATTCCGGTTTTCCGGATGTAAGCGACAAGCTGGTCGGCCAGACGGCAGTGGTAACGGGCGAAAAAGATATGGCGCCGGTAGCGAAAATTTTTAAGATGTTCGCGGCGGAGTTTAAAATTGCTGCGCTTAAGCTTGGTTTTGTCGATCGAACCGTTCTTTCCACGGCGGAATTGGAAACACTGGCTGACCTGCCGCCGCGCGAAGTTTTGCAGGCGCAATTACTGGGACTGCTGTTGTCTTCAGCAACGCGTCTTGTCCGTTTGTTGAATGAACCAGGCTCTGCACTCGCGCGCCTGTTGAAGGCGAAATCAGAGAAGGAGGATGCGTCCGCACAAGCGGCAACATAAGAAATTTCCTCCCGTGTGGCGGGAGGGGAATAAACCGAAACTGTCCGGGCTGATGGCTATCGGCCTTAATTCTCCGAAAGCTTTCGGAGGCGGCGAACCGAGGAAAAGAAAATGGCAGATACAGATGAATTGATGGAGCAACTCAGCGGCCTGACCGTTCTCGAGATTGCTGGATTGGTGAAACAACTCGAAGAAAAATGGGGGGTTAGCGCGGCTGCTCCCGTGGCGGCAGCAGCTGGTCCTGCAGCAGCCGGGCCGGGTGGAGGCGCAGCAGCGGCGCTGGCCGAGGAAAAAAGCACATTCGAAGTTGTCCTAACAGAAATGGGTTCGAATAAGATTGCCGTAATTAAAGAAGTCCGCGGCGCGGTGCCCGGGCTCGGGTTGGCAGAGGCCAAGGCGTTAGTCGAAGGGGCTCCCAAAACAATTAAGGAAGGCGTTACCAAGCAGGAAGCCGATGAGATGAAGAAAAAGATCGAAGCGGCTGGGGCGAAGGTCGAAATCAAATAATTGGTTTTTCCCGGCCGCTGTCGCATGAAATGTCTTGCGCGGCGGCCGTTTTCGCTTATGTTCAGATTTCGTTAGAGATAGGTAGACTTATTTTTAACCCGGCACTTCGACGGCAAGATACAAGATTGGCAACAGAACGGTGGAGGGTCAATTTGACAAGCCGCTGTTTTGGAGCCATTGTTGCGCCCCTCGCCCGTCGCTGATCCCGTAAAATCTTACCCGTGTCGGCCATTATTGGGGGTGGTCGCTGCGAGGTTTAACCCTTGGTCTAGTCATTATGTCGGAACGCATTTACTTCGGAAGCATCAAGGAAGGTATCGAGCCGCCCAATCTGATTGAGGTTCAGCTCAATTCATACGTCGATTTTCTCCAGAAAGACGTCCCATTTTCCAAGCGGAAAAATCACGGACTGCAGGCGGTTTTCAAAGAGGTCTTTCCGATCGAAAGCTACGATGAAAAAGCGGTGCTCGATTTTAGTCATTACGAGATTGGCGAACCGAAGTTAGCCGCACTGGAGGCGCAGCGCGAAGGGCAGACTTACAGCGCGCCGCTACACGTCACTTTCCAGCTACGAGAGGAAAAAGGCACCAAGGAAGAAAAAGTTTACATGGGAGAAATCCCGCTTATGACGCCGCAGGGCACTTTCGTGATCAATGGCGCGGAGCGTGTGGTAGTCAGCCAGCTGCATCGTTCTCCTGGGATCGCTTTTGAATCCACCATCCATCTCAATGGGAAAGTCCTCTACAGCTTCCGCATCATTCCAGACCGGGGTTCCTGGATTGAGGTGCAATTTGATACGGCCGATCTTCTTTATATCTATCTTGATCGCCGCAAGCGCCGGCGCAAATTTCTCGCCACCACTTTCCTGCGGGCGCTTGGCTACGGCTCTGACGAAGAAGTCATTAAACTCTTTTACAACATCGAAAATCTTAAGCTGAGCGACAAGCTCGACGAAGAGAAGCTAGCCACCAAAGTGCTGACCGCGGAAATCCGCGATGGCGAGGTTACGGTGGCGCGCGCCTTCGAACCTCTCACCTTGGCGACAGTCCGCCAGATAATGGCACTCAAGGTTCATGAGGTGAAAGTGATCGATATTTCGCACGATGACACGGTCGTGAAGGCGCTTAGGAAAGATCCGGCGCATGATCAGGAAGAAGCGCTCAAGGACATTTACCGGCGTCTTCGCCCAGGCGATCCTCCGACCGTGGCGAATGCCCGCGCTTTGCTCAAGAGGCTCTTTTTCGATCCAAAAAAATATGATCTTGGACGCGTCGGCCGTTACAAAATCAATCAGAAACTTGGGATTAATGTCGATTCGAGCGAGCGTATTTTAACCGACAAAGATTTTATCGCGGCGATCAAGTATTTGATCAACTTGCGCCGGGGCGAAGGCACGCTTGACGACATCGATCACCTGGGCAGCCGTCGCGTACGCACGGTGGGCGAATTACTCGCCAATCAATGTCGTGTCGGTCTTGCTCGCACCGAACGTCTGGTCAAGGAGCGCATGACGTTGTTCGACATCAACGTGGACGGGATGACGCCGCAAAAGCTGATCAATCCCAAGGCGCTGAGCGCGGTCATCCGCGATTTCTTTGGCCGATCGCAGCTTTCCCAGTTTATGGATCAAACGAACCCGCTGGCGGAATTGACGCACAAACGCCGCTTGTCCGCGCTTGGACCCGGGGGTCTAAGCCGTGAGCGCGCGGGATTCGAGGTACGCGATGTTCATCCGTCGCACTACGGGCGTATTTGTCCGATCGAGACGCCGGAGGGTCCGAACATCGGTTTGATTAGCTCGATGAGCACCTTCGCGCGCATCAACGAATTCGGTTTTATCGAGACACCTTATCGCAAAGTAGAAAAGGGTCGGGTGACGGATCAAATTGACTACCTTACCGGCGACCGCGAAGAGAACTTTCTCGTCGCGCAGGCGAATGCGCCGATAGACGGGCGAGGACATTTCACCGGGGAAAAGGTTTCGGTGCGCTATCGCGGCGACTTCCTCGAAGTCGATCCGTCGAAGGTGCATTATATGGACGTATCGCCCAAGCAGCTTGTTTCGGTGGCAGCGGGCTTGATCCCATTCCTGGAGCATGACGATGCAAACCGCGCGCTCATGGGTTCCAATATGCAGCGACAGGGCGTGCCGCTCATTGTGTCCGAGACGCCATTGGTGGGCACCGGCTTGGAGGCGAAAGTAGCACGCGATTCGCACGCCGTCGTTCTCGCGACCGAGAGCGGCAAGGTCGCCTCGGTTACGGCAAACCAAATCGTTGTCACCAAGGATGGGCATCTGCCGGAAAGCAAAAAGAGATTAAAGACCGACACAGAAGCAGGGATTCACCTTTACGAGCTGCGGAAATTCATGCGCTCAAATGCCGGCACGTGCGTGAATCAGAAGCCGATCGTCCACAAAGGCCAGCATGTGAAACGCGGGCAAGTCATCGCCGATGGTCCGAACACCGATCAGGGCGAGCTCGCGTTGGGCCGAAACGTGCTTGTCGCGTTCATGCCTTGGAACGGGTACAACTTCGAAGACGCCATCATGATTTCGGAGAAGGTGGTGAAGGAGGATATTTACACTTCCATCCACATTGATGAATTCGAGATCGGGGCGCGCGACACGAAGCTGGGGCCGGAAGAAATTACGCGTGACATCCCAAATGTTAGTGAGGAGGCCCTGCGCAATCTCGGCCCCGACGGGGTAGTGCGGGTCGGCGCCGAAGTGAAGCCAGGCGATATTCTCGTTGGTAAAATTACGCCGAAGAGCGAAACCGAGTTGGCGCCCGAAGAACGTCTCCTCCGAGCGATTTTTGGCGAAAAAGCTGCCGACGTAAAAGATACGTCGCTTACCGTTCCGTCTGGCACTTACGGCATTGTGATGGATGTAAAGGTTTCATCGCGTCGCGAAGTTTCCCGGGAAAAACTCACGCCAACCGAAACAAAACGGCAGCTCAAGACAATCAACGAAGAACATAAGCGCAAGAGAGACGAGCTGACCGAGCAACTAACGGATTCGCTTTCAAATATTCTTCTGGGTGAAAAAATCCCGCTTGATGTTGTCAATGCCGAGACCGGCGAAATCATTATTCCGGCTAATCGCAAGATTACCAAAACATTATTGCGGAAGCTCGCGATAGTTCACGATCACATCGAGATCGATCCGAGTCCGATCCGAAACAAAATCCGTGAGATCATCGGCTCGTATGAGCACAAGTACGCGGAGCTGGAGCTCGAACGCGAGCGTGCGATGGATCGGGTGGAGAGTGGCGACGATATCGACCCCGGCATTATCAAGCAGGTCAAAGTTTACATCGCGAGCAAGCGCAAGCTGAGCGTCGGAGATAAGATGGCTGGTCGCCACGGAAATAAAGGCGTCGTCGCGCGCATCGTTCCCGAGGAAGACATGCCTTTCCTGGCGGATGGAACCCCGGTGGAGATAGTGCTGAACCCGCTTGGCGTCCCGAGCCGCATGAACGTTGGTCAGGTACTAGAGACGCACCTCGGAGTTGCGGCGAAGGCGCTTGGATTCAAAGTGGCGACTCCAGTGTTCGACGGAATCGCGGAGAAAAAGATTCGCGATTATCTGCACGACGCTAAAAAGAAGGAAGGGTTCTCCTGGGTGCAGGAAACCGGTAAGGCGCGGCTTTTTGATGGCCGCACCGGAGACGCCTTCGATCAAGAAGTCGTTGTTGGTTACATCTACATGATGAAGCTTGGCCATTTGGTCGCGGACAAGATCCACGCTCGCGCGGTCGGCCCATACTCACTCGTCACGCAGCAGCCGCTTGGCGGTAAGGCGCAGTACGGCGGTCAGCGGTTCGGCGAAATGGAAGTCTGGGCCTTGGAAGCTTATGGCGCCGCTTACACCTTGCAGGAATTGCTCACGGTCAAATCCGATGACGTGCAAGGTCGGACCCGCATCTACGAATCAATCGTCAAGGGCGATAACTCGCTCGAAGCAGGCACCCCAGAATCTTTTAACGTGCTCATCAAAGAAATGCAAAGCCTCGGCCTCGACATCAAAGTCGGCGGGCAGGCGCCAAGCAGTTTCCTCGAGAACGTCGCATAAATTTTACATCGACAATCAGTTTAAATAATCATGAACGAACATTCCTGGCGTGAGTTAGTGGGCGAAGAGCGCCCAGTGGGTTTTGATCAAGTCGCAATCGGCGTCGCGTCGAGTGACACGATGCGCTCGTGGAGCAAAGGCGAAGTCAAAAATCCGGAGACAATCAATTATCGCACGTTTAAACCGGAAAAGGGCGGGCTTTTCTGCGAGCGAATTTTTGGTCCAACGCGCGATTGGGAGTGTTCGTGCGGAAAATACAAGCGCATCAAACATAAGGGCGTGATTTGCGACCGCTGCGGTGTCGAAGTCACGCTCGCCCGCGTTCGCCGGGAACGCATGGGCCATATCGAACTGGCAGTGCCCGTTTCGCACATTTGGTTTTACAAATGCATGCCGTCGAGACTCGGGCTCATGCTCGACATGAGTGCGCGGCAGCTCGAGCGCGTGATTTATTACGAAGACTACATCGTCATTGATCCAGGCAAGACTCCATTGCAGAAAACCCAGCTTCTAAACGAAGTTGAATATCGTGAAGCGCAAGAACAATACGGCGAAGATTTCGTCGCCGGTATGGGCGCCGAAGCCGTGAAAAAACTTCTCGCCGAGATCGATCTTAACAAGCTCAACAAAGAGCTGGAAAAGGCGATGGGCGCCACGAAGAGCAAACAGATTCGCAAGAAGCTGGCGAAACGACTCAAGCTCGTCCAAGGATTCCAAAACTCGCACGCACGTCCCGAGTGGATGGTTCTCGATGTGTTGCCGGTCATCCCGCCGGATTTGCGTCCGCTTGTTCCACTGGAAGGCGGGCGTTTTGCGACTTCGGACCTTAACGATCTTTATCGTCGGGTTATTAATCGCAATAACCGTCTCAAAAACCTGCTCCTGCTTAAGACTCCGGACGTCATCATTCGCAACGAAAAACGGATGTTGCAGGAAGCTGTTGACGCTTTGTTCGACAACGGCCGCCATGGCCGCGCAGTCACGGGTGCAGGCAATCGACCCTTGAAATCACTGAGCGACATGCTCAAAGGCAAAGGCGGACGTTTTCGCCAAAATTTGCTCGGAAAGCGCGTCGATTACTCGGGCCGTTCCGTTATTGTCATTGGTCCCGAACTGAAACTTCATCAATGTGGTTTGCCCAAGAAAATGGCGCTTGTTCTTTTCGAACCCTTCATTATCCGCCGGCTAAAGGATCTCGGTTATGTTCACACGGTGCGCAGCGCGAAAAAAATGATCGAGCGTCAGACGCCGGAAGTTTGGGATATTCTCGACGAGGTTACCAAAGGTCATCCGGTTTTGCTCAATCGCGCGCCGACTCTGCATCGGCTGTCGATTCAGGCTTTTGAGCCGCAATTGATCGAAGGCGAAGCCATCCGCATTCATCCGCTGGTCTGCACCGCCTACAATGCGGATTTCGACGGCGATCAGATGGCCGTGCACGTGCCGCTCTCGGTCGAAGCGCAAATGGAAGCGCGCATGCTCATGCTCGCCCCGAATAATATTTTCTCTCCCTCAAGTGGTAAGCCAATTACGACGCCGTCCCAGGACATCACACTCGGCTGCTATTATCTCACGCAAAATCCGAGACGAGCGGCTGGAAGTGATGCCGACGGACGTCTTCCGCTCTTTTCTGATGCAATCGAAGTGGAATTTGCCATGGCCGAAGGAAGCGTTCGGACGCACGATCGCATCCGGATCAAGAATCCCGATCATGGCCAGCAAACGACCTTTGGAAATGCCGAGGTAAAGATACTCGAAACCACGGCGGGCCGCGTCATCTTCAACCAGATTTGGCCCAAACAGTTAGGATTTTTCAACAAGGCCGCGGGCAAAAAACAACTTAGCGATATTATCTGGCGCTGTTACCAAATTGCTGGCCCGGCCGAAACGGTTGCGACGTTGGATAAATTGAAAGAACTCGGTTTTGCCGAAGCAACCAAAGCCGGCATCTCGATCGGGATTTCGGACATGATCATTCCGAAAGAGAAACAAACCGAGCTCGAAAACGCTTACAAACAAATCCGGCAGGTTGAGCAGCAATATCGCAAAGGCATTATCACCGACGGCGAGCGTTACAACAAGATCATCGATATCTGGACACACGCCGGAGATGAAATTTCCAGCGTAATGTTTCGCACTCTTGAACACAACGAGGGACGGAAGGAACTCAATCCTGTCTACTTAATGGTCGATTCCGGTTCGCGCGGCAACCGGCAACAGGTGCGGCAGCTTGCCGGCATGCGCGGTTTGATGGCGAAACCTTCGGGAGAAATTATCGAGCGCCCAATTACCTCGAACTTCCGCGAGGGTCTCACCGTGCTCGAGTATTTCATCTCCACCCACGGCGCGCGCAAGGGTCTTGCCGACACGGCGCTCAAAACCGCGGATTCCGGTTATCTTACTCGCAAGCTGGTGGACGCGTCGCAGGACGTGATCATTAACGAAGAGGATTGCGGCACCGTAAATGGGATCGTGGTGCGCTCAATTTATGAAGGCGACGAGGAAGTTGTCGATCTGGCCCAACGGATCATCGGTCGCGTGAGCTGCGAGACCATCGCGGATCCCGTGGAGAAGAAGAAGAAAATCGTGAAGGCGAATCAGTTGATTGATGAAAAGATCGCCGCAGAACTTCAGCGCGTCGGCGTGGAAAGTTTGAAGATTCGCTCAGTGCTTACTTGCGAATGCGGCCGCGGCGTCTGTGCAATGTGCTATGGGCGCAATCTTGCAACGGGCCAGTTCGTTAAACTTGGCGAAGCAGTTGGCATCATTGCGGCGCAATCAATCGGCGAGCCTGGAACACAGTTGACGATGCGGACATTTCACATCGGCGGCACGGCCAGCCAAACTTTCAAGCAACCGATCATCAAAGCAAAAAACGATGGCAACGTTCGCTTTAACGAGCTCCGAACGGTGCAGGCACTCGACGGTAGCTGGATCGTTTTGAATAAGAACGGCTCCATCAGCGTGCACAACGCGGAGGGCCGCGAACTCGAGAGTTATAATGTTGTTATCGGCTCAATGATCTCCAAGGACGACGGCACCTCAGTTAAGAAAGGCGAGACGTTCGTGCAGTGGGATCCGTACAACGTGCCGATTCTGACCGACAAGGGCGGCAAGATCGAATTCCGCGATATGATCGCTGGTGTGACGATCAAGCGTGATGTCGATGAAGCAACCGGCCTCATGGGCACGGTAATCATCGAGCATAAGGAAGATTTACACCCGCAAATTGTTATCGTGGGTGACAAAAAGGAAGTGCTCGCGAGTTATTCCATCCCTGCGGGCGCGCACGTGATCGTCGAAGAAGGACAAAAAGTGCGCGCGGGCGCCTTGCTCGCAAAAACACCGCGAAAAGTTGCGAAGACGAAGGACATCACCGGTGGCCTTCCGCGCGTGGCCGAATTGTTTGAAGCGCGTCGACCCAAGGACGCCGCGGAGATCGCCAAGATCGATGGAATGGTCGAGATGGGCGGAACAGTTCGCGGGAAGCGGCGGCTCATTTTAAAGGACCCGGACACTGGGTCCGAGGAAGAACATCTCATTCCGCTCACGAAACATATCATCGTCTTCAAAGGAGATTTCGTGAAGAAAGGGCAGCAGCTCACCGAAGGACCGGTCGTTCCTCATGAAATCCTCGAAGTCTGCGGACCGCAGGACCTGCAGGAACATTTAGTCAATGAAGTGCAGGAGGTCTATCGCCTACAAGGCGTGGAGATCAACGACAAACACATCGAGATCATCGTGCGCCAGATGTTGCGCAAAGTAAAGATCACCGATCCCGGCGATACTTCGTTGCTTTGGGGCGATCAAGTCGATCGGCTTGATTTTGAAGCAGAGAATCAGCGCGTGGTTGAGCAAGGCGGAAAGCCGGCCGAAGCCACGCCAGTGCTTCTCGGCATCACGAAAGCTTCGCTCGAAACCGATAGCTTTATCTCTGCTGCGTCTTTCCAGGATACAACCCGCGTCCTCACGGAGGCGGCGACACTTGGCAAAGTCGATCGTCTTCGTGGATTCAAGGAAAATGTCATCATGGGCCATTTGATTCCTGCAGGCACCGGATTCCCTCAGCACCGCGAGATCAAGCTTGTCGAACTTGGCGAACAGATTGATGCGCCTGTCATGGAAGAAGCCGAGGCGCAGCCGGCCATCGGGTAACACGGCAGCAAATGGAGTGACGGAACGTGGAGTAATGGGCGCCACGAATTGCCTGCGACCCCAGCATTCTGGCACTCGAATCGTCGCCGATGTCGATCGTCACTAAAACCGGCGATAAAGGGGAAACTGCGCTCATGTACGGTCGGCGCGTTTCCAAAAGCGATCCGCGTGTGGATGCCTACGGCTGCGTTGACGAACTGAATGCTGCGCTAGGCCTCGCGCGCGCGTTTTCCGAAAACGCCTTCATTTCCGAACAGATTTTGTTGGTACAAAAAGATTTGATCGTCCTGATGGGCGAACTTGCGACTGCGCGTGAAGACATCGAGCGTTACGTGAAAGACGAGTTCAAACTTACGAGCGCCGAAATGATCGATCGCGTCGGTGGGGTGATTGGCGATCTTGAAAAAGACACATCGCTTTATCCGAAAGATTGGGTTATCCCCGGTGGAACGGTCGTTTCCGCGGCAATCGATTACGCGCGCACAACGGCGCGACATGCAGAACGTCGCGTCGCCGCCTTGAGGAATTTGAATCCTGAAATTCTCCGCTACCTCAATCGCCTGTCCGATTTCTGTTGGGTTCTCGCGCGCTACAGCGAGAAGAAATCCTGATTGATTTGCACGTCTAGAAGACAGCGAATTTGCGGTTGCACTTCGGCAGGCGTTGTAGCATCTTCCCCGTTCGCTGTGCCGGTCGGCCGGCGCGATTTGTTTATGGCAGATACACCAGAATTAGTGCCTGAGCTCCTTGAGGCCGGGGTCCACTTTGGGCACCAGACCAAGCGCTGGAACCCGAAGATGAAGCCGTTTATCTTTGAGCAGCGGAACCAAATTTATATCATCAATCTCGATGAGACCGTGCAGCAATTGCATCGTGCGACCGAATTTTTGCAGGAGGTGACCCGTCGCCGCGGGAAAATCCTGTTCGTGGGCTGCAAGAAGCAGGCGCAAGAAGCCGTGAAAGAAGCGGCCCTGGCCTGCGGACAATTTTACGTCAATCAGCGCTGGCTTGGCGGGACGCTGACCAATCTCTCGACTATCCGCAAGAGCATCGGCCGGTTGAAATACCTCGAACAGATCGAGCAATCGCCGGAATACAAAAAAATGGGAAAACAGGAATTGGCGGCATTGAATCGAGAGGCTGCGAAACTCCGGCGCAATCTCGATGGAATAATCGAGATGTCGCAGTTGCCCGATGCGTTGGTGGTAATCGATACCACACGTGAACAAAACGCGGTCAATGAGGCGCGACGTCTTGGCATTCCAGTTGTCGCGATCGTCGATACCAATGCGGATCCCGAGATGGTCGATTATCCAATCGCCGGAAACGACGACGCAATTCGTGCGATTCGCGTGATTCTGCAAAAGCTGGTGGATGCCATTGTTTCGGCGAGCGGCGAAACTCGAATCCGCGAGCAGGTCGAAATGGCGGGCGTTTCTGCATAGGAAAAATGTGGAGAATCGTTGGTTGAGAGTTGAGAAACTCAACTCCGCGCTGTCCGCCAACGCTCCAACGGTCTAACACTTCAACGATTCAATGCTTCGTTTTATGGAAATCAACCCTCAGCTCGTGAAACAACTGCGCGAAAAGACCAATGCCGGTTTTATGGATTGTAAGCGCGCCTTGGCCGAAGGTGGCGGAGATCTCGAAAAGGCAGAGGCAATTTTGCGAATGAAAGGCATCGCCGGCGCCGGGAAAAAAGCCTCGCGCGCGACGAAGGAGGGTATTGTGGCTTCTTACATTCATTTACAGGGGAAAGTCGGCGTGCTCGTGGAAGTGAATTGCGAGACCGACTTTGTGGCCAGGAACGAGAATTTTCGCGATTTCGTAAAGGACATCACATTGCATATTGCCGCCGCGCATCCCCTTTTCGTAAGCCGGGAACAGGTGCCGTCGAAGACGATCGAAGCGGAGCGTGCCATTTACGAGGCGCAGGTGAAAGACAAACCCGCGAACGTGGTCAATAAGATTGTTGAAGGCAAGCTCGACAAATTTTACAGCACCGTCTGTTTGCTTGAACAGGGTTTTATCAAAAATCCTGATCAAACAATCAAGGAACTGCTGAACGCAAAGATCGCGGAGCTTGGCGAAAACATTTTGATTCGACGTTTTACTCGCTACCTGGTTGGAGAGCCGATTCCTGCGGAAGTTTAACAAGCTTCCAAGTTGAAATTGTAGCAGCAGTCTATGACCGTCGCCTGGTAGATTGGAGGTCGACGCTCGCGGAGCACGTCTACCAAGAACTAATGGGTCTGAGAACTTACAAAACGAAGCGCAATTTTGCGCGCACGTCCGAGCCGAAAGGGGGCAAGCCGAAACCCAAAGGTGTGAAAGGCGCATCGCGCTTCGTGATTCAAAAACACGATGCCAGCCGCTTGCATTATGACTTCCGTCTACAGATGGAAGGCGTTTTGAAATCCTGGGCCGTGCCGAAAGGGCTTCCCTGGGTTCAAGGTGAAAAACATCTCGCCGTGGAAGTCGAAGATCATCCTATCGAATACGAAGACTTCGAGGGCGTGATCCCAGAGGGAAATTACGGCGGTGGTACGGTCATGGTCTGGGACCGCGGCACGTATTACGTTTACGGAGAACAGCCTTCTAAATCGCTGCGCGATGGCAAATTACATCTGGTGCTCGACGGAAAGAAAGCGAAGGGGGAATGGACGCTCGTTCGGATTCGCAGCGATTCGCAGAAGAACCAATGGCTCCTTCTGAAAACCGGCACAAACGCGCGTCCGCCTTCAAAAAAGCACGAAGATCAATCGGCAAAGACCGGCCGGACAATGAAACAGATCGCAGGAGATCGCGATGCTGAATGGGAATCTGACCGCGACGAACCTACGAAGGAATCTAAACCTGGCGCAAAATCGATACTCCGTACGCGCATCAAAGCAGCACTTAAAAAAAAAGAGGTAGGGGCGACCCTGCCACCGCGGGACACCTCCGACCTAATAAACCAACTTCAGATTACGCAGGAAAGCTCGCCAATTTACCGAGTGCGAAACCACGCTTCATTCAACCAATGAAGCCGCGATTGGTGGAGAAGTCTCCATCGGGCGGCGATTGGAGTTACGAATTGAAGTTCGATGGCATCCGGGCGTGCGCCGTCAAAGACGACGGCAGAGTCAATCTCACCTCGCGTAACGGGAAGGAACTGCGCAGTCGCTTTGGCGAAATTACCAATGCAATCAAGGAATTGCCGATCGACGAATGCGTGATCGATGGCGAAGTAGTCGCACTCGACGAGGAAGGCCGCTCCTCGTTTCAGTTGCTCCAGGCGTTGGAAATGGAGGGCCGCAAACCGCCGGTGCGCTTTTATGTGTTCGATCTGCTTCAGCTTAATGGAAAAAGTCTCCTTCATCTTCCGCTCATGCAGCGCAAGCAGTTGCTGGCAAGAATTTGTGAAAGCGTCGCGGACCCGATCCGCTACTCGGGCGAGATTGGCAGCGATGCAAAATCACTATTGGCGGAAGTGAAACGCCGCGGCCTCGAAGGGTTAATCGGCAAACTGAGCAATTCCGTTTATGAACCGGGGCGGCGCAGTGGTAGCTGGATCAAGCTCAAATGTGTGAATGAGCAGGAATTCGTTATCGGCGGGTACACGCCGCCAGCCGGGTCCCGCAAACATTTCGGCGCGATCCTTGTCGGTTATTACACGGGCAATCGCTTGATGTTCGCCGGCAAAGTAGGAACCGGATTTACCGCAAGATCATTGTCGATCCTACACAACAAATTCCGAGCTGAAGAGCGCGACGATTGCCCTTTTGTAGAACTTCCCTTGAAACAAAACGGAAAATGGGTGCAAGGAATCACTCCATCGGAAATGCGAAAATGCACATGGATCCATCCAGTCTTCGTTTGTGAGATTAAATTCGCTGAATGGACGCGGGACGGAAAATTGCGCCAGCCGGTTTTCCTGGGCTTGCGCGAAGACAAGAATCCCAAAGACGTTGTTCGGGAAGCATGAATTCCGGATTCCGCTTGTTCCGCGGTGAGCCGCAAATATGGTGAGGCGATGAAAGTGAAAGTCGTCGTGATGCCGAAGGCCACGGTGCTCGATCCACAAGGTAACGCTGTGCGTGACGCAATGCGGCATCTTGGCATGCCGGAGGTGCGTAGCGTCAGGATCGGAAAATATATGGAGATCGATGTCGATGGGAAAAATGGTGAACTCGAATCGCGCTTGCACGGCCTTTGCCGCGATTTGCTGTCGAATCCGGTGATCGAAGACTACGAGCTACAGAAGGACGAGTCGGTAAAACGAAAAAGGAACAAGTGAAATTCGCCGTCATTCAGTTTCCGGGTTCAAATTGCGATCAGGATTGCGTCGCTGCGATTAGCAGCCTTGAGGGCCTGCGTGCTGAATACGTCTGGCATAAGGAGACATCGCTTGATGATTTTGACGCCATCGTTCTCCCAGGGGGATTCGCCTACGGGGATTATCTCCGCTGCGGCGCCATCGCTCGTTTTTCTCCGATTATGCGAGCTGTAATAAGTGACGCGCGAGCGGGTAAGCTTGTGCTTGGGACATGCAACGGTTTCCAGGTTCTATGCGAAGCCCGTCTCTTACCGGGTGCGCTCGTGCGGAATCGTTCGCTGCGGTTCGTCTGCGACATGGTCACGGCGCGGGTGGAAGTGGATGATTCGCCGTTCACTCACGGTTGCCCGAAAGGAATGCTTCTTCGCTTGCCGGTTGCGCACGGCGAAGGCTGTTTTTTCGCTGACGCGGAAACATTGCACGAGCTCAATGCAAATCGACAAGTGATTTTGCGTTATGCGGACAGCCGCGGCCGGATAGTTCCCGAGGCCAATCCGAACGGTTCTGTTGAAAACGTCGCGGGCATCTGCAATCGCGAGCGAAACGTCTTCGGTCTGATGCCTCATCCTGATCGTGCTTCCGATTTGCGGCTGGATAGCGCAGATGGCGCGAAAATTTTTCGATCAATGGTGCAGACGATAAGCAGGAATTGCGCGACATCAGCGCGCGCAAAGCAAGTCGCGTGAGCCTTTTCATTGCCGGGACGGATACCGGAGCAGGCAAGACGCACACGGCGGTCCAGATCCTGCGTTTGTTGCGCGCCTCAGGGAGGCGATGCGCCGGAATGAAGCCGATCTGTTGCGGAGATCGTCGCGACGCAGAGTTCCTGCTCGCTGCCGGCAGTGAAGGGTTGAGGATCGAGGAGATCAACCCAGTCTGGCTCAAGACACCGGCCGCGCCGCTTGTGGCCAGTCTCATGGAGGATCTCGACATCGATCTCGATCGAGTCCTGGCTGCGTTTCACGCTCTTCAAAACCGAGTCGAGCACGTCGTTGTCGAAGGAGTCGGCGGTTGGCTGGTGCCGATTCGTTCCGATTATTTTGTGAGCGACTTGGCCGTCGGGATGTCTTTACCGGTGCTGGTGGTCGCGCAGAACCGGCTGGGGTGCCTGAATCACACAGCACTGACCGTGCGGAGTATTGCTGAGCACGGGCTTCGTTGTCTCGGCGTTGTGTTAAATGGCGCTCCTGAGGCGAGCAATATAGCCTCCGTGACCAACCTGGACATTTTAAAGAAGATCGTCGATGTCCAATTATTTACTGGATTAACTGAAAATATGGCTCAATTTCCCGTTGACTGGCGATCGATGATCAATTTGACGTGAACAGCTTTAGCTCGTCCACGTCGATACATGAGTGTAAACAAGTTTTACATCCAGAGTGGGTCATTTCGACTCGCTCCCTAGGCGAGACTGGAATGGCATTGCCATTGCTAGAAGTTAAAGGCAACAAACCTTACTCCTATGCTTTTACAAAAAACCTTACATATGAGTCAGCCGTTAGCGGAATGCAAAGCCCGTCTTGCCAGCATTCAATCATATAGGCGGCAGTTCCTTATGGTAACAAGGGCGACTGTGACTTCGTCTAAGACCGTTGATTTCAGCTTTCGCGGTCCGCTCGGTTTTGAGGCTCATACGGTTCTGCTGTCGGTCGAGAGCGACTCGCCCGATCAGTATACGTTTGAGTCCGTTGGCGGGAATATTAACCTGATGGGAATCGTTGATTTCGCTGAGATCCGGCCAAACTGCACAGAGGTCACGCTTGCAGTGCACTACGAGATCAGGAACAAATTGTTTGCTTGGCTCGACCGGCGCCTGCGCTTTGTCGATACGTTTGTGACTGCAGAGCTGCGCAGCATCCGCGCGCACTTCGAAGGAATCGCCGCAAGTTATCTTGAGCGTGCGCCGGTTTTGCCGATGTTCCAAACGGCTGCAGCCTGAACAACATAGTTTGTTTCGGAGAGCCACGAAAGTTGTGCCACTTTCGTGGCTCTTTTGCTGTACGCGGGGCGTTTATGCTATTCGCACAGCGTGTTTCTTGTCGAGCCGAAGAATTTGGCCAGGCTCGAGGCTAATGGCTGCCTTGGGTTCGCGAATCTTCACTCCATCCAGCTCCACGCTCCCTTGTTTAATGAGCCGTGAGACTTCACTGCGGGATTTTTGAACGTTGAATGCTTCCCGATAAACAATTGAAACGAGCGTGACGGCGTCAAACTCGCCTGGTGGAGTCGTTGAAAACGTCGGCAGGTCAGCATGTTCCAAATCACGTTTGCTAAAGCGGGTGTCCCACTGATCGAGGGTTTGTCGCGCAACGGCAGTTGAGTGGTATGTCTGGACGATTTCGAACGCCAGTTGCTTTTTGGCGTCAAGCGGATGTGCCCCGACCGGCGGCGCCTGCCCAATAAGCAATGGATAATAGCGCGTCATCAGTTCGTCCGAAATGCTCATCAACTTTCCGAACATATCTGAGGCGGACTCATTGATTGACACGAAATTGCCGAGGCTTTTGCTCATTTTCTTTGAGCCGTCGAGGCCTTCGAGGATCGGCAACAGAAAAACAACCTGCTGTGGCAAGCCTTCCTCCTTTTGAAACTCGCGCCCCACCAGGATATTGAAAAGCTGATCAGTCCCACCAAGCTCGACATCCGCCTTCACCATAACCGAGTCCCAGCCTTGCATAATCGGGTACTGAATTTCATGGGCACGAATCGATTCCTGATTATCGATCCGGGCCCGGAAATCTTCGCGTTGCAACATCTGTTGCAGCGTCACTCGGCTATTCAGGCGAATGACGTCTTCGAACGACATCGTTCGAAACCAGTCGCCATTGCAGACGGTTTCAGTGCGGGCCGGATCGAGAATCTTGAATGCCTGCTCACGGTAGGTCGCAGCATTTGCCATTACTTCTTGATGGGTTAATTGCGGCCGCGTGGCCGAACGACCGCTCGGGTCGCCAATCATCCCCGTGAAATCACCGATGATGAGAACCGCTTGGTGACCCAGATCTTGAAACTGCCGAAGTTTTCGAAAGATGACCGTATGGCCTAGATGAATATCAGAGCTGGTAGGATCGACCCCGAGCTTTACCCGGAGCGGCCGGTCGAGCGCAAGTTTTTTGCGCAGTTCGTTCTCGCTGATGATCTGCGCAGCGCCTTGTTTTAGAAACGCGAGAGCTTCATCCGGTTGCATGATTCCACCACAGAATAGTGCGCCGGTTCAGCGCGCTACTTGTTTTTGTTCAGCAACTCGCGCACCTGCTCAATCGTAAGCGGACCATTTTTACGGTTAAGCGCCTTTTGACTTTTCCCCTGATCGAGGAAGGGCCGGTTTCCGGCGAAAGCACGGCCGCCTGCTGCTTTGTCAGCTTGAGGCGCATCGCGGACACCGCGCGCAGTTCGAGTTGAATAGGCCGACTGCGAAACTCCGATTGGCTGCCGCGACGAAGTATCGGATGCGGTGCGAGTGCCACGGAACGACTGAGAATTGGCTTGCCGTGTCGAAAAGTCCCGCGTCTCAGAGAAGCTCTTCGAGCTGGATTTTCTCTGGATGTAAAATGCTCCTACGGTCGCCCGTTTATTTATAGATACGCCGTCGGCGATGAATTTTTTGGTCTGTGCCGTACTTTGCAGACTCATGTCTGGCCTGAGGAGGCGTTCGACGAGTTTGCTTTCTTGATCCTGAGCGTGGGCAAAAGAGAAAGCAGCCAGCAGCAATAAGGAAGTCGTAACTATTTTTCCCACATCGCCGAGGCTGCCTAAACCAAACCCATTTTGTAAAGCAAATTGTAGATATTTGGGTCGAGCTCTCCAGCAATCAGCAAGCGAAGCGATCGTCCCCTAAATCAGCAAGAAGGTCGGTTTTTGTTGTTTTTCACGATTCACCGCGAAATGATGGACGGATGTCTGATCATATTTACAAGAAAATCGAGCTCGTTGGTTCTTCGCCGAACGGATTTGAGGAAGCGGTCAAAAATGCGCTGGCACGTGCCGAGAAAACAGTCCGTAACATGCGCTGGTTTGAGGTGGCCGAAACCCGCGGGTATATCGACGACGGCAAAGTCGGTCATTGGCAGGTGACGCTGAAGATCGGTTTCACACTTGAGCCTTAAGGTGGATCCGAGGTTCCCCCGCGTTAGTGGATTAACCGCTTAGCCCTGCTTGCAACACCGATCGGAGGAGTAACCCGATCCGACTCTAATCTTCTTGAGCCGCCTGATACAACTTCGTGGCGCCGTAAATCAAGACGGCCGGTCTCAAAGCGACTACGAGAAGCCGAAATAGCCCGCCAAGGATTCGACCAGTCGGCAGGCGATTTAAAATGTATCCGGCTATAAATGCGTATAAAAGTGACTGTGCCGGTTTCTCCCGGACATACTCCTCAGTTTGACTGAGAACCGCTTCGAACTGCTCTTTCGCCCAAGGCAATGCGCGTTCCGGAAACTCTTCGAGTCTTTGTGCAGATGATTGGTCCATATCCCTTAATGATTCGCATTCTGATCATTCCTTGCGCGCATCGACTTGCTCACCGCAAGAGTAGCCAAATCGAACTCGCACCCGCGCCCGGAGGGAAATCGGGCAGAGGAGGTTGTCGATGAAACGTTGCGGCGCGGCGCCCTGCCCTGAGGCA
>WNFQ01003537.1_pt1 | contig 18139 bp, 16 predicted proteins | sample 5400171 | NCBI WGS metagenome assembly WNFQ01 (sample SAMN13153356, study PRJNA577476) | soil metagenome | isolation source: 20 cm soil under Madrone tree | place: USA:California | collected 2016-06-14 | reverse complement strand
CGACTTTGGGTGCTGATGAAGCCCAAATTGAGGCTTCGTTTTGCGCAGCCATCCGCACGGCAAAGCTGCAGAAGTCGGTTTCACTCGCGATGCGCGCGGAAGGCAGCTATGCAGAATACCGTCGGCAAAAAGGAGAGCGTTAAGGGGCGACTGACGCGTTCCGACAACTTCTTTATAAACTCATCCTCCTTGGCTTTTGGCCACAGCTGGTCCGCACCCTCCCATATCGGTCTAAAATGCTGAGACAATCGATTCGTCTTCCCGTCTAGCCCGCAAAAAATCGCACGCAATATGGGGCTGCATGCTCATTGTGGCCGGCTGCAAATCGTCCGGCGGCCGTCAGACGATTTACAGCCGGTTCTGAAGGAGTTGGTTGAAACAGACTGTTCCAAACCCTCTCTCGAAAAGCGCAGCAGAATTGTCCGGCGCAGCAGGACGATTCCGCTGCCTGAGCCTTCATCCCTGACAAATCTCTAAGGATTTGTGAGCGATGCAGGCTGGAGAGGATGCCTTGGCTGATCAACGCATAATGTCTACCATCGCGACCTATGAGATACCTCAGAAGCAAGTACCTCGACGTAGATTGGAGAACTAATGCCCCCTCGAAAGGGTTAGTGAGAAGCGGACCGGACGGGGACTACCAAAGAAACACCTTATCGCGTAGTGATTGCTGGTGTGTCCTTCGCCGTGCTGGCAGGAAGCACTTGGCTCAAAGAAACCTGAAACGAGAACGCAATCGAAGAACCGTGATAGCTAGAGTGGAAGCTTGGTTGCCTCCTCTTTCCAGGATTGGGATGGGTCTCGGCTTTAGTTTTCTCTGTCTGATTGGCTCGGCTGCGGGCAAATCGAAGGACAGCGTACCGCCGTCGCCGGATCAGTCCTGGTCTCCACCGGATCTACCGGCACACCAGGCCGGCTTACAGAACCACCGTATAGAGCTCCCGAGCAACATCGTGATTGATCCTCGTAAGATTTATCTGTTGCCGGACTTGATCGATATCGCCCAAAGACTCAATCCCGAAACTAAGATCGCCTGGCAGAGAGCGAAGCAAGCATTAGCCGCAGTCGGTCTGAAAGAGGTTGCCTACTACCCGATTTTGTCGGCCGCAGCCGCCGCTGGATACACCCGGCTGTTTGCTCCGCTCCCCGCACTGAAAATTGACCGCGCAGCGCTGGTCCGTGCGATCCAAACCGGCGGATCCGCGCAATCAGCTATTAGCCTGCAGAATGATGGGGTCCTACACCTTGATGTACTCGCCCAGACAACCCTTTCTGTGAAATGGCTGCTTTTCGATTTTGGCGAGAGAGATGCCTCAGTCCAGTCCTCGCGCGAGGAACTGCTGGTCGCCAACCTCGCCTTTAATGCGACCCATCAAAAATTAGTCTTCGAGGTTAGTAAGAACTTTTACACTTACAACACTCAGCGCGACGCGGTCCGCGTTGCGCAGTCCGCCTTGGAAACTGCCGGTACATTCAATACCGGTTTAGCCACTCAACCTGAATTGCTGCAAGCCAAGCAGCAGCTTGCGCAGTCCCGATTCGATCTGGAGAAGGCTGTGGGTAGCCAGACGGATTCACTGGTCGATCTGCTGGTCAGCATCGGCCTCTCGCCGTCCGTAAAGATTCAGATCGCGGACAGTTTCGCTGGGTCGCTCCCGACTGATATCGAAACACCGGTCAATCAATTAGTCGAACATGCGTTCGTTCAGCGTCCCGACATGGTTGCTGCATTCGCCAGCATTCGTTCAAAGGAAGCCAAGATCAGCCAGATTAAAGCGAGCTATTATCCGAAGATCAGTGCCGTAGGAAGCGTGGGCTACGGTCAGGAACGGCTAAGTCTTGGAGGTCTCGGCACCTTCGACCAAGGGGCTCCCACTTTCGGGGGAGGGTTGGCGGTCGAATTCCCCATTTTTGACGGATTCTTTCGTCACTATGAGCTATTTGCGGCCGAGTCAGAACTAGGTGAGGCGAACAGTCAATTGCAGCAAAGTGGCGATCGGGCCGGCCGCGAAGTATGGCAAGCCTATACTGATCTTCATACGGCAATCAGCAGTGAAACCGCTGCTGACGCGCTAGTGAAAGCTTCGGTGGACGCTTATGATTCCGTGCTTAGTTCCTACAAGCAGGGGCTGTCGACATACACCGAACTGGTAACGAGCGAGACCAGGTTGACCAGTGCGCGGAACGCTCTCTTTCAAAGTCGATCTGCCATCCATACCGCGGCTACGGCTCTAGCCTTGGCACTAGGCGATTTAGCACAGCCTGGCGCCAGTAAGCCTGACCCAGGTAAACCCGCGAAGCGCAGCCGCTGATGAGGAGCTTGATGTCTGACTGGAAAGTCCCGCCCAAGTGGTGCTTCTTACCATTGTTACTATCGGGTTGTACGCCGGCGGGCGTACACGCTCCAAGTATTGACGTATTCGGCTCGTACTTTCCTGCCTGGCTAATCTGTTTGGCAGTCGGGGTAGCGTTAACCGTTTTCACCAATTTCGCCGGGCGCGTCCTGAAAATTAGACCGATTCGCTTCCTCGGTCCTTTTCTGTGGGTCAGCCTGATCCTGATTTTTAGTATCTCTGTTTGGTTTCTATTCTACGCGACCTGACCCACAACCATGAATCCGGCCCACAAAGGAAAACCTGACTTTGAGACCAAATCGACGAGTCGCTCGGCCCCAACGAAACTGAGACCCTTGTTTATTCTGGTTATTGGCCTAGCGATACCAATTTTGGCGGTCGTCTTGAGCTTGGCGGCATGGAATTTCAATGAGCGTCACCCAAGGACTGACGATGGCGTCGCCCGGGCAAACCTGATCGGTGTTGCGCCTCGCGTCTCTGGTCCAATCATTAAGGTCAATGTGAGCGACAACCAATCCGTAAAAAGCGGCGATCTTTTGTTTGAAATTGATCCGGCCGACTTTGAGTTAGCAGTTGAACGGGCGCAGGCCGCTCTGGCTGCGTTAGATCAACAGATCGAAATCGCCAAATCGCAGGACGCCCAACTCAAGTTTCAGGTTAAAGCGGCGGAAGCAGCCGTCCAGCAAGCAACGGTGGTGCGGAATCAGGATGCCGATAGTTTGCACCGTCTTGAACCGTTATTACCAAAGGCCTTTACCACGCAGGACCAAGTTAACCAGGCACGCACCAAGGTGGCAGCCGCTGATGCCGAACTCGCGCAAGCGAACGAGAAACTTAACCAGGCCCGTGTGGCGCTTAGCTCCCTGGCCACCCTGCAGGCGCAGCGCCCAGGGACAGTAGCAGCTTTAGGGACGGCACAACTAGAGCTATCTTATACGCGGATCTATGCACCGTTCGATGGACAAGTCGTAGGCTTAAACATCTCCGAAGGAGCTTACGCGCACGCTGGCGTTGAGGTTTTCGCGTTCCTCGACTCTCGCAAGTGGTATGTATTGGCCAACTTTCGCGAGCGGGAATTACAAAGCATTCGTCCCGGAATGAAGGCCGAGATCTATCTCTTGTCGGATCCTGATCGTCGTTTTCAGGGGGTCGTCCAGGGGATCTCGCCCGCGGTACAATCTCAGGAGGATAACGTCGAAATCAAAGGCCTGCCGTTTGTAAAACGAGACCTAAACTGGGTGCGGATCGCTCAACGATTTCCGGTTCGGATTGAGATCGAGAACCCGGATCCCGCCATCTTTCGCATGGGTACGACGGCGGTTACTACCATCAAAGGCTTCACTCGATCCTCCGGTCGAAACTGACACGCGAAATGTCCGAGAGAATCGCGAATTACCCAGGTGGTGCGGAACGCCGCCAAGGCCGGCTTTTAGATATCCTTTGGGACGACCTCAAGCCATTTCCAGGGCGCGGTCGAATAACTCTCCGTCTGGCTATCGTCTGCACCGCTATCGTTTTGGTATCAAACACATTCAGATTGCCGCTCCAAGACGTCCTACCCTTCTTGGTATTGTTCACTTCCAAAGAAGAAAAAGTAACCACCGCTATCACCGCGGTCTTGGCTTTGTTCGCCATTACTGTGGCGGTCGTAGCGTCAATCCTCATCTTCAAATACACTGGTGACCGTGCCGAGTTTCGAATCCCTGCGATGGCAGTGGAAATCTTTGTCGGTATGTACTTATTTCGAGTGCTTTCGATTGGACCAGTCGGATTTATCCTGGCCTTCATCGTGTCGGTGTCACAAAGCCTGGTCGACCTCTTTCCCACGCCGGAGGAAGCAGTGCACGAGTTCCTTTGGGTTTGGGTGGCAGTCGCCCTTTCAGTCAGCGTGGCCTGGGTCGCGAATCTTTTACTATTTCCCGTTCCAGCCAACCAAGTGCTTCAGCGGGAATTTGTCGCCGCCTGGCGTGCGGTGGCCGCGGCAACGACAGAATTGACGATTGGCTCGCCTTCTGCCGCCAGCAGCTTGCTTCGTCCGCTGGTCAAGCGTGGTCCAATCCGTTTGCTTAAACTCCTAAAGCTCTCCCTACCTGAAGCTACCGGTTTAGGACTAAAGCAAGCGCAACTGATGCGCATGATCTTGAGCCTCGATAAAATTGCCAGGCTGACCTTCTCCTATGCCGGTGCGCTGTTAAAAACGCCAAGTCTCCTTCCCATCTCTTCTGCGGAGAAAGCAATTCTCGGCCAACTCTCGGAAAACGCCGGGCGCTTCGAGCAAGAATTCGCGGCCGGCTTTGTTCCGTCCAACGTAGCGATACTTTCTGCAAAGGAAACAACAGCAGGTTTCTCTGCGGCTAAACTGGCTGAAGCAGAGAGTACACTGGAAGATCTGGTTGCGAAGGACACAAAGGACCGGGAGCCGAAAGCTGTGTCCCGCCAGAAAAAATCACTTTTTGTAGCCGACGCGTTTAGTAATCCGACGTACGTACAATTCGCGCTTAAGGTTACATTAGCAGGGATGCTCGGTTATTTCTTCTATACGGCGAGCGATTACTTCGGCATCCACACGGTGTACTACACGCCGCTTATCATCGCGCTTGCTAGTACCGGCGCCACTATTCACAAGGGAGTACTTCGAATTGTCGGCTGCATTATCGGAGTTACTTTAGGCCTCATTTGTTCAATCTGGTTGATCCCAAGATATGAAACATTGGGAGTGTACCTGCTGATCGTATTCTGCCTGCACGGTTTGGCCGCATGGGTTGCTTTTGGCAGCGAGCGGATTTCATACATGGGACTGCAAATTGCTCTGACCTTTGATCTGGGAGTGCTGCAGGACTACGGGCCACCAACGAAGATCGATCCACTTCGAGATCGATTCATCGGCATTATCCTGGGCGTTTGTATTATCAGCGCCGTTTTCGCCCTGGTGTGGCCAGAGAGCGCGCACTTAATTGCCCGCGAGAAACTCGCTGCTTGCCTCCGTGCAATCGCTCGTCTTCTACATTTGGGTGGTTCAAACGATGGTTCTCAGAGTTCGAGCCGGCAACGGGAACAGGCCGAGCTGGAAATAGCATCTCGTCTTTCTGAGGCCAATTCATTCCAGGAGCAAGCCGCGTTTGAAGCTCTGCTTTATGGATCGAAAGCCTCTGATGGACCGAACCTGGAGAACGCGACCACTGCTATAGAGGAAATTTACGTTGCTTGTCTCCCGTGGATACGGGAACAAACATCAGACCTGACACCTCAGGATAGTGAACACCCGAAGACCACGCCAAAAATCGGCAAACCATTAGAGGATGCGATGGAAGCGTTGGCTGGCCGGTTCGACCAACCTCATCAGCAAAACGCTCAACCAAATCAATTGCCCATCAATTGCCTGGTCCACGAAAAAGATTTGGGCGCCAGAAGAACCGCTGATAATTTCGAAGAACTCGTTCGAGCCGTAACAGAACTCCAAGTCCTGGCTTCAGCGCCTGAAAAGGTACAACCAGCTTAGACTTAGATCGAAATATTCCTAATTTTACGTCAAGGGAGATATCGATTGCTCCAGGGCGTACCGGCGTCGGCACAATCCGTGACGGCGTGTCGCGTTGTGGCCTAACGGCGTGTCGCGTTGTGGCCTAAACGGCGTGCCGGCCCGAAGGGCCTTGGGAACTTAGCCCAGGCTTTTAGCCTGGGTTGTCGTTTGGTTTGCCGCATGAGGTCTGAAGGACCGCGAGAATGCCTACCGTGCCCCAAAGTTCAATTGTGGTCACGAGTGAACCGCCGTTAGAGTTCCGGCTTCTAACGGTCCTTCAGACCGAGCGCGTTATTACTTGCAACCCAGGCTAAAGCCTGGGCTAAGCTCCCAAGGCCCTTGGGGCCGTTACACCGACACCGTTACGCCAACACAGCGCGGTCGGACGAGATCTCCAATCATCCCTCAAGGTTTTCCTGATGAATTCGTCGCTACCCGATGGGTCAGGTTTGCCATCGTGGAAATGTCAGGCTCACGTCCGTCGTGAAAGCAGCTTAGTTGCAGCCCTTGAGCGGTCCAACCGACTGATAGCTGAGGTGCTCGATCGAGTGATTAAAAACAAGCCTTTGGAACAATAGGCTAACTATGATCGAGTAGTAGGTTTTGACGGTTCCACAGAACAATGTCAAAACGCTACTGTATTACAATTATACTTGGGTGCGTGGTTGTCTACTTCCTACTAGTTGCTTTCTGTTTAAGTGAGTCAACGCAACAAAGAGTCGCTGACGACCCGACTTTGAAAGGGAAAGGCAAAGATGGCGCGTGCATGGATTACGCCATAGCACTTTCTTCCAGTGAATGGATCGTCGACAACGAAATCCCGCATCCGCGGAAAGTCGCGAGAGAGGCGAGCCCAATGCAGCTCGTTTTCCTGCTAGGCAACGACCGGTAATGCCCCAGTTGATATGGAGATCCAGGACAGTCTCAACCATCTCAGTTATTTTTGAGCTGGTGGGATGATACTCCTGCAGCCGACAGGAAAATCCAACGTGTATGGAAGCGTTTATTTTGCTTGGCGGTCTCTGCCTGTTTCTCTTGGCGATGGCAGTGATGAGGTAATCTTAAACAGAAGATCGTATACAAAAAGGCGCCGGATTTCGCCCAGTCGCCGAACCTCTCGACTATTAGTTCGACAGCGTGCCATATCTAGTCCTTGCGCTTCACCGGGAGCGCGGCACATAGGACCCATGGGTCTGATAGGACTTATGAGTCCCATTCCTTCTCTCTATCTACCGACATAGACGTTTTCGTTAACGGTTATGAAATTGTCCTCGGTTGATTCACAGCTACCGCGGTAGGGCCAGCGCGACGCGCCGAGAGGTTTTGTCCGTCTGATCCCAGTAATAACCGGCAGCGGCAGGCCCGCAATATCTGCCATCAAGTAGCGTCTGCTCCAGCCACTCGCGCGATATAGGGCCCTTCAGTGATCGTCTCAGTCAATTTTCGGCGATCGTTTGGCGTCTCCCGTTCCTGCAATCCTACAGGGAGATCCTCTTTTTTACCTGGCTTACCAATTGCCACCATGACTTCGACTTGAAAGTGACGTGGAATCTTGAGCACCGTTCTTGCCCTATCGTAGTCGAACCCTTCCATACCATGAACGACAAGGTTCTTCAGGGACGCTTCCAAAGCGAAATTTTCCCAAGCTGCGCCGGTATCGAATGAGTGGGTGATAGAAGGTTCACCATTATGGTCAAAGGTCGTTTTGGATATGAAAACCACCAACGCAGCGGCTCCTTTCACCCAAGTCTTGTTGAAGTCCACCAACAAATCAAAAAAGAGCGGCCAATGGACGGTGTTTCGGCGCGCGTAAAGAATCCGCCAGGGCTGGTTGTTGTAGGAGGAAGGCGCCCAACGTGCTGCCTCGAACAGCGTTAAGAGTTCTTCTTCCGCAATGTCCTCGCCCGACATGGCTCGGGGCGACCATCGATCGAGAAACAACGAATCAATCGGGTAACCGGCTTTTCGCCTTTCGCTTCCTTTTATCATGAGCTTGATTTCGAATTACGTTAAAATTTATAGACGCAAATAATCGTCGCCGTAATCATTGTACCGTTTGGTAAAACGGACCTCTACTAGCCGGAAAGAGAGGTTCTAAATTACTCTAAAGAGGGATGCGCGGCTGGCCGATGCGTGTTAGGTGGATCATTGGCCACGCCCGGAGTATGGATCTGGCGCGCTTAGTCTCGGATAAAAATTTTTAACGGTCGACTCATTGTTAATTCGAAGCCTGGCAGAGTCGGGTTCGGAGTATTGCTCGAGAGGGGCACCGCTTCAGAAAAAATGAAGTGCAGTTGATGAATCGCACGCTGATAATATTCAAGGCGATCGCGCCGGGGGCACGATTGCCAAGAGAAAGATTGTCCAGTTCTGCGGTGATTGAGCTTTCAACACATGGGTATGAGATCTTGCGAGCCGACGAAGAGTTTTCCGTTTGTCGGGCTCGGCAGAATGGAGAGCAATCGACTGTCCTAGTGGTGGCTCCGGTCTCGGAATATCCCGCCCTCGGAAGCTTAGCACGCCTTGAGCACGAATACTCTTTGCGGGACGAGCTTGATCCGGACTGGGCAGCCAGACCTCTGACTCTAACTTGCAGCGAGGAACGAACGATGCTGGTACTTGAGGACCCTGGTGGCGAGCCGCTCGATCGGTTTCTCGGTCAACCGATGGAATTAGGTCGGTTCCTTCGCCTGGCAATAAACCTGGCGGCAGGATTGGGTAAGCTCCACCGGCGATGGCTCATCCACAAAGACATCAAGCCGGCCAACATTCTCGTAGACTTTGCAACCCATAAGGTGTGGTTCACCGGCTTCGGGATTGCCTCGCGACTGTCGCGCGAACGCCAGGCCGCCGAGCCTCCCGAAGTTATTGCCGGAACACTGGCTTACATGGCGCCCGAACAGACCGGTCGCATGAATCGGTCGATCGAATCCCGCAGTGATCTTTACTCGTTGGGCATCACCTTTTACCAGATGCTCACCGGGGCGCTTCCGTTCCGAGCGTCCGATCCCATTGAGTGGGTTCACTGCCATGTTGCCAGGCAGCCACCGAAGCCAAGCGAGCAGACAGACCGGATCCCGGAACCGATCTCAGCCATTGTCTTGAAACTCCTCGCTAAGACCGCTGAGGAGCGGTACCAGACAGCTGCCGGTCTCGAGGCCGATCTAAGGAAATGCTTAACGGAATGGGAATCCGTCGGACAGATCAAGTCGTTCCCGCTGGGGCGGCAAGACGTGCCAGACCGACTCCTGATCCCGGAAAAGCTCTACGGGCGTGACTCGGTCTGCAAGACCCTCCTGGCCGCCTTCGATCGGGTGGTCGCTACTCACAAATCGGAACTGGTGCTTCTGTCGGGCTATGCCGGAATCGGCAAGTCCTCCGTCGTGCATGAGCTGCACAAGGTAATCGTCCGGCCGCGCGGCATCTTCATTTCAGGGAAGTTCGACCAGCACAGACGCGATATTCCGTACGCGTCTTTGGCGCAGGCATTTCAGGAGCTTGCACGTCAAATCCTAAGTAAAAGCGAGCAGGAGATTATTCATTGGCGGAATGCTATCCTCGAAGCGCTCGGTCCCAATGGCCAACTGATGCTCAACCTGGTCCCCGAACTGGAGCTGGTGATCGGTAAGCAGCCACCGGTACCGGAACTCCCCCCTCAGGAAGCCCAGAACCGATTCGAAGCGCTGCTGCGAGGGTTCCTCGGCGCGGTCGCTCGAAAAGAACACCCTTTGGTGCTGTTTCTCGACGATCTCCAATGGTTAGACCCGGCCACCCTCAGGCTGCTCGAACAGCTCGTCACCGATCCCAACGGCCAGCATCTGCTCTTAATCGGTGCGTATCGAGATAACGAGGTAACCTCCCACCATCCTCTGATGCTGACCCTGGGTGCGATTCGCAAAACCGAGGCGATCGTGCGTGAGATTGAGTTGGGGCCGCTGTCGCTTGCGGACGTGAACCAACTCCTTGGCGATGCCCTGCGATGCGAGCCGGCCCATGCCAATCCGCTGGCACAACTCGTGCACGAGAAGACCGGAGGCAACCCTTTCTTTACCATCCAGTTTCTCACGGCCCTTGCCGAAGAGCATCTCTTAGAGTTCGAGGCGCGTGAGGCGGCCTGGCGATGGGACCTGAAGCGCATTCGCGCCAAGGGTTTCACCGATAACGTGGTGGATCTCATGATCACCAAACTGCGGCGATTGCCAGCCGCTACCCAGGAAGCACTGAAACAGCTTGCCTTTTTGGGAAATAGCGTAAAGGTCAGCGCCCTTCTAGCGGTTCATGGCCGTCCAGAAGAGGAAATGCACGCGGCGTTTTGGGAAGCGGTGCGAGCTGGGCTGGTTCTACGCTTGGCCGGCTCTTACATTTTCCTTCACGACCGTATCCAGGAGGCGGCCTATGCGCTCGTTCCAGAGGAGGCGCGTGCCAAGCTGCATCTGCAGATCGGCCGCCGGCTGGTAACCAAAATGTCCCCGGGCGAGATCGAGGGAAAGATCTTCGACGTAGTCAATCAGCTCAACGCCGGCCTGCGGTTGATCTCCGACCTCGAAGAGAAAGAACGAGTCGCCGAATTGAACCTCCTGGCCGGCAGAAAAGCAAAGGCAACGACCGCCTACAGTTCAGCCTGTATCTACTTGGCGTCTGGTGTGGAGCTGCTCGGAAGTCGATCCTGGGAACGCAAGTACCCGCTCTCATTTGCCTTATATCTGGAATACGCCGAATGCGCGTTCCTGAACGGGAATTTCAATCTTAGTGAAAGGCTGGTCTCGCAGCTCCTGAAAAGAGCAGCCACAATAGTCGATAAAGCGGCTGCCTATCGGCAGAAGATTAGTCTGCATCTGATGCAGGCGGACACTACTCAGGCCGTTCAAAGCGGCCTTGAGTGCTTGTGCCTCTTTGGTATCGAAATGCAGCCGCATCCAACCGAGGAAGAGGTGCAAAGGGAGTACGAAGAGGTCTGGAGGAATCTTGGCGAACGTTCCATCGAGAGCCTGGTTGATCTGGCATTGATGAAAGACTCGGAGATGGATGCGGTCATGCAGGTGCTTGAGGCTATATTTCGTTCGGCATACTTCACTGACCGCAATCTGGGTCAATTGCTCCTCTGCCATATGGTGAACGTGACGGTGAAGCATGGCACTACCGGCGCCTCTGCGGTTGGCTATGCAGGTTTTGGAGTAATGCTCGGTCCGATATTCCATCGCTATCGCGATGGAGAACGGTTTACGAAGCTTGCGATCGATGTGGCCGAAAAATATGAGCTCTCCGATCGAAAGGCGGGGGCCTACTTCGGAATGCAAATGGCCTCTCTCTGGAACCAGCCCATTAAGAGAGCAATTGCTTTTCTTGAGACTGCCATTCGTCTTGGAGTGGAATCAAGTGACGTTGTCTTTGCCTGCTACAGTTTTGAACATGTGGTAACGGATCGGCTCGCCCAAGGAGATCACCTTGATCGGGTATGGCTCGAATCGGTAAGAGCCCTTGACTTTGTGCAGAAAGCTAACTTCCGCCATGTGGCCGGAGCTATCATGGCCACCCAGCTTTTCGTTCAAGGCATGCGAGGCCAGGCGCCATTTGTCTCACCGGTTGGAAGTGAGAAATTAAATGAATTAGCATCCGAAGCCCGAGTCATTGAAGGCTCGTTGCCCATCATCGTTTGTTGGGATTGGATTCTAAAGCTACGGGCACGCTACCTGATGGGTGACTATCAGGGTGCGATCGAAGCAGCTCAAAAAGCCAAGCCACTCCTCTGGACTTCGGAGTGGCATATTCAGCTCGTCGACTACTGCTTCTATAGCGCGCTGGCAATCTTGACGGTTCATGAGACGACTGCACCTAAAAGGAAGGCCAAACGACTACCAGACCTTAAGAAGAATCTGGAGAGACTACGCGAATGGGCAGAGAACTGTCCGGCTAATTTCCTCGACAAATACAACCTGGTCATGGCTGAGGTTGCCCGCACCGAAGGCCGGGACTTTGATGCCATGCGTTTGTATGAAGAGGCGATCCGAACGGCGCAGGAGAATGGCTTTGTGCAGGACGAGGCGATTGCAAATGAGCTCGCAGCGCGATTCTATGAGAATAGGCGCTACCAGACGATTGCAGAGGCCTATATTCGGAACGCGCGGTATTGCTATCTTCGTTGGGGCGCACTCGGCAAGGTGGAGCAGCTCGATCAACGCTTCCCCGCAATCGCAGAGCAGACATCGTTGCGTCCTGCCGTCACGATCGGCGCACCCGTTGATCAGCTGGATCTGCGGACGGTAATGAGGATATCGCAAGCGGTGTCCGGTGAGATCGTCCTCGAGAAGCTGATCGAAACGCTTATGTTGATCGCAGTCGAGCACGCTGGCGCCGAACGAGGCCTCTTGATTCTGCGGCGGGGCGAAGAACATCGGATCGAGGCTGAAGCCCGGACCGAGCACGGCGGAGTCGAGGTTCAAATGCGGCAAGCCGCGACGACACCTGCGGAGCTGCCCGAGTCGCTTCTTTGTTACGCTATCCGAACTCAGCAAAGTGTCATTTTGGACGACGCATCAAGCCAGAGCCTTTTTTCCGAGGATCCGTACATGTTGCAGAAGCGTCCCCGGTCGGTTCTCTGCCTGCCACTCGTGAAGCAGGCCAAGCTGATCGGCGCACTTTATCTGGAGAACAACTTAGCACCCCGGGTGTTCACGCCGAAGCGGCTGGCCATCCTGGAACTGTTGGCATCTCAAGCTGCGATCTCTTTAGATCACGCTCGATTGTACCTTAGTGAACAGCGAATTTGAACGCAGACATCAGGTTCAGCGTGACCAGATTCGTGGCAAAACCGACTTTGACATTTATCCTCCCGAAGTAGCCGAAGCGGTGCGGGCAAACGACCGGCGGGTGATCGAAGCGGGCGAGGCGATCCAGTTCGAGGAGACAGTGCCCTCGGTTGAGGGCGAACGGTCGTATGTTGCAGTGAAATTTCTACTGCGCGACCACACGGGGAAACCGTACGCGGTTTGTGGTATCGCGACCGATATCACTGAGTCGAAACGCACGGAGGAAATGCAAGCGGCTATGGCGCGCGAACGAGAAATGTTCGCCCAGGAGCGCGCGAGCCAGCTGGCGAAAGCGAACGAAGCCCTCCGAGGTTCCCTCGACGCGCTAGCCTCAGTTCCTGAACTGGATGAGTTCATTGGGCAAGTGATGGCGGCCATTACCCGGCAGTTGGGCGCCGTCTCTTCCGTGCTGCGAGTGCTCGATGCCGAACAAAAAAGCATGAGGCTGGAACTGCTCTTCCAAGATAGCCAGGTGATGTCTCCTAACGACGCGAAATATCCAGAGCACATACGATCCTTGTCGCTCGATGAAGTGGGTTTCGCATTCTCGGGGCGCGGATCAACCCCGGCTACCAAATCGTTGGAGCAGACTGTTTCCGTACTCCATCTCTCCGACCCGCGGGCGCTGATGATGCCGGACGGTCTGCGTGCCTATCTGCTCGAATTGGGCATCAGAACCTTGTTGATCATCCCATTGACCTCCCGCGGTGAGGCTAACGGCGTATTAAGCTTTCGGTTTACCGAGGAGCGCGATTTTCAAGCGGAAGAGCTCGAGATTGCGAGAGCACTAGCGACCCAAGCCAGCTTGGCGATTCAGCTCACCCAATTGGCGCGGACGTCCAGACAATCTGCCGTCCTAGAGGAGCGAAATCGATTGGCTGGTGAGATTCACGATTCACTGGCCCAGAATTTTGCCGGTATTTCAATGCAACTCTCGGCCGCAGCTGGGGCAATGAAAAGAAAGAGCAAGGATGCCGTTAGCCACATAGAGCGGGCAACCGACCTGGCCCGGTTTGGCTTATCTGAAGCGCGTCGTTCCGCGCTCAGCCTGAGATCGAATGTCATCGAAGAGTCGGGACTTATCGAAGCCCTGCAAAAGTTGGTCGAGCGCTCAAATATCCCGGGGCTGCTACGGTGTAGTTTCCGTTCCAGCCGCGTACGCGAGGAAAGCTTGGCGCCACCGGTCCAACAAGATCTCTTGCGAATCGCTCAGGAAGCGATCAGCAACGCCCTCCGCCACGCCCGGCCGACGGTCATCAGCGTCAGCCTGCGATGCGATCCACCAAATCTTGTGCTCAAAATCAGAGACAACGGTTCCGGGATCGCTAACGGCCGGTCAAGCGGAGGAGGATTCGGATTTGCCAATATGCGGGCGCGGGCAAAAAATCTTGGCGCCGAACTGGATATCCGCAGTACCGCCGGCAGCGGCACCAGTGTCGTCGTTCGTTTACCGATCGATTCATGAGCAGCCCGTCGGGGCCTGGAACTGGCGCACATGGTAGAAAGTAAAATTAGGTTAGAAACAGGAGGTCGTGTAGACGGGTTGCTGAAGATCCGTGATTTCCAGGACGTGGCCGCGATGTAGGTTTTCGCAGTCAAGCTGCAAGCCAATGGGGTAGTTTTCCTCCCCTTCCAACGAGCAGTGGGAAACAGCTTTCTGATACAGGACGGAGCGTTTAAGCTATCGTACCTCGCCCCGCTCAAACTCCATGCTCGATTCGCCAAAGAATGACGGCAAACGAATAACCTACACGCTTTTGGCGCGAACCCCTCAGTTGGAGGCCGATCACGGAATTCCAAAAAATACCGAGCACGAAGCAACTGCCTTCGCGATCATGCTTATATCATGAAATCGTCCTCAACCAACATCATTCGTGTTTTGATTGCGGACGACCATCCGGTTGTTCGCGAAGGCTTGTCTGCCATTCTCCGATCGGCTAAAGATATCAAAATCGTAGCGGAAGCCACTGACGGCGAAGAAGCTTGTAAACTCTACGATCGGCATTCCCCGGATGTTGTTATCCTCGACTTACGGATGCCGAAGAAAGACGGGTTGCAGGTGGTCACTGAACTGATGTCCAGCCGACGGCCAAAACCGCGGATTATCGTCATGACAACTTACGAGACGGAAGAGGATGTTCGCCGGACCCTCCGCGCCGGGGCCAAAAGCTACCTGGTGAAAGGGGCACTGTCGGAACAGATCCTTGAAACTGTGCGGAAAGTTGCCGAAGGCGAAGGGTCGGTTTCGCCGAAGATCGCCTCAAAACTCACAGATTCGTTGGCCCGTCCTGAGCTCTCGGCTCGTGAGCTTCAGGTTTTGCGACATATCGCGGCCGGTAGCAGCAATAAGGAGATAGGGCAGAAACTCTCCATTACCGAGCACACGGTAAAGGCTCACGTAAAGTCTATACTGGCAAAGTTAGATGCAATGGGCCGCACGGAGGCTATTGCCATTGCTACAAAGCGCGGCCTAATCCCAGGAAGTTAGCTCGATTTCCGATCGAGTGCGTTCATTTCGGCGTCTCGCTACGCGCGCTGACTATTGCTCCGCTCCCCTTCGGATTCGTGAGAAGAAAACCGCGCACATATCGAATTCTTCCACTTCCTCGGATCAGATCCGGCAGCCGGCTCGACATTGGATAGTAAGCATGGGTTGTACTCTTGCAAATAACCATTTAAGGATCACTCCTTCCTCCTGAATCGACAGTAGGGAGTTTAGGGCTATACGCGCCGGATCGCTATTAGTCAGAAGGCTAGTTATAGATAACCCGAAAGGAGGACAGGACTTACTGTCCTTTGCCGATCTTACAGGCGAAATGGTAAGCCTCGGCGAAGAGGGAATAGCAGACCGCCAGTTCCTCTCGATTTTTGGGTGTATACACCAGCACGGCGCCTGCCGGCATCAATCCGAAAGACCGAAGGTAGTGGGGTTCGGCCCATCCACGTACGATTGCCCAATGAGCCGATACCAACGGCAGCGCCAAATAGATCGTCGGCGCTCCCAAAAGCACACGAGCAAACTCCCTCGCGCTGATAAATGCTGAGGAGTCGCTGCTAGCAGCCACCTCCTCTAATCGTATAGGAATAGTACTGGGTGGGCTAACAAAGGACGGCGTAGGCTCAATGTGAGGCCATGTTAGCACGTCATCGACTAACTGTTTCAAATATTTTGGATCCCCATGTCCGTTACATTGAATATGCAACGGGCCCATGATTGTTTTAGGTCTCGCTCCTTTTCTGACAGGAATGGCATTGGACGCAAACGATTCCGCCGTCACATTTTCGCTGCTTGGCATAATCCCGGTGTTGTTCATTTCCGTATGAATCTTAATTTCGCTCCTGATCGGAGCAATCCCACTATCGAGTCATTTTGCGCTCGTGGCGCTGAACTCGGCAATTGGGGCATTCACTTCTTGTGCGTCCATTTCAATATCCATCTGGACCATTATTGAAAAGGCTGCCAGAAGCATCAGGCCAGAGATCACGACGAGGGCGAGTACTTCCAGGGTCGTCCGGTTGGTCTGAGTTGCCTTCATGTCTTTGGTCGGCATATTGATTAGGCACTATGGCTGTCTGGTCCACCGTCCGGCGTTTTGTTGCTTCCAACTACATTCGGACTGGCGGAACCTTAATGTTTGGCATTTTCGATCGCTATTAGAAGAACGAGTGTTTTCTTTCTTATCCGGAGGGACTATTTCTTTGCCGTACCGACCGCTAAATGGTTTTCCTTCTTCGCCGGTGGCGAATCAGTCGCCACAGACTAGCCTCATAGTCCCGCCTCCATCGCATAGCGCGCACGGTGTCTGAAGCGATCAACAGCGAACTGATAAAAAGCCAGATCACATCAAGAAGAAGGCCAATTTGATGAACAAGCGGTAGCAACACGCCGACCGTGAGTACCAAGCAATAGCCGAGAACGCTTTCTCCCAGAACCAATTTCGGTCTGCGTCGCCACATCCATTCGGCACGCACGCGCTCCGAGTGATCTAGGGTTGGGCACCCCAGCAATTCTTGAAGCTGCGAGGGGGACACATCCGGAAACAGCCAATGACTCTCGCTATTAAAGTCCTTCCAGAACTTCGACCACACTTTGTCTACTTTCCTTCCTGCCCGTGACACCAAACGAGGGATTGGACTACCTAGTGCATGGCAGTGGCCACCCTGCTGCCACCGCTTTGGTAGCACAGTTCTTCAGGTTTTAACCACGTTTCACCGAAGTGCTGACTACGCGGGTCTGGTTCGTTCACAGCACCTCCTCCCATTTGAGGCTGGCCCATGGTGCGCCTTCTTCGACCCAAATCGCGCAAGACGCGAGCCAGCGTTGCAGGTCCGCGGTCGTTGCGCGGCGCCGTAGGAAAAAGCGTTCGTTGCCTCTATGATCTGAGAAAATCAGGATGTGGTTACTCATTGAGAACTCCGATTCGAACTCAGAGAATTCTTATCTTCTTCCAGAGCGCCCGCCATTTGGCTCTCCGAATATCCCGTAGTGCGGATCTCCGGAGGATTTCCCCGACTAGTAAGGGATGGTCGGAGATCGTTCTAATTGGTTGAAAAGCAACTCGCCTATCCATAACAGCTCCACCTATACGGTTCTTTAGTTTGTCGATGCTCTTTGTTGTCTCAATCAGAGTGCGGGGCGGCAGGATGGGTCTTCATTCTAAACGACGTTCTCCGTCGTTATGTCCCTTCACACACATCCTCCGCCCCAGTTCCCCCAGATTGTACTAGGACTGACAGAGCCCAGTGGTTGGACGCTAACGGTTGGCGCTCTACGTCGCTACTGGCGGAATGAGTGTTTTATTCCCTCCCCGGAAGGATTACTTCTTCGCAATCCCGAAGGCCTAAAGGTCGCTAGATTTCTGTGGCGTGCGCCTTTTCATATAAAGGAAACAGATTTTCGCCGAAAAGAGTCGTCCCGGCTTGTCCACCGTAGCTTTAGCGGAGGAGGAAGGGATCCAATGAAAGTAGATGACATGAGCCCACAGTTTAGCAGCGAGTGCTGTTAGCTGTCGGCTCATGTCACCTTCTATGAAGCCCAGTGTCCGGCAACTGCCGGACTGGGAAATGAGGCAAAAAGATACGTCCGTCCCGTTCCCTATGGCGCGCCGTTTTCATATTGCGGGCACGCCATAGCTCGAAAAGCGGAGGCGACGTCCCGACTTCGCCGATTTATCCGCAAAGTTTCAATCGAAAGTTGGGGCTACGTCGGACAAGTCGGGACTGGTCGCTTTTTCTAAATGCCAGCTTTCGGCCTCAGGAAAAGCAACGAACCTATCGAATCTTTCCAGTTGCGCGAATCAGGCCAATGCACCCGTGGGATGCTCTGGGATATTAAGAAACAAAACCCTTAAATGCGCTGACTCGCGTGCTCTGGACAAGGATGGTTAGAACGTTAGCTTCAGACCGCCGGCAAAGGATGGTCCGTAATACTCCTTCTGAAGAGGGTGACTGGGGTCTCC
>WNFQ01001219.1_pt1 | contig 18160 bp, 26 predicted proteins | sample 5400171 | NCBI WGS metagenome assembly WNFQ01 (sample SAMN13153356, study PRJNA577476) | soil metagenome | isolation source: 20 cm soil under Madrone tree | place: USA:California | collected 2016-06-14 | reverse complement strand
CGCACGCACAACCGTTCAACGTTCAAGCCTGGATCTGCAAGACAAAGGCCCCGTTTACAAGAATCAGGTGCGCACGCGAGGCAGACAACGACTTTGACTAGCTAGTCGGGTTACTAAGGAGGGGGCCAACGTGTAGGACTGCAGGACATGTAGGTTGCCAGTGCTCTCGCCAGGCCTGGGGTAGCTTTACACGGCAGAAGACAAGGTGTGTGATAGAAGGGCTCGCCCCTGCCAGACCTTCTCCTTGCAGTCTGGTAAGTGCACTCCATTCTGGGATGCCGGAATTACAGACTGGTCGATCGCAATAACTGCAACAATCGACATAGCCACAAGCAGACGACCGTTTTTCACGATAGGAATCAAGGGCTTGTATGACGGAGGCATGTAAGTTACTGTATAACGTTCAGATGGGTACGGCGCAGCCAGACCCTCAGATTATTGCAAAAGATTCTCTCTGACTACCAACTGATGAGTCTCAAGGTGCATTTCTGTCGCATTACTGCTTTGACGCTTTGTTCAACGTGTAACCTATTTTGTTTTAAGTTGAACAAAGACCGCACTTAGTGACGCACCTGAACGCGTGCTCCCCCGACTTGATGTTCCACTACAAAATCAAATAATCCCCTCGCTGTCCTGAGTGAATGAAGAAAAAGCATTGTACTCGAGTACAATATGAAAATATGGCAAGTGAGTATATATATTGGCCAACTCTACGGAAAATACTGTAGCTCAGGTACAGGAAGCGTATGATTACGTGAGGCTCAACCTGGTCATGTGACCAGTTGATTACGTTGACATCATAGTGTCTGCCCAATGCTTGCGACGCACTAGCATCAGTATGACAAGCTCATCCATGGCCTTCCATGCGAATTCTGGGATATGACCTAGCACTGTCGTTTGTGGGCGAATTCGCTTCGGGTGTGTCTACATTCTGCATTCGCCCCCGGGCTATTGGGGTCGCGACCTGGCTCTCTCGGGGTCTATCACATTGTGATATAATGGTATGAAGTGTTTCGCGAAGGGATAGTCCTGAATGAATCGGATGTTTTTAGGGTTGTGGCGTCTGTGCTCTTTCATTCCCTTGGAGCTATCTCTAGCAAGGTGGACATTTCCTAAATTCAGGAATGAGGCTGCTCCCCAGGATGAGATCCGAGATTTTCCCTTCCCATTTACTGGGCACCGCGACCCCACACAGCCCGCTATTGTTAGCTTTTATCTGGTCACCTGAGCCAAACTAGGCGCGAATGTGATTATCACGCTCTAGTGATGTGCCAACACGTGTAGGACCCATATAGGAGGCCTTGCGCATGACTCGTTTCTAATATTGTTGTCTCATCTTGCAGAACAGAGACGACGCTGCAAAGTTACCATCCATTCCTCAAACCAAGACGTGCCACAACAGGGTGACGATTCCCAGCACAATCCGCAGTTAACCCCTTCTCACATCCCGGCCACAGGCATAACTGCCAATACAATGCTAACCCAATTCCAGCATGCCTCAAACTCACCCATACCTTCGAATGATCTTGGGGTGCAGGTTCGCCATCTTCTCAAAAAAAGACGATCTCCATGATGCCCTATTAACAGGAGCCATCGCATTTGACGCTAAATCTCCAAATTGCATCGGAAGATCCGATGCCGGATACGGTCCCTAGTGGAGTCAGGCAGCAGCAGCAAATACCGCACGTACATACGGACACACTCAATGCTGGTGGTGATTTTGCAAACCCAAGCCCAGGTCATATGGCGCCAGGAGCGTTTGACGAGATGAGCAATAATGCGTGGACTGGGAGACTTTATTCGAATTGGAACGGTACATACGCCTACGGGCGGGCTTTAGCAGCTGAAGCAATTGGCGATCCGTACGCTTATGCTTTCCTTTAATTTCTATCAGTCAGAGATTCACATCCACACAGGATGCTATCAGCGTGGCCAAAGGATTTGCAACTTGAAATTGTGGCCGATACTGAAATATTTACACTCGATATCCAGGCATGGATCCGTGAGACCAAGGCTCCGGTAGTGCGGGTTGGGTACACAGATGGGACGGACAAGTGCTACTTCGACAAGTTGGTTGAGACGCTTCGAAATGCCCGTGGCGTAAGTCCAGTTAACTGACTTTATACGCTCGCCGTCTCAGTCTCGCGCATTGATAGTACGCAGTTGTGAAATGGGAAAATCGAGGTCAAGCCCTGGAGCGACTTCTCCTCGCGCCCCTTGGCGAAGTCCTGCTCTGTGCTGCATTCCCCGAGGACGGCATCCCGAAGCGACCGATGCACCAACCGCCGCGGCCAATCCACGTTATAAAGCGCCATGCCAGTGAACGCTCTCGGAAAAAGGAAAGGTCCCGGCGAGGACTTTCAGCATGATCAAGGCCCCCTGACGGACTATACTTCGAAGCAACGCACAGTACGATAGCTCCGCCGCATCCACAGGCTCACGACCAGAACGTCATCTTGGCAGTTTGATGGTACAGTATCCTACGTAGCACGTTACTTGTTTACAAAATGAATTCTATATTCGTCTGTCTCCCGATCTGAACATTGGAAAGTACTGATGTTAATGCTATTGTATTGGGTGTAGGCCGTATACGACGAACAGTTCTGGCGCCAGTTTGGAACCACGGAACCACGGGAGCAGCTCTGAACTTGGATGTAATGAATCTGAGACGGCCGCTCTGACTGGGCCAGTACTGGACCTCTTATATTCTCTGTCATTTGGCACCACAAAATATGTATTTTAATTTGGAACTGTGCGTTCGACAAGGCCTGCAAGGGTGCTAAACACGTGGGTAATACTACAATACGGGTGACAAGTGGGCTGGGCAATGCTAAAAATACAGCTTGAGAGTCTTCTTTCTCCTATTAACTTTTGCACTCGTCCAGAACGTGCTCACTTCGATGGCATGCTAAAGTTGCCTTCCGTGCCCTGTATCTTCTCGTGGTCGGCAAGATTGGCTTGAGACTCGTAAACTGTGATGAGTGGGTCTTGCTTGCGCTTTCAAGGTTGCGAAAAAGGATCGTTAATAGCACGATACGGTACCGCATCGCAGATGCACAGAAGAGAAAATAGGCCTCACCTCGCTCCATTGGCCAAGGAATCCGATGTAATAGATCCGAGTTGTCTCGGCACCTTGCGATGCTGGGAAAAACAGCGTTATGGTGGACACATTGGGGAATTTCGCCGGTCTGCGAGACGCGGGAAGGCAAGTTAAGTGACATAGAAATGGACGCTAGGAACGTTTGGCATTGCTTACTTCAACGCGTACTCCCCGACTTCGCGACCTATGGCGATATCGAATTGTTGCAGAGGTTCCTTGTCTTGGGCATCCGAAAAATCGAGATTGTCGATATTCGCAAACTGGATTAGGGATTAGGGAAATAAGAGGTGGAAATGTCCTTCTATTTTCGTAGAATGGGATATCGCACGAGAGCTATTTTGGAAGGCGTCTGTTCGCCCGGTCCAGATTTGAGCAAGAGCGACCGCAACTTCACCGATCCAGTGAACGGGACGCGTATGATGCTGCTCTGTTGTGAGCGCCACTGGTAGCTGACGAGGGTGCTATATGAGCCGGCGACCTACAGCTGATCGTCTGCATCCGACTCAATATACTGTGACAAATAATTATATGACCATTTATCGTCTTATTCGTGGGCATATACTCACCACTCGCTCGTCCAATCGCTCATCCCAAGGTTTGATTATTTGCTTGCCTTCACCGATCGAGTTCAGCGCGATGACATTATCGCGATCAATATGCACGAAAAGATTGTCTGAAGGACCTCCGGCATCTGTTTGGGCGTGTGCATGGTCATCGCCATGTGCGTGATCACCATGGTCGTGGTTGTGCGACATGTTGGGGTTGATGAATGACTGTGACACCGGACCCAACCGATGGTGTTAAGACACCCGGGCCGGCCACGTGATGTATGGCATACAGTAAAAAAAAATCAACTTTCAAGTTACACCCCAACTTCCAACTTGTCTGGTTTGGCACGCCATGGTGAGTCTTTCATACCTTTCATTCGTCTATCGAGGATGTATTACTCGTAATTTGCGTTCGACTGCCATTTTCCTCATTCCAAAGGGGTACAATCGCCTTTGTGCCCTGGGGTAGTGGTATGAGACAATCTATCATAAATCTGATCCTTCCTCGTGCTCGATCTGACTATCTTTGTGCTGAATTCTTCATTTCACAGGTTACAAAAATAGTGAACTTCACTTTTTTTCCGAATCAGTCGTGTAGTTTTCGTCTCCCTTTCATCATAAATCATATCCTTTACATTCTTATCAAATGCAATCGCGTGCGCATACGTCAAGAAAGTGTCAACAAGATGGCCTCCGTATCGTAGATATCGACGCCCTGGCTGACGGGTATAGTCAATGTGCTAAGAACACCGGCAACTTTCCCGTCTTGTGTCTCATACGTCTGCCCTCCCCAGGTCACACCCTGTGTAGCATCCGCAGTGCTATACACCACAAACTATGAGCCACGGGCGGTCGGTCATTCGATCGCAACTTACGGGATGAAGAGCCGTTTGACGACAAAGGATGTTGGCTTTTTTCCATTACCAGAGAAACCGAAAGTAAGATGCACAGAACCCCGAGTACCAGTCGTGAATGTATTCAGGTTGATAAACACCGCGCGTGCTAGCGCGTTGCCTTCAAAAACTGCGTAACCGGATATCTGTGCGTTGTCCACCGTCAACTCAACGATCCTGGTAGAGCCTGAAGACCTGATGAGTTCTGCTGCAATGATAGCGGCGTAGTAGAGCGGCTGTATATGAGGTGGAAGGGGCTGCGAAAGCTTTGAACCGTCCAGGATGGAATTTGTCAGTGTTGTGGGCTGAATCTACCACTAGGTGAGCGGAACGATGCCATGCGTCAGAAGGGAACCCCTGCGCACAAAATTGTACTTATAGCCGATGCCTTGGTGGAAATATAGCCTGGTAATACCCAGCTGGCCTGAAAACAGGGCGTAATCGAGGCCCCACAGTGCCGCACCAGCAGTATTGCTCACGCCTGGCGCACCGTGGCACGAGAAGCTGTTTGTCTCTCCGAGAACGTAGGTCAAGCCTTTTTGCTTCACCGCCGCGATGTCAGCAGTGAAAGCCATCAGATTGCTCCTGATATTAGCTTTTGACATGAGACTTTGCAGGATGCCATTGTTACCGCTGCAAAATGAGCCGCTGTAATGGTGCTGCGAGATCCTACGAGAAAAAAGAATCGGTACAAAGCACAGAGACTGCAAGTGGAATTATGGCAGCTCGGATCTGCCGTAATATAATAACTCACAGGTTGATTTGTGAACCAGCGGATGACGAAAGAATACCGTTCTGGAATATCGCCTGCGGCGAGAAACCGGTGGTACTATGTGATGACCCACTGAAGGCCGCTCCTTGCAAAGAGACCTTCGCCTTGAGGATGCGGTTGGCCGTCGCCGTTACGTTTGCAGCGAACGTGGTCCACCTGCATACAGCACACAAAATCAACGTCGTTGTGTTTTACTCGGGAACCGACCCGGGGGTGTATACAACTTACTGGGAGACGTATTGCTGGACGTTGAACGAGCTGTCTCGAGCCCCATTACTTGTGAATAGATCGGCTTCATTCCCAATTTCAATCGCCTCTAGCGTGATTTTCGAATTTTGGAAACTAGTCGAGGCAAACGCGTTGGCTATGGCGGTCGTCTCGAGGAATGCAGCTGTGAGATTATTTTGGCCAAAATTAACTCCCCATATGATTTGTGTCCCTTGAAACAAGAAAATGAGCAGGTTTCTTCTCTGTAGTTCATTGCAATGATAACAGTCTAACCAGATGGAAGTAATGACGCGAGGAGATAAAACTTGGCTCCGACGACATTTTTCGTAGCCTCGGGATATGGCACGGTCGTTGAGATGGCGGGGAATTCGCTTTCTGAGAGCTATGTGAATGGTTGAGTACCACCTCCTGAACCTAGGTGAGAAGCTAGAGCCGTACTTGTACCGAAGGATTGAAGTTTGTGCGGTCCTCGGAATCAGCCCCGATCCTGATCCTCGCGGGCTCCCCTGTAAACTGCTTCAAATTGTTCAATGTATTAAGGAAGAATGGACTCCCTGCGCCCTGCCCAACCCAGTCACCCCACCTGTCCTGCTCGAGAGAAAAGGAGACAAGCGAGCGTGACAGCAATGGCGCTGACGCAGGGGCGGTCAAGGGAATGGTGACCGTGATCCCCTGTATGGCAATAGGAGCCCATATCAGAATGAGGATACGTAGCATCACACGCCAAAGCGAGAATACGACCATGGTGAGAACGCTTCGGCGTCCTTCACCCAGTTCTGAAGGTCTATTTAAACGAGGCAGTGGAAGGTGGCAGTACCTGACAGGCCTGACATCCCACGGCCTCGGCAATAGGGGCGCAACGTGTGCGCAAACCTTCTTGTGACTTGACGTTGATGTACGCCCGCAGGTGGCCAGAAGCCTGAGGCTTTGCGTTCGCCACTTTGGGCGGTGATCCATACTATAACCGGCGACACAAGATCGAGCATTTCACAAAAAGCTTCTGAACGCGTGTTGCACGCCCACTGTGTGTATTGAATACATGCGGATTACCGAATATTACTACATTTATCTCGTTTGCAAAGTTCTCCCACTGCAAGCGACTCGTTAACACCGCAATCGGCGGACAATGAGGTTTTAGAAAACGTACGTCACCGTCTTTCTTTCCGTACTCGCAACCTCCGTCTTGGCTCTGTTCAGCACTTTCTGGAACTCGGAGACGCGATGACGCATGCGGGATTGCATATACGCTTTTGAGCACTTGATATGGTAATGAAGGTAATCGCGGAACAGCTGGATGTGTGAGATGGTTCCAGCCGCAACATTGGGGTTGGCGAAGTGCCGTGGAAAGAGAACAAAGGTCACGTAGCCGATATCATCCGAGTCTCTGAGACCCGGGACGTGTCTGATTTCGAGCGGAGGGTCCCGATTTGTGAAGAGAACCTGTGGCGCATTCTGGATCTGAGGCAGCCGCCGCGCATCCACGAATTCCTACATACTCTATTTTGTGCTTGGACGAATCACGAGAGATGTATCAGGCATACCTGGAGGAAAACTTTTCCAAAGATGCGGTCAGTCTCTTCCCGGAAGACGGTGGAGAATATGACGGTGACACGGTCGTGAGCGGCTTGGATATAGATAGCCTCCTCATCACGATAGTGGATGGCCATCAGATCTCCCTGTCCGGAAGAAGTGCTTTCAAGTTCCTTCTGCTTCTTGAAAGCTAGCTCAAAGGGCGCAGCCAACGCGTTCCGCTTCAGGAGTGCAATAGAATGGATGAAAGTATCCCTTTGTTCTTCATGATCATCAGCAGTTTGAACAATCCAAGACTTTAAATAAACACCCACCTCCTTCGGGAGGTGCTGTCTCGAGGTCGATGAGGAGGCTGATATTGTACTCCGATTCTGGCTGCGCCTGGACAAGCGATCCGTACTCTCGTTTGAGGACGTTCAAAGCACCGTATCGAACGAGCTCGTCCCAGCAGCGGATGTGCATCGAAAGAAGAAGAGCCGTTTTACGCTCAAGTGTGGAGAGGTGAAACCTGATTCCGTCAAAGTCTACGAACTGGACATCAAGAGAGGTAGGCCTATGACGAGATTAAGATCGTTGTGTAGAAGATCATATCGCGCAGCAGCGCACTTTGAGAATTTGTCGACCAGAGTAGTCTGGATGATATAATTATGCGGCTATCGACGATTCATTTCATGATCCGTGTCGGTAAGGATCGGGCTAATGCTCACCTCGAGGAGGATCATTGTTCAGTTATTGTGGACGGGGCGGACGCGGGACGAGCGGAAAGTTGACCAGGACGGGGCCAAATAACGGTAAGCATCGACTTTTCCATCGCACCCCACGCCAAAAATTGTCCGTGATCTCTATACAGCAAATCTACTCTCAAGATGGGTCAGTCGTCTCGTACAGCACTATCTGTCGCCCTCCCCAACTAAATGACTGTTTAGCACCGAAAAAGGGTCAAAAAATGTCTCTAAACGAGTTCCTGGGTGATAACTGTCAGCAAACCAAGGCCCTCCTTTCTGTGTGCAATTTTTAAACTGATGCTTCTCCAGCCCTTGGTTCCTGGGCGGATGAGATGGATGCACTTCCGACGGCTCGTACGTGTTTTCATACTTCTATGTAGCTCTCTAGCTGTGTATATGGGCCTTACAAATTCCTGGTAGCCGCGACAAGGGATGACGATCGTGGAGACCGTCGAGGGAGGGATGATTTCATGTCTAACAGATGTGGGTCCTTCATCGCTATCACTCGCCTTCAAGCCTTCAATCAACTGACATTGCGAACGTCAAGCGGATAGACAGGCCTTTCCTCCGAGGGAGGACCTGCCATTGCCCACCCAGCCGCCCTACACGGCGTTTGTTGGAAATCTCGCTTTTGATTTGACCGAGCACGACCTTGAGACTTTCTTTGACGGGTTGAAGGTACGCCCTGTCACTACTACGCTGGACAATGACCCGTTTACCTGTCGCAGATAAAGTCCGTAAAAGTGATTAAGGACCGTGATGAACGACCAAAAGGCTTCGGCTACGTAGAGTTTGAAGAATTAGAAGATCTCAAAAGCGCTCTCGCAAAGACAGGATCGGTGAGACACTGAGTTCCCAATTGTCTTAGTATGCTCAATGAGACATGTAGAGTCTGGCAGGACGAACCGTGAGAGTCAGCGTTGCCGAGCCCCGTATGTTCATTTCTCTCGAAGGTTTGGGTAGCGGTCTTACATGAACATATCAGCCAAGGAACGCGCTGGTTTTGGAGGATTTGAGGACCCAAAGTTCTCTGGCGAATGGCGACGACAGGGTCCACTCCCTGATCTCGGTTCCCGCGACTCATCGCGTCGGCGCTATGACGGAGCTCCCTCTGACCGACCGTCCGCGCTTTCCGATACCTCGGGTGACTGGCGTTCCAACCGCCCCTCTCGCCCTTCCACTGCGCCCGAATCTGAGGCTTCAAGACGCAAGACATCAGCTTTCGTCGGCTCGGATGGTGCAGGGGCGGCGGATAGAGAAGAGACCTGGACTATTGGTGGCAAATTCAAACCGAGTGAGGATGATGGTCCAGGTCGTAAGCCCGGCTCATATAGAGGCCGAGGTGACATGGGGCCCCCGTCGAGTGTACCCCCTGAATCACCTGCGGATAATGACTGGAGGAGCGGACCACGACCAGGATTCTCATCACTCAGCAGCACATCTCGTGAGTCTAATTCTGCCCATTTCGAACAATTATTTACTCGAAGACGTAGCAACATCATCCACTCCCCCGACACCCCAGCTCACTCGCCGGAAATTGGAACTTCTACCACGTTCTGGGAACACTTCTTCAACGCCATCTCCGCTCGCTTCCCCTAAAATGGCGCAGAGTAACCCCGTGAACCGACCTAGCCCCTTTGGTGCAGCCAAGTTCGTACCTTCTCTTCCAGTCATTTTTCGTGCGTTGACGGATCGGTTGGGCTCTAGGCCTGTGGATGTATCGGCGAGGGAAAAAGTCATCGCAGACCGCCTCGACAAAGAGCGCGAAGTAACCAAGGAACGTGTCGTCCAGCATCCCATGTCGCGTAGCAATTCGCGCCAAGGGGTGGACCGTAGTGGTGCACCGCGATCCCCTCCCGTCGCCCGAAGTGGCGATCTCTCGCTTCCTCCCTCACCGCGCTCTGTACAAAGCCCAGTGGCGAGCATACGTTCTTCGTTCAGTTTTGCTGCGGCTGCTGGTGGGAAGAGGGACGGATCTACGGAAGACGAGCCAAAAGTGAATGACATTACGGAACAACTGGGCGAGGTGACTATTTGATTTTATCGCTTCTTAACGACGTGTCTGGTTGCTTGGTGTGTCCCCTTTGCACGATCTCAATATCTCTTGCTTTTTGGATCCCGCTTCTCTGCTCACGCCCACGCATACCTGCATGCATACATATTCTGCCAAAAGTTTCCTACTGTAGCCACACTTTTTTTTGAGCCCTTCCGTCCACATGTGCCTACCATTGTTTGATGATCGACGTGTACCATCAAGTCTGGCACGTTCCTTCTCATGAAATTAATTTATGTTTCGCCGTTGTTATATACGTGCAGCATGGACACATAGCCAAGTACCAAGTAACTACGAAATGGAGACCAAAGAACAAATTGGATGGTTATCGTTTCCTGTGCAATTCTGGGTCAACGAACTTCATTCTTCCCCGTCCTGTGAAGGTGTAGTATCGTAAGCGAAAGTAGCAAGAGTAGGGGGTAAAAACACGCCTTTGAAGCGCACGCCATTTGTAGATGGTGCTTCTTTCTCGTGCTGTCTGCTGAGGCGTTCCAGTTCAAGCTTGCGCGCGGCAGCCAATCGTTCATTTTCCTCGCGCTCCAGTCGCGCGTCGTACTCTTCTTCGGTTTCCTTCCGCTCAGCTACGGGTTCAGCTTTTCCCGATTGAGAAGGTGAACGTTCCTCGTCCTTCCGCTGCTTATGCTTGCGTTTCCTCTTGTGCAGCTTGTCATGGCCTTCGGTGGCATTACCAGACGAACGGGACCGCTGGCGTCGTTTGTGGCGTTTGTGGGACCTTCTTTCTGTTTCGTGCTCGGACTCGCTACTAGCGCTCACCGAGGGTTCTTTCGCTGGAAGGAAGCACATGATGAGCTATAGAGACCTGCCTATCACTTTTCCAAAAGAGAAGAAAGGAAAAGAATATTACATGTTCGCGGGGGCGCAGCTTTCTTGCGCAGCTCGAGCTCTCCACAATTGTAGATGATCACGGGGACTGCTGGCCGGTCTTTCTCATCCGTGGACACTTGAGCGATCTTGTGTACTACATCGTCGAAGCCGCGGATCACTTTGCCAAAGACGACGTGTTTGCCTGGGGTAATGCACGCGCGAGTAAACCCAATGCATTTATGGCATGAAAGAGTTAAAAATATGTGGCACCTACCATTTAGATGGGGACAAGCCCGCAGGGAGATGAAGAATTGCGAGCCATTGGTGTTCGAGCCACGGTTGGCCATACACAACAGTCTGAGTGATTGGCGGTGACAGCCATTTTTTTCAATTGAAATGATGTCGCGTAACTTGATGCATCGAAAAACCTTACCCTTCGGAGTCAATTGAACGTGTGAGGTCCTCGTCTGCAAATGGCCCGCCGTAGATCGACTCTCCGCCCGTTCCATTGCGCTTTGTGAAGTCTGTGGAAAAATTTACAGCGTTCTGGAGCGCAGAATAACTTGCTAGTGAAACTATTGACCTCCGCCCTGGACCATAAAGTTGGCGATCGAACGATGAATTATGCTGTTCTTATAATACAGTGGCCGGTCTGAGAGCGGCGACAGGCCCTTCTCGCCTGTACATAGAGCGCGGAAGCTAGAAAGGGCTAGTGAGTCGGGGAAGGAAAAAAAGGCAAAAAAAAAAAATAGGGCTAGGGCGGCGCAACGAACTTTTCTGATGTCTTGGGGACGGCGTCGCTGAACAATTCGAAGATCACTCTAGGAAAGAGATTTAGGAAGAAGGGAATCTGATGGATGGAAAAGCGGGAACCTTCCGAGAGGAGAGTTGTCTATGGAAAAGTCCATGAAGACTCTTGGGGGACTCATTGGATTGGATTGCAAGGAGGTGTCCCGCTGGCGCCAAATGGTCGAGCAGGGACGTTCCTGGGCTGGGCGCCGAGCGGGTCAATTAATACGGATATTATGTAATGCACGACATGAGCGTTATCCGAGATAAACGTTCCCGGAATGGGTTGAGGCTCTGTTGCGCGTTACAATAAGTGGTGGGCATCAAAAACCGTATTCTATTTTGCTCCTTTCTCCTCACCCCCTCTTCGTCGTCTGGTGACCGTATGCCGCGTCCTCGTTCCACTGTTCTCTCCCTTGAATCCTGATGCGTGAATTCAACGCAGTTGTCCTCGGCGGTCAGTTCACCCTTTCCTCGTTTCGCGCCTTCGGGGAAGCTGAACTGGCTGCAAAGCCGGGGGTGTTGGCAAGTCCGCTCTAACCGTCCGTTTCATGCGAAACGAATTCGTCGAAAGTTATGATCCAACTATCCAAGGTGTGCACACTCTGACACCGAACACGTGGTTATCCTAACCCATCTTCGGTTAGAGGAGTACAGGAAGACAGTCGTAGTCGACGGGGAATTGACATGGGTAAGTATCATCTTCACTCTGGCGGCCAACCTATCTGTGGTCCCCTGCGGATTACAATCCCCCCTTGGGCCCCAGATGTCTTTATGTCAATTCCGCCACTGACTTTCTGACCATTTATAGCTGGAGATCCTCGACACGGCTGGAGCAGAGCAATTCACGGCTCTCAATGAGATATACATTACAGCAGGTCGGGGATTTATCCTCGTTTTCAGGTAAAACCTATCATATCAGTCGTCGCCCGGATTCCTTCCGATGCCAATATCTTGCCTGTCTTTAGCCTGACTCTCGAAGCCAGCTTACGAGAGGTGACAAGCCTTAGACAGCAGATTCTTCGTATCAAAGGAGAAAATAGTGTAAGTGATATGTGCCATCCACATTACTCCGAAACTTACCTAAAAATGACCATCCCTGTTGCAGCGTGTTCCGATGGTCCTAGTAGGCACCAAGCTAGACCTTACCAGTGAGCGCGAGGTGTCACGCTCCCATATCGAAGAACTTGCGGCGCGTTGGAAGATTCCAGTGTATGAGACATCAGCAAAGCGGAATTGGGACGTGAGTCAAGCATTCGAAGATCTTGTGCGGCAAATGCGCCAGTATTACCCTGTCGAGGAGCATCCCAAGAGAAAAGGAAGAAAAAGTCACCACGGCCGTATTCACGGAAGGAATCCTTGCATCATCATGTGAGATGACCGCACCAGCTCTGCTCTAAATCATTCATTTCTTGTTCTTTTACTACTTTTGACATGCATCTCGTATCTTGGCTGACTTTCATCTTGGATTTGAATCTACTTATATACACACGCGCCAAATCACTTCCTACCACCTTTATCTGCTATCATATTCCACCATAATTATGTTCGCTCCCTTAGCTCGGATTTCTTGCAGTGTTCCAGATTAATACGATACCGGTCCGGTTCGCACAGCAAACAAGCACGAGCTGGGAAATGATTTGTAAGCAGGGTGGGGTGGGAACAATGCGGTTTGACAGCCACACAACTCGCGCTTTTCTCTTCGTCTCTCCCATCCACCTTCCGCGTTTCATCCACTCGTCCTTTCAATTTCGAGTTCTTGGCTCTACTAGTCTATCTAGAAAAACTATACATAATGGTGAGAGTATGTCGCACTGACCCCATTGTTCCGTCTACCGCTTGTTCCGCCTAACGCTTATTCACACATCTCCCCCAGTCATACGGCAATAGTAACGGTTATGGTGGTCATCATAGCAACTACGGAAGTGGTGGCTACGGCGGCGGCTGGGGCGGTGACCAGATGGGTGATGGTCTCGGCGGCAGTCTCCGCAATATCGACTGGAGTCAGCAAAAGTCGATTCCCTTCGAGAAAAATTTCTATGTCGAAGATAAGCGCGTCAGTTCTCGTTCTGACCGCGAAATAGAGGAGTTCCGTAGACTCAAGGAGATCAAGGCGAGATCATCCAAATCGTGTCCAGCTACGTCGAACTGACGGACACTGTTAGGTGCAAGGACACAGCATGCCTCGCCCGGTCACCTCATTCGACGAAGCTGGCTTCCCCGAATATCTCATGGTCTCTATTCGAGCTCAAGGCTTTGCAGAGCCTACACCTATTCAGTGCCAGGCTTGGCCGATGGCACTCTCAGGAAGAGATGTTGTGGCCATCGCACAGACTGGTAGTGGAAAGACTATTGCCTTCGCCCTTCCCGCCATGCTCCACATCAACGCGTAAGTGTTCTGTAGACGGATGTTACTCTGAGGCTCACGTCTCTATCATCGACTCTAGACAACCTTTATTGTCCCCCGGAGATGGTCCCATCGCCCTTGTATTGGCACCCACACGCGAGCTTGCTGTTCAAATTCAGCAGGAATGTACCAAATTTGGGTATGTAAATGTGCCAGCTATACTCTGCACTGTCGTACTGACTGTTCTAGTTCGAACTCGCGCATTCGCAATACTGCGATCTATGGTGGTGCACCAAAGGGACCGCAGATCCGCGATCTCCAGCGTGGTGTTGAGGTTGTGATTGCTACGCCAGGTCGGCTCATCGACATGTTGGAGTCCCAAAAGACGAACCTTCGCCGCGTCACCTACCTCGTTCTCGATGAGGCAGACCGTATGCTAGATATGGGTTTCGAACCTCAGATTCGTAAAATCATCGGCCAGATTCGGCCTGATCGTCAAACGCTCATGTTTTCTGCGACTTGGCCAAAGGACGTGCAACGCCTTGCCACTGTATGCTCTTCTCTTCAATTCTCTTTTTTTCGGTCAATCTGATATTTCTTTAAGGATTTCTTGAAAGACTTTATCCAAGTCAATATTGGTTCAATGGAACTCACCGCCAACCATAACATCACCCAGATCATTGAAGTCTGCAGCGACTTTGAGAAACGCGCCAAGTTGATCAAACATCTTGATATCATTAGTGCTCAGAATGCTAAGGTTCTTATCTTTGTCGGCACTAAGCGAGTCGCAGACGAAATCACGAAATACCTTCGTCAAGACGGGTGGCCAGCACTTGCCATTCATGGTGACAAGGAACAGTGAGTTCTTTAGTCGTTAAATTTTTCTCATCCACTCAACAATCCCAGACGCGAACGTGACTGGGTTCTCGGCGAATTCAAGGCTGGCCATTCTCCGATCCTTATCGCAACAGATGTTGCGTCTCGTGGTCTTGGTATGTGTTTCCTGGCTGTTGCAAGTGCTTCGACGTTACGTCGAGACACAATGGGTAACAAACAATTGGCAAGCGGTCTCGCGTGGCCGCTGTGCCATTTTGTTGTGCTTTGTTCGCTGGTATGATGAAGGGGTCCGCTGACACCGCGCGATACGCCTGTGGTGGCGCGGGTCTACCGTGTGTTCTCTTAACACAATTCATCTATCAGGCTCCTGGGTGCATCTCCAGTACATGACAGGCCGAAGAAGCTTTCACGCGCATCGACAAGTGAGGGGTTCAGTTCCTTGCCTAGGTGCCCGTAATCCCGCCGGACCCATCAGTCGGCGTCCTAGACACCGACCATGGATTCCGTGCTCCATGAACTGTGTTCGTTGGTGCTATAGCGGTTGTGGACTAAAGCGGCTGATTTTTGAACGTTGTTCTTCCCCTCCACCGACTCGATGAATGCGTATACAAGACTCTTACCTGTCTGTAGCATGGATGCGTTGTGGCGTGGCCCTTAGCCCGTTGCACATACCCTTGGACATAGAACCCTCGTTGTTTGTGATCTCTGTCTTCGGCGATGTCGCAGTGCTTGTCATTCTTTACCGTATTGGTTATTGACCGGCTGCGTCTGTCTCTCCATGTGTTCCTTCTTGACTGGTTTGCGCTTCTACAATATCTGCTCTTCTGCCTGCAATCTTCAGATGTCAAGGACGTAGGCTACGTTCTTGTAAGCTTTCCCTATTTTTTCTTTCATTTCTTTTTGTTGATCTGCCATAGAACTATGACTTCCCGAACAATTGCGAGGACTATATCCATCGTATTGGTCGTACTGGAGTAAGCAACATGTGTTTCCATTACAGCACGGTGTTCTAACTAATTTTTTTATTCCAGCGTGCTGGTATGAAAGGGACGTCCTATACTTACTTCACCACAGAGAACGCAAAGTCGGCTCGTGACCTTATTGCAATTCTCAAGGAAGCTAAAGCCAGTGTTCCCCCAGCACTTGAAGAGATGGCTATGTTCGGTGGTGGTGGCGGTGGTCGCAGTAAGGAATAATTCTAATCCTCTGTAGTATGTTGACTCATGCTTAACAGATCGCTATGGTGGCGGTGGCGGTGGCGGCCGTCGCGGAGGCGGTGGGGGTGGGGGTGGGGGTTATGGTAATTCTGACCATGGGTATGGCGGTCGTGACAACGGCTATGGCGGCAGGGGAGGTAACCGATGGTAATTGTTCGCTTCGCTGTTCGGATGGCCCATTCTTTCGCATTGATCCTTATGATCGGCTTGGCTCGCTCGGCAGACTTTGATGCCCATTGCGCGCCTCCTGCTCATCCCCTGCGGCCCTGGATAGCGGCCGTGTCCATTCGTGTGTAATAGACTACTTCCGATATGCATAAAGCTCTCCGTAATAAACGTATTATAAACTGGCTGTAGAGGATCACGATAGTATGATAGAAGGCTTTGACATAGATTCTTCGCACAAACTTTCATAAAGTTGTTCAGAGATACTGCAGGCCTAGGTTAGAATACAACAGGTCACATTCCAACGTGATGGGGTATCCAATCTATACCGGCAACTGATGTATGACAGAACATCACGGTCTCTGAATCGTCCACTCACTCCCACTCGAGGTGCTCAAGGAAACAGGATTTGAAGCCGTGTATTATCCCTTTGAATAACATGGGCCTGATTATAATAATTCTGTGTATCATTGCCCAGCTTAGTTTGAGGCCGTTGAACTGCTCTTGAAGAACAGACAGAAACTTGTGGCTATGAAAAGGAACGTGGTCTGTACTTGGGCGGCTACTTCACTAGGCCCTTATTGAGACCCTGTCATTCACTTCACTCATTGGCAACCACCTCTCTTCTGCGCAAACCATTATGTCCACTGTACTTTCCACATCCACCACACATTCCAACTTTGTGTCCATTTTCAATGTTGCTTTGGAAACTTACAAATGCAAAACAAAGAAAGACCTATCTTTGCACCCGCTCCTTCCCAGTCTTCAATCCTGCGATTCCCCTGAGGCTATCCTCGCTGTCCTTCGAGAGCAGATCCCCACATTCAGTCAATCCCAGAATGGTGGTGATGATCGAGTCACAAAATGGCTTACCCCGACCGTGAATGTCTTGCATGCGTTTTCCGCCGCTACCCTCGGCCAGGGTGTTGGACTAGTGAATATCATTCTCGCGAAGAAATCCTGTTCTAATGTTTTGCTTTTAGGCATTCCCACCGGCAAATGCAATCTTTGCGGGGATTGACGTTCTCCTTTCGGTCGGTTTTGTTCACAGTTCCCTTGCGTGACCTATTTTTGACCCTCAGGGTTCATAGGCGGCTAAAGATGCTGGCTCTAGCCGAGACAAGCTTATTGACATCTTTAACCGCATTGAACGTTTCTTCCATCGGCTTGAGATATACACTAGCATCGCACCGACTACGGCTATGATGGACATAATCCTTGAAATCATGGTTGAGGTTCTTAACATTCTCGCCATTGCGACGAAGGAAGTGAAGCGTGGACGGTTCAGTGAGTTGATGTTGCGAATACTACTTGCCATTTCTTTACTGAGAAGTATTTCAGAGAAGTATTTGAAGAAGTTGACGGGAAACAGAGATCTCGAAGATAGCCTGGAAAGATTGGACAAGTTGACACAAGAAGAGGCACGGATGGCATCTGTGGAGCTGCTGAAGATGACTAACAGCGTCGATGGCAAAGTGATGGGCGTTGACGATAAAGTGAAGGGCGTTGAGGGGAAGGTACAAGATGTCCTCGATGATGTGCAAGATGTTCGTGGCGACGTGCAGGATATCCGGGGTGACGTGCAAGATGTTAGTGACAAGGTTCGAGATATCGACGACAGGGTGCAAGGCATTGACAACAACGTCCGAGGTGTCGATGACAAATTGGTCCACGTCAACCGTTCGTTATCCATTTAGCCCCCCCTTCATTCAGACGGCTCAGACCTTTTCACAGGGAACCAGCTCAGAGAAAGTCTTTTCCGTTGGCTTTCTCCCCCGGACCCATCCACCAATCATAATCTTGCTTGCAAAGCCCATCACAACGGTACAGCCCAATGGTTTTTTCAAGGCAGTATATTCAACCATTGGAAATCGACTGGCTCCTTCTTGTGGATACACGGAAAACGTGCGTCGCTTTCGGCCGTTATCGTGCAACTGTCACTGATCGTCTCCGGTTTCTATAGCGGGCTCAGGTAAAAGCGTGCTCTGGTTCGACCCTTCTTCGACTCATTCCACCCTTGTGAAACTGATTTGATCATCTAGTTCCTCGATCATAGAAAATGTCATTGCCTTGCGCGATGCTGGGAAGGCCTCGATGGCCTACTTTTATTTCGATTTCCGGGACGTTGGTA
>WNFQ01001654.1_pt1 | contig 18162 bp, 20 predicted proteins | sample 5400171 | NCBI WGS metagenome assembly WNFQ01 (sample SAMN13153356, study PRJNA577476) | soil metagenome | isolation source: 20 cm soil under Madrone tree | place: USA:California | collected 2016-06-14 | reverse complement strand
GGCTATTGAGATACCTGTGGATCCAACTGTACCCTCGAAGATTCGCGAACCGGCGTACGGCTGCAAGAGTCCTTCACGCTCAGCGTCTTCGATCACTTTTAAGGACGGATGGTCAACAGATGAGATGCGGGCCTTTGTGTAAATCACATCGAACGTACTTCTGAGTGCGACACGGTCCTTTACGCTGCCCCCCGGGTTGAGATACTGCAAAGCAAATGCGTTGGTCCAAAGACGATACCATCGCCACATGTCCAAATTTGAGCAGCCGAAGCGTACCTCCGCCTTGCCAAGGATCTCAACACCCAACAAATTGCTGAGCGAGTTAATCCGGACCAGCGGTGTATTTCCTATACAGTATACGCAGACGTCTCTGTCAGCCCAAAAACAAAGGCGCTAGCCGATGACAGTCACGCACCGATCAACCCGGTCACTCCGTCTAGTATCTCGTCGCTCCGCAATTCGATGGGGCGCGGAATAGCCTTTGTCATCGCACTGTCCTCTGTACGTTTCCTGTATGCGGAAATGACAGAAGTCGTTGCGAAGGAGAGAGAAAAACCAATGAAAATGCCATAGAAGAGATGCCGTGCGGTTGATGGCGAGGGCACCCAAGACATGATTCCCGTTTTAAGAGGGTATACTAGATAGATAATAAGGTGCAGCAGCGGCCGTGCGCTGGGGATATGAAAGGTGTGGGTTCTTGTCAAGCAATCCGCCGCACGAGGCCTGAGAATGTGGGAGTAGGAGACGAAAGCGCCCAAGACGACTCCAGGACGTGTGGTTGGCACGCGTCTTGGGCGTGTCGCAGGCACGTGCGCCCCTCTCACCAGTCTTGCGGATGTCCTATCATACAACCTTGTTAACTCGATAGAGGGACATTATATCAGTCACATGCTAGCCCGGTAGGGCCACGCTGTCTGATCTAATCCTTCGGTGGCGCGCCCGCACCTTGATCATGACTCGTACAGTCGCAGAGATACAAAAACTCTTTCTTTCCTCGCCCCGATATGCAGTCGTCGGTGCATCGAAAGACCAGTCAAAGTATGGTACTAAGGTGCGCGGCATGGTCTATTAGAGTCCACCCTCGCGAACGCAGTTTTGTTTACCCATGATCATACGGACTTTGCAGATTCTGCAGTGGTATCTAGCACGCAATCTGCCCGTCACCCCCGTGCATCCTGTTCGTTCTACCCTGTCATCGTCTCATCTGCGAGATAGACTTACTCGTGCGTTGTATCATTGCGTAGAAGGAGAGCGAGCTCGAGGGTGTGGCGACGGTGCCCGATCTGACGGCTCTACTGGCACCCACCGAAACATCCGTGAGCATCATCACAAATGCCAAGGTTAGTTTGTCCCCCCCTCTTCCACATACTTCCTTGCAACCGCGAGGACAGGTGACGCTCGGTTTGCTCCAGCAAGCCATGCAGTTGAATATCCCTGCTCTTTGGCTGCAGCCTGGGGCAGAGGACGACGCTGTGAAAAGTTACATTCATGCGAACGGACTCGAGGACAAAGTGCTCTATGGCGGGCCATGTATCCTCGTAGAGGGTGATGGTATTCGGCAGAAGAGCCTTCTCTAGGTCCAGCGCCAGCTGGTTTCAGATATGCGACCCTTGTGAAGAAGGCAAACGTCACTACGTGTATTATAGCTTTGTGCGCGCAATGGTATATCCGTCCATTCGAGATGGGTACTGCTCTGCGACTGTGTCTGCTTGGCGTTGACTGAATAACGCTCCCGCGTCGAATACCTGGCCCCCGTTTAACAACCCCCATAACATAACCTACTGGTAATTGGCACCGTGCCGCCGCCGGTGCTTCTGGAGGTTTATTTCATATAGGGGTAACAAACAGGCGACACGGAATTTACCTTGGCATCCACTTCTGATTGTCAACGCTCAAAGCGAAGTCAGGTCGTTGAGCTCCCAGAGGAGTAATCGACAGGGCCAATCTGGGTCCTTACAATAAACGAGTTGACACACGCCACGATATCAGATACCGAGACTATCACTGGAGCAGATATTTTCTGAGCTGGAGAACCGGGCCGAAACCATCATATTGAACAATCTATCCTATACCCTATACGATACTCTCTAGGCGAGAATGACGCTATCGTTGAGGGACTTAGGACGATCGAAACTTCCCCTGTCGGACTTCCGATAAGAATTCAGGTCCCGGAAATAGCTTTCTTCCCGTTACTGTGTAGTAAGTTACAGTAATATGAACTACTCAGCAGTCCTGAAACTTGACAGAGCCGAGTCTGATAAAGCCAGTATATTGCTCTCGTTTGGAACGTTCCATTCTTGCCCAAGCATCAGAACCTCAAGGAGTAACTTCCACCTTTGTAAAAGTCAGGGTGGCGACAGGACAAGGAGACCAATAAGCAGGGACTGAAGCGGTGGCGCTAGGAAAGAAACGCCTCAAAGGAATTGCTAGAGTGGGAAGCAATTTAGCCAGAGTAATTAATCGCTTGAGCGTATTGAGCTCTCATCGCTGTGGCCAGTGGCTTCAATTATATTATGCGATCATGATGGACACATCTGGTAGAAAATTTCCGAGGCTGAGAAGAACATGACGAATCAGCCTGTCAAACTTTCGCTTGACCTCCATACGGTATCATTATTATGTCATTTAAAGGTGTGCCTTGTGCCCCGTTGAATCGACGGTAAGGATTTGTTGGATTGGATGATCGAGCCTGGGTGCTGACCACAGCCATCAAGGTCATCATGAATCCGAGCACGTGATGAGATACCAACGCCTCTGCTAGCGCTGCTATGATGATCGTGCTGCGGACCAGTCAGAGCGGTGATGAGGTACGGACTCGGACTTGGAAGCATACTCATACTCGCCTCTGCTATCGGGGCCCTTGCGACCACGCAGAATGTCTTGTCGTTTACGAAGCCTCGACCCCTCGTAATTTGGCACGGGCTTGGTGCGTTTGCTCTGTTCCCTGGAACCCCCGGTGCGCTTCTTGATATGCCAGCCGCCTTGCCTCACAGGTGACTCGTATGATTCGCCCGGCATTCTGAAATTCCGGTCAGCAATAGAGGAGATACATCCCGGGATATTCATACACTCGATTTACGTCCACCCGGACTCGAAGGAGGATCGACAAGCTACTTTTGTGCGCTCTCAGTTCTTCTTGTCATGTACAATTTTTGTTGGCTTACATTCAAGTCTACGAATCAGCACGGAAACGTCGATGAACAGGTGGAATTCGTCGCTCGGCAACTGAAAGATATACCCATACTGTCGGATGGCTTCGATGCAATCGGGTTCTCCCAAGGTTCGTATTGTACCAAAAGCAGAATAAGTGCTACCCTTTACTGATGACGACGACGACGACGAACACCATCACCAGGGGGGCAGTTTCTTCGCGCGTACATCGAGCGCCACAACAATCCGCCTGTCCGCAACCTTATTACGTTTGGCTCGCAGCACATGGGCATATCTGACATACCTGCCTGCAAACCTTACGATCTGCCCTGCATTCTCGCGCGGAACGCATTGCGCGCTGGGGTATACACCGAGTGGGCTCAGCAGAACATCGTTCAGGTAAAATGCACCGTCTCTCCTTTCTTTTCTCCCCCCATCACTCATACCACATCTTCCGTGCCCTGGGTCTGAACTGGCCAATTAGGCGCAGTACTATCGAGATTCGTCCCAGTTCGAGCGATACCTCGAATCAAACCACTTCCTAACGTCCATCAACAATGAACTGCCCGCGCGACACAGAAACGAGACTTACGCTGCGAACCTCGCTCAACTCGACGCTCTTGTCCTCGTCCTCTTCACTCAGGATCGCACAGTCGTACCCAAGGAAAGTGCCTGGTTTGGATCATACCCTGCGACAGACCAAGAGGAAGAGGAAGAGGAAGGTGAGAAGACGATTGTGCCGATGCGCGAGCAGCCGCTGTATGTCGGAGACTGGATCGGGCTGCGCACTCTCGACGAGAGTGGGCGTGTCGTGCTTGTGTCGTGTGAGGCTGAACATATGCATCTATTGTTTGAGTGCTGGCAACCACTTGTGAAGCAATACGTTGGCTCGCGCTCGTAATGCTCCACGTTCGATCGACTCATCGGCTGTCTTCCCTCAAGGAAATGTCGTCGTTATGCTGTAATTTGTCTACTATTTCTTTCCTCCCCTTCCCGTTAATCACATGTACAGTTACTATAAATTTTCTGCCCCGGGCAGTGGCTTTATTGACCTGACTCCGCGCAATCAAGAAGACATGAACTGAACTGAGGATTAGACCACGGTCTGTGATCGTTCTAAAAGTTCTGCAGCTGGGGTTTCATGAGTCAACTGATGAGTGTAAAAGAGAATGGGTGGAGATAGACCAAACGGTTAACAGGACAGACAGCGGAGTGCAATCATCGACGATTGACCTCCATTCAATATATAATCCATCCCAATAACAGAGGGCAGAACGTGAGGTACAATTTTGAGTTCAAATGACGCTAACGAAGGTTGAACTCGACTGCAAGCGCAAGCCTAGAGGGAGAGAATTAAGACAGATTACAATTCGGACGCGGGGCCCCTTTTTAGTCATAAGCACAGTACACTACGCAAAAGAACTGCGTATAACTTTCTTAAAATGCACCAAGGGATAGGGATGTAAGTCATTTTCGTGATGTGGGAGTCGAAGGATAAGCTAAAGGAGCTTGGAAGGACAGAGTGAAGTATTACTTGCGCGTCCTTTTTACTCTTTTACTGTTGTTCGCGTTTGAGTCATAAAGTAAACCCCTACGATGGCCACGGTGATGGTGCCGGTGGAAGAGCTAAGGAGACGCATAAATAATAGGCAGCGAGAACAGAGGATACCTATCAATCATTGATCTCTACGACTCTGCATCTGAGTCTACCTCCCAGACAGAAATGGTGATGGGGTGACCGGAGAGCTGTCGCGCGGTGACGAACTGCCCAATCTTTTCCCGGAAAGGTCCCGATGGCTCGAGCTCCTCTACAAAGATTTTCTGTAGGCTGGGCAACACTTCTGTCCCAACAATTTCTTGGAGGGCTGCCGCAATACCTGGTGCGAAGTCCTTGGATAGATAGAGATTCTTCACCACGGGAAATGGAAGCAACAGTTCCAACCACAGGGCGTTCCCGATGGCATCATTCTTCCAAACCAGTTGCGAATATCGATGCTCAATGTACAGGTCCTCTATCATGGAAAGGGGAGGCAAACAGGTGTTACAGACCTGCGCGACGGACAAAAGCTGCAAATCTGGATCTCTGCGTGAGATGCGTATCGCAGAATCTTGCGCAGGGGAAGGGAGTCGGACGGTGGCGGCGGTGTCATAGAATTCCACATGTACATCGTAATCCGCGAGTATTGGTGTACGACTGATGAATTGGGCGAGTCGTGGGCCGTCAAAATCGATTTGATTGAAAAAGGCTATAAACAAGGTATTGAGTTGAGAGGCGTCGATGAAGGTCACGAGGTCCTCTAAATATTCGATAACCCCTTTGAATTCAAAACGGCCGAGAGCGGGGAGGACAGAACGTTTTGATGAAGGTGGACGTCGGCTTTCCCAGTCAGGGCGAGATTGAGGGGATTGGAACTGAAGGAAAAGTGATTGGAGGCTGGACAACACGGAGAGGAGAGCGGCCATTGCCTCGGGTGAAAAATACCCGGAATGAGGGATATTAAAAAGGAAGAGGTGGACAAGGTGAGTAGCAGACAAAAGTAGGTTTGGCAATCCCGGAAATGGAATGCCATACAACTCGAAGAATTGCAGACGTGGGGCAGATCCACCCAAGAACGAATCGGGAGCGACCGGTGGTATTCCACTGTCTGAGATGAGCTGCAGCACTGTCAGCTCCGGGAATGGCACCTGCATCGCTGCCAACACGTTTTCCAATTCCAGATTCTCAAGGCCAGAGAGGCCGACGTGACATACACGATTGGTCTGCCCAAGCGCCGCAATGACGTTGTCCACGCCTGACGATAAGGTGAGATGGCCATCAATGAGGATAGGATAGGCTGGCCAGACGTCCAGTGTGTCCCTTGCGCGTGTTTCCGGTGTACAAAAAAGTCGCAGATTCAGACGACGTGGTGATCCAAAGACAAGGCTTCTCCATCGTTGACACACATGAATCAGCGTATGCCATGCCTCTATATGGTTCTTGTCCATGTAAAAATCAAATATGTCTAGTAGGATGTCATCAGGGAGTACGTCGATTCGTATCACCTTGCCTACATCACATCAAGTCAGTCAGCTGACGTTGCATTAAGAAGACAAGACACACGTCGACTTCGTTTCTCCAGAGTCCGGCGACGATTGTCTTCCATCTGCAAGCCTTACAAACGGTGATCTATTGGGACCGATGTCCCAGGGAGGCTAGGAACTGGTGGAGAGGCGTGGGCGGTGCGGGGAGTATGGCAAGAAGACTGGAAGACGGGTACACTTTCAAGCGGGGCTACTTGAGACTTTATCAATTCCGTGGGTGAATGCCAATCGATCGGTGAGGATTCGGTATTGGGTTGGGGAGAGTGTATTGCTTTTCAGTGAGATTACGCAGTGGTGTGTCTGTGCTGCTCAGCAGTCCGCGGGAATGTACTGTACTGCCAGTGAATGGGCCAACTTGTGACAGTGTAACATGAACTGTCCAGCGCCTCCCAGGTTGAACCGTTCCCACAGTGTCCACAGGCGAGACAACCTCCGCTGTTTACCACATTCAATACTTTCTCCCTGAGCATGAGTCTTTGCTTATCAACAACTTATCGCCTTTGATCTACCGAAAAGCTCGACCAAGATGCAATGAGTGCCGAATCTCAAATGCAGAGGTACGCTTCCATCTCCTGTTACGCTTATTAGATTATGAGTAAACATGGCTCACGAATAACAGCCTGAGTCCACATACTACGTCAATCCACATCCTCGATAATGATTCGTTCCTTCACATATTTTATCTCTATCGACCGGCCATCTTTGACGGAGATGAAGACGATGACGTCCGTGCCGTATGAGGGAAGGGGTGGGACCGGGAACAATGGTGGTACAAACTCGCACACGTTTGCCAACGATGGCGGAACCTCATCCTTGGGTCATCACCCTACCTCGGTCTTTGCCTCGTCTGTACATTCGGCACGCCTGTTGCAGACATGTTTGCACATTCACCTCCTCTTCCACTCATCATTGATTACACTAGCGGACACGACGACATTGCCGCAGAAGATGAAGAAGGAATAGCCTTTGCACTCGGGCAGCGTGATCGCCTTCACCGTATCCGCCTTCAGATGCCTTTTTCAGTTCTGCGGAAGTTCATCATGGCCATCGATGAGGAACATCCGATCCTGGAATACCTAATTATGGGACCTCTGCGAAGGGACAAGAGTACGGTCGTGATACTTTCTGAAACGCTTCAAGCACCACATCTGCGCCACCTCTCGCTTTATTACGTTGCTCTTCCGATGGGATCACGATCATTTACGACTGCTGTGGGTCTTGTCACACTCTGTCTTTTCACGGCCCACCCATCCGCCTATTTCCAGCCAAATACTCTGCTCCGATGGATTTCATTCATGCCCCAGCTGGAGACCCTCGTAGTCGACGTTCTATTCCCTGTTCCCAGCCTTGATGTTTCAACGCAACTTTCGCAAACGCCGATCATGACCCACGTCACACTTCCTAACCTTCGCTTCTTTTGGTTCCGAGGCGATTGCAATTACGTGGAAGCAGTCGTTCATCGGATCTCGGCCCCTCACCTCGAGAGGCTTGACATTGGATTCTTCGAGCAACCCACGTTTTCAGTGCCAGGTCTCCTGCAGTTTCTGAACACAACAGAGAACCTCAGGTTCGAAAGTGCCAAGTTCCTGTTCTCTGGCGAACAAGTTAATGTTGGTGTATATCCTCGTGAGGGTGCCAAGATGTATAGCCTTGGCATAGTAGTGGCCTGCTGGCACCTCGACCGGCAGGTGTCCTCAGTGGCACAAATTTTCAATACGCTTGGCCAAAAATTCTCTACGGTCGAGAATCTCGAGATGCATAGTCGCTCATCTGAAGAACACAATGAGGTCGACCGCTCCGAGTGGTGCAAATTTCTCAGGTCGTTTAGCAACGTGAAGACCCTCAGGGTCGATGCCGGACTCTTCAAGGAACTTTCTCGTTGTCTACGACTGGATGATGGAGAGTCCCCTTCGGAGCTGTTCCCCGGGCTGCAGGAGCTCACGTATTATGGGAGCGGCGATACTGATGCGAACGCAGGCCGCCCCGTAACCCTGATTCGTCGTTGAATAGCCCTAGGCATTGCGTCGATATTTGAACCTGGCTTCCATGTTCAAACCGCCTACTTTTCATCCGCTGCATCGAGTGAACTGCTACCCACACCCTTCTACCCTTGCCAGCGTTAATCCCTACCATGACCCCCCTTGAAGATTTTGTAACTCAGAATATCCCTCAGACAGCACATATACTGTACTGTACAATTCCGCATGGCTATATGCGTCTCTATGTGGTTTCTGGGACCGACCATTCCTTACGATGTGTTGTAATCTATGGGTATACCCTTGTCGCTTTTCGGTGTCCGACTCTGTGGCACGGTAGTTCTTATCTTGTGTATGTAAAGTACAATGCTATCACGGTATGACACGCTAACGTTATTCGAGTCGTGACTTGGCACCACTAATTTAACATCCAGTTCGGTTTGGTATTGCTTGATTTGTGAGATAGAGACCAGTATCCGTGGCAGCATCAACGAACCCGAATTCGCATAATATACCGACAGAGGAGGGTGCCGCACACCAAGGCGACAATTCGATTCCCATGTATGTGTGGCGCAGTTATCGCCTGCAGTGAGGAGGGTGCCAGGAAATTTTGCATCCGCGTCGTCCGAGTCTGACGCTCTCCGGCACTCTCCCGGCCCGCGGGCAACAGTCAACACCGTCACATCCGCATCCTCGATGATGATTCATTTCTCAATGTATTTCATCTCTATCGACTGCCCGGTTTTGACGGAGATGAGAGCGTTACGTGACGAAGGAGGGAAAGGGTGGGACGGGGAACAATGGTGGTACAGTACAAACTCACACACGTGCGGAACCTCATACCGAGGTAGGTTGCCGACCCAAGTACTACTTGGGTTGGCAGCCTACCTCGGTCTTTGCCTCGTCTGTACATTTGGCACGCCCGTTGCAGACATGCAGGCATATTTACCTCACCTCACCTCCCCCTCATCATCGATTACACTGCTGAAGATGACTTCCTCACTGCAGAGGATCAAGAAGGAATACTCCTTGCACTTTATGCAGCGTGTTCGCCTTCACCGTATCCGCCTTCGAATGCCATTTTCAATTCTTCAGATCTTCAGAAGTCCAACGCGCGGGCAAGCGTACGACCGTGATACTTTCTGAAACACTTCAAGCACCACATCTACGTCACCTCTTGCTTTCCGGCGTTGCTCTTCCGATGGGATCACCACTGCTGGGAGCCTCGTCACACTCTGTATTTGTATGGCCCACTCATCCGCTTACTTCCATCCACATATTCTGCTCCGATGGCTTCCGTTCATGCCTCCACTAGAGACCCTCATGCTCGGAATGGTATTTCCTGCTCCCCGGCCATGATGTGGAGAGGCAACCTTTCGCATATGTCAATCATGACTAACGTCACACTTCCTAACTTTCGCTACGTTTGGTTCCGAGCCGGCAGTTGTCATGTCTATTCATGTCTATGATTTGACGCCGGATACCTAGGGTGCCGTTCTAGCCTTCGTTGGAGAACAGCTTGAGTTGGCCTTTAAAACATTCGCTGACTTTACGTCAAGGCCAATAACCGCAAGGGAGCACAACTAGGTGCAATTGCATATAGCAATGGGATGGTAAGGCATAATGTAGCCTGCGCACAATACAAGAGTCGCTCGCGATGACGCACGGAAGGGCATCTCGACGCGATCATTGAGAGATCCTAATCCTATATACAACCAATGTATCATCAGGAGTCACCGGGTCACCAGGCTGGACAAATCAATATCGTGTCGGCCTGAGTGTCAGCACCGAAGCATGAGCATATAGCGTGAAAAGACGGTCAACGTATAGTAGATCCTCAAGCGGGGCGATGAATCCCCTGCGTATCACAGTCAGCCAGTTATTGAGGGAAAAGAGTGGGGAGAGAGAACAACCCCGATCGATGATGACGCGCTTTGTCACGCCGAGTGGGAAGCTGAGCGCACTATGTTCTGCAGTACGGACTTGCGGAGGGTTGTAGCGTGTTCATCGTCACTATCATTAACAAACATTTAAGCTCTGGAGGACCATGCCCTAATCTTCCCAACCAACCACGCCTGCCGGAAAGGGAGATAAGATAAGATATTAGAGGGCAGAAATGGCAAAGGAAGAGTGAGAAAAAAAGGGACGAGGACGCACACTGAAGAGAAACTACGGAAATTTCACGTCACCGCCGGAGGGAGTGTGCGTCAAAGCCACCTCGGGAGTAGACATGCGTGTTCAAGGGGAATACCAAGTGATTGCATTAGCGGCTGGTAGCATTCGACCTGCGCCTGCGCAAGAGCGGAAGAAGCGGGATCAGAGGTGTTGGTACGGAAAGGGGGGCACTCGTCACGAGACTTGAAAATGTTGTAGACGCAGCGTGGACATCTCCTACAATTATGATAGGACGGGCTGCGTGGGTACTTGTCAGGTTCAAGAGAGTGTTTACTCACCTCGTACTCGGGTTCCACTCAGCGTGGAGTGTCGGTTCATCCTCTTCCGTGTGTTCGATTGACCGATCATCATAGTCCGTTAATCTTCTTGGAAAATGGAAAGGGGAGCTCTTTGCGATGGCTAAGATTAGTAAATGTGTCCTTTGGAGGCGTTGAGAACGATGGCGATCTGCAGCAGGCCACTGGTTCATATACCATATTTGGAAGGGACGAGTGCAATCACTGCGTAATCTCACTGGCAGGCAATCCTCTCTCCCCAACTCAACACCGAATTCTCACCCATCGATCGACCATTCACCCACGGAATTGATAAATCGACCAACGAGGTCTCAGATAGCCCCGCTTGAAACTGTGCCCGTCATCCGATCTCCCTGCCATACTCCCCGCACCGCCCTCACCTCTCCAACAGTTCCTAGCCGCCCTGGGACATCGACCCTAATGGATCACCGTTTGGAAGGCTTGCAGATGGAAGATAATCGTCGCCAGACTCTGGAGAAAGGAACCGAACCAAGTCGACGTATGTCTTCTCTATGCAACATCCCGCAATGACTGCTGACTGACTTGATGTGATGTAGACCAGGTGATACGAATCGACGTACTCCCTGATGACGTCTTACTGGAAATATTTGATTTTTGTGTGGATAAAAATCCATTATCTGAACGCGAAACGGAGATAGAGGCATGGCAATCGCTGGTTCATGTGTGTCGACAATGGAGAAGCCTTATCTTTGGCTCACCACGTAGCCTGAATCTGCGACTTTATTGTACACCCGAAAGACTCGCGAGGAACATGCTGGACGTGTGGCCAACCTTGCGTCTCCTCATATGGGGGTTTATGATCTCATCATCAGACATGGACAACATCATTGTGGCACTTGGCCAGACCAATCGCGTATGTCAAGTCAGATTGGGCCCTACGCCGCATGTGGAAAAAGTGTTGGCAGCAATGCAGGTGCCATTCCCGGAGCTGACACTCCTGTCGCTCTCCTCAGATAGTGAAACACCACCGGTCATTCCCGATTCGTTCTTGGGTGGATCTGCCCCACATCTGCGACGCTTCCAGTTGGCTGGCATTCCATTTCCAGGATTACCAAAACTACTTTTGTCCGCTACTCACCTTGTCAACCTCTCCCTTTATAATATCCCTCGTTCCGGGTATTTTTCACCCGAGGCAATGGCCGCTCTCCTCTCCGTGTTGTCCAGCCTCAAAAGACTTCTCCTTCGATTCCAATCCCCTCAATCCAGCCCTGACTGGGAAAGCCGACGTCTGCCTCCACCAGAACGTTCTGTCATCCCCGCTCTCGAACATTTTGACTTCGTAGGGGTTATCGAATATTTAGAAGACCTCGTGACCTTCATCGCCCTCAACTCGATGACTTACGTATAACCATTTTCAATCAAATTGATATTGACGGTCCACGACTCGCCCAATTCATTGGTCGTACACCAGTAATCGCGGATTGCGATGTACTTGTGAAATTCTGCGGTACCACCGCCTTCGTCCGACTCCCTTCCCGTTTGAAACTGTCTGCGATATTTATACCACACAGAGAACCAGATCGACTGGTTTCGTCCGTCGCGCAGGTCTGTAACACCTGTCTGCCTCCCCTTTCCATGATACAGGACCTCTACATCGGGCATCGATATTCGCAACTGGATTGGAAGAATGCCCCGTGGTTGGAACTCTTACTTCCATTTCCCATGGTGAAGAATCTCTATCTATCCAAAGACCTTGCACCAGATATCGCGGCTGCCCTGCAAGAGATCGTTGGGACAGAAGTGTTGCCCAGCCTGCAGAATATTTTCGTGGATGGGCTTGAGTTACCGGGACGTTTCCAGGAAAACATTGGGCAGTTCGTTGCCGCGCGAGAGCTCTCCGGTCACCCTATCACCATTTCTGTCTGGGATGGACACATGAGACGAAGCAGGTAGTAGGAGGTCAACGATTGATGGTTTGTTGACGTTACCCATGATTGATTACATTTGGTGTGGAATAGAGAGGGCAGTGTGACTGGCTTGCTATCTACTCAACCACCACGATGTCTGCGGTTCACTTGTGCTTTTGTGATATAAAAATGTCATCGTGGTGCAGAAGACTCATGGCCATGGCAGGCCGGACGGGATGTACAAGTTTGTGAAGCACAGCACAGAGTACCGTTCACTCATTAAGGTATGTGAACATGCGATTCTTGGAGCTATACAACTACCCAAATACAGTGTTGTTCCCTCCATAATGCCCAAAATCCTAGATGACGATGCTAGCAGACAATTTCAATCAACCTTGAATCAGACATTGATTATCCATCTGCCTGCAAGTCCCATAACATCATCAGGATCATACTTTTTCTTGATCTCACGAAGCCGGCTCTGATTTGCACCATACGCGGCGGCGCACATCGCCTCCACCGGTGTTCCAAAAAATGCATAGTTCACACAAGGCACGGCATTCCTCAAGTCCTGCCTGTCCTGAATCCTGGCTTTGACCAATCGCGCAGCTAAAAGTCGCATAGCGTCAGCTACTATGAACTTTTCGGCGGAAACTTCAGTCCAAGTAAAGTAGATGTTAGATGGGAGGACGGCGAGAGAGCAATCTGGAGGATATGCAGTATAGTGCAACATGGGGATGCCATTGACAAAAACGCTGTGTGAAAGGTCACCGTGACATGTGAGGCAGAACGATGGCGGAGGGAAGACAGAGCGCGATTGACGATGATGCGCTTTTGTATGACCGAGGCAGAGTCCGTCGTCATCGCATGGGCCCAAATGACGTGTCGGGGAACCCAGTGAACGAAGTTCTCTGAACCGGGACAGTCCCGTGGAAGGACATTGCCTGTTCCCCATCATTATACATCTGAAATATCATCGTTCGAACATCTAGGCATCACGCGCGCGCGTAAAGCTTCCTTTGCTCACATAAATGTACCGAGAATACCCTAATTACAACTGACCAACTAACCGGGCTGAGTAAAGAAATGAGACGGGGGTGAGAATGGCAAGAAAGAACGAGCGATGGGGAAGAGGGCACACTGAAGAGGAACCCCTGTGAATTTACCCATCGTCCGTGAGCGCCAAAGACGCCTTCGAGTCGAGTAGACATCCATACTCCTGGTAAATCGTCTTGGGATGAGTAGACATACGTGTTCAAGGCGGATATCGAGTAATTGCATTAATGTCTGGCAGCATTCAACCTGCGCCCGCGCAAGAACGGAAGAAGCGGGATCAGAGGTGTTGGCACGGAAAGGAAGGCGCTCGTCAAGAGACTTGTAAATGTTGTAGATGGGGCCTGCAAGCGGGGACATCTCCTACAATTATGATAGGACGCGTTGCGTGGGTACTTGTCAGGTTCAAGAGAGAGTTTACCACCTCGTACTCGGGTTCCACCCAGCGTGGAGTGTCGGGTCGTCCTCCTCCATGTGTTCTACGAGAAATAGATCATCATAACCCGTTAATCTTCTCGGAAAATGGAAAGGAAAGCTCTTTGCGAAGGCTGAGATGAGTATAAGCGTCCTTTGGATGCGTTGAGGATGACGGCGATCTACACCATGGAAAGGAAAATTCGAGTTTGGGGCCACTGGTTCACATATCATTTTTGGAAGGGACGAGTGTGGGGATGGGCGGCAGAGCCACGTCACTGCGTAATCTCACTGGCAAGCAACCCTCTCTCCCCAACCCAACACCGAATTCTCGCCCATCGATCGACCATTCACCCACGAAGTTGATAAAGCGACCAACAAAAGTCTCAGATAGCCCCGCTTGAAAGTGTGCCCGTCTTCCGATCTCCCTGCCATACTCCCCGCACCGCCCTCGCCTCTCTACCAGTTCTTGGACATCAATCCCAATGGATCACCGTTTGGAAGGCTTGAAGATGGAAGACAATCGTTGCCGGACTCTGGAGAAAGGAACCGAACCAAGTCAACGTATGTTTTCTTTATGCAACGTCCCGCAACGACTGCTGACTGACTTGATGTGATGTAGACCAGGTGATACGAATCGACGTACTCCCTGATGACGTCCTACTACAAATATTTGATTTTTACGTGGATAAGAATCTTATAGAGGCATGGCATATGCTGGTTCATGTGTGTCGACGATGGAGAAGCCTTGTCTTTGAATCACCACGTCGCCTGAATCTGCGACTTTTTTGTACACGCAAAACACCTGCAAGGAACATGTTGAACGTCTGGCCAGCCTTGCCTCTCTTCATTAGTGGCCATATCACCTTATCATCTGGTGTGGACAACATCATTGCGGCACTTGAACAGAGCAATCGCGTATGTCATGTCGACCTCTGGGGCCTTGAATGGAAATTGGATAAAGTGTTGGCAGCGATGCAGGTACCATTCCCGGAGCTGACACACCTGTCGCTCGTCTCAGACAGTGAAATACCACCGGTCGCTCCCGATTCGTTCTTGGGTGGATCTGCCCCACGTCTGCAATTCTTCGAGTTGTATGGCATTCCATTTCCGGGATTGCCAAAGCTGCTTTTGTCCGCTACCCACCTTCTCCGCCTTGACCTTTCTAATATCCCTCATTCCGGGTACATTTCACCCGAGGCAATGGCCGCTCTCCTCTCCGTGTTGTCCAGCCTCGAAACACTTCACCTTCAATTTCGATCCCCTCAATCTCGCCCTGACTGGGAAAGCCGACGTCCGCCTCCATCAGAACGTTCTGTCATCCCCGCTCTCGAACATTTTGACTTCGTAGGGGTTATCAAATATTTAGAGGATCTCGTGACCTTCATCGACGCCCCTCGACTCGCTGACTTCTCTCTCTCCCTTTTCAATCAAACCGATTTTGACGGCCCACGGCTCGTCCAATTCATCAGTCGCACACCAATACTCCCGGATTGCGAAGTATATGTGGAATTCTATAATACCAACGCCATCGTCCGACTCCCTTCCCATTCGAAAAAGTCTGTGATAAATATCTTATGCGGAGGACCAGATCGGCAGATTTTGTCCGTCGCGCAGGTCTGTAACACCTGTTTGCCTCCCCTTTCCATGATACAGGACCTCTACATCGAGCTTATTCCATATTCGCAACTGGCTCGGATGAATGGTGTCTTCGGGGGCCCCCTGTGGTTGGAACTTTTACTTCCATTTCCCGCGGTGAAGAATCTCTATCTATCCAAGGACCTTGCACTAGGTATCGCGGTCGCCCTCAAAGAAATCGTTGGGACAGAAGTGTTGCCCAGCCTGCAGAATATATTCGTGAAGGGACTTGAACTATCGGGACCTTTCCATGAAAACATTAGGCAGTTCGTCGCCGCGCGAGAGCTCTCCGGTCACTCTATCACCATTTCTGACTGGGATGGGCAACGAAGACGACGCGGGTAGTAGGAGGCCAATGGTTGATAGGTACCCTCTGTTCTCTGAGTTCCGTCCCATCATTTTTGTCGTCTGTTGATCCCGTGCTAGTTTCTTTTTCACTTGTTCTCTTACTTCGGGACTTCAGTTATGCTATTTTATTGACATTACCCGTGATTCATCTTGTATGATTACATTTGGTGTGGAATAGAGAAAGGTAGTGTGGCTGGCTAGCTGTCTACTCTACCATCATGATGTCCGCGGTTCACTTGCGCTTTTGTGATGTAACATCATCGTGGTGCAGAAGACTCACGGCATGGATCATGCAGTGGCCGGATAGGACATACTGTACAAGTTTGTAAAGCACAGAGTACCGTTCACTCATCAAGGTGACCATGCGATTCATGGAGCCATACGACTACCCAAATACAATGGCATCCTCTCCGCAATGCCCAAAATCCTACATGGTGATGCTAGCAGACAATTTCATTGAAAATATCACCCTTGAATCAGACACTGGCTTTTTCCATCTGCCTGCAAGTCCCATAATATCACCAGGATGATAGGATGATACTTCTTCTTGATCTTATGAAGCCGGCCCAGATTTTCACCAAACATCGCCTCCACCGGTGTTCCAAAAAATGCATAGTTCGCACAAGGCGCTACGGCATCCCTCAAGTCTTGCCTGTCCTGAATCCCGGCTTTGACCAATGGACCGGCTGAAAGACGCATAGGGTCAGCTATTATGAACTTTTCGGCGGAAACTTCAGTCCAAGTGAAGTAGATGTTAGATGGGAGGACGGCAAGTGAGCAATCTGGAGGATATGCAGTATGGCCAGCTGTATCTAAGGAACCCCGGCTCGAGTGGTTCGATGGTACTATGAGCAACCGACACACTGTCTTCGTAATGGCTAAGCCTGTCGCCCCAGAATTAATCAAAGTCGCCAGATCAGAACAAACGGATGTGCCCATGTACGTGGCTGTGAACTAGTTGTCTACCTTGGACTCGTTTGTGGATGCTTTCAGGATGGGCTTCATGTAGTGCAACTTGGGGATTCCATTGACATAAATGCTGTGTGAAAGGTCACCGTGACATGTGAGGCAGAACGATGACGGACGGAAGACGGAGCGTGATCGACAATGACGCGCTTTTGTCAGGCTGCAGGCGGTGTCCGTCGTCAACGCATGGGCGCGTGTCGGGAAACCTAGTGAGCGAAGTTCTCTGAATCGGGACAGTCCCATGGAGTGTCATTGCTGTTCGCCATTGTTATATATCTGAAACACCATCGTTCGAACATCTAGGCGTCATGCACGCGCGTAAAATTTCCTTGCTTGCATAAATGTACCGAGAATACCCTAATTACAACTGACCAACTAACCAGGCTGAGCAAAGAAATGGGATGGAGGTGGGAACGGCAAGAAAGAACAAGCGATGGGGAAGAGGGCGCACTGAAGAGTCTTGTACAACACCGCTGAAGAGGAACCCTGTGAATTTACCCGTCGCCCGTGAGCGCCAAAGACGCCTTCAAGTCGAGTATACATCCATATTCCTGGAGGATCAGCGCTCAGCACCAGTATGCCCTCTCCTGGCGTTCTACCTGTGCTTGCGTGAAAATGATAGAAGCGGAATCAGAGATGTTGGTAAAGGCGGCGGAGAGAGGGGGTGCTCGTTGCACTCGAGAGATTCGTATTGGTCTTAGATGCGTCGGGTCCTGTGAACGTGAGCATGCGCTGTGATCATAATAGGATCGATTGCATGGGTACTGTGTGGTTCTACTGGTTCGAGAGCGTCACGGTCGGGAGTGGCACTCGAGTTCCAGCCTGCGCGGAAGAGCACGTGGCAGCGGATCATCCTTTCGAACCACACTAGTTTACGGAGGGAAACTCGAGAAAGGACTGTTAGAGATGCAGTGCCTCACTGATTCTTGTACCACGTGACCTTTTCCACATGATGGTTCCTTCTCATACATTCCATAGTTTTCCATTCTACCTGTCTTGCACTTTTTCTCACTTTTAGACATAGACCTTCTCATTATAGTAACATTATAGTATAGAAGGGAACAGCATGGAAAAGAGATAAAAAGGTGCTTGCATAGATAGTACAGACCTCAGTCTTTTCACTTCGGAGACTGAGGTCAGTAGCATACTTCATTCCCTCGCATCACGTAACTAACCCTGTATTAGTCAGCGCTTCCG
>WNFQ01001218.1_pt1 | contig 18163 bp, 19 predicted proteins | sample 5400171 | NCBI WGS metagenome assembly WNFQ01 (sample SAMN13153356, study PRJNA577476) | soil metagenome | isolation source: 20 cm soil under Madrone tree | place: USA:California | collected 2016-06-14 | reverse complement strand
CCTTCCATTTTGGCGCACGGCCACCGACCGCCTGACCACCTTTTACTGTAGTTGATTGATTTGTATAAACAAGAGCAATAGGACCCGCGGCACTCCGGATCACTTCTTCTGACGCCTCCGGAAACAAAAATAGACGGATTCATCAAGGCGAATGATTAACTGAAACAGTAGAATTGATCACTCACGTATCGCCCTTTGCACCCATGTGGGTACCAGCGTGACCTTACACTCTTTCAGTTGTTCGAGCTCTGAGCGCCGTTATCGGAAAGACTGGTTCCGAATATCACTTTTTCTGACCGATTCTCAAGCGCACGCACGCTTCTGGAAGGAACTACTGTGCCGAGAGATCCATTGTGGACTTGTAACACGAATCTAAATGCATGTGACAGATTTTCAAGTTGTACGGTGCCATGAAGGGATAGGGGTTCGGGGAAGGAAACCGCCGACGCAGAGGACTACAGTACCACGCACGTGCCGTAAAAGCGCGCTGAACAAGAGTCGCGTAAAACATTGGCAAGTGGGTCAAGGTGACGGGACGGGACAACGTTGCCAAGGACCAGATCCACGAGCCGATCCTCCCAGCGTTGACCTTTAGGACGTAAAACCATCCACCGGTCTCCGTCAGCCGTCGTGAGAGTCTAAAGGAACAATCCCGTACGTGAGGGTACTCAAGTAAGGCAGGAGCGTCAGAGATGTTTGGGATGAGGTAGAGCAATGTGTCCAGATGTGGGGCATTAGGCGACTGCTGCCGTCCATTCAATGGAAACGTTGGGTAACGGGCCCGGGAGCGTTGAGTAAAAGGAACGCATCCAAGACATTACGGCCGAATGAAGAATAGAATGCTCAAGGAAAAGATCGTCGTTGCGTGCAGACTCTAATATGGTAAATGCCAGCAATCACGAGGCACAAGCTACGAAGCTACGGCACTGTAACCCGAGTCGCTTTGGTCCCCGTGTGTGGTCACGGTAGCCGGTCAAAGACTCCGAGTTGCGATGCGCCGGGGAAGAATCGAGGGAAGGACCGCTTCCGCGTTCACCGGGGAACTGTGGGATGACGCGTGAAATGGAACGGACGGATTGATGCCTTGTCGAAGAAGGGGGGGCGAGATGTTGCCGAAGGGATGTGTCAATCGATCCAGGACTGGCAAGCTAACAACATACCCTCAAATATTTGAGTTTCACGCCCAGATGATGCCCGAATATTCGAGAGTATCGCTGCGTATACGTAGGAGATACCCCTCAACCAGTGAAACAGTACCCCTGCAAGCCCTGGAACGAGCTGGTGCTTACTTGCACAGCCACCCATAGATTTCGAATGCTCCGATTGTCGGTTACGTACCGTCCGAAGAAATGTTACAAATGTCAGTAGCGATCAGTGGACGAACGGAGACACCCAAAGTCATGCCAGAAAGATGGGGGAAATCTTTAATCATGTCGTAAAACACGAGGATTGTGGGTTCAGGGATGAAATGGTCAAACGGGTCGAGGAAAACCATCAACCCCGCGGCGATGGTGGTAAATCCGGACTCGGACGCTTGGACGACCGGAGATTGAACAGAGACGCCCCGAAATAGTCCGAGAGATACAATGCAACGACTACCCTCAAGCTGCCTCGCCTGGAGTGGTGGAGTGGTAGTCAGGGTCGAGCAGACCACAGTCTGGTACTCCACACCTACACCAACTTGTATGCATCGATCGCAGGATGATTGTTACTAGGCGCCGGCAGGGAAGAGAGATCAACGTAGTCGTTATCCTTCTTGGGTCTAATTAAAAGGCAGGTCTTCACAGAAATCCAGCGAGTCATGGCTATCGCTACCCGTGTCGGAGCAGTTGCAGCGGGTTTCTTTTCTGTTAGAAGCGCGCGAAGCGAAGGGATCTAACTCGGAGTCTGTAGAAGGAATGACCCCGGGCCATTTATCACGCACCGCCTTTGATGCGAAGCAGAGCACCGATGGATTTATACTATGTTCCGGCTGCAAGACCTGTTGCGAGGAAAGAGAGAGCGTCAAAGAGAGGTGTTTCAGGTTGGCGAGAGTGGTGAGTGCTTCTCTGAGTGACACATGATAAGATCCTTGTCTCACAATTAATTAATTATCGTACAAATATAGAATGTACACGTGGGAAAACGAATTATTTAACAGACCGACTACTGAGCCTTAACTCTTGCCTTGCGAGAATGCCGCCGCAGATATCGGCGGGCGCTGGGTAGTCCAAACTACAAGTGGAACAAGGACACATATTAGACGCTCGATAAAGCGCCGGAAGACAAAAGTGGTAGTAGCGTGCCTACTCACCTGACCGACTGGATAAAGCACCAACATCGCCGCCCCAACCAGCCACGCGAACCAAACGTGAGTGGGCAAGGGAGTTGGAAATTGTCCTTTGCTCCATTTAATGATGGCGAGCAGTTCTGTACCGATCGTGGCCAGCATCAACCAAACGTGTTGCCCCATTCTGACTGTTTTCCTGAGAGCGCAAGATCGCGGAAAAAAATGTCAGACGATTCGGACACCATGACAAACCGGAGAAGCATAATATTGAAAACAAGGAAATCCATGTACCGTACCTTGGATCGTTGATGTATTGATATAATTCCCGAACGGCTGGGAGGGCGCAAAGAAACACGCCTGCCAGTCTCGCGATCACGAAGGGGTGATCGGGCTCCATCCAAAGGAGACTCTGAAACAGACAAACATTATTCAGGTCGGTCATAATATGAGCTAGGTTGACACCGACGACCTCACCTTCAGATAGAAGGCGTGTAGCTCCGCCGCAAGGAAGACGGCAAGTAGCATGACAACCGTCACATAGTGTAGTAAGGAAGCAGTACCATGCCAGTGGAAGGCTGTGAAATCATGGGGAGAAAATTGGGTGAAAACCCGCTTTGTCTTAGACCTGATGCCACGACTTTGGCGGAAGCCCCGCCATGTATAATGCTTCGCGGCGCGTGTGAACATGAACTTATCGAGAAATCTTTACACACAGAGACGCACCTTCACTCCGAAGTATTGACAGGCTTTCATGCCTTGCAAATCGATGAGCGCCCATCTCGGGGATAAACACAGGACTAACCAATATAAGTGCCCAACCAGTTGCATATCAACACGTCCAGCAGCCACTGGGAACCAGGGTTCAGATTACGATCGTCTTGTGGAGAAACATGGGAAAATCCTGACATGATCCCACCAACACTGAGAGCGACCGAGTTTAGTTGCGTCATAGACGGAAGAATGAAAAAGTGATACCTCAGCAAAATTAGGTAACTGGTGCTGAAGGCTGTATTCAGCTAACTCGAAAGCGATACTTAGAATCTCAATGCGCTCGGGTAAGACGAGATAATTGAAATCGGTTATGAATTGGAAATTTACCCAACAGAACCAGTAGTCACGCAAGATCAGAGCTTTCCCAAACCAACCTAATGCGTGTGCCAAACAAAATATGTCGATGGCATCCTGCGCACGATGTGTTAATGAAAGGATACAAAGGCGAGGTGAAGACACGGTTACCCAAACATTCTGCCGTGTGAGTGCGCAGTTCTCAGCGTAACTCTTTTCTGGGAGAGGGCGGCCCAAATTTGGATCAAGGTATGTCATCATAGAGCGTGCGGAGTTCAAGTCCTGGAAGAGCAGAAACACGAGGGCGAGTTCATACAGCAGGTTGACTCCAAGGACAACGCGCCAGAATACAGGGTGGGGACGGATGAAAGGGCCATCACGAAATTGTATCATTGAGAACACAAGGAAGCCGGCGATGGAGGCATATGCGCCCCTGCACATCCATTCACAATCACGTCTATGGAGCATGAAATAGGGGCGTACATTCTTCGCTTATCTCTGCCCTCTTCTAGTACGTCCTGCGTTGTCGCGACATAGCATAACGCGGCCAGCGCAGCAGCCAGGGCAGTCAAGGTTAGCGGCTTATAGAAGAACCTACGTAAGAGGTCGTGCAGATGAGGAGCGTGTCAAATTATTATTTAGAAGAAAGGATGTCTGCTAACTCGACGCTAGTATCCTGTCGTTCTTGAAATGGCTCTATCCGGGTATATGGTTCGGTGCGGTCAGCCTGTAGGGATGAATACGCCGTGGCGTGTTATTACGGCAACGGGCAGCGTGGGAGAGATCGATTGTCCACATACGTCGTACCCTGTATCACAGAGAAGGACAGTTGAGTACCAAGTTTCTCGAAGGAAGGGTCGTGTATGTGACACTAACAGTGGACAGGATTTCCATTCAGGCCAGGCGCTGGCTCTGGAGCTTCGGGCGCCAAGGGGATATTGGCATCGGAATCATCCGTGGGTTCGAAAGGCGATAGCGGCCCATCATCTTCAGACGAAGAGGGTTGCATTGCGATGGTGAGGGTAAGGAACAAAGCAGGCAGCGCGTCGGTGCACGCACATTCGCCAGGCTGGCAACGCCACCAAACAAATTCGGGGATGAAACAGGCACGTGCAATAATGCACGTGCGCTCAACTGTCTTAATTAATTTCCGAATTATTTGCAACTCATTTCCCAAGATATCGAAACCTGGCCCCGTTCTCCAGCTGTCTGCCACCAGCGTTATCGTCCTTCCATACTTTCGGCCAGACGAGGGGCAATCACGTTGCTATAGCGCTCACCACTAGGCACTACTCGTCGGCGGAGATCTCCCCGTAACGATCACAACCAGCCAAATGTACCACTCCCACACACGGGCAAGTGTACCGCCACCCCTTCATAGGGCAAAGTACTTACGCTCAACTCCCCTTTTCGTGTCGTTGAAACAGGTGACTTTTTCATTAACGAGTTCTCAGGCAAAAGGTACGATCATACAGGGTCCGCGTTCTCTGTATATGTACAATTCAATGTAGACGTCTGATTATCTGTCCTGCAACCTGTGAAAACTCGGCGCACCTCCACAAAGCGCTAGTGACACTGAGTCAAGGATGAACTTCACGGCTTCCCTCCACGGCTAGGCGATCACTTTCTGATGACATGGTCAAATGATTGAAGAATATAGTACGACAAGCATGTCCGATTTTCAGACTAGTGCTAGGTTGCATTCGTCTCTGACATCAATACCGCGCATCGGATACACTTCTACATCTTCTTCAGGGTGATCCCGACAATGATACCGCAGTTGCTCACCCCAGGTCACGGGTCGTGACCACCGCCAGCAAAATTGGTCATGGTGGAACAATTGTACTTAGGCTTCTCTTACTCCAGAATCACCAAGCTTCCATTCCCACTCTTGGAACCCCTTCTACAGCTGCTGAACGGACCATCAATGACCCAGATGACGCCGCTAAGGTGTCCCCATAGAGATCTGCAGTCAACAGAGGCCTCCATTGGAGTATGTGCAATGGTCGGAGAGCGAATATTCTCCAAGCTGCGCTAATGGCGCAACTTCCTAGATGGTAGGCCAAGTAAGATATCGTCCGTGCGGTAGCCCAACGTGCAGCACCTATTTCGGCCAGGTGACGTACAGTACATCGGTGGCTAGACCATAGCTTCGAGAAGGCGTGGTGCCACTTAAAGCATCTCCGGGAGTCCGCGGATTATGACGGCTCAACCTCAAGTGGAATACCCTCGGCAACAAATGATCCGGCATGGCACGAGAAGAGAAGCACGACTGAAGTATCCGCCGAGGAAACATAAGGATCATTAAAGGACCATATCATCCGTCGATTATCTTCGAGATGACGGCGTCGTGGAAAGTAAATCCCCCGAAGTCCCCACGACGCTGGCGCAAGGGATAGCCCCGCGGGCTGGCAAGAATGGTGAGTAGGATTCACCTGCACGTGGTGCGCTGAAGCGAAATTAAATTGTTTTATTCACCCGCGCGCCTCTGCGAGCGTTTTGCTATGGGAATTGTCCATCCGCGATGGGTCCAGACGCGGGATCAGACGCCCATTCTACATCGGTCTACACCGCACACGAACTCTGGCGCATCAAATCTACAATACCCGAGCGAAGTTCTCGAGCTACGGAGCGGCATGAACACTGGAGCCCTTTGTGGGACAATGTATGACAGAATGCATCATAATCATCTTGGCGGTCCGAGTGTCGCACGCGGAGCGCCAGCCAAAAACCAAAGTTGTAGAGGATCGAGACACTATACGAATATGTACAGATGCAAACCATTCTGGTCAATGACTGGCGGTGAAGCTTAAGCTCCACTACACGTTTTGGGTAGGGTTTCGCGCCGAGCTTGTAGCTTGCAGATCCAAAGACATCGCCCCTGATAGATAAGTACACAAAAGCCAAGGCCGGTGAATTGTACTCCCGAGGTCATGATAAGCTGTACAGCAAGGATGTGACGGTGGCGCGACGTACCCGAGAGAGAGCGTTGGAGGGTAGACACGAGTACGGGACTGCACGAAGGGAGATCAATATCGAACTTCTTTGATTTGTCTTTTTCAGGGCATGTTTGGTTAGCAAGGGACGGTTCGGAGTTGCACGCCTAATTCCGAAACCACACGTGGCGGCAAAACGCTAGTCGCTTGTCTCCTGATTGGGATCTCAAATGCAGGCACCGCTCCTTGATGATTCTGTTGCGTCTGGATCACAGACTGGATCTCTCCGTGGACGGCTGTACCATCAGGCTGCTTCCTTGTAGTAATGAGCAACTTGCTCACCTGCATAATTGGGGCATCTGAGGAGCGTCTCCATTACGAAACACTAATTTTTCTCTGTTCTCTGTCAAACTCGCTTGCGACGACTGGAAGGACTTCAAATTGGGATAGCCATCTCCACAATTACTCCAACGGCGGCATGTCTTCTGTGAACTGTGCAAGTGGCATGACGGAAGCATGTCGGAATGGTGAGATTCGCCGACTGTACTCTGCCTGACCCGTGGGGGTGTGATAAGGCCCGCGTTTCGCGTTGCATCATATACCAGTTGACTCGAGCACTTGGTCGGAGAATTTCCGGCCTGTGCTGTAGTGCTAGTGGCTGGGAAATGCCGGAATCGGGACATCCATACCGGCGAAGAAGGAGCAAAGTGCCGACGCGACGATAGCCATTTGCGAGCGCGGGTCGCTTGATCAGTTGAAGGCCTGCCTATACGGGTCAAACGACCCCATTTCTCGCTCGTTGAGCCATTTCGAACCGGTGAACGACGTCAGATATTGATCAAGGACACCCCACGACCCTCCCAAGAGTGTCAGGTTGCGAGAAATATAGAGCCGAAGTACTGTCTTGCTGCGGTTCTTCATAGATGGTCACTGATTCGGAGCGCGCAAGTCGTGGCGCTGGGGATTTCCGAATGGGACCAAGAAAGTGGAAAGTTCGGCTAGGTCTCACGAATGAAGTGCCCGTGATTTTGGCCCAAACCGACACACGCGGAGTTTTGCAACGTGTAAACGTTTGGCAAGGTTGTTTCCTGGCAAAATGCGGATGTGGCGTGCTCACGTGTGGAAAGCGTTTGTGAATCTGGTGAGGAATGCTCGTCGTTTGGCCAGCCCGAGGCAGACCTATGATGACGGTGACGTCGTACTCGCGTTTGCCGGCCAATACACCAACTGCAAGGAGTTCATATCGATGGCATATATTAAGTTTGCAGGTGTCATATCGCAGTACATCTAAAGGGACCACATCACGCGGATGGGCGGGGACAATGAACGTGTTCAACACCACGATTCATGATCTTCGACAAAGGCGAGGCTGGACTTTTTCCTTTCCTTTCCTTTCCACGACGGGGAAAACCAAAAAAAACTGATGCCCCAACTTATCGGAGGCAGTAAGGTTCGTTTGAAAGGAATGCCGACAGGCTGGCATGTTCCCTGTGCCAGCCAAGCGAGGACGATTGTAGAGAGAGAACTGGCCGATCCGGGAAGAAAAGGCCTCATGCCGAAAGCGAAATTCGGGAAAGATGGAGTCTCGGGGGGTATGCTTGGTTAGGGTTCCTGGGATGGGGGGATGACGAGAGTGCAGTAATGTAGGGTGGGTAAATACAGTACGTTGTGTTACCAAAAGACGTAAAATGAAACCGAAAGATGGCGGGGATGGAAAGTGAGTGTGTCGATTTGATGTGAACGGAGATAGATATGGATGTAATGGCAGAAGAGTTGCGGCTGTGATGTGGCATGGGAGGGTGAGAGTTGCACAAAAGAGAGAACCGCCAGGAGCGAATAAAGAATATGGGAGGCCGGCCGGTCGCACGAGCTGTCAAACTCAGGGACGAGTTCGAACGGAGAGGCGAACCTTGGCCGGAATAATTATTTAGTTTATTTATTATCTCGAGATCGCATATCCGAAGAATATATAGAATCTTATCCTCGCTCCTCCCAATATGTCCTCTGTCGGCCCTTCACTCTCCTCAAATACCTCGCCCTCCCTCCGCAAATCTCATCTCCAGTGCCTCCCAGATGGACACCCAGCCCCAGTTTGAACCTGCCCTCCACCTCAAGGCAGAGTCTGCCTCTGCCTACGAGTTCAGTCTCGACATGGACCATCGCAGACGCAGGCGCAACCGCACCACCCAGTCCTGCCTCAACTGTCACACTTCAAAACGAAAGGTCCGTCCCCACACCCCGTCCCCCCCGTCCTGTCCCTCATTCCGTCATTTTCTTTCTTACAGTGTGACCGTAAGCGCCCTTGTCAACGCTGCATCCAGCTTGGCTTGGTGATTACCTCTCCCTCTTTCATCCCCGTCGAGACTGGTAATCCTCACCTGCTTCCACTCCCCCCAGACTGGCCTCTGTGTCTACGAGATCGACGACCCCAGTATCAGGTTCGTTCCGGTCTCTCGTGCTCGCCAATTTTGTTCCTAACGTTGACCTCGTGACCCTAGAGATGATCCAAACGTTGATGAGAACACGCGTTTCCGTAACCGCATTGCTGAGCTCGAAAGTCTGGTTCGCGAGCTACGCGGTAAGCCAAGCCCGCTACCTCACCAATCCAACCCCACGCTGACATGCATGCCGAACCACAGGCAAGCCTCACCCACGCTGGGCAGACGCAAGCTTCTGCGACGGTGACCCGAATGAGAAGTGGCATTCGCGCGCATCTAAACGTCCTCCGGGTATGCGTTTAGATCTGCGCCGACAACGAAATTCCTTTGACGTTGGCCAAGGAAGCACTTCTGCGACCCACACACCAATCAAGTCGGAACCGGGCGACCTCTCCCAGAACTTTCCCTATCGCTTCTCCCCCTCTCCCGACTCTGCTCAGGCCTCCCCTTATCAATTATTTCCCCCACAGACTCCCGGTTCTGCCTCCTACCATGATCATGCGATGCAATATGGCGGAAACGGGAGCGGTGGCAACTCATCGGGCGAGGGCTCCGTTGGCTCTTCCTCATATAGTCCCTACTTGCAACCTCCGGGAGCATACCATTCCGACGCAGGCGCCGATCCAAGGTATCGCTCCCAGCATGGAAGTGACTCTCGAGCAGATATATATTGCCCATGTCACGCGAATCCCAATGCGAGCGCCGTCTTGATCGCACTCTCGCAGCAACTACAAGGTGCTGTTGGGATCATGCGTGGCCTACAAGAACATAATGGGCATACCCCATGCGCCCTCACAAGACGTATTCAAGAGCTCAGTGACCTTTTACAGTAAGCAATATCTCCTTAATTGTAAGACAAGTCTCCGTATTCACATGGATCCTTCTCCAGCCAATGCTGCGCTGAGCAATATGCCGCGAGCAATGACACAACCTCAGTTGCGGGATACGAATCCCTATCAACGCCGCCAGACAGCGATGTGATCACGCCGCTCTCGTCGGGAGAAGCCGCGCCGATCCGAACTGCACAGTTGCAAGAATGGCATGCGCTCTCGCAGGCTCAGGGTAGCGCATATAACCCATACTTCCCACCACTGCCGGAACGACCAGGTGTCCATGGGTACCCCAAGGATCTCGATGGCCATCCAGAGTTCCACAGCGTCATGTAAAGGGGCGTTCGAGGCCACGGGCTCCAAGATGCTTCTTCAATGACGCTATTCTTGCCTATCTTATGTACCCTAATCTGCGTATCACCTTGCATTGTTCGGTCTCACCTCCCTAATTGGCAATACCCCCTTTCCCCGTCCCACGTTTATTCAAAAGTCTCCGTGTCTGGCGCCCCTTTGTACTATCTTTGACCATCGGTATTTTGCGCGCGCTAATTTCGCCTGTGCTCCTCCGCTGCGGCATGTTGTGTTCTAGGAAGCATGATTATGGACAGCTTTGTTTTACTCCCCCCCCTCTCGATACAGCATATGGAAGTACCCATACTCTTGCGTTAATAGACCACTCTCCACCGCGCTTCCCAGACTCACGCGTGCGAGAAAAATTCATTGACGTGAAGATGACGGGGGCCTGACTTGAATACTCCATGATACACGTTCATTTTGTGACCCTGCCAAATAATTCACTTCCTGATAAACGCGCGCCAAATTTTAAAAAAAAGACCACGTTTCGTTTTCCGCCTTCCTTCCCCTTCCCCTTTGGCAAACCCTTCAATCGGACCCCAGGCGGAATATGAACGATCTCATATTGTCTGCGCTAGCGCACGCAGCAGCGCCCGTGTCATCGAGCGCCCAGATATCACGCTCGATATACCTGACGCGTCCGTCGTGCCGGACCAGGATTACCTGTGCCAGGCGTGTGCCGTACGGATCAGGAGGCGCGTCTGTCATGCTGCTTGTTGCGATGAGTGGATGAACGAGGATCGTATTTTTCCGTTCTCCGCGTTCTCGAGGTGGTGGGATCGGTGAGCACGCACTAAAGAGGGCAAAAAAGAAAAGGGAGATCAGGTTCATTTCTCAGGCTCATACTCATACTCGGCTGCACGTTCCAGTGGATTCTAGCTGACGACAGAGTCCATGGCATCCGACACCGAGCCAGAAGCAGAGAGAGGGGGAAAAACATCCGCACTGTGCTACTGTACTGTGTCACTACCCAGCAGGAAGCTGTCACGCACGTCAAAAGTTCCATCAGTCGCCCCACAAGGTGGGAATCAACATCGGCGATCTCAGGCCCATCCGCGGAGCCCTCGTCGAGGATTCTTTGCAGTGCTGCCCTCCCTTGGAGTACCTTTGGCCAGGCATCGCCGCCCTCTCCATCGATGCCATTCGAAAGGCCACCGCAGGCGCACTCCTCATCGGACAGCGTCCGCGCACGAATGTGCCCACCACCTCCGCCATTGGTGAGTAGGCGAGCATCGTACGCGAGCGTGACGGTGTCAGCGGTAGCTGTGCTTTCGGGGCCCGTGGTGGGAAGGGGCAGATGGGGCTCGAGAAGGAGCAGGTTGAAGCCTGCGTAGGAAGTGTCCTCTGCCGTTAGGGCTGTCGTGGCACTCGCGAGATCCGAGTCCCCGCGGGGATCCGCCAGGAACGCGGCTAGGAGCGTGCCCCTGGAAGAGGCATACGAAGCGCCGGGCTCAGTGATGTTTGTTCTTTTTGTGGGTAGTACGCGTCGGAGTATAGAAAGAGCGGGAGCGAGAACAATGTGAGCCTTCTGTCTATTGTATGCATGGAAGGAAGAAAGGCGGGCTCGCCGACCGTGGGGTTGGGAACACAATATACTGTACTCACAGAAGCGCAACACGACCAGTGGACTGGTTGATGCCTAGCCAGGTACCCTCCGCCCGTACGTCACGTCCAGAGAGCACCCTACCTCTGTTCTTGAGCGTGAGGTCGTCTTGGACCGCCGGGACACTGTCATTGGAGGGGGCGGGGTTGGCTAACGCTTCGAATGAATGGAAGTGCGCTGGCAGTGTCGGGCGCGCCAGATACTCGTCGCGATTTGCACATAGGATGCTGCCTCCTCCGTGGTCAGCGGACGAGCGTGAGCGTGATCCAGGGAGGTGAACTGACGCACAGTGCGTAGTCCGGATGAGTGAGGGACCAGAAGCCGACGCACATGGCTGGTCAGCCAGGAATGGAGGATCAGTGATGGGAATGATTGGGGGCGCGTTTGCAGGTTGTCGGTGCAGGACTTCCTAAGAAGGACAAAGTCTGTGGCGGTTGAAGAGCAGAAATGAGGGAAAGAGGGTTCCATCATTGACTGGAAGGCGCAGAAGAAGACAGCCTCTGACGAACATTGTGGTTGATGAGAGCCGTCAATCAGAGACGTAACAATTGAGATCCTCGTCAACGTATCCGTAAAGCGGAGGGAGGGCAGTGAACACGTACAACCCGCGAACACTCGGTCGACATTCCCGACAAGCGGCGCCTTCTTTGTTTCCACCACCATTGCGCCCGCCGGTCACTGGCACCAAGGCTATGCTGTAATCTCCGCTCGCTGTCTCCTTTATATGACCTCATTTCATTATCTGCTTCTGCAAAGTTGACAGCATATAGTGGCAGACTTCCGTTACCTGCGACACTTCATCATTGCTAGGTTTCAGGTATGCTGCTTGGGAAAATTAGAGACACAGCCTCGTACTTTTTTGACACACAAGATTTCATCCCTGCCTGACTCCCGTCACCCCAAAATCCACCATGCTGGCGGGTGTTGAAGCTTGAAGGACAACGTCTTGAGTTTTGGAATTCTTCGCACATCCCCAGTCCTAGTCGCCAATCCGCCTCCCATGCGCTACCGCCGTCCTCTGGCATTTCGGCTATGTCTCGCCCGGTGAATGCAACATCCCGTATCGCTAAAGCTACCAGCAATCAAGTGGCGTTGAAAATGCGTATTAAACTTTTTTTGCCGTGAAAAATGGATGGTCGCCAATGCTCTCAATCAACCCATATGCCCGTGATTCCATTCTCTTGTCTCCCAAAGATTCATGGTTGAAGACCCAGCTCGCATCTTCAGCAATGATTGAGAGAAGAATGCCGAGGGTCAATCAGGGGGCCAACTCCCGCAACCCATCGGCAGTTGATTCTCTGAACGCCGCTGCAAGTGTACAACGAATCTTTCAGGTATTGATTGGCCGCCGGCTTCAAATTGTTGCCGGTCATGTTTGACAGAAGCAAATTCCCTATCCGCCTTGTTTCGGACTGGGGTCACCAAGGTCACAGAAAGCCTCCGTCCGGATATTGACCGTAACCATTTTTCGATTTATAAAATTGTAACAGTTTTGCTCGCAAGGCAATCTATCTATCAGCCTGACGCCCTCGCGTCGTCGTGGCGCACGGTCCGAACTACTGTGAGTCCTGTGATTGTTACTGAAGTTACGTGTTCACGGCCTTTCCGCACTTAGCCCAGACGCGAGGTGTTCAACTCCACCATGGCAGCTCCCATATCACGTTGGAGACCAACATCACGCGGTCATGTGTATTGACGCTGCCCACATACAACATCTCTGACACAGCTCTTGCCATCGCTGTTTCACCATCAAGTAATAATGACGCAATGACGGATCGATACGCGAATCCCGTCTTTCGCCTATGACAAGCGGCAAGCGCTTCATTTTTTGGAAATTGTAACTCTTTTTTTCCTCCCTACGGTACACTGGCAGTACGTAGCCGGCACCACAGTTGTCTGTCTTTTTTTCAGCCCCGATCTGCCAAATAGCTCGACCACTTATCGTTTCCATTTCGAGGTAATGCTCGGTTCAGTCGAGTTCGACCTCCTACTCCGTTATTGTCACTGTGCCCTGGTTGACGCACCAAACCGACTTGCGAGACCTTGCCTGCTCTAGCGCCTTTTCCCGGGGTTGTTCATTATATTTTCAAAGCCGCATCTATCTCCCGCGACGCGGCAGATCATTATGCCACGACTGTCCGCAAGACTAGACTCTCCTTCAACACAGAAAAAAAAAGAATTAGCCAGTCCCGTTCTGGAGCTGGTAACTCGTTCCTACTAATACAGCACCGTTACCCCACAAAACTTTGATTGTGCGATAGTCGCATCGGATGTCAAATCACAAAGATGCTGTCTGATTTCCCCGGTGGTTCGAACCTCCGGGTACGCCAGTAACTGGGAGTTTGATCTTTTTTATCTCTGACAGGTTGGGGCCTTAAGACTCTCCCCGCTCCGTTTACGTGATGACGTCGTGCGATCTTGAGGCAGCTCACACATGCAAGACATCTTTCAGAAGATATTCATGACGTGCCGCGTGGCAGTGGGGAGACAATCGGTCCAGGACGGATTTCCAGAGGAACATCAAAGTGTACCCCCATCACGATGGCAGCAAACTGCATCGATATATGCCACAGCCATTTCTTGTTGAAAATGGTTCTTGTGATACAGTACAGTACATGATATGCAGGCCGTGGCATCTCCACTTTGTCCTCCGATAGGCTTTTCTTTGACACGACATCAACGCCACTAGCGATGCGTCCCCTGCAAGGAACGGCTTCTCGAGACTCATCGGATGGGAATCCCGAAGCGCAAGTGTTCCTGAGAACGATGCAGTTTTGAGGTTGCCACACCGTGCCTCCACCAAGGATCAGACGCCGTCAATGGCAGCTTTTGACAGTTATGCTACCAAACGTGGTGTGAAGCAAGGACGGCGACTGTACAAAACGCCACATCCGACGTGATAGATTGACATCTTTAACGTGTGTTTTCCCAACTTCTTTGTACTACTCAATAGCATCCTGTACCTAGTCAAAGCTTCCACGAAGAGGGTTAAGTTACTATACTCAGGGGCGCATATTCTATTAATCCTTCTCAGGCTAGCTGTGGACTCCCGTCTCGTCCCTTCTTCCCAGTAGGGAACAAATACTGTACTCCGTGCCTGCTCGGTCGACAAATCTTTTGACCGCGTGGGAATACCCTTTGAAGTGCGATCGAAGAGATCGGTCAGGTCATCATACGACTCAGGGCCAAGTCACTCAGGGCCAGGTTGGACCCAGCATCCGAAGTCACACAATCCCAAGGGGCACGATTCAGTTCCAGGCACCGGAGGAATCAAAAGTCCTCATCCATTGTCCCTATCACTTGTCCCACTCATTCTGTAACACACCAGGTACTGAGTTGTACCTCAGGGGGACATGCAGAGAGCGGGTGTATGCCCCCTCTCCTCTCTCTTGACATTCAGGGTAAATCAGTCCTCCGGGTCGCTCGGGGACGACGCTGTACAGTCAGTACTTGTGAATAGCGGAATGTGTACGCCATGCCTTAGAACATCGAAGAGTGTGGCAAGAACACCGCCCGCGTGTCAGGTCCGAATCGCGCCTTCCACAGTGCCTAGCCTATGTGTTCGCCTCGCCCCACGCCCCAAGCCCCAAGATAAGGTCTTTATCTCTGTCTCGTTAGGCCTTCAGGCAGTGGGCACTGCATGTCTAGAAATGCAGACTATGAAGAGGCCTGTACATGAAAGGACTTGAAGGCACCCTGAAATCGCTCGAAACTCAGAATCGTTCTTAGGATGCGGGCTTGATATCAGAACAACTGCGACTGCTTCCAGAGGGCTAGAATGGCACTAATAGTGTATGGTCGGGAATCAGGCTGACGAAATGATTTGTTGTCGAAGAAACACCAGTACGCCTGCAGTAAACAATCTGCGTGGGTGCCTGAATATAATGTCCATGTCGACAATCGCCCAGTTGCAAACTTGCTCTACGTGGAAAACGAGGCCCGCAGTGAACAACGCTGGTAGGGTGGCCAAGAAAGAGAATATGGCATTTCGGACTGCGTACGTTCGGAGTGGCATGTGAGGGAGTAGGAGGGAGAGTAAACGTGCCAGTATTCTTTTTTTGAGAGAGAGCGCTTTATACCAATTTACATAAGTACATGGGTTACATGTTATATGTTATTGGGATAAGAAAGTATCAGCCCTGCGTAGCACGCGAGGGGAAAAAATGCATTTATGCACACCCCTTGTCCGGGATAGTGTGGGACTCGGCTCGTGGACTTGCTCAGTTCACTTGTCCACTACCCACTAAAACTTCACATTTGATAAATGGTGTGTTACTATGTTTCTGGGGGACTGACCCAGGTGTGTTTGACAAGGTTAGATGTGTTACATTTCTGTTTTCTTCATCGCGTTTGTTTGTTGTTGGGTTGGGCTTTGAGGTCAGTTTTGTTGAGGATCGAGGTGTTTGTGTTGGAGCGTGGGGTCGAGGTTCGTTCGTTTTACTCTGTTCTTTTCTTTCCGCCTTCGGTGCCCTGGTAGGGAGGGCCACGGGTTTGTGCATTTTTCGACTTGTCATCCGTTCGCTGTGGGTTCTGTTTCCCTGTCTTTTATTATTATTATATGTGTGTGTACAGCATTGCTCTCGGGGAGTAGGTTCTTGTACAGTTTATCGTAGGGGACGCGTTCATTTCCAGGAAGTTGTAGTGTATTGGGGGGGCGGGGTCCGGAGGCGTGCGTTTGAATGGTACAGGAGCACAGCTTGGCTCGTCATCTGCACCGGTGGCGGTGATAGAAATGGATGAGCGGCAGGATTGGTAACCAACGCGCAAAACGGTATGCAACGTGAGCAGCGGGTGGGGTACGCATGACCCCATGCGAGTGAACAGCAGATTTGCAGGTGGGACGGGCGGTGATAGGTGGTACGGAGGTAGAGTAGTACGAGCGCTCCGAGGCGCGTGAAGGTGGCCTTGTGAAGTTGGATGGCTTGGGGGAGGGGCCACATGGTCGATAGTGGTGGACGGGGATCGAGGGTAAGCAAGGGTGTGGTCGTACGAGGGGCTAGCACAGTCGAGGAAGATGTGACCATTGGACACAGACATAGATGGAAGTCCAGGGGAAGAGAGGCCGTGAACAGCGAGGAGATGGATGGTAAGCATGGGAGAGGTGCGATTGAGGGTGGCGAGTTGAGGGCACGTTCGCGCTGGGGTTGGATGCGGTACAGGCGTGGAGTACGCCTGTTGGTTGGGAGTGTCTGGTTTGTGCGATAGCAGGCCGTTACACACGTGGAGGAACTTGTAAGGGTTGGAAATGGTGCTGAGGCGGGTCATTGCATGAGCTGTTCTAGGGTCGGCGGTGATGGGAATTGAAGTGATGATTGTTGAGCCTTGGGAGTTAGGGCGTGGAACGGCGTCGGAGTGGGGGTTGTTTTTGTTCTTGTTGATCGTGAGGCGTTGACGCTGATTTGATTGATCGGAGGTGGTGTGCGTGGCGTTTGATTGCGCGTTGGACTTACACGGGTGTACTCCATGTGTTCAGTATCTCGGCACGTATATATGTATATGTCAGATAGATGGTTTGGCGTGAGTAGAGAACGGGATCGATTAGCGGTGTCAGGTCTTTGGATTGGCGGAGAAGGGGGTTAGGCTCACGGAGATGACATTTTCGTAGCGTCCGCAGAGGGCTTGGAATCGGTATCGGCATGGGGCCACACAGGTACACAGTTCAGATCAGGTCCGTCATCACTTGGTCGTGGTAAGGTTTGCGACCATGGTGGTCGTCGCGTTTGTTAGTTGTTCGTGGTCTGGGGGTGGCTGGCATGTTAGCGCCATTATTGTTAGGTTGGGCCTCGAGGTCGATGTTGTTCAATTGGAGCGTGGTCATCATTAATATTATTAGATACTGTATATACACATATGTTTTGTATGCAATATTGCTCTCCAGATGGGTAGGTTGTTGTTGGGGTGCACTCATTCTAGAGTGGTTTATATTTGGAGGGTGTTCGGAGCCGGATAGACGGCTGGGTTGATAGCCAGCGTGTGACGCGAGCAACGGATGGGGTGCGCACGACCGGCGCGAGTGAGCAGCAGGTTTCCGGTCAGGCTGCAGTACAGGGATGGTACTAGGGTGGTAGGAGTACTTCAGGGCGCACGAGGGTGGCTGCGTGAGGTTGGGTGGCTTGGGGGACAGATGCGACATGGTTGATATTAGTTGGACGGGGATTGGAGGTAAGCGAGGATATGGTCATACAACGAGCTAGCACGATGGAGGGAAATGTGAACATTGAACCCAGATTAAGGTGGAGGGCACATGAAGGTCCAGAAGAGGTGCGGTGGTGTTGAGCGACTCACCTGTTCATCTACCTCCAAAAGTAGGTTATTTGATGCGATGCGACGAGCGCGAGGGTACCGAACGAAGGTCGTGTGGTGGCGCGGTACATGTCTCGGGTGTGGCAAGTAGTTGGGAAGGTCTATCGTGTTGGATGATGTGGGGCGGAGGAGGAGGGATGCCGTCCAGCAGTACAGTAGTGAGGAAGGGTTTGGCCTGGGATAGGATCTCGATTTGCGACTTACGATACTTTATTTTCGAAACGGGTCAAGGCGGTGTTACATGCATGGTCCGTGAGTACAATGTGGCCTTCATTTCCGGGCAATGCGTGCCCTGCAGAGACTCTCAGCCGAACATTGCCATAATTATTGCTTGGCAGCGTTGGCTACGCCTCGTGCAATTGCAG